>Ga0137368_10000430_pt1 | contig 39509 bp, 32 predicted proteins | sample SagtaG_13_FD_104917 | JGI IMG/M metagenome (GOLD analysis project Ga0137368, IMG submission 104917) | Vadose zone soil microbial communities from Sagehorn Ranch, Mendocino, California, USA - Sage1_L_100_16 metaG | ecosystem: Environmental > Terrestrial > Soil > Vadose zone | place: USA...
CGTCTGATCTTCGGTTGTCCTCATAACACCGGATCATCAACGGTGGCCGCCCTTGTCTGCTCACCGGCCGGACCCGCCCCGCTCCCTACCCAGCAAGATCACGAACTACGGCTGGAGTACTAGGGCGAGGCCGGCGAGCAGCCAGCCTGGCGAGGGCCAACGCTGATGCCTGGATGGGCCGGTCGGGGTCGCAGGTGGTGGCACCGTCGAAGTCTCCTACTCCGCCTCTTCGGTATGCCGTGCTTCTGCAGGAATCGGGGTTGGGCCGCGAATTGCATTGGATGCGAATGCGAGACGTTCGCATCCGATGCGAGGACGTCGGGGCACTTCGATGGAGGACCACAAGCTCGCCCCGCGCCGCCGGGTCGGCCTGCTCATCCTCGCCCTGGCCCTGGCTCTGCTGGACCACCTCCAGGATCTCCCGCCTGCCCTGCCGGCACCACCGACCCCGGTAGGTTGAGCCTTGACGGATTTGGTTGATAGCGTCGGCGTCCATGGTCGCAACCGATACAGCACTGACCGAGGGGGGACAGCCACCCAACCACCACCGGCCGATCGTGCAGGGCATCGGATGGATTCGGGGTCGCCGGGTTGGTGTGAGCCGTGGTCGCTGAGTCGTCGCACAGGCCGGCCCTCGGAGTGGTGTTTCTTCCCTCGGATGCTCGGCATGCTGTTGATCTGGTGGTCCGGGCGGAGCAGGCAGCGGTGGGCACGGCGTGGTTGGAGATGAACGCCATCGGCCTGGACCCGTTGCTCTTGCTGGCCGCGGCGGCGAAGCAGACCGAGCGGATCGGCCTTGGGACCGCGATCCTTCCGGCGTTCTCGCGTCATCCCGTCGCGCTGGCGACCCAGGCCCTGTCATTGGAGGGACTGGCGCCGGGACGGTTGCGGCTGGGGATCGGAACGGGCAACGCCCTGCGGATGGCGGAGGCGTTCCATCACCCGACCGATCGGCCGCTGGCCCGATTCCGGGAGTACGTCCAGGTTGTGCGGCCATTGCTGCGCGGGGGCGCGGTGCGCTTCGCCGGGGAGTTCTACTCCGCCGATGCGTACATCGGGGAGCCACCCATGACGCCTGTGCTGCTTTCAACGCTTGGCACCCAGGCCTTCGCCGCAGCGGGTGAGCTGGCCGACGGGGCACTGTCGTGGCTGCGCCCGATCGGCTACCTGCTGGATGCGGCGCTGCCGGCGATGCAGCGGGGGGCCGCCGTCGCCGGCCGGGCACGACCGCCGCTGATCGCGCACGTGCCGGTTGCGCTCGGCCGCGCCGACGATCGAGCCGGGTTGCGAGAGCAGGTGCGCCAGGAACTGTCGCGGTACGTCCGGGTCCCGGTCTTTGCTCGCATGCTTGCCAAGGCGGGCTACCCGGTCACGGACAGCGTGGTCACCGACGAACTGTTGGACGAGCTGGCCGTGATCGGCGACGAGGACGCGGTCGCTACCAGGCTGATCTGGATCCTTGAGCAGGAGATGGACGAGCTGATGGTCAGCCTGATCCCTGAGACCCACAATCGCGAGCAGGAGGACGCCTTGTTGCGAGTGCTGGGCGCCATCGGAGCGGGGTGGCGTGATCGTGAGAACGGGGCTGGCAGGCCGTAGCTGACCGGCGTGTCCGTCTCGCCCTTGAGCCGCTGACGTTGGCTGGCCGGCACCCGCTGCCAGGGAGTGGGTCTCATCCATACCCACCTGTGGTGAGCCGGGAAGGCAGGCAGGTAGAAGACCCTGCAGGATCGAGCAGGGCCGGAGAATACGCGACTCTCGATCACACGACTATGCCAGCAATTACGGGATGCCTGATTGGCTTTGTCCTGTGCCAGGACTTCTTCCTCTGTGCGTCGCTGGTGACCTGCGATGAGGAATCTTGCTTGGCAGTCGATCGGTCGTGTTCGTGCTGCCGAACTGTGGGCTGGAAGCGCGACGGCGGCTGGTTTGCCAGTGAATCCTGCTCGGCCGTACTCCAGCCGCCCGAGCGGCGACCATGGCCTGGGTGCCGTCGTAGGTTGAAAGACTCGCGCAGCGAGCAACCCCGCCGTGAAAGAGGGCCAGGTCGAGCAAGATTCAGTGACAACGAGGAAGATCAACTGTCACCGGACAGGCTTCTCTGAGACCGGTCCAGCGATAGACGGACGTTGTCGGGTCTCAGCGAAGGTGACCAGCAACCCATGCTGTGACCAGGGATTCGCCAGGTTCGTTGAGACAGAAGCCGCCGGGTTGTCTCAATCAACCTGACCATTTCCAGGGTCGGGATCACGAAGCGTCCGCCGAGCCCAACAGGCAACGGCATCCTCAAGCTGTCTGGACTCCCACAATCAGCGCTTGGGACGCAAGTGCCCCCGGCGGCGGTAACGGTGGCATCTGGACAGCACTATGGGGCGTGGTGTTGAGCGGGCCGTCGGTCCACCGGCTGGCCTGGAGATGGCTGCTGTTGTGCACGCCAGACGCAGCAGCGCGAGATGGTCAAGGGAGTGAAGCGAGCCGTCGCCGCGGCGCAGATCCAAAGGCGGCAGACGCCTGGCGCCTTGATCGACGACAATCCAGCGATGAACCAAGCGCGCATCGATGCTGAGGGCTACATCGTCTCGGAGGCTGATCTGGGCAACGTGCAGCCCGACTTCGAGCAGGTGCCAAAGACAGCAGCGGAGCTTTTGCTCGCCGGGTTCGGGTCGCGGCTGCACAGCGGATACCTCTACGGCAGTGTCGTGCGGGGCAACGCGGTTCCACGGCGCTCGACGTCGACGTGGTGGCGGTGCTGCAGGCGGCGCCGACCGACCACGATCGCGGCGCGGCGTGTCGCCCAGACGATCCAGCAGCGCTGCCCGATCCTGGCGGACGCGGGCGTGGGGCTCACCCACGTCGATGAGCTGCTGTCGGCCGAGGAGCGCTACGGCGGGCAGGTGTTGCTGCGGGAGCTGGCGGTCTGCATTTGTGGGCAGGACCTGCGACCAGGCCTGCCTCGCACCAAGCCGGGTCCGGCGGTCGCGGCCGGATTCCACCGCGACACCCCCGCCGTGTTGGCCCGCGCTCGCAGCCAGCTTGCCGGCTCGACCGATCCACAGGTCATCCGCGGTGCGTGTCGGGTGGCGTCGCGGAGGATGGTGCAGGCGGCCTTCGCCGTGGTGGCGGCCCGTGACGGGGTGTGGGCGACGGTGCTGGAAGAGCAGGCCGCTGCGGTTCGCAGGGCGTTCCCGCAGTGGGCGCAGGCCGCGCGGCGCGCTGCCGAGCAGGGACGCCAACCCGTTGCGGACGCGCGCGTCGTGGCGGAGCTGCTGTCGACGTTGGGGTGCTGGGTTGAGCAGGCCTTGGATCACGTGATGACGGGATCGTAGGCACACCAGGCACACGGCCGTTCGCCATACCTGACCCAGGATTGCCACACCGCAGGTTCGCGACTGTCTTGGTCGGACTCCAGGAGGATGCCGCATTGATTGAGCCTCGATCTACCGATCAGGGGATGATTCCTGGGTGGTCACAAACATGAAACAGGCCCTCTGAGCTGCGGGAATACAAGTGTGTGACGTCCGTGCTCGCACGCCATTGGGAGCACCTTTTCGATGCCCAGAGCGGGTGTAGCGTCCAGCGGTAGGCGAAGCGGGCGAGCCGCCGGCAGTGCGTCGATACGAAATCGACGTTCAGGCGTCGTTGACACCAGCGGCACTGGCCATAGGATCGAGGTCGTGATGAGCCGACCGAGATCACGCTTGCGGGTCGAGCCCTTCTCGATCCACGTCGACGATCAGGTACTGGCGGACCTGCGGGCGCGCATCCGCAACACGCGCTGGCCCGACCCAGCACCGGGAGCCGCGTGGGAGCAGGGCACCGATCTCGGCTACCTGCAACAGGTACTGGCGTACTGGGCCGACGAGTTCGACTGGCGAGCGCAGGAACGCCAGCTGAACCGCTTCGATCACTTCCGCGCCGAGCTCGACGACGTCCGGATCCACTTCGTCCACCAGCGACCGCGGCGCGGGCACGGGATCCCACTGGTCTTGACCAATGGCTGGCCTAGCACCTTCGTCGAGCTGCTGCCGCTGGTGCCGCTGTTGACCGATCCAAAGACCCACGGCATCGACGGTCCCGCGTTCGACGTCGTGATTCCATCGCTGCCCGGCTACGGCTTCTCCGAGCGGCCCGCCCGAACCGGCGTGAACTACCGGTACACCGCCGCTCTATGGCACCGGCTCATGCGCGGGCTCGGCTACGAGCGCTACGGGGCCCACGGCGGCGATTTCGGCGCTGGCGTTGCGACGTTCATGGCCCTAGACGACCCGGCACCGATGCTCGGTGTCCACCTGAGCAACCTGGAGATCTCGCCGTATACCGGTCCGGGGTCGCGGCCGCTGTCGGAGGCCGAGCGAGCGTATCTGGAGCGCAACCAGGCATGGTGGCAGGCCGAGGGTGGCTACAAGGCGATCCAGTCGACCAAGCCCCAGACGCTGGGGTACGGCCTGAACGACTCGCCGGCAGGGCTGGCCGCCTGGATCCTTGAGAAGTGGCGGTCATGGGCTGATTCCCGCGGCAACCTCGATGAGCGCTTCTCTCGCGAGTTCCTGCTGACCACGGTGACGATCTACTGGGCCACCCAGACGATCACCTCGTCGACACGGGACTATTTCGACAATCACTGGACCGGCATCACCATCGGCCGAGAGGATTTCGTGCGCGTGCCGACCGGGATCGCCGTGTTCAAGCAGTTCCTCGATGAGGGCTCGCCGCCTCGTGAGTGGGCCGAGCGCCTGTACAACGTCCGCCGGTGGATGCCGATGCCAAACGGGGGCCATTTCGCCCCGGCCGAGGAGCCCGAGCGCCTCGCGCGCGACATTGCAGTCTTCTTCGCTGCACTGTGAGCCCACCCGCCAGTGCCCCAAGCATCGAGCCGGCGTTCTGCGGCGACTCCTGTCTAGCCCGAGTCGACCCCGTTGCAGTGATGGAATGGTGCTGATCCGATGATGAGAAAGGCCCTCTGACCTGGGAGAATGGCGCCTGCGACAGCTGCCGTGTTCCCGATCAGGAGGGCACTTTCTCGATGCCATCCTCCCACACCCTGGACCAGCTCGACATCTGCTTCGACGACACCCACGCCATCGCCAGCGCGGGCCTGCTGCCACCCGCCACCCTGGCCGAACGGCTCGGCATCCAGCAGACCGCCGACCAGCTCATCAACCTCGGCCAGCGGCCCGGCGCAGCCCACCCCGGCGCCAAGCTGCTGACCCTGACCCACAGCATCCTGGCCGGTGGGACTGCATCGATGACGTCGACGTGCTGCGCTGCGGGTCCACCAGCCAGGTGCTGGCCACCGTGTCCTGGCGCCTCCACGATCGGCACGTTCCTGCGCGCGCTCACCTTCGGCCACCCGCCAGCTCGACCGGCTCACCGAGCAGATCCTCGCCAGGGCGTGGACCGCCGGCGCCGGACCAGGCGACGGGCCCATGACCATCGACGTATCCAGGTTAAATCACAAGCCTAAAGCCGGCGCAGGTCATCTGGTTCAAAGCGTAGCGGAGGCGTACCGAGATCCTCCGCCAGGAAGGGAACAACGATTCGTCGCGTCAACAGCGCAACGAGGAATTGACTCATGCTGCCGGCGAAGCTGAACCATTCGTATCGTCCGCGAGTGCACGCGACAACCGTCCACATGTCCGGATGTCCTGGAGACGTGTCCCAGTAGAACATGTCCGCATTCTCGGTCGCCCCCATGAGAGCAGGCCACCCGGCTCAGGCCAGATCGGGTACGCTACTCTTTCACGGCTAAAAATGCTTCCTGGGAGTTCATGCCGCATGGTTGAGTTCCTCCCTCGGAACCGGCTGCTGGTCGGGTGCGAATGGGCTGCCGATCTGCGACAGCACCTTGGCCGCAGGGATCGTGTGGGCCCACCGGTCGGTGTCGGCCACCAGGTCGTCGAGGCGCTGACGCTGGTGGGTGTGGGTGACCGTGCGGCGCAAGGCCCGCCACAGCCACTCGATCCGGTTGGCGTCCGGGTCGTAGGTCGGGTGTAGACCAGCACCAGGTCCTCGCCCAGCTCTTCCAGCAGCCCACGCAGCAGCCGCGACCCTTGGGGTGTGGATGCCGAGGTTGTCCAAGACCACCATGGCGATCCGCCCACGCTGCCGGGAGCGGGCCACCGCGCGGCGCAACTGCGCGCACAGCGGCGCGGCACGGCGGCCCTGGGCCAACTCCAAGTCCAGCCAACCTCGCGCCAGTCCACCACCCCAACGCCGCACCGTTTGAAGTTCTTGCCGGGCGCCTGGACCAGCCGGGGGCCGGCCCGGCCGGCGCGTGGGACCACACCGCGTCAGGGTCGGGTGCAAGGCGACCTCGACCTCGTCTTGCAGGTACCGGTCCGCACGGCCGAGCAGGCCCAGCAGGCGCGGCAGCTCCTCCGGGACCAGCTCGGCGGCCAGGGTCGCATCCGGGACCAGGCAGGCTGCGGGTGGAGGCACTGCGGCCGCGGCAAGCAGCGCCTCCACCCGCACGCGTTTTTGCCCACCCCGGCTGCGCCTGCGCCTTGCGGTGAAGCACCCAGCGGGGCCGCCTGCACACAAACCCCGCGCGGTGCAGCGCGACCCGCACCGACTCGATCCCCGCCCGGTGCCCGGTCACCCCGGCCAGGTAGTCGGCCAGCAGCCGACAGCTCCACGCGCGCTGTCCACCCCAACCTCGTGGGGGTCGCAGTCGGCCACCCGGACCAGCTCCTGCTCCCAGGCGGGCGGGTCGTGGGGCGGCTGGCCCAGATGGGGCCGGTGCGGCACCGCGTCCGGCCCCCAGCCAGGTAGCGCTTGAGCACCCGGCGGACCGTATCGGGGCTGCAGCGGGTCAGCTGGGCGACTTCGGGGACCCGATGGCCCTCGGCGCGCAGCAGGATCATCTGGTAGCGCGTGCGAGTCGTGGCGTCGCGGGTGGTCTGGTAGCGGCGGTCCAGCTCGTCGTGGGCGGCCTGGTCCAACGTCACGCGCAGCGGCGGTGCCATGATCGTCCCCCTTGCGATCAGGAGACTTGACCATGCACCTCAACAACCAGGCCATGCAACCACTCCCAGGAAGCATTTAGCGCGCAATCGCTGACCTCCCGTCACCCAGTGCGACAGACGCTTGTGAGAGCGCTCTCAAATACCGCCGCCGTCGCCGTTCAGGAGCAGCCTCGTCAGGTCGTGCCACTGCTGGGCGGTCGGCGAGGTGGCGGGCGCGCCGGGATCCAGGTCGAGCCCAGCCAGCAGGCGACCGAGCCGCCGGTGCGACAGCGCCGCTCCCGACCGCGTCCCAGCGACCGCGCTGCGCAGCGGCGCCCGCGGCCGCGCGTAGGCGGCGGCGAGCAGGGTCCGCAGGACCCGCTGCCCGCGGGCGTCACCGGCGAGGTCGCGCGGGCGGATCGCCAGGTGCGCGGCGTCGACCGACGGCGGTGGCGAGAAGCACGCCGACGGCACGCGCCGGACCAGCCGCAGGCTGAAGCGCCCCGCCCACCAGGCGCCGGCGAGGCTGCCCGGGCGCGGCGCGCTGAGCCGGACGGCCATGCCCCATTCCAGCAGCAGGTCGGCGCCGGCCAGAGCGGTCGCCGGAGGGTCGAGCAGGCGGTGCAGCAGGGCGGTGGCGGTCGAGAAGGGGATGTTCGCCACCACCAGGTGGCGGCGCCGCGGGAGCGGGATCCGCAGCAGGTCGCCGTGGACCACGCGGACGCGGTCGTCGCCGGCGAAGCGGCGCGTCAGACGCCGCGCCAGGCGCTCGTCCCGCTCGACCGCCAGCACCCGCGCGCCCGCGGCGGCAAGGGGGGCGGTGATGGCGCCGGTGCCGGCACCGAGGTCGAGCACGAGGTCCGCCGGCCGGATCCCGGCGTGACGCACCAGGTCAGCCGCGACCCCGCGATCCGAGAGGTAGTGCGCTCCGGGTCCATTCGACCCCAGCCGCGCGCGCCCGGCCACGGAACACCATGACCATGCCCATGATCAGACTCCTCGAGGGCGAGCGCTTCACCGCTGGACGAGTGAAGGTTGCCCCGGGCGTCCGCCCGGGGCAACCGAATTTCCGGCGTGCGAGCTGACTGACGCTACTCGACGGCGATCGCCTGCAGCACGTTGAGCCTGGCGGCCCGCCGGGCCGGGCGGATGCCGGCGAGCACGCCGGCGATGGCGCCGACCGCCAGCACCGCGCCGAGCTGCCCGAGCGGCGCCGCGAACACGCCGAGGTCCTGCTGCCCGGCCGCCCGCACCAGGGCCCAGCCGAGGAACACGCCCAGGCAGAGCCCGACGGTGGTGCCGAACAGCGCGATGATCACCGACTCCCAGCGGACCATGGCGCGCAGCTGCCCGCGCGTCTCACCGACCGCCCGCAGCAGGCCGAGCTCGCGGGTGCGCTCGTAGACCGATAGCGACAGCGTGTTGGCGATGCCCATCAGCGCGATCACGATCGCCAGCGCCAGCATGATGTAGACGACGGTGAGGAGCTGGCTCACGCCGCCGGCGACGTTGTCGGCGAACTGCTGGCGGTCCTGCACCTCTGGGCCGCCGTAGGCGCTCGTGGCGCGCTCCACCGCGGCCCTGCCGACGGCCAGGCCCACGCCGTCGCCGAGCCTGATGAGCACGGTGCTGTCGGCCTCCTGGGTCACGTGCGGCGCCACCTGGGCGCGCGGCAGCAGGTAGTCACCGACCACCACGTCGCTGCCGCTGTAGATCGCGCCGACCGTGAAGGTCTCGGTGGCGCCGTCGGCGAATCGCACCGGCACCGGCGTGCCCAGCCGCCAGCCGTTGTCGTCGGCGACCTGCTCGGCGACGGCGAGCTGGCGCCCGTTGAGGCCGCCGATCGACCCGGCGGTCATGTCCAGGTCCAGCACGGCGTCCAGCTGCGCCGGGTCCGCGACGCTGACCTCGTGGCGGCCGCCGCCGACCACGACCCGGCCCATGCCGATGCCGACGGCCTGGCGGACCTGCGGGAGCCTGTCCACGCTGGCCGCGAGGGCGGGGTCGAGCCGCCCGCCGGTGAAGCCGCCGGACACGACCGCGAGGTCGCCGCCGAACGAGGTGGACACGCTCCGCTGGATCGACGCCTGCAGCGACGCGGTGAACACGGTGAACAGCGTGACCACCCCGACGCCGATCATCAGGGCGACGGCCGCGCCGGCGGTGCGCTGCGGGTTGCGGATGGCGTTGCGCCTGGCGAGCGAGCCGCTCACACCGCGCAGCCGCGCCAGCGGTGCGCCGATGAGGCGGCTCGCCGGCCGGGCCATCGCCGGGCCGAGCGCGACCACGCCCGCGACGGTGAGCACCGCGCCGGCACCGGTGAGCAGCGGCATGGCATCGCCGCCGGCGAGCACGACGGCGACCACCACCGCCACGCCCGCGGCGCCCACGGCGGCTCCGGCGAGCGCGCGAGGCCGTGACAGCGGGGCGCGCCCGGCCGAGACCTCCCGCAGCGCGGCGAGCGGCGCCACCCGCGACGCCCGCAGCGCCGGCAGCGCGCTGGCCAGCAGCGTCACGACCATGCCGACGGCCACGGAGATGGCCGCGTTGCTCGGCTTGAACACCAGGCCGCTGGTGGGGAAGGGGAAGCCGAGGCTTGCGAAGAGGGCCTTCAGGCCCGTGGCGATGCCGATGCCGCCGACGAGCCCGGCGGCCGAGGCCACCAGGCCGACGCCCAGCGCCTCCAGCGCCACCGACACCAGCACCTGCCGCCGCGACGCGCCGACGGCGCGCAGCAGCGCGGACTCGCGCGTGCGCTGCGCCACGATGATCGAGAAGGTATTGGCGATCGAGAACATGGCAACGAACAACGCGATCCCAGCGAATACCAGCAGGAAGGTCCGGAACAGGCCGAGGAAGCCCCGGTTGATATCGGTGATGCTCTCGTCGCTGAGCTGCGCGCCGGTGATCGCCTCGACCCCGGAGGGCAGCAGCGGCCGGAGCCTGCTGGCCAGCTCCTCCTGGGACACGCCTGGCGCGGCCTTGACCATGATGCTGGTGATCTGGCCGGACCGCTTGAGGATGTGCCGCTGCGCGCCCTGGAGGCTGAAGCCGACGTAGGTGCTCCCGCCGAAGGCGTCGGCGTCCTGGAAGGTGACGATGCCGACCACCGTCACCGGGACCTTCTGCGGCGTCTGGATGGCCGCGCGGTCACCGACGTGGAGGTTGCCGTCCTTGGCCGCGCCGCGGTTGACCACCACCTCGTCCGGGCTCCGCGGCGCGCGGCCCTCCGCCAGCCGGTAGGGGGTCAGGCCTTGGTCGGCGATCCAGTTGCCGGCCCTGGGCGGCCCCATCGCCGCGATCTCCTTGCCGTCCTTGGCGACGATCTGGCCAACTCCGTCGACGACCGGCTGGACGCCGCTCACTCCCGGGACGGCGCGTACCCGCTCGACCAGTGACTGGTCGATCGGGCCGCGCGGCGAGGCCGGGCTGTCGCTCACCTTGGTGGCGCTGCGGACGACCGCGCCGGTGTCGCCGGTCACGCTGGTGAACAGCGTGTCGAAGTTCGCCCGCATGGTGTCGCCGAGCACCAGCGTGCCCGACAGGAAGGCCACGCCCAGGAGCACCGCGAGCAGGGTGCCGCTGAGCCGGCGCTTGTGGCTCCACAAGCCTTTCAGGCTGATTGCAAGCATGCCGATCACCTACTTCCCGAGTGCCTTGACGCGGTCGAGCACGCGCTGGGGGGTGGGTCCGTCCATGCGGTCGACGATGCGGCCGTCGGCCAGGAACAGCGCCAGGTCGGCGTAGCCCGCGGCCACGGGGTCGTGGGTGACCAGCACGATCGTCTGGCCGAGCTGGCGCACGGCGTGGCGCATGAAGCCGAGGATCTCGGCGCTGGAGCGCGAGTCGAGGTTGCCGGTCGGCTCGTCGGCGAAGACGATCTCCGGCCGCGTGCACAGCGCCCGTGCCACAGCGACCCGCTGCTGCTGACCGCCGGACAGCTCCGACGGGCGGTGCGAAAGCCGGTCGCCGAGGCCGACGGTCCCGATGACCTCGTCGAGCCACTCCCGGTCCGGCCGGGCGCCGGCCAGGGTGAGCGGCAGGGTGATGTTCTCGAGGGCTGTGAGGGTGGGGATCAGGTTGAACGACTGGAAGACGAAGCCGACCCGCTCGCGGCGCAGCAGGGTGAGCTCGCGGTCGGAGAGAGCGCCGAGGTCCACCCCGCCGAGCAGCACCTGCCCGGAGGTGAGCGTGTCGAGGCCGGCCAGGCAGTGCATGAGTGTGGACTTGCCGGAGCCCGATGGGCCCATGATCGCGGTGAAGCGGCCGCGGGCGATGTCGACGCTGACGTCGTCGAGCGCCCGGACGACGGTGTCGCCGGCGCCGTAGACCTTGCTGGCGCGCACCGCGCGGGCGACCACGCCGTCGCGGGCCTCCACGCCGTTGCCCGTGGCGCCGCTGGCGGTCGTGTGCTCTGTCATGTGCTCACGTCCTGGATGTCGGAGTCCGTGTCCGTTCGATGGTCGCGGTCGGACCCCGCCGCCGTCGTCGTCTGGGGGGAGGCTTCGCGGCTACGTCTCTCGAAGCAGCGTGGCGGCCCGGGCTACCTCGCCCGGGGTAGAGGATCGCTGGCTCACGCCGGCCCCGGGTCCTCCCCGCCGGCGAGCGCGATCCCCGACAGCCGCTCGAGCGCCTTCACCAGGGCGTGGTTGCCCTCGCCGCCGAGACCCTCGCGCTGCAGCGTGCGGTAGAGCTGGAAGACCGTGCCGGTGGCGAGCATCGGGACGCCGGTCTCGTCGGCGGCCTCGAGCACCAGCCGCAGGTCCTTCTGCTGCAGGTCGATGGTGAAGCCGGGCCGCCAGTCGCGGCGGATCGCCTGGCCGCCGCGGTTGGACAGCATCCAGCTGCCGCCGGCGCCGCCGCTCACCGCCTGCAGGGTGCGCTCCAGGTCCAGCCCGCCGGCCTGCGCGAACAGCAGTGCCTCGGCGACGCCGAGCATGGTGACCACCACCAGGATCTGGTTGACCAGCTTGCAGCTCTGGCCGGCGCCGGTCGGCCCGACGTGGGTGATGGCGCTGCCCATCGCCTCCAGGTACGGCGTGGCGCGCCGCACGTCGCCGTCGTCACCGCCCACCATGATGCTCAGGGTCCCCTTGGCGGCGCCCTCGCTGCCGCCGGAGACGGGCGCATCGATCATCGCCACGTCCCGCTCGCGCAGTCGAGCGGCCATGCGGCGGGTCGCTTCGGGGCTGATTGTCGACATGTCGATCACCAGCGAGCCCGGCCTGGCGCCGTGGATCACACCGTCGTCGCCCAGCAGCACGGCCTCCACGTCGGGTGTGTCGCTGACACAGACGATCACCACGTCGCAGGCGGCCGCGAGCTCGGCGGGACTGCTCGCGACCGCGGCACCCGCCTCGGCCAGCGGCCGCATCCGCTCCGGGCTGCGGTTGTGCACGGTCAGCTCGAAGCCGGCCGCCAGCAGGTTGCGGCTCATGCCGCCACCCATGATCCCGAGCCCGACGAATCCAACCCGTTCAGCCATGTGACCGCGCCCTCTCCGCGTCCGCGTCCTCGGTCGAATGTGGATCGTACCGCCGCGGGACCAGCGCGCGACCCGAGCCGCTCACAGGCCGCTGGTGGAGCGGGGATAGGCGACCTCGCTGTCGGTCACCACGTTGACCAGGTATGGGACGCCGGCGTCGAAGGCGCGGCGCAGGGCGGGGCCCACCTCGGCGGGGGAGGTGACCAGCTCGCCGCCGCCGCCCAGGGCGCGGACGACCTCGTCGTAGCGGCAGCCGGGCCGCAGGTCGGCCGCCACGTCGTAGCCGTACAGCTGACGCATCGGGTGCTTCTCCAGCCCCCAGGCGCCGTTGTTGCCGCAGACGATCGCCACCGGCAGGCGGTGGCGGACGAGCGTGTCCACGTCCATCAGCGACAGGCCCGCCGCGCCGTCGCCCAGCAGCAGCACGACCTGCGCGTCGGGGTGCGCCAGGCGTGCCGCGATGGCGTAGCCGAGGCCGGTGCCCAGGCAGCCGTACGGGCCGGGGTCCAGCCAGCGTCCCGGCCGGCCCGGCTCGACGTACCTGCCGGCGAAGGAGACGAAGTCACCGCCGTCGCCGATCACCACCGCGTCCTCGGCCAGCAGCGGGCGCAGCTCGCCGTAGACGCGCGCCGGGTGGATCGGCTCGGTGTCGCTGGCGAGCACCGCCCGGTCGCGCTCGCCGGCGTCGGCGGCCGCGGCGCGCAGTCGCTCGAGCCAGGCGCCGCGGCCGCCGCTCCGGCCCAGCCCTTCGGCGGCCGCGACCAGGCCGTCCAGCGCCAGGGTGAGGTCGCCCGCCGCCGCGCCGGCCAGCTCCACGTGGTCGGCGAGCTGGCCGGGCGCGTCGGCTAGGTGCACCACCCTGGCGGCGGGCGAGGCGCCCTTGCCGCCGAAGACGCCGTAGCCGAGCCGGAAGTCGAGCGGGGCGCCGGCCACCACCACCAGGTCGGCGCTGCCGAAGGCGAGCGAGCGCGCCCGCGTGACCAGCAGCTCGTGGCCGGCCGGCAGCACGCCGCGGCCCATGCCGTTGGCGATCACCGGCAGCGCCAGCGCCTCGGCGGCCCCGCGGGCGGCCTGCTCGGCGTGGTCGGCCCACACGTCGGAGCCGAGCACCAGCACGGGCCGCTCGGCCCTGGCCAGCAGCGCCGCCGCGCCGGCCAGGGCATCGGCGTCCGGCCGGCGCGCCGGCGCCGCCGGCGCGACCGGCAGCGGCACCGTTGCGCTCGAGAAGAGCTGCTCGACCGGCACGTCGAGGAAGACGGGGCCGCGGTGGGGCTGGTTGGCCAGCCGCAGCGCGGCGGCGACCTCGGCGGCGACCGCGTCGACCCGCCCCACGGTGGCCGCCCGCTTGGTCACCGGAGCGAGCAGGGGCGGGTGGTCGAGCTCCTGCAGGCTGCCAGACCCCCAGCGCGCCTGCGGCGCGCGCCCGCCGAGCACCAGCAGGGGCGAGCCGTTGAACCAGGCGGTGGTGACCGCGCTCACCGCGTTGGTGACGCCCGGTCCGGCGGTGACCACAGCCAGCCCGGGGGTGCGGGTGAGCTTTGCCGTGCCCTCCGCGGCGAACACCGCGGTCTGCTCATGGCGCACGTCGATCAGGCGCAGCGGCGGGTCAGCCTTGACCGCGCCGTCGTAGAGCGGGAACACGTGCGCGCCCGACAGCGTGAACATGGTCCGCACGCCGTGGTTGCGGGCGACGGCGACGGCGAGCGCACCGCCGTGCCCCTCGAGGGTGGTCGCCTGCGTTGCCTGGGACATGGCCGACCTCCGTTCAGCGCGGCGCGGACGTACACCGGGCTCATTCATACCACCGCCCGGCCGGCCGGTGACGCAGAATGGCCGCATGAGCGAGACCACCTATGCAGTGTGGGGCTGGGGCGGGCCGGGGGAGGCGCCCGGCCCCGCGGAGCTGGAGGCGCTGGCCCCGACCGTCCAGGCGGTGCTCGGCTTCGCCGTGCAGCCGCCGGAGCGGCCGGCGCCGCTGCGGCCGCTGCCCGCCCCGCGCCTGCGGCCGCCCGCCGCCCTGCGGCCGCTGGCCTCCGACACGCCGCTCGACCGCGCGCGTCACGGGCTCGGGCGCTCCTACCGCGACATCGTGCGGGGCCTGCGCGGCCACGTCCAGCACCCGCCCGACCTGGTGCTGCGCCCGCGCGGCGAGGCCGAGGTGGCGGCCGCGCTGGACTGGTGCGGGGACGGAGGCGTGGCGCTGGTGCCGTTCGGCGGCGGCACCAGCGTGGTCGGCGGGGTGGAGCCGGCGGTGGGTGACGGCTTCGCCGGCGTGGTCTCGCTGGACCTTGGCGTGCTGTCCGGGGTGGCCGAGGTGGACCCGGTCGCGCGCGCGGCGCGCGTGCTGGCTGGCACGCTCGGCCCCGTGCTGGAGGAGCAGCTCGCTCCGCACGGCCTCACCCTGCGGTTCTTCCCGCAGTCGTTCGAGCGGTCCACGGTGGGCGGGTGGCTCGCCACCCGCGCGGCCGGGCACTTCGCCACCGGGCCGACCCACGTCGACGACCTGGTCGAGTCGATCCGGATGGTGACACCGGCCGGGACGCTCGCGTCGCGGCGGCTGCCCGGCTCTGGCGCCGGCCCGAGCCCCGACCGGCTCGCGCTCGGCAGCGAGGGCACCCTCGGCGTGATCACCGAGGCGTGGCTGCGGGTGCTGCCACGGCCACAGCGGCGCGCCGCGGCGCTGCTGGCCTTCGACTCCTTCACGGCCGGCGCCGCGGCCGTGCGCGCGCTGCTCCAGGCCGGGCTGCGGCCGGCCACCTGCCGCCTGCTCGACCCGACCGAGGCCGCGCTCAGCGGGACGCTCACCGGGGGCGAGGCGGCCCTGCTGCTGGGGGTGGAGTCGGCCGGCGCGCCGGTCGACGGCGAGCTGCGCCTGGCGCTGGAGCTGGCCGGGCAGGCGGGCGGGCGCGTGCGCGAGCAGGGCGAGCGCGCCGGCGCGTCGTGGCGGTCGAGCTTCCGCCAGGCGCCCCACCTGCGCGACCGGCTGGTGCTGCTCGGCGTGCTGGTGGAGACCTTCGAGACCGCTGTGACCTGGGAGCGGCTGGAGGCGCTGGTCGCCGGAGTGCTGGAGGCGGCGGGGGCGGCGCTGCGGCGCGTCTGCGGCGCCGGCCAGGTGGCCTGCCGGCTGACGCACGCCTACCCGGACGGCGCCGCGCCCTATTTCACCGTGCTCGCGCCCGCGCGGCGGGGGAGCGAGCTGGAGCAGTGGGCGGAGGTGAAGGCGGCCGCCTCCGAGGCGGTGCTGGCCGCCGGCGGGACCATCACGCACCACCACGCGGTCGGCCGCGACCACCGCCCGTGGTACGACCGCCAGCGGCCCGAGCCGTTCGCGCTCGCGCTGCGCGCGGCCAAGGCAGCGCTCGACCCGGCCGGCATCCTCAACCCCGGCGTGCTGCTGGACCCCTGAGCGGCCGCTCCACCCGCGCGAGCCTGCGCACGCCCTGGCCAGCGTCACGTCACAATGTCGGTCGACAGCCAACCGAGCGGACGGGGCACAGGCTTGGACCGATACGACTTGGCGGTGGTGGGCGGGGGGATCATCGGCCTCGCCACCGCCCGGGAGCTGCGGCGACGGTTCCCCGGAGCGGCGATCGCGGTGCTCGAGAAGGAGACCCGCATCGCGGCGCACCAGACCGGGCACAACAGTGGGGTCATCCACTCCGGCATCTACTACACGCCGGGCAGCCTGAAGGCGCGGCTGTGCCGCGCGGGCAGCGCCAGCATGGTCGCGTTCTGCCGCGAGCAGGACGTGCCGGTCGAGGTGTGCGGCAAGCTGATCGTCGCCACCGAGCCCGCCGAGCTGCCACGGCTGGACGCACTGCTGCAGCGTGGGCTCGCCAACGGCCTCCAGGTGCGGCGCATGGGCGCCGCCGAGGTTCGCGAGCGCGAGCCGCACGTGCGCGCGATCGCCGCCATCGACGTCCCCAGCACCGGGATCGTCGACTTCAGCCAGGTGTGCCAGGCGCTGCTGCGGCTGCTGGAGGCCGACGGGGTCGAGCTGCGGCTCGGCACCGAGGTGCGCGGGCTGGCGCGCGCGGACGGCAGCCACCTGCTGCGCACCAGCACCGGCGAGATCCGGGCCGGCTACCTGGTCAACTGCGCCGGCCTGCACAGCGACCGGGTGGCGCGCGCCGCCGGCGCGGACCCGGGCGCGCGCATCGTCCCCTTCCGTGGCGAGTACTACGAGCTGGTGCCCGAGCGGCGCGAGCTGGTGCGCGGCCTTGTCTACCCGGTGCCCGACCCGGCGCTGCCGTTCCTCGGCGTCCACCTGACCAGGATGATCGACGGCAGCGTGCACGTCGGCCCCAACGCCGTGCCCGCCGGCAGCCGCGAGGGCTACCGCCGCGGGGTGCTGAACGCGCGCGACATGGCCGCCACCGCGACCTGGCCCGGCTGGTGGCGGCTGGTGCGGCGCTACTGGCGCACCGGCTCGCGGGAGGTCTGGCGGTCGCTGTCCAAGCGCGCCTTCGTCGCCGAGGCGCGGCGCCTGCTGCCGGAGGTCGTCCAGGACGACCTCGAGCGCGCCGAGGCCGGCGTGCGCGCGCAGGCGCTGGCACGCGACGGCAAGCTGGTGGACGACTTCCTGATCGTGCAGGGGGAGCGCGCGACCCACGTGTGCAATGCCCCCTCGCCGGCGGCCACCGCCTCGCTGGAGATCGCCCGCCACGTGGTCAGCCAGGTCCCCGACCAGGTCCAGGCCTGAGCGGATGTCCATGTAGATGCGAAGCGGGGACCAGAAGTTCTGCGGGTAACCCTTGGGTGAGGCGAGCGCTGATTGGGAATCGAGCGGTGGCAGACCTGGCGGATGTCGAGCTGGTCCTGGTCGACCTGGACGGGACCGTCTACGTTGGCACACGGCCGGTGCCAGGCGCGGTCGAGGCAGTGGAGCGGCTTCGCGGCCTGGGGGTGGCGGTCCGCGTTGTGACCAACACTGACTCGGTCACGCCGCAGGCGCTGCTTCGCCGGCTTGCTGGCATGGGGATCCAGGTCGCTCTGGATGAGGTCCTCACGCCGGTGGTGCTGGCACAGCAGCTCTTCGGTGGGCTGGTGTCGCCGCGGGTGCTGGCTGTCGCCTCGCCGGGCATCCGTGAGCTACTCGGCCGCTTCCTGGTCGCGGCGGGCGGCCCCGCGACCCACGTGTTGGTGTGCGATCCCAGCTATGGCGCGACCTACGAGGATCTGGACTCGGCCTTCCGTGCGGTGCGCGCCGGCGCCGAGCTGATCGCCACCCAGGTCGCGCGGATCGCCCGCCGCGACGATGGCGAGCACTTCGACACCGGCGGGTTCGTGCGCCTGCTTGAGTACGCCAGCGGCGAGCGTGCCCGCGTGCTCGGCAAGCCCTCGCCCGACTTCTTCCGCCTGGCCCTGGACACCGCCGCAGTGGCACCAGAGCGCGCCGTGATGGTCGGCGACGATCTCGCCGCGGACGTCGCCGGCGCCCAAGCGGTCGGCATGCGCGGCGTGCTGGTGCGCACCGGCAAAGGTGCCGAGCCCCACCCTGACGCAGGTGCGACCGAGCCGGACGCGACCATCGACAGCCTGGCTGCGCTCCCGCGCCTGTTCCACTAGCCAGATCTGCGGTCCAGGCCAAGCAGCCAAGGACAGCACGAGCATGACCGGGCAATTAGACGGGCGGCGTTGGGGTGTCCTGCCAGGTGCCGGCCTGCCACAACGCCTGTCCGGACAGCTGGGCGGCGGCAACCAGGAACGCGGCGGTCAACACCAGCAGGCCGGGCACCAGTGCCCACTGTAACTGCGACGTGCTACGCGGGTCTGGCCACGGCGCAGGCGAAACGGTGGCCGGGGTCCTCGTGCCAGGACTCCAGCGCCAGGCGGGCGGCGGCCAGCTCGCGCTCGATCACCGGCCGGGTGAACTTGCAGGAGATCTCCGTGCGCAGCCCCTCGCCGGCCTCGAAGCGGACGTCCATGTCCAGGGTGGGGAAGCGCAGCGTGAGCTGGCGGTGGGCCCGCAGCCACATCTCCACCCGGGCCAGCGCCTCGTCGTAGACCGCCACGTGCTCGAACCCCTCGACCGGGATGCTCGCGTCCAGCTCGCGGTTCAGCACGTGGAGCATGTTGCGGTTGAACTCGGCGGTGACCCCGGCCGCGTCGTCGTAGGCGGCCTCCAGCTCCGCGGTGTCCTTGACCAGGTCCAGGCCGAGCAGGAGGCGGTCGTCGGGCAGCAGCGCCGAGGCGAAGCCGCGCAGCAGGGCGGCCCGCTCGGACGGGTCGAGGTTGCCGATGGTCGAGCCGAGGAAGGCGAGCAACCGCCGCCCGTGCCGCGGCACGCGCGGCAGGTCGGCGGTGAAATCGGCGACGAACCCGTGGAACTCCAGCCAGGGATAGTCGTCGGACAGCGCCTTGGCGGCGCCCTCGAGGGCGTCCTCGCTGACGTCGAGGGGTGCGTAGCGCCGGCCGCTGCGATGGCGGTGCATCGCCTCCAGCAGCAGCCGCGTCTTGCGGGACGAGCCAGAGCCGAGCTCGACCAGCTCGCCAGGGCGCAGCCCGCCGACCAGCGAGTCGGTGACCGCCTCGAGGATCTCGCTCTCCGCGCGCGTCGGGTAGTACTCGGGCAGCTTGGTGATCTGCTCGAACAGCTCGGACCCGCGGGCGTCATAGAAGTATTTGGGCGGCAGCTGCTTGGGCGTGGCGGTGAGCCCGGCGCGCACGTCGTCGGCGAGCTGCTGGCGCCAGTCCGCCCGCGGCGACAGCCGGGTCATGGTCGCGAGCTCGGACAGTGCGGTCGTGCGAGCCATCAGTCTGTCTCCTTGTCGAGCGGCCGGACGCGAGCCCCGGCCACGGTCAGCTCGACCACGTGCCGGTCGGGCACCTCCGTCCAGCCGGGGTCGTCGTCCAGCGGCTCGGAGGCCGCCAGCGCGGCGCCGGGCGGCGCGCCGGCGGTCAGCGTGAACAGCGTGTGGGCGGGGCCGCCCAGGGCGGCACGGGCACCGGCGATCCGCTCGCCGTCGGCCGCGAGCACCGTGAGCGTGGCCGTCTCGCCGGCGTCGGCGCAGAGCTTCTCGACCTCGCGCACGGCCGCGGCCAGCGCGGCGGCGAGCTCGCCCGGCCCCCGCTCGCGGAGCCTGGCGGCGACGGTCGCGGCCAGCGCCGCGGAGTCGGTGAGCGCGCCCAGCTCGGCGTGCAGGCCGTCCGGGAGGCGCTCCAGGAGCCTGCGGCCGACGGCGCCGCGGAAGCCGCCGATGCGGCCGTTGTGGGCCACGGCGAGCCGTCCGTGGACGAACGGCGCCACCGACCAGGCGCCGTAGGGCAGCCCGGGGGTGGACGAGCGGACCAGGGCGAGCTGCATCGCGCCGGTCAGGCGCCGGGCCAGGCCGGGCAGGTTGGGGTCGGCCCATGGCGGCAGCTCGGTGACGTAGCGCAGCGGCTCCCACCCGGCCTCGCGTGCGGCCTCGCCGGCCGGCCACCACACGATCCCGGTGCCGTCGACGTTCACCGACCCCGGGTCGTGCTGCAGGCGCGGCCGCCACGCCTGCTCGGCCAGCCCGTGGGGCCGGTCGCCGAGCAGCGCCGACAGCGGCGCCTCCGGACCGGTGTAGGCGGCCATCCGGCACATCAGGCCACGTCCCAGGCCAGGCGCACGCCGGCGAAGATCTGCCGGCGCCGCGGGTAATCCCAGTTGCGGAAGCTGGCGCGCGACACCCAGCCAGAGGTCGCCCAGGACGCCCCGCGCAGCACGCGGTAGTCGTCGCCGAAGAAGACCTCGCTGTACTCCGGGTAGGGGAAGCTGGAGTAGCCCGGGTAGCCGGTGAACGGCGACGAGGTCCACTCGTAGACGTCGCCGAGGAGCTGCTCCACCCCGTAGGCGCTGGCGCCGGCCGGGAAGCTGCCCACCGGCGCCGGTCCCCAGCCGGCATGGTCGAGGTTGGCGCGCTGCCGGTCGGGCGCCTGCTCCCCCCACGGGTAGGTGCGGCTGCGCCCGCTGGCCGGATCGTGGACGGCGGCCTTCTCCCACTCCTCCTCGCTGGGCAGGCGGCCGCCCTCCCAGCGCGCGAACGCCTCCGCCTCGAAAAAGGAGATGTGCTGCACCGGCTCGCGAGGGTCGAGCGCCTCGAGATGCCCGAAGCGGCGCACCAGGTAACCGCCCATGCCGTCCGGCACCCAGCCCTGCGGCGCGCGCTCGCCGCTCTCCCGCAGCCAGGCGCGGCCGGCCTCGCTCCACAGCTCTGGCCGCTCGTAGCCGCCGGCGGCGACGAAGGCGCCGAAGCGCCGGGCGGTCACGGGGAAGCGGTCGATGGCGAAGGTCGGCACCTCGACCACATGGCTCGGCCGCTCGTTGTCGTAGGCCGCGGTGCGGTCGTGGGTGCCCATGCGGAAGGGGCCGCCGGGGATCACCACCCGCTCGACGTCGTCCACCGGGCGGGCGAGGGTCGGCAGGCGCCGCCAGGCGGCCGGCGTGTACGGCTTCGCGGTGAGGTCGCTGGAGCCGCGCAGGTCGAGCGTCTGCAGCATCGTCTCCTGGTGCTGCGCCTCGTGCTGCACGATCATCCGGTAGACGTAGCCGTCGGCCACCAGCGGCCGCTGTGGGTCGAAGGAGACCCTGCGCAGCACGTGAAGCGCTTCGGCGCGCACCTCGGCCAGGTAGGCGGCGGCCTCGGCGCGGGGCAGGATCGGCAGGCCTGCGCGCACCCAGCGCGGGTTCTCGAACGGGTTGTAGACGCTGTCCAGGTCGGGGTTGTGCGCGCGGCGGTCGTCCACCTGGCGCAGCAGCCACAGCTCCTCGAAGTTGCCGACGTGCCCGACGTCCCAGACCAGCGGGCTCATGATCCGGTCGTGCTGGCGGTGCATGACCTCGTCGGTGAGCGGCTCGGTCAGCCGGTCGAGCCGCTGGCGGACGGCGGCCAGGTCCCGCGCGAGATCGGTCCGCAGGGTGGCGGCGTCGACGGCTCCGGCTCCGGAGCGCGCGGTGGAATGGTCAGGGTGCATCTGGAACCTCACAGACATGTCGGGGCGGGCTGGCTCGGTGGCCCAGGCAAGGGCGGCGGCGGGACCGGCGGCGAGCGCGGCCCGCAGGTCGTCGGCGGGGCAGCGCCGGCGCAGGGTGAGCCGCTCGAGGAACTCCTCGGCCAGGGCGAGGTGCTCGGGGTCGAGGTAGCCGCCGCCCGCCTCCGCGGCCAGGCGGCGCGCGCCTTCCAGCGCGAGCGTCCAGACCGTGGCGGCGAGCGAGGCCAGCGCCGCGTCGGCCAGGCCGTCGGCGGCCGCGCGGCGCGCCAGCGCCGGCAGGGCGCAGCGGTGGCGCGCCAGCAGCTCCAGCGCGGCGGTACGCGAGCGCGCGTCCTCCAGCAGGCCGACCAGCAGCACCACCGGCACGGCGCGCAGCCGCGCCGGCAGCGCGTCCACCGCGCGCAGCTCCATGAACCCGCGCGGGCGCACCTCGAAGAACAGCGTGGACAGGTGATAGCGGAGGTCGTCGTCGCTGGGACGGCCGTGGCGGGGGTGGCCGTCGCGCAGCCAGTCGCCGAAGCTCCAGCCCGGCCGGCCCGGCTACCACGGGCCCGACGGGCAGCGCAGCAGCAGCACGTCGGCGGCCAGCGCCGCGTCGGTGAGCTGCTCGACCGGGTCGGGGCTGGAGTCGTCGACCAGGCGGCGAGGGAAGCCGGTCCGGGTGGGGTCGAGCCGCTGCCAGGCCAGCGCCCGCACCGAGACCGCGTCCGGCCCGGGGCTCGCCGCGAAGGTCGCGCACGCCAGCGGGGCGACCAGATTGGCGACCAGCCAGCGCTCCGGGATCGCGGTGGGGTCGCCGAGGTCGAGGTTGACCTGCAGCGCGCAGCTCCGGCGCATCATCGCCGCGCCGTACGGCCCGCGCAGCTCGAAGTAGGCGGCCATGGCCGCGTAGCGCGGCGCGTGGAGCTGCTGCGGCACCTCGCCATTGGGCAGCCACACGTCGGCGCCGGCGCCGGCGAGCAGCACGCCGTGGCGCCGCAGGGCCGCGGCGAGGTCGCCGGCGACGAGGTCCAGCTCAGCGAGGGCGCCGGCGGCGCCGGCGTGGATGGTGGTGGAGTGCTCGAGCTGCCCGCCCGGCTCGAAGGTCAGCGAGCCGCCACCGGGGAGGGGGAAGCGGGGTGGCTCGGCGGCGGGGTCGGAGCGGCCAACTGTCCCTCCAGCCCCCGCGTGGAGGTCGAGCAGCTTGACGAGATGATCCAGAGGCACGCGCCCCACGGGCGTGCCGTCCGCCAGGACCTGTACCGGGAATGTCTCAGCTTCGAGTCCTACCCGTCCCGGGCTGGGCACGGTGGGCTCGATCGGAAAGCAGGTCTCCGCGACCACCTGGCGGACATGGTCGAGATCGCGGAGCGCCTGGGGACAGCCCGCCGTCACGGAGCATGTTGGTGCAGGCTTTCGATGATCCGCTTCGGTCTGCCTTCGCGCATGACGCGACCTCCTGGCTCTGCCGCGGCGGCGCGGTCAGCGCCTGCGGCCGCGGCGGCGCGGGTGTGCTGCTCCCATGATCCACGACGGCTGTGACAACCGCCCGCCGAGGAAGCGGCTCTCCGGCGTTCTGTCCTCACCATCCCGAGGCCGGTCCGGGACGCTCGGCGCGGAGCGCGACCACGGTTCGGACCGCCTCCACGAGGGCGGGCAGCAGGCGGTCGGCCGGGGGCAGCCGCGGCGTGTCGGGCAGGGGCCGGGCCCAGCTCACGCGCTGGCCGTCGATCAGGCGGCTGGGCGGCAGGAAGACCAGCGATCCCAGCGGGACCAGGACGATCTCGTCGCCGTCGGGCCGCGGTAGATCGTGGCCGGCCGAGCCGGCCGCCACCAGGAACTGGGTGCAGCCACGCCCCGCCCGGATGACCGGGCCGAGCGGACCCCCCAGCTCGCTGACGCGGCCGACCAGCGCCACCGCCGGGGCCGGATGGTGGACCTCCACCACGTCGACCGCGGCGCCGGCCGGGGTGGCGATGCCCGCCTCGGCCGAGGCGGCCCACCAGCACACCACGTCGACCGCCTCGGTGGTGGCGTCGGCCGCGGTGACCAGGCCGATCGGATGCAGGGCGGGAGCAGGGCAGCTGAGCCGGCCGCAGGAGCAGACGCGCCCTTCCTCCCAGGGTCCACGCTGGCCGACCAGCTCGACCGGGTAGTGGCAGGGCAGCACCGGGATGCCGCGGCCGGCGTAGTCGAGCGCGACCTCCAGCGGGGTCGCCCGCTGCGGCGCCTGGAACGGGTGTTGGCAGAGGCTCATGCTCGCTCCTGAAGGGATGGGCTGACGGCGGCGCGGGACGCGCCGCGGCCAGCACGCTAACGAGCTGCCGCGCAAGCGCTAAGTGCGTGGCGAGCAATCGTCTGTTTCATGGGGGAAGCGGCGCCCGCGGCGCGCTACCCGCGCTCCCGCGTCCGGACCTCCTGGACCGGCGCCGCGGGCTCCCCAGCCGGCGCGCTCCTGCGCCTGCAGCGGCGTCAGCAGCCTCCACCCGGCGGCGGCGAGCAGCGCCAGCAGCGCGAACCCCGCCGGCCAGCCGATATGCTCCGCGACCGCGCCGAAGACCACCGGGGCGACGGCGCCGGCGGTGAACAGGGCGGTGTTCTGCAGGCCCATGGCGCTGCCGGCGCGGGCCTGGCCGGCGATCTCGCCGGTGGCGGTGAAGGCGAGGCCGTTGGAGCTCATCGACACGATGCCGGTGACGGTGAGCACCGGGATGAGCAGGGCGCCCGGGGCGCTGGTGAGCAGGGCGGTCGCGGCGAGCAGGCAGGTGCCGAGCAGGGCGAGCTCGCGCATGGGCGCGATGCGCACGCCCCGGCGGTCGGACCAGCGGCCGGCGGCGACGCGCATGGCCGCGCCGCCGAGCTGCACCACCGCGAGCACCATGGCCGCCTGGCCGGCGGGCCAGCCGCGCTCGCCGGCCAGGAACAGCGTGAGGTAGCTGACCAGGCTGAGCTGCCCGGCGACCAGCAGCGCGCCACCCGTCGCCAGCCGCCAGATGCGCCGGTCACGCACCGGCCCCGGCGCCTGGCCGGCCCCGCCCGGCGCGGCCCCGCCCGGCTCAGCGGCGACGGGCGCGCCGGCAGCCGCCGGCGGGTTCCTGATCCAGCGGGCCGAGGCCAGCGCGGCGGCCAGCAGGCAGCCGGCGAGCGCGAGCAGGGCGGCGCGCAGCCCGCCTCGCGCGGTGAGCGCGGGCAGGGCGAGGGCGGCCACGCCACCGCCGAGCGGCGTGGCCATCTGCCGGATGCCGAGCGCCGTGCCCCGCTGGCGCCGGCCGAACCAGGCCATGACGGCGCGTCCCGTGGCCGCGTTGGAGCAGGAGCCGAGCATCCCGGCGAGCACCAGCGCGCCGGCGAGCGGCCAGTAGCCGGGCGCGAAGGCGCCGATCGCCAGCGCCCCCGCGGCGCCGGCCAGGCCGACGACGAGCACCGGCCGCTCGCCGACCCGGTCGGTGAGCAGCCCCCACGCGAGCAGGGTCAGCACCACGCCGGCGTTGGCGCTGGCGAGCAGCACCCCGGTCTGGGTCAGGCCGACCTGGAATTGTGCCTGCAGCGCCGGCCCGAGCGCCGGCAGGCCCTGGTTGTACGCGGAGAACGCTCCCTGCGCGCCGACCCCGACCGCCAGCACCGCCCAGCGCCCCCGCGCCGCGCGATCGCCGCTGCCCGCCGGTCTTTGCCCTCCATCCCGCATCAACCTGCATCATGCCAGGATGGGCACGCTCGCGGCGCGGCGGACCGGGGACCCGCGTTACGGGATGAGCTCCATCGGTTCGGCGAAATGGCAGGCCGAGGGGTGGCCGTGGCCGCGGTCCACCAGCTCAGGCTCCTGCTCTGCGCAGACGTCCTGGGCCTTGAAGCAGCGCGTCCGGAAGCGGCACCCGCTCGGCGGGTTGACCGGGCTCGGGATGTCCCCGCCGAGCACGATGTGCTCCCGCTTGCGCTCCTTGGTCGGATCCGGGATCGGCACCGCCGACACCAGCGCCTGCGTGTAGGGATGCACCGGCCGGCGGTACAGCTCGTCGCGGTCGCCGATCTCCACCACCTTGCCCAGGTACATCACCGCGACGCGGTCGGCCACCTGCCGAACCACCGACAGGTCGTGCGAGATGAACAGGTACGTGAGGTCGAAATCGCGCTGCAGGTTGGCGAGCAGGTTGAGGATCTGCGCGCGCACCGACACGTCCAGGGCCGAGACCGGCTCGTCGCAGACGATCAGCTTGGGCCGCAGCGCCAGCGCCCGCGCGATGCCGATCCGCTGGCGCTGCCCGCCGGAGAATTCGTGCGGGAAGCGGCTGGCGTGGTCGGGATTGAGGCCGACCCGCTCCAGCAGCTCGGCGACCTGCATCGCGCCGCCGTTGCGCCAGCGGTTCCACACCATCAGCGGCTCGCCGACGATGTCGCGCACGGTCATGCGCGGGTCCAGGCTCGCGTAGGGGTCCTGGAAGATCATCTGCATTTCCTGGCGCACCTCGCGCAGCTGCGAGCCGGCCGCCGTGGTGATGTCCTGCCCCTCCAGCTCCACCTGCCCGGAGGTCGGGTCGAGCAGCCGCAGCAGCAGCCGCGCCGTGGTCGACTTGCCGGAGCCGGACTCGCCGACCAGGCCGAGGGTCTCGCCCTTGCGGATGGTGAAGGAGATCCCGTCGACCGCGTGCACCGCGCCCACCTGCTGGCGGATGATCACCCCTCTGGTGATGGGGAAGTGCTTGACCAGGTCGGTGACGCGGACCAGCTCCTGGCGCGAGCGCTGCGGGACCGCCGCGGCCTCGGTTGCCACGCTCATGAGACCGCCTCCTCCTGCCTGCTGGCCAGCTCCTTGGCCTGCAGGCCGGGCTCCCATCCGTCGAGATCGGCGAAGTGGCAGGCGGCGACGTGCTCCGTCGAGCTGACCGGGCGCAGCTCCGGGTACTCGCGGCGGCACAGCGGCTGGGCGTAGGCGCAGCGCGGCGCGAAGCGGCACGCCGGCGGGGGCGACAGCAGGCTCGGCGGCGCCCCCGGGATCTGCGCGAGCTGCTCCAGCCGCGGCCGGTCGACCCTCGTGGTGGAGCCGAGCAGCCCCCACGTGTACGGGTGCTTGGGGTTGCCGTACAGCGTGTGCACGTCGGCTTCCTCGATCTTCTTGCCGGCGTACATCACCACCACCCGGTCGGCGACGCCCGCGACCACGCCCAGGTCGTGGGTGATCAGCATGATCGCCATGCCGAAACGCTCGCGCACGTCCAGCAGCACCCGCAGGATCTGCGCCTGCACGGTCACGTCCAGCGCGGTGGTCGGCTCGTCGGCGATCAGCAGCTCTGGGTCCAGCGCGATGGCCATGGCGATCATCGCGCGCTGGCGCATGCCCCCGGAGAAGTGGTGCGGGTACTGGCGCGCCCGCTCCTCGGCGTTGGGGATGCCGACCAGCTTGAGCAGCTCGACCGAGCGCCGCCAGGCTTCCTTCCGGCTGACGTCGCGGTGCGCCAGGATCAGCTCCGCGATCTGCGTGCCGACCTTGTGCACCGGGTTCAGCGCGGTGAGCGGGTCCTGGAACACCATGGCGATGCGGTCGCCGCGGATGGCGCGGCGCTCGTCCTTGTGCAGGCGCAGCATGTCCTTGCCGCGGTAGCGGATGCTGCCGGAGGTGATCTCGCCTGCCGGGCGGGGGATGAGGCCCATGATCGACAGGGCGGTCACGGTCTTGCCGCAGCCCGACTCGCCCACGATGGCGAGCACCTCGCCGGGACGGACGTCGAAGCTGACCCTGTCCACCGCGTGCACGGTCCCGGCCTCGGTGTGGAAGATCGTCGTAAGGTCCTCGACCTCGAGCAGCGTGCCGGTGGCCGGGTCCCGCGGCCCCCGCGAATCGCGCTCGCGCGTCACCGGGCTCATGCGCGCACCCGCCGCTGGGTCGGGTCCAGCGCGTCGCGCAGGCCGTCGCCGAGGAAGTTCACGCACAGGATCGTCAGCAGGATCGCCAGCCCCGGGAACCACACCAGCCAGCCGGCGATGGTCATCAGGCCGCGGCCGTCCTGCAGCATGTTGCCCCACGAGGGGGTCGGCGGCTGGATGCCGAAGCCCAGGAACGACAGCAGCGACTCCAGCAGGATGGCGGCCGCCACCGTCAGGGTCACGTTGACGATGATCACGCCGAGGGTGTTCGGCAGCAGGTGGCGGAAGATGATGCGCGAGTTCGAGGCGCCGATCGCCCGCGCCGCCTCGACGAACTCTTTTTCTTTGAGCGACATGAACACGCCGCGCACGATGCGCGCCAGCGGCATCCACAGGAACAGCGCGAGCACGACCACGATGTCCCGCACGCCGCCGCTGGTCGCGCGCGAGGCGACGATCAGGATGACCAGCAGGGGGATCGCCAGGAACAGGTCGGTCAGGCGCATCATGGCGTTGTCGAGGCGGCCGCCGTAGTAGCCGGCGGCGGCGCCGATCAGCGTGCCGAGGACGCCTGCCGAGAACGCCACGCCCAGGCCGACCAGCAGCGAGATCCTGCCGCCGTACAGCACGCGGCTGAGCTCGTCGCGCCCCAGCGTGTCGGTGCCGATCAGGTGCTTGGTGCCGGGGCCCTGCAGGATCTGGTCGAGGTGCTGCTCGCTGAAGCCGTACGGGGAGATGACCGGGGCGAGCACCGCCGACAACCCGATGAGCGCCAGCACGACAAGGCTCGCCATCGCGAGCTTGTGGCGGCGGAAGCGGCGCCAGGCGAGCGCGCGCTGCGACAGCCCGTGCTCTTCGAGCCCGAGTGCCTCCGCGCTCGGCGTCCCCTCCGCGGTGGTCACCACCGCCGCGCCGCCCAGCGGGATCGGCGAGTGGTCGATGGTTCCTTCAGGCATAGCGGATCCTTGGGTCGAGGACGGCGTAGAGGATGTCCGCCACTAGATTGAACACGATCACGAACGCCATCGTCAGCATGACCCACGGCAGCGCGATCGCATAGTCCCCGTCGTTCATCGCGCGCACGAACAGCGCTCCCATGCCCGGCCACTGGAAGATCGCCTCGGTGGCGATCAGGCCGGCGGCCAGCGACCCGAAGTCGATCGCCGCCTGGGTGGTGATCGGGATGAGCGCGTTGCGCATGCCGTGGTTCACGATCACCTGGCGCTCGCGCACGCCCTTGGCCCTGGCGGTGCGCAGGTAGTCGGAGCCGAGCACCTCCAGCATGCTGGCGCGCATGTAGCGGCTGTAGACCGCGACGAGCTGCACGGCGAGCACGATCGCCGGCAGCGCCAGGTGCCGCAGCCGGTCGACGAGGTCGAACCCCGCCGAGCCCGGCACGCTCATGCCCGCGGTGAACAGGATCGGCTCCGTGAGGTGGAGCCATTGCACCAGGTACACCCCGAACACCAGCTGCATGATCAGCGCGAACCAGAACACCGGCACCGACAGCGCGACGAACGCGCCGCTGGTGGCCACGTAGTCGAACACCGAGTATTGCCTGACCGCCGCGATCACCCCGATGCCGAGCCCGAGCAGCAGCGCCAGCGCGAAGCCGGTGACGCCGAGCACTACCGAGTTGGCGATCGCCTCGCGGATCTGCGAGGAGACCGAGATGCTGGAGAACAGCGAGGTCCCCCAGTTCCCCTGGACGAAGTTGCCGAGCCAGGCGAAGTACTGCTGCGGCCCGGAACGGTCCAGGCCCAGGTCGTGCCGGTAGCGCTCCATGTCCGCCGGGCTGATGCGCGGGTTGACCCGCAGGCCCGCCACCGGGTCGGTGGTGAGGTGGATCACCGTGAAGACCAGCACGCTGGCGATGAGCAGTAGCGGGATGGAGAAGAGCGCCCGTCGGAGAACGAACCGCAGCATCGAGGCTCCCATCACCGAGCCAGAGAGCGGGCGGCCGGTGGGCCGCCCGCTCTGCCGGCAAGATTACTTCATGGACCAGTCGAACATGTTGAAGAACCCGCTGTAGCTGGTGGAGGTGTAGGTACCGATCGGCCCGGCGAGCCGGCTGTCGTTCCACACCGTGATGAGCGGCTTCTGGAACATCGGGATCCACGCCACATCCTGGCGCTCCAGCTTGCCGACCTGCTGGATCAGCGAGCGCCGCTTGTCGTGGTCGATGGTCTTGTCGGACTCCTTCATCAGCTGGGTGGCCTGCGCGTTATTCCAGCCGAGGAAGTTCTGGCCGCTGAAGTTGTTGGCCTTGCTGGGGATCTGGTCGCCCGCCAGGATCGAGGTGACGCTGGGGTCGGGGGCTGCGACCTGTGCGTACTCGGCCAGCACGAAGTCACGCTTTGGCAGCTTGCTCTCGAACAGCTGGGTGGCGGCGAAGTTCTTGATCACCAGCTCGATGCCTGCCGCCTTGGCCTTCTCCTTGAGCAGCTGCTGGGTGTCCTCGCGGGTCTTGTTGCCCGTGGTGGTCGAGTACTGGATCGACAGTCGCTTTCCGCCCTTGGTGAAGATGCCGTCGCCGCCCATCGTCCAGCCCGCGCCCTGCAGGATCGACTTGGCCTTGTCCGGCTGGTAGCTCATGTCGGCGAAGTCGTTGGCGTTGCACCAGTCGCTGACGGTGGGCACCCAGCCGGCGCAGTTCAGCACCTTCATGTCAGGGAAGTCGGCCTTGTACAGGCTGTCGATGACGCCCTGCCGGTCCACCGCGAAGCCGAACGCCTCGCGGACCTTGACGTCGTTGAACGGGAAGGCGCCGTGGTTCATCCACAGGCCCTCGTAGGTGGTGCCGACGCCCGAGGTGTACTTCAGGCCAGGCGCCTTGAGCTGCTTGGTGATGGCCGGGGTCGGCTGCGGGAACGCGGCCAGCGCCTCACCGGTGCGCAGCGAGTTCAGCTCGGTGCTCTGCTCGGTCCGCGGCACGAAGGTGACCTGATCGAGGTTGGGAACCTTGTCCTTATTCCAGTATTTGGCGTTCCTGACCAGCACGGCCTGCTGGTTGGAGTAGCTCTTGAGCGTCCACGGGCCACCCGAGAACGGGTAACTGGTCTGCATCTCCTTGCCGAGGTCGACCTTGCCGTTGAAGGCGGCCTTCTTGAGCACCACGCCGTTGGCGCTGTTGCCGCCAAATAGGTCCCACCAGTCGGCGTAGGGCGCCTTGAAGGTCATGACCACCGTCTTGGGGTCCTTGGTGTCGATCGAGGTGATCTGCTCGTAGCCAGTCGTACTGATCGTGCCGGTCGTCTTCATGATCACTTCCCAGGTGTACTTGACATCCTCGGAGGTGATCTGCGAGCCGTCTTCCCAGACGGCTTCGGGCTTGAGCTTGAAGGTGACCGTGAAGGGGTTCTCCTTCAGGCCGCCGTTGTCCAGCGTCGGCGCCTCCACCAGCAGGTCAGAGGCCACGTAGTTGCCCTTGGTGTCGACCTCCATGAGCCGTGGCATGACGTGCATCCAACCCACCCACACCAGCCAGGAGGCATTGGCGCAGGACGTGATCGGGTTGAGGCACTCAGGCCACTGCTCGGCGGCGATCACGATGCTGCCGCCCTGCTTGGCCTGGCCCTCGGTGGTCCCACCGCCGCCGCCACCGCCGTCACCGCCACAGGCGGCCGCGATGAGCGCGATCGCGCAGACGAGCGCGATCTTGGTGAGATGTCGTGCGTACTTTGAAGGCCGCACTGGGACCTCCTCATCAAGGCGCACGCCGGTGTCCGGTGGTCCGGTGCACCCGACCACTGCGTACGCGATCCCCTTATTTGGACTCTGCCGCATGCGAGGCAGGGCTTTGAGGTACTGCGAATACCTTAGAGGAGCCTGAGAGCTAGTTATGGATAGTCTAAGAATGCACGCTTCCACCTGTCCACACGGTGTGGTGGGGAGCACCGCCGTTGCTCGGACTTGGCCGCCAATAGCCCTTCTACCTGCTCATCCGGAGCATGACGATCCGTGCGCGACGGTGCTGTGGTACGTTCCGGACCCGCTCGTCCGAGCCCCGCACAGAGCACGAAATGGGGGACTGATGCTCGAGCCGCTGCCCCTGGCGAAAGCACCGAACGCGCTCAATGTGGCGCCCGTGGCCATCCTGGTGCTCGTTGGCCTGTGGTCCGCCCGCAAGCTGATCAAGCTCGCGGTGTTCCTGCTCGTCCTCGCCGCGGTGGTGGGGGCCTTCCTGTGGATGCGCGGCGGGCTGTAGCGACCATGGACCTCGACGGCAGGATCGTGATCGTGACGGGCGCCGCCCGCGGCATCGGCGCGGCCATGGCGCGGCGCTTCGCGGCCGAGGGAGCGCGCGCCGTGGTGGTCGCCGACCGCGACGGCGAGCGGGCACGCGCGGTCGCCGACGCGGTCACGCGCGACGGCGTCCAGGGGATCGCCGTGCGCACCGACGTCGGGCTCGAGCACGACGTCCGCGAGCTGGTGACCGGCACCCTCGACCGCTTCGGGCGGGTGGACCTGCTCTGCTCGAACGCGGGCGTGGCCTTCGCGCGGGGCGTCGAGGCGCCCGCGGAGGACTGGGCGCTGGCGTGGTCGGTCAACGTGATGGCGCACGTCTACGCCGCGCGCGCCGTGCTGCCGTCGATGCTGGCGCGCGGTGCGGGCTACCTGCTGCAGACCTGCTCGGCCGCCGGGCTGCTCAGCAGCCCGGGCGACGCGCCGTACACCCTCTCCAAGCACGCGGCCGTCGGGCTGGCGGAGTGGCTCGCGATCACCTACGGCGACCGTGGGATCAAGGTCTCCGCACTGTGCCCGCAGGGGGTTAGGACCGATATGTTGCTCCACGGGCTCGAGGCCGGGGACCCCGCCGCCCGCGTGGTCGCGGCGGCGAGCGAGATGCTGGAGCCAGAGCAGGTCGCCGACGCCGTGGTCGAGGGCCTCAACGCCGAGCGGTTCCTGATCCTGCCGCACCCCGAGGTCGCGACCTACCTGCGGCGCAAGGCGGAGGACCCCGATCGCTGGCTCGCCGGCATGCGCCGCCTGACAGCGCGCGCCGGGTCCTGAACAGGAATGTCCTCAGCCTGAGTGGCCGCCGCCCACATGCACTAGGATGCCCGGCATGGAGCACGCATGGGGCATCACCCTGCCACTGGACGGCGTGCCGCTGCCAGCGCACCGCGGCATCGTCGAGCGGCTCGACGAGCTGGGCTACACCGACGTGTGGTCGTCAGAGGCGTCGGGGACCGACGCATTCACCCCGCTGGCGCTGACCGCCGCCTGGACGGCGACGCTGCGGCTCGGCACCGCCATCGCGCCCGTCTACACGCGCGGCCCGGGCCTGCTGGCGATGAGCGCCGCCGCGCTCGCCGAGGCCGCGCCGGGGCGCTTCATCCTCGGCGTCGGCGCCTCGACCCCCATCATCGTGGAGCGCTGGAACGCCACACCGTTCGGCGAGCCCTACCGGCGCACCCGCGACACGGTGCGCTTCCTCAAGCGCGCCCTCACCGGCGAGCGCGTGGACGAGCGCTTCGAGACCTTCACGGTGCGCGGCTTCCGGCTCGCCCGCGTGCCAGAGGTCCCGCCGCCGATCCTTGTGGCGGCCCTGCGCTCCGGCATGCTGCGGCTCGGCGTCCGCGAGGCTGACGGGGTGATCACCAACTGCCTGGCGTCCACCGACGTGCCCAAGGTCGTCGCCGAGCTCGGCCCCGACGGCGCGGGCAAGGAAGTGGTGGCGCGCATCTTCGTGTGCCCGACCGACGACTCGGCCTACGCCAGGCGCGCCGCGCGGCGGCTGCTCAGCACCTACCTGACGGTCCCGGTCTACGCCGAGTTCCATCGCTGGCTCGGCCGCGGCGAGCTGCTGGAGGACATGTGGCAGGCGTGGGCCGCGGGCGACCGTAAGAGCGCGAACGAGGCGATCCCGGACGAGGTGGTCGACGAGCTGGTGGTGCACGGCCCGCCCGAGCAGTGCCGCGCCCATGTCCAGCGCTATGTCGACAGCGGCATCACCACGCCGGTCATCGCCCTGCTGGCCACGACGGACGGCGCCGCGCCGGGTGAGGCGGCGGCCGCCGCGCGCCTGGCCGCCGAGCGCGTCCTGGAGGGTCTGGCGCCACCCGCCCGCTGATCTGGATGTTGCGGCTGCCGGCGTCTCCCGCGGCGAAGTCGAGCAGCCGGCCGGCCTCCTCGGTCACGGCGGCGCGGTCGGTGCCGGCCAGCGGCTCGAACAGCTCGATGCCCAGGGTGGCGGCGCGGCGCTCGCGCTTGAGCTGCCAGGCGCCGCGCACGAAGCCGTCGACCAGGAGCGCGCCCTTGGTGAACACCCGGGCCCTGTGCTCGTCGGCGATGACGCGCGTGCGGTCTGCGTGGGACAGCAGCAGGTTGTCGTACTCGGGCAGGAAGCGAGGCGGCGCCGGGGTGTCGGGGTCGGGTCGTGGCGCGTCGGGCAGGTCGAGCAGCTCGCGCCCGCGCTCGTCCCGGAAGGCGCGCAGCCGTGGCCGCAGCCGCTCGACGACCCCTCGCAGGCCGTTCAGGCCCGACCAGGTCTGCACGTCCGCGGCGGTGGCCGGCCCGAAGGCGGCCAGGTAGCGCAGGGCCATCTCCTCCGGTGCCGGGTCCGGGACCAGCGGTCGGTCGAGCCACGCCTCCGCCGAGGTGTGCAGGGGCCGCCCGCCGGCGCCCCAGACGCCGCGGGGCGGCACCTGGACCAGCGGCACCATGGTGCGGATGGCGAGCGCGAGGACCCCGGGGTCGCGGTCGGGCCACCGTTCGCACAGCAGCGCGCCCAGCTCGCTGAACGTGCGCGGTCGCTCCTCGACGAGCGCCCGGCCGGCGGCGGCGAGCGCCGCGGTGTCCAGCCCCCGCAGGCTCCGGCCGAAGGAGCCGTGGAGGCTGCGCTCCAGCACCGGCTGCAGCAGCGGGCGAAGCGCCATGCAGTCGCGGGCGGTGACCAGGTGGATCGTCGAGCGCATCAGCGCGATGCGCACGGCGTCCCGGTTGCCGATCAGGTCGGCCAGCTCCCGTGGGCGGAAGCCGTCGAGGCGGGCCCACAGGCCGACGTAGGGAGCCTTGTCCGCCTGTGCCTGCATGCCGACCAGGTGCTCGATCGCCTCGGCGGCGGGAAGCGTGTGGCGGCGCAGCAGGAGCTGGCGCTCGAGCAGGGCGCGGTTGAGCGCGCGCCGACTGAGCACGTCGGCCGTGTCGTCGCTGGTCAAGGGGATGCCTCCAGGGCTTGCCGTGAAGGATGTTGCGCAGAGCGCCGGCTGCGTCTAGGGTATCAGAACGGAATCATTCGTTCCACAACTGGACTGGCGATGAGCGACACGACATCCGCGCCGCTGAGCGGCCGGCGGGCCCAGGCGGCCCGCAACGACCAGGTGATCCTGGACGCCGCGCGCGCCGTGTTGCTGGCCGATCCCGGCGCGCCCATCGCCGCGGTCGCCCGGCACGCCGGCGTCGGCATCAGCGCCCTGTACCGCCGCTACCGAAGCAAGGAGGAGCTGCTGCAGCGGCTGGCCCTGGACGGGCTGCACCGCTACACCGCGGAGGCGGAGGCGGCGCTGGCTGACGACGGCGATCCCTGGGCCGCCTTCGCCCGGTTCATGCGCCGGAGCCTGGACGCCGGCGCGAGCTCGCTGACGCTGTGGTTCGCCGGCGCCTTTACCGCCACCGGGGAGCTGAACCGCGAGGGCCGCCGGGCGTACGAGATCACCCAGCGCCTGCTGGACCGCCTCAAGGCCGCCGGCGCCCTGCGCCGTGACGTCGAGGTCGGCGATATCTCCCTGCTGTTCGAGCAGCTCCAGGCCGTCCAGGTCGACGACCAGCGGCGCGCGGCCAAGCTGCGCCATCGCTACCTGGCGCTGATCCTCGACAGCCTGCACCTCGCCTCCGCGCCGCCGCTGCCCGCGCCACCGCCCCGCTGGGAGGAGATCAGCGGCCGCTTCACCAGGTAGGCGCCCGGGGCCGACCGCCCGCCTCAGCCCTCCGTGCGCACGACCAACAGACGATCCAGGGCGGAGGCGGCGCCGAGCACCTGCCCGGGCAGGCCGAGCAGCTGGCGCACGTTGGCCGCGGGGCCCGGCAGCGCGATCGGGGTGAACCGCTCGTTGCCGGCATCGAAGCGCAGCAGCCGGTTGGCACCGAAATCGCTGACCCAGACGATGTCGCGGTCATCGACGTACACCGCGTACGGCCGCGGATGGTCGCCGGGCAGGCGCCACTCGCGCCACTGGCGGCTCGCCGGGTCGTAGCGCGCAAGCTGGCCGGCGTTCCACTCGGTCACCCACAGCCGGCCGCGGCTGTCAGACCAGATCCGGCGCGCGCCCTGCCCCGGCGTCGGCGGCCTGAGCATCGTCGCCCGGCCGCTGGCGGGATCGATGCGCGCGATGTGGCTGCCGGCCAGCGAGGCGTAGTAGACGTCCCCGCTCGGCGTGGTGGTGATCCCGTAGGGCCCTGGACCGCCCGGAGCCTCGTAGACCTGCATGCGGTTGCTGCGCGGGTCGAGCCGCCCGTAGATGCCGCCCTGCCCCGTGAACCACAGCACGCCGTCGCGGTCCAGCGTGGCGGTGTGGACGTTGACGCCAGGGTGGTCGGCCGGCAGCGGGAAGCGACGGACCTGCCGCGTGGTCGCGTCGACGCGTAGGACGGCGTTCAGACCGCCGTCGGTGACCCAGGCGGTGCCGTCGGGGGCGGTGATGACGCCGTGCGGCCGCGAGCCGTCGCCCAGCTCCACGCGCGTGACCGTGCCGCTGCCAGGCTCGAGGTGGCCGAGGTAGCCACCGGCCTGCGCGGTGAACCAGATCCCGCCGCCGCGGGCGGGTGCGACGTCGTGCGGGGCGGCACCGGCCGGGACGGCGAACGCTGTCAGGCGCGCCTCGGGCGCGGCCGTGGTGGTGGCGGAGGGCTGGGCGGAGGAGCCGCGCGCACTGGACGGCGACGGCGAGGCGTCCTGCTCCCCACCGCTGCAGGCGCCGGCCAGCAGGGCCGCGACCGCGACCAGTGGCCGCCACCCCTGGCGCCGCCACGCGTGGCTTCGGGTGCTCATCCCGGCTCCTCCTCGAGGCGCGGATGCCTGCCCGCGATCATGGTTCCGCGCGTTGCTCCGATTTGTCCAGGCGCACTCCTGACGTTCGCCTGGATTCGCCACCGCGCGAGTGCCCACCTTGCCGCGCGGATGGGGACCTTGCCGCAGCCGCGGATGCGGCTCGGGAGCGTCCGAAACCCGCTAGTCCGGCCTCAGGGCTTCGCTATCGTCGCGTCTCACATGTTGACGGTGGCCTGGCCACCGGCGCTGTAGCGCTGGTCAGAGACGGCCTCGGGCGGCACGGCGGAATCCAACGCGGCGTCGAGGAGGTTCACGCCGAGGTCGAGGGCGCGATACCTCGATACGAGGCCGCCCGCGTTCGGATCCGGTAGCTTCTGCCCACAGGGAACCTGTCCCGGCGAAGCGAGGGAGCCGCCGCGATGAAGGTCAGCAGCAAGGTCAGCTCGTTCTCCGAGTCGGTCATCAGGGAGATGACCCGGTTGGCGCTGGACCACGACGCCATCAACCTGGCCCAGGGGTTCCCGGACTTCCCGTGTCCGCCAGAGCTCAAGGAAGCCGCCAAGGCCGCCATCGACGCCGACGTCAACCAGTACGCCATCACCTGGGGCGCCAAGCGCTTCCGCGAGGCCATCGCCGCCAAGGTCGAGCGCACCTACCCGGGGTGGAAGGTCGATCCAGAGACCCAGCTCACCGTTACCTGCGGCGCCACCGAGGGCGTGGTCGCGAGCTGCCTTGCGCTGCTGGACCCCGGCGACGAGGTCGTCGTCTTCGAGCCCTGGTACGAGAACTACTGGCCCGACACGGTGATCTCCGGCGCGGTGCCGAGGTTCGTCACGCTGCACGAGCCGGACTGGTCGATCGACGAGGCGCAGCTGCGCGCCGCGTTCGGGCCGAGGACCCGTGCGGTCATCGTCAACACGCCCAACAACCCCACCGGCAAGGTGTTCCGCCGCGACGAGCTGGAGCTGATCGCCGAGCAGTGCCAGCGCTGGGACGCCTACCTGATCACCGACGAGATCTATGAGCACATCCATTTCCTCGGGCCGGGTGGGCACGTGCCGCCGGCGACCGTGCCCGGCCTCGAGGACCGCACCGTCACGGTCAACGCGCTGTCCAAGACCTACGCGGTCACCGGCTGGCGGATCGGCTGGGTCATCGCGTCGCCGCCGGCGACCAACGCCATCCGCAAGGTCCACGACTTCCTCACGGTCGGCGCGGCCGCGCCCCTGCAGGAGGGCGGGGTGGCCGCGATGAGCCTTCCGCAGAGTTACTACGAGCAGCTCGCCGAGGGCTACTGGCAGCGCCGCGACCTGCTGTGCGAAGCGCTGGACAAGATCGGCCTGGCGCCGATGGTCCCTGACGGTGCCTACTACGTGATGTGCGACACCAGCCGCTTCGACCCTGACCGCGACGACGTGGCGTTCTGCGACCGCCTGGTGCGCGAGCTCGGGATCGCGGCAGTCCCGGGGTCGAGCTTCTACACCAACAAGGAACTGGGCCGCCGCAAAATCCGCTTCGCCTTCCCCAAGCGTCTGGAGACGCTGCAGCTCGCCGCGGAGCGCCTGGCGGGGCTGGCGCGCTGACTCTTCAGGGTGGACGTTGCGCCCCCTGACGCGCGGGCGCCGGGTCGGTAGTCCGGGCGCGGATTGGCGTTGCGCGGTCCGGGGAGCGTCCGAAACCCGCCAGGCCCGCGCGTGACTGCGCTCCACCTGGGCGGCAACGGTCCCGTGCCCGGGCGGGGCGATCCGCGCGGTGGCATCATCGCTGTGACGGACCTTGTGAAAGGAGTCACATGATGCGCCAAGCGGGAGAATCCCGACCGTATGTCCGGCTGCTCGTCGGCTGGACCGTGTCGCTGCTCGCCCTGGTGGGCGTGCTCGAGGTGCTGCGCCAGGTCATCCCGGCCTGAGCGACCGATGACGAGCGGGGCCGCTCGGGCTGCCCGGGCCGGCCCCGCTCGCGGCGCTGACCTACAGCCCGAGCCGGCCCGCCACCGGGTTGTCCCAGATCCGGCTGTCCGCGGTGTAGCGGCGCACGCCCTCGATCGTGCTCCAGCCGCCTGCGGCCGCGAGCTCCGCGTCGCTGGCGACCGAAGCGGCCTGCACGGCGGCTCCGGCGCGCAGGCTGTGGCCGCGGTATTTGCCGGGCGACGCCACGCCCGCGCGGTGGGCGGCGCTCTGCACCGCGCGGTAGACGGCGAGATCGGTGAGGCGCGGCGCGGCCTGGATGGTGGCGCGCCGCCTGGCGGCGTCCGCGCCACCGGCGGCGACCCGGAGCCGGGGATGGACCGGGCGGAAGGCTGGTCCCTGGCTGAGGCCTGCGCCATCGCGCCATGCCAGCCACGCCCTGACCGGGCAGGTCTCCGCGTGGCGGCCGTAGGGGACCGCGCGGACCTCGCCGTCGCCGTCGCGGCCGCGCCGGGAGGAAAGGCGCACCTCGAGGCCCGCGGCGACCACCGTCAGGTCGGCAACTTCCAGGGCCACCAGCTCGGAGCGGCGCAGTAGCGCGGCGAAGCCGATCAGCAGCATCGCCCGGTCACGCAGGCCGATGTAGCGCTGCGGGTCGCAGGTGGCCACCAACCGCCGCAGCACGGTCGTGACCGCCGGTGCGGCGCGGTCCTGGCTCCAGTCGTGCTCGCGGCGGATGCCGTGCCAGGTGGCCTGGACCTGGGGAGCCCTCGCGGGGTTGGGGTGACGGCTGGCGCCGTGGTAGGCGCCGATGGCCGCCAGGCGACGCTGCAGGGTGGAAAGGCGGAGCCGCCGGACACCGCCGCCGCGGGCGTGCGCCGCCAGATAGGCGGCGACGGTGTCCGGCGCCGCCGGTAGGGGAGTGGCGCCGCGGCGCTCGCACCACTCGGCGAAGTGCCGCCAGTCGGCGTCGTAGGCCCGCAGCGTGTTGGGTGCATTGGCGGCGAGGGCGTAGTCGACGGCGGCCTGAAGATCGGGATCGATGGCTCTCACCTCGCGGGCTCTAGCTGTACGATAATTATAACTTATCATACAGCAAGACCCTTTCCCTCACCGCTCACTCACACCGACATCAGCCACAACGGCCCTGGTCATCTCCATGGTCCAAGTGGCCGTGCGCCAGCCAGTCCCTTCGAAGCGCGATCGCGAGGGCGGCAAGGGCCGGTCCGTGGGGAACATCGGAACGAAAAGTCACGCTAACTACTTCCCCATGAAAAAGGTCCTCGGGTGAGTAGTGACCGTCCAGTGGCCTTCAGTCGAGGATCGGCGATCGGCCCCTGCGCGTGGTCGTCACGCTGGCTTGCGTTGTTTGGCCGCCAGCA
>Ga0137368_10000434_pt1 | contig 39316 bp, 27 predicted proteins | sample SagtaG_13_FD_104917 | JGI IMG/M metagenome (GOLD analysis project Ga0137368, IMG submission 104917) | Vadose zone soil microbial communities from Sagehorn Ranch, Mendocino, California, USA - Sage1_L_100_16 metaG | ecosystem: Environmental > Terrestrial > Soil > Vadose zone | place: USA...
TTTGCCAAGTCTGACGCCGGATTGATCTGCTTTCGATGGTAACTTACCACCGGCGATTTTTCGCATGCGTATTTAATCACAGATAAACACGTTTGTCAGCGCAAACTTTAGCTGCTTTTAGCCTTGAAACCGACCTATACCATTAAAAACGCAAACTTCACCGCCTTTTTCAATAACCTGATTTTCCTAAGGGGAACGGGGATGGGGAGAAGGTGATGGGGAAGGGACACAATTCCCCAATCCCAACTCCCTATACCCCGTTCCCGACCCACTTTCTCCATACTCCTTTCTCCATACTATTGCGGCGATTCGGAAAGCCGGCGCCGGCTGATACGGCTCATGACGACCTGTCCCGGTGGAATCTCCCCAGAATGAAACTCCACCTAGCCCCGAAGTCCCCTGCGACCGGGCCGGTAATAACCGGTCACAAGGGTGGGGTCTCCACCCCCACAAGTTTCGACCCCGCTAAGGCCTTTTATGACAGGTGTCACGCCACGGCTTTCCAAATCGCAAGGCTGATGTTACGCAAAGCCCTTGAGCGGTTCTTGAGCGTTTATTAGGCCCCCGCTCAAAGAAAATTAGAGCGCTGCTCAATAATATGGGGCGCCCGCTCAAGAATTTCTCAAGCCATCTCGCTTATCCTCAGCTTCGAGGTTTGAAATCATTATCATGAAGCTAATTGCCAGCAAGATTACAATTCCCAACGAGACCCCGAGCGTTTGCCGGCAGGGATTGCTCGACACATTGCGGGAGAATCTCAAGTCCTGTCATGCGACCGTCATCAACGGACGGGCGGGGACGGGTAAAACCATGCTGGCCATAGATTTCGTCCGGCGGTACGTGCGGCGCTCGGCCTGGTATAAAGTGGACGCGCCGGATATGAGCCTTCCGGTTTTTATTGAATATTTGGTAGCGAGCGTGGCCCGCGTGCGACCCGGATTCGGTCGTCAGACTCTGGAGCGCCAGGCGCAATCATTTGGGACTGGCGAGATTGGCATGGCCGGGGTCGGAGGCGAATCCGACGTCGCGGGGCTGGCGGAAGCCTTTGTCTATGATTTGGAGCGACAGGCGGAGCCTTTGGTGTTGACGATCGACGACTTGCATTTGATCTATGACGCCGATTGGGTAATCCCATTCTTCCACCGTCTGCTCCTGCTGATTCCCACTAATGTACACATGCTCATTCTGGGGCGGGGTCTGCCGCCGGCGCCGATGTGGCGACTCCGCTCCAAGCAACGCCTGTTCGTGGTTACCGAACAGATGCTCGCTTTTACGAAAACAGAGGCGGAGGAGTTGTTCTCCGGCTACGGCCTCGGCTCGGAGGAGGCGAGTTCGGCCCTTAAGCGCACTGGCGGGCGCGCGACCGATTTGCACGCCGCGGCGATCCACGCCTTCGCGGCCTGGGAGGCGCAGGCGTCTTCGCCTGCCTGCTTTCAGTGACAGACTTTCTTTGGGATCGCGGGGGCCTCGATTTTCTGATTTTAGAGATTGCCTGTTTATATGAAACTGGTAAAATGCATCCGGCGCTTGATCCCCACTATTAGGATGCCGCTTTGTCCAGATCGAAGCCGGCGTCGAAATCAAGCGCATAACTGTCGCCGCCCTAACACCTGTATCTCCGCGCGACGTAAAACCCCTCAAATAATCTATAGAGCGGATCGGGAATCGCTCCGTGTAACGAGGCCCCCTGGCTCGAATCCAGACTGAGAGGCTACGGCCAATGATCGACAGCCGACATCGTCCGGAAGTGGCGCAGCGCGTGTCGTCACAACCGCCAGCCGAAGCGACGACGCTCCAGCCGGCGTTCTTCCTGCGCACAAAATTAGCGCCGCCGCGCCCAGCCCCCGCCTTGTTGCCGAGGCCGCGCCTTATGGAGCGGCTCGCGGCCAACCTCTCGCGCGCGGTCACGCTCGTGACCGCCAACGCCGGGGCGGGCAAGACGACGCTAGTGGCCGATTTCGTGCGCGAATACGCGCCCCGGTTCGTCTGGTATCAGTTGGATCACACGGACGCCGACCCGGCGGTCTTCCTCAGCTATATCGCGTATGGCATCCGGCAATTCGTCCCGGATTTCGGCCAGGCAACGCTCGCCTACCTGCGGCAATCGCCGGCCGAGGTCGGGCAGCGCCCCGAACGCGCCGTGGACGCGCTGCTCAACGAAGTGCTCGATCAAATTGACCAGCCGCTGGTCATCGTGCTCGACGATTACCACCACCTGGGCGACGCCGAGGCGGTGCATGCGGCTGTCGACCGGCTCCTGGCGTATCAGCCCGACGTTTTGCACACGATCATCGTCTCACGCGACGCCCCGCCGCTGCAGTTGGCGAAGCTCCGCTCGCATGGGGAGCTCGCCATCATTGACCGCAGCGACCTGCTCTTCACCGACGAGGAGACGCAGGCCCTGTTCAACCAGGTCTTCGGTCTCGAGGTCACGGCCGAGCAATTGGCCGAATTCCGCGAACGCACGCAAGGATGGGTTATGGCGTTGCAGCTCATCAGGCAGGTGGCGCAGCGCCAATCCAGGAACGGCGCCGGCGCGGCGGAGCCGGATCTGAGCGAAATATTGCGGCGGTCCGAACGCGACGTCTTCGATTACTTCGCCGAAGAGGTCTTCGATTACGAGCCGGAGCCGACGCGAAATCTACTGCTCCGCGTCTCGCTGCTGGATCGCGTCGAGTTGGATAACTGCGTGCGGCTCTATCCGGATTCCGGCTGCTCGACGATTTTCCCGTCGCTGGTCAGCCGCAACGTGTTCATCACACTCGCCACTGACGGGAGCGGCGAAGAGTACCGGCTGCACCCCCTCTTCCGGGATTTTTTGCGGCGCAGACTGCTTTCGGAGGTCGGACGGGCCGGAGTGTTGGCAGAACATGCGCAGATAGCCGACTTCTTTCTGGGCCGAGGGAATTGGGAACAGGCCATGCGCCACTTTCTGGAAGCCGACGAGTTCGATTGCGCGGCCCAAGTGGTAGCTGACAGGGGGCAGGAGTGGATCACGTCGGGCGCGCTCGGCAGCCTGGCCTCTTCGGCCGACGCGCTCCCGGCCGAGGCGGTGGAACGCCATCCCCGCGCCCTCAATTTCCGCGCGGAAGTGGCGCGATTGCGAGGCGAGTACGATAAGGCGCAGGCCATACTCCGCCGCGCCACGATTTTGCTGCAGAATCAGGGGGACCGCGAAGGCGAAGCCGAAGCTCTAAACTCGCTGGCCACAATCGCGCGACGGTATGGCGATTTTACGACAGCCTTCGCATACCTCGACCGTGCAGTCGAGTTGAGCGACGAACGCTCCGCCGTGCGGGCAAAATGCGGCAATACACGTGGGTTGTGTCTGATGGCGTTGGGCAAATGGACTGAAGCCGAGCGCGAGTTCCGCGCCGCATTGCAGTTGGCCGAGGAGCAACATGACGAATATTACGCCCGCCTGATCATTCACAACCTCGGAGGGCCGCCGATGATGCGCGGTGATTTCGGCGAAGCGCTGCGCTGGATACGCCGGCCGCCACGCGACGAGCGCAACACCGCGCCCATACCGCGGGAGGCGGACGCGCATCTCAATGTAGCGCGCTGCCACTTTTATCGCGGCGAATTCGAGATGTGCGAGCAGCACCTGGATCGCGCCATGGAGCGGTGTCAACTCTTCAATATGATCGGGGTGCGAGCCCAGGTGTTTGAGACGTATGGCATGCTGTATCGCGAGCTCGGCGACGTGGCGCGGGCAAGGGAGTTTTACGAGCGCGCCGCGCGCGATTATGACAGGGCCGGCGTTGAATTGGCCCGCTGTGAATTGCTTGATGAACAGGCGCTGCTCGAACTGCAGATTGGCGACCTCGCGGCTGCTCGCAAATTGATTGATCAATTGATCAACGCCCGCAGAACTTTGAATGACGAATTACGCAATCAGACGGCCGCGCTCACTCTGGGGCGCATTCTGATTGCGCAAGGAGAGGATGAGTCGGCGCGCGCTGAACTCGATTCTGCGCTCGGATACTTTCGCCGGAACGGGCTTTATTATTATGAAGCTCAGGCATGTATAGCGCTGGCTCAGTGCGATTTTGCGTCAGGACGCGACGTCCAAATGCTGGACCGATTGCGGCGCGCGTTGGACCTGGCTGCGCGCTATGATTATGAATATTGGCTGCGGCGGGAATTGACAGCGCACCCGCAACTGTTCGCAATGCCTGAAGTGGCCGAGCTGTTGCCGCCTGATGCGCGCGAGCATCTCGCTTCTCAAGTGGCGATACGGGAGCCATCCGCCGCGCCGTCGGTTCAAGAGGCGCCGTCCGTCCCGCTCGCCGATCTGACGATCAATCTACTCGGTCATGTCGAAATCTTCCGCGACCCGAAGCGCCAGTCCGCGGCCGACGCCTGGACGACCAGGCGGGCGCACGACATCCTTTGTTTCATCACCTCCCGACGACACCGCCGCGCCTCCAAAGATACGATCATTGACACTTTCTGGGGCGAGGCGGATTTCGACGTCGTGGCCAAGAATTTTCACCCGACGGTGTCTCACATCCGCAAGGCGCTTAACAGCAATCAACCGCTCAAACAGAACTTCCTTCTCTATCGTGACGGCGATTACCTGCTCAATCCGGATTTTGCATACTCGATTGACATCGAGGAGTTCGACCGCCTGGTGGCCGAAGGCGACTCGGCTCGCCGCGCCAGAGAGCAGGACCGTTGCGTCGCTTGCTACGAGGCCGCAATCAAACTCTACCGGGGCGAGTTTATGCGCGGTTGCTATGACGAGTGGGTTGAAGAACAAAGGTCTTATTACAACGAGCAGTATCTGCACATGCTCGAAACTCTGGCCATGGCTGCGTTCGGCCAGAAGGAATTGCCCCGCGCGCTCCAACTCGCTAGCCAGATCCTCCGTGACGACCCCTACCGTGAGGACATCCATTGTTTGGTCATGCGCACCCACGCCGCGCAGGGCAACAGGGCTGCAGTCAAAGAGCAGTACGAGACTCTGCGCGCTCTTTTACGAAAGGAACTGGGAGTAGAGCCGGCGTCCGAGACGCAGAAAGTTTATCGGGGGCTGATCGGATAGCTCGACACTGTAAAACCCAGAAGTTTAAATACAGGAGAGCCACGTTATGAACACTCACTTGCATAAACTCAGTCAGAAAACCAAGCGGATTATCACTCTAGCGTTGATTGTCGTTCTCGTCGTCAGCTCAGTAAGCGCCGGTCTTCTCATCACGATTGGAGACAGGATTACGTCCACGGAGGGGAACGGTATCAATTACGTTGGCAATAGCGGGGTCACGCCGACCGCCCTGGACGGGTTGCTGGCTTTTACCCCTAACGGCATCACGGCGCCCACGACTTCGGGCATTTCAATGACCGGCTCGGACGGCGTCACATATCCTGGCGGCCTCCTTAACATTCTGGCGACCGGCGTAGACGGGGCAACGACTAATGGGGCTTCGGGAATAGCTGTGACGGGCCCGAACGGCCTCATAATCAACTCGGGAGGCAATAGCTATCAGGCGGATTCGGTCTTTATCCGTCGGGCTGACGGTATCTCGTTTAATGGCCTCGATAATCTCTCAATGATAGGCGCCGACGGCATTTCATTTAACGGCCTTGATGGCGGCACTGTTGGGCACGCTAACGGCATCTCGTTTAATGGCCTCGATGGGCTGCTTGCGATCACCGGCGCTAATGGCATCTCATTTAACGGCCTGGACGGCCAGCCTATTTCGATCCCGCCAGGCGATCTCACGATCCTCGGCGCCAACGGCGGTACAGCGACCGACGTTAGCAATATCATTTTCACGGGCGCCGACAGTATTATCATAACCGTCTACGGCATTGTCACAAACTCCCTCGGCCTCGACATCCTCGGCCCCGAGCCGCCTCTTCCACCGGGGTTGCAGGGCCTCGATGCTTCGTTGGCGAAAGCGCTTGATCGCGCGACTGACGACAGCAACATCAACGCGGCTGTGGTCTACCACAATGCGGTGACGGACGCCGATATTGCGACTCTGCGACAGATCGGGGTTCTTCTGGGACAGCGTTATCACGTTTTACCTGTGGTTACGGTGACGGCGACCAAGAGGCAGATATTGCAGATTTCGCAACTGCAGACTGTTCGCGCGATCTACAGCAATCGTACGGTGAAAATACTTGCCGAGCCTGGCAATGGATTGACGGGCACGGAGCGTGTAAAGGCGGACGCGGAACTGACTGCGGCCAACGGAGGGCAGACGGTCACTGGCCGCAACGTTACGGTGGCAGTGCTCGACACTGGGTTGGACAGTACGCACGGAGACGTGGCTGGTCGCGTAGTCAGGAATGTCTCGACCGTTGGCGCGGCCGGGCTCGGCGTCAACTTTACTTATCCAAACACTGTCGAAGGATTGCCCAACACAGATCCGGTCTCCGGACACGGCACGTTCGTCGGGGGAGTGATCGCCGGCAACGGCGCGCGCTCAAGCGGCATATACACCGGGGTCGCGCCCGGCGCCAAACTGGTGGGGGTGAGCGTGGGCACCCTGGATTTGCTCTCGGTTATCGAAGGCTTCGATTACATTCTCTGGAAACGGCAAGAACTAGGCATAAAAGTAGTCAATTGCAGCTTCTCCGCAGACACGCTCTACGACCCGAACGATCCCGTTAACGTCGCCACCAGGATGCTCGCCGACCGGGGCGTCAGTGTGGTCTTCTCGGCGGGCAACAACGGGCCGGGCATGGACACGCTCAATCCTTACGCGATGGCGCCGTGGGTGGTTAGTGTCGGCGCTACGGATGAACAAGGGCGGCTGGCCGACTTCTCATCGCGCGGCTCATTCACGAAATTGAGCGGGCCTTCGCTCGTCGCTCCGGGCGTCAACGTTGTCAGCTTGCGCGCCACGGGCGTCAACGTGAATGGTTTGCTCAATCTCGGCCTTGGCGGCGACCTCTCGCGCCTCTCGGCCCAGGATTTACTTAATTACACCGTCGGTAGCGGCACCAGCTTTTCAGCGCCGCAGGTGGCGGGAACAATAGCGTTGATGCTCGAAGTCAACCCGTCGCTCACGCCGTATCAGATAAAAGACATCTTGCAGCGCACGGCGACTCCGATGCCGCCTTATTACCGCTACGAGGTCGGCGCCGGGATGCTCAACGCGCACGCGGCTGTGTTGGAGGCGGCTTTCCCGCAGCGCCGTATGGGAATGTTCCGCGCCTCGCTCGACCGCCGGCAGGCTCGCTACGTCAACGACCCACTGCGTATGTTCTCCGGTACTGTGCCGCTGGGATTGCTCGGCCTTCTCGGCTCCTACACGGCCAACATCAATATCCCACAGAACACTTTAATGGCCTCGGTGCAGGTCGCGTGGGGGCCGGAGACGTCCATTAACGACCTGTCTATGCAATTGTTCAGTCCCGACGGCGCGGCGGGGCCCGTAGTGAACACGCTCAACCTGCCGGTCTTGACCGGACGCCGCGAGCGCGCCGTGATCAAGAATCCGGCGCCCGGAACGTGGCGCGTGAAGCTAACGCACACTATCATCGGCACGCCGCAGGACTTTATAGGCACGCTGGAGACCACACATGCCGAATACCCGCCGCTCGACGATATCAGTGGTTTGACCACAGCGGCGAAGGTCGATGTCTATCAGAATCTGCGGTCGTTCGTGACGGCGACGTCTGGCAACCACTTCCGCCCGCAATTCACCGTCTCACGATACGATCTGGCTTCGGCGCTGGTGGTCGGCGGGCGCGTGCCGCAATACATGGCGGGGCAGCCGCGCTTCACCGACGCGACTGACAGGGTGACGAGGAACATGGTCGAGAGCGTCCAATCGGCGCCGGGCGGTCCGTTGTTCACCGACGCGTCGCCTGGCGGGCCTTTCCGTCCCGACGACCGCGCCACGCGGCTCACGGCGGCGATCGCGCTGGTGCGCGCAGCCGGATTGCGCTCCATGGCCGAATCGCTGGCCGGAACATCGCTGCCGGTGATCGACGCCTATTCGATCCCGTCAAGCCTGCGCGGCTACGTCAAGGTCGCGCTCGATCGCGGGCTGATGACCGCCGACGGCTCAGTCTTCCGCCCCAACGACGCGATGAAGCGCGTCGAACTCGCGCGCGCGATGGCCGGAATGGCCAGACTGGCTACGCAGTGAAAATTGCGGATTGCGGATTGCGGATTGCGGATCGCAGATTGACCGGACCTGCTCGGCGCTTATCGTCAATTCTCTTCAATCCGCAATCCGCAATCCGCAATCCCTACTGGCGTATAAACAACTCCTCCGCGTTCCAGAGCGAGAAGGGGAAGATGGGGCTCGGGCTGTAATTGCCGACGCGCTGATTGGCCGCCGCGGACACATGGCGCGCGACAATAGGGATGATCGGTAATTGTTCAGCGAGGATTTGTTGAATCTCGTTGAAGGCGGCGCGGCGGTGATCGGGGTTGGTATCGCGCGCCTGCGTCGCGAGCAGATCGTCAATCCGGGCTTCCCAGGCGGTCGCGGGCTTCGGTTGCTTCGGGCGCCAGAGTCGCGTGGGACTGCCGCTGCTTAGGAAATTGACGTAGGAAGACGGATCGGGCTCGCTGAGGGACCATACGAGAAGGCAGGCGTCGTAATCGTAGCTTTCCGAAATACGACGCTGAAGATCACCGAAATCAATCGGCGCCACTTGCATCTTAATACCCAATTGAGCCAGGTCTCCCTGGATTACTACCGCCGTGTCTTTGAGCGGCTGGCTCGCCGAGGGCACAATCAGCGTCAACTCCACGCGATTACCTTTCGCATCGTACAACTCCGGACGATCCTGCTGGCCTCGTGTTGTAAAACCGGATTCGCGCAAAAGCGCCCGCGATCTTTCCAGGTCGCGCGCAATGCGCGGAAGGTTCGTGGCGATCCAGTTGCGATTGCCTGGCGAGACGAAGCCGTAAAGCGGTGTGGCAAGTCCTTGCAGAGTGATAGAAGCGATTGTTTGCCGGTCGAGCGCGATCGACACGGCCTGACGGAATCGCGTATCGTTGAACCAGGACCGCTTGATGGGATTGGGCGCCACTCCGCCCTTAATCCCTCCCTCATTGAGGTTGAAGAAGAGACGGTCGATTTGCAGCCCCGGACCGGGATCGGAAATCTTCGTTACCCCAGGTTGCGAACGCAACTCCGCATAGTCCGCCGGGCGAAGACGGTCGTAGATGTCCAGAGAGCCTTGTTGCAAACGCGCGAAAGCGTTGTTCGCGTCCTTCACGACCTCGATCACCAACTGATCCAGGTACGGCAGCGGCGCGCCCGCGCTGTCTTTTTTCCAGTAGTGCGGGTTGCGTTTTAGCGTGACGCGTTCGCCGGGAGTGGCCGATTCGGCGGCGAATGCGCCGGCGGTGACGACACGCGACAAGTCGGCGGTCAGACCGTAGGCGTCACGCAGCGCGCCACGGTCGAAATCGGCTTCGAGGACGTGGCGCGGCAACACGGCCAGATTCGCGAGATAATTTTCGGGCGACGCGACGACGTCGGGGAAGACAAAACGCAACCGCCGCCCGCCCTGACCGTCGGTCCCATCAGGCGTCCTAGGTTCAATCTGGGCTTCGATCTGGCGATTCCCGATCATCATCGCGTCGCGGAAAACGGGGGAGGCCGTGCGTTCGTCGTAGATCGCGCGGAGGGTGAAGATGACGTCCTCGGCGGTTATCGGATGGCCGTCCGAAAATTTGATTCCGTCGCGCAGAGTCATTTCGACCGTTCTCCCGTCGTCGAGCCGCCGCAATGATTCCGCCAGGCCGGGGACGTATTGCTGATTCTTGTGATCGAACTCGATCAACCGTCCGCCCATCAGGTAGAAAGCGACGATCAACGAATTCTCGTCGCTGGGTTGCAGGTAGTTGAACGTCGCCGGCGCCGACGACACCCGATAAATGATCTTGCCCCCACGCCGGCTTCCCGAGCGTTCACTGGTCGGGCCGCAGGATCGGCAGGCGGACGCGGCGCAGACCAGGGCGAGTAAAGCAGACAGGGCTAATAGCCGCAGGTTTGTGAATCTCATTGTTTGCGAAGTCTGTGGGCATCTCCGCGCGGGCACGTGTGGCCACCCCATCAAGCCGACCAAGCCGAGCGGGTACTATTATGATCGCCGCTGGCGCCTGTCCCGCGACATGAACCGTAGTCGCGTCTGGGTAGAAGACGCCGCAGCAAGTAGGGAGCGTTCGTTGGTCGAGCGATCTGCGGAGATGTGGGGTCCTTCAGATCTACGATTAACCTAGGTCAGTTTGCGATTGCGTGTGCGGAGGGCTCGCCGGATCAGCGCCGCGAGCGGTACTGATCCGTAAAAGCATTTCAGTGCGCCATACATTGATTACTCTGTAAATTAAGTTTTTTGGTATTGTTCAAGCCCGCGGAGCGGGCGGCAGAGTAAAGCCTGGGGTGGAGCCGAAGGCCGCAACCCCAGGTCAGGTTCGGAGCGCCATCAATCCCATGAAACGGGCGGCAGCCATTGGCTGTCGCCCACTTCGTGGGCTCTGATCGCTTTGCTGCCGCTCTCCTGGGGCTTACGCCCCAGGCTTTATGCTGCCGCCTGCTCCGCAGGCTCAAAGCAAATGTTTTAAAACACAAAATATCAAACATCTTAGTTTACAGAGTATTGATTTGCAATCCGATCTAATAACTTGACAATTAGTCGCGCCCTGGCTCGGGCGCCAGCGCAAGATTAACATCTTTGCTCGGTTATGATAAAGCTGATTCTCGCCATATCGTCGCAGGAGGCGCCCGCTCGCTACCGCTCGCGGTACTGATTGTTATGATAAAGCTGATTCTTTCCAGGCTGCTGCAGGGCGCCCTGGTTCTTCTAATCATTTCGGTCCTGATTTTTTGGCTGCTCACGCGCGCCGGGGGCGACGCAGTGAACATACTCGACAACCCTCGCGGCTCGGAAGAGACGATCAAGAAGATTCGCCGCATCCACGGTCTGGACCGCCCGTTGATGGAGCGTTATCGGAACTGGCTTGTCGATGCGGCGCGCGGCGATCTCGGCCACTCACTTGTTTTTCAGGCGCCGGTGTGGAGCCTCATCCGGCTCCCCTTGTTGCGCACCGGAATGTTGGCGACGGTCGCGTTGTTGATCGCCTGGTCGGTCTCGCTCATGCTGGGGATCGCCGCCGCCCGGCGCCCAGGCTCTTTAGTTGATCGCCTCTGCTCGGTGATCATCCTATTGGCGTCCTCCACGCCGGGACTCGCGCTGGCGCTGTTGGCTCTGGCTCTCATTTACTCCACGCCGCTGATGAGCGTCGTCGGCCCGGCGACGAATGCGGACGCCGAGGTTTTGTCTTTTCGGGTCATCCCGCCCGCGATCATCCTCTCAGTTCCTCTCATCGGGCTCTTTCTCGCGCAAACGCGCGTCGCCATCAGGGAGGCGCTCGATGAAGAGTTCGTTCGCGTCGCCCGCGCGCGCGGCGCGCCGGAATGGATGGTTTTGCTGCGCCACGCGCTGAGGCCGGCCGCCGGGCCGCTGATTACAGTTTTAGGACTCTCGCTAGGCGGCGTTATGAGCGGCTCGGTTGTTGTCGAGACGGTGATGGGCTGGCCGGGGTTGGGTCAACTGACCGTCTCTGCCGTCGAGACGCGTGACATTCCGCTGCTGCTGGGAGTGACGCTAGTCGCCGCCGCGGCGGTCATGGCGGGCAATCTCGCGGCGGACATCCTGCAGCGGTTGAATAACCCACGGCTGCGAATGGATTGATTGCAGATTGCGGATTGCGGATTGCGGATTCGCAACCATTAAATGGCCAAGTGAAGATAACGACATCGATGGAGAGTGAGAATCGATACCGAGCGACGCCCGGCGAGAGCCGATCCGCAATCCGCAATCCGCAATCCGCGATCCGCAATCAGTTGCGCGGCCGTGGGGCGCTTTTGACCGGGGCGGGCCTCGTTATGTTCTTTTGCCTGGTCGCCGTTTTCGCCGACCTGCTCGCGCCTTACGACTATAGCTCGTTATCGCGAAGAGAGCCGCTCGCGCCGCCCACCACAATCCGTTTCCGCGACGCGCAAGGCCGATGGCATGCTTGGCCCTTCATTTATGCGCGGCGATTGATTGATCCTATGACGCAGCGCTACGAGGAGATCACGGATCGCACCTACCCGCTCGAACTCTTCGCCCGCGGCTACACATACGAATTTCTCTGGCTTTTCCCGACCGACCTGCATCTGTTCGGAACGCGCGTTGAGGCCGGCGTCGAAGCCCCGCGCATTTATCTGCTCGGCGCGGACAGATTCGGGCGGGACCGTTTATCGCGCCTGCTCATGGCTAGCCGCTATTCTCTGCTTATAGGGCCGATCGGCGCTCTGCTCGCGAGCGCGCTCGGCGTTCTGATCGGTGGCGTGGCTGGTTATATAGAAGGGTGGACGGACGCGGTGTTGATGCGTGCGGCGGACGTGATGTTGGCGCTCCCGACCCTCGTGTTGATTCTGGCCGTGCGCGCCACCTTCCCGCCAGGACTCCCGCCCGCCGAAGCGATCAAGTTGCTGTTGATCATTTTTGTCATGCTGGGCTGGGCCGAGATGGCGCGACTCGCGCGCGGCTTAACCAGGGAGCTGCGCCGGCGCGAATACGTGGTGGCCGCCGTGAGTCTGGGTTGTTCGCCGGCCCGCGTCATCGTTCGCCACATACTGCCGGGCGCGGCCCTGCCTCTAGCCGCGCAAGCGCTTCTTATTCTCCCCGCCTTCCTGCTCGCCGAGACCGCGCTCTCGTTCCTGGGCGTCGGCTTGCAGGAGCCTGAGGCCAGTTGGGGCAGCCTGCTGGCCGCCGTGGACGGCAATCTTTTCAAGCGCGGCCACGCTCTGGCGGAGCTATCTCCGGCGCTGGCCATCATGCTCTTCGTTCTCGGCGCGCGGCTGCTCGGCGATGGATTGGGGAAGGAGGGAAGGGAGAGAGAGAAAATTCAAGGATCTGAGGACAATGAAGAAACGAAGGATGAGAAGAAGAAAGAAGCCTGATCATTGAAAAGAACGTTGTTGAAATCGCCGCCGTCTGAGTCTATACTTCCACTCCATCCTCCAAGAGGATAGCTGTTCTGAAGCATCTGCCTATACTCCTCTCCCCGTAGACGAACAAGCGAGCCGAATTATGCCAGATCAAATATGTGTCCCGTTTGGCACGGAGCGGCTCCAGCATGACATTTTGGTCGCTCCGTTAAAGGAAAGGCCGGCCCAGGTCATCGCCTTTGTCAATCAGAAAGGCGGCACCGGCAAGACCACCATTGCGCAAAATCTCGCTGTCTGTTTCGGGTTGCGCCACAGCAAACGTGTGCTGTGCATCGACCTCGACCCGCAGGGCAACCTGGGTCATGGGTTGGTCTACGACCAGATAAATAATCCGAAAACCGCCGACCGCCTGCTCGTCGTCCCCAAGGTTGAGATAGACGAGTACATCAACACGGTGCGGCCCAATATTGACCTCATTCACAATAAGTTTCAGAAAGACCTGCGTGAAGCGGTGGACCGGCTGCCGCTGGCGCCGAACTTATTGAGAAGGCAACTCGGCTCGGCGATAAGGCGTTATGACTACGTCGTCGTTGACACTCCGGCCGGGCTGTGCCGGTCGACTCAGGTCGGGGTCGACGCGGCCGATCAGGTCATTCTGGTCGTCTCCTGCGGGATGTACGGGCTGAAGGGAATGATCGCCGTGGTCGATTGGATGGCGGGGATTCAAAAGCGGCTCGTCAAGCCGATGCCGGCGATCAAGGTCGTGCTCAACAATTACGACGAGCGCCGGCGATTCGACCGGGAGTTCATACAGGAGATACGGCGCATTTTCGGCGGCGACCTCTTCAATACGCACATCCGAACCAGCACGAGGATTATCGAAGCTGCGGCCCGGGGAGTAGCCGTGATCGAGTATGATAACTCCTGCGGCGCGGCGCAGGACTTCGAGTGGCTGAGCCGGGAATTCCTCGGCGTGGCCGGCGCAAAAGAAGAATGTAAACACGCCGCCGAAGGCCGTTGGGGCTAATTGGTGGGACAGACTTTAGTCTGCCCGTAGCATAAAAGGGACGGGCAGACTAAAGTCTGTCCCACTATGCGTTGTCCCGATCATGCCAGTTTATCGCGAACCGCGGGCCATGTCCGCCCGGGCGCTAGCAAAAACTTCGGCGGGCTTGTCAGAGCTAACGGCCTTCTTACTACGACCTCTCTGTTTTCGAGGCGGTCTATGGCCGCCCGGACCTGATCGACCCCGCCTATTTCAACAGCGCCGGCCAACGAATCTTCGTTTATGCCTCGCGCTTCAAATTCGGCGCGGTTGTCAGCCAACCAGCTCACAACCCGATTCGCGTCTTGCTCTATCTTTGCTTTGTTACGATCTGGCATTATGAACCCCTTTCTTTGCCCACATAGTGGATTTTCAGCGCTTCGATCTACGCGCGAGCGCAGGCGATTTCGCTGGATCAGTACCGCGAGCGGTAGCGAGCGTGGCTTAACGTTAAGCACGCTCGCTACCGCTCGCGGTACTGATCCGTACACACATTTGATAAGCGATTTAGATGCCCAATAATTCTATCGATCTGCTCGCCAGTTCCAGCGCGTCGCTCACTTTCATCCTGTAGGCTCGATGAAAGACCTCCTGCATCTCTTCATATCTTATCGTTGACGGCCCCCCAAAGCGAAGAAAAGTTCCGGCCCGATTGTTCTCCAGCTCTGCGCTCCGCCGCCGCGCCTCCGCCGCCAGTTCCCCCGCAGTCAACTGAGCCTTTTCCGGATACAGCTTCTGCTCAGTTAAAGCCATCATTACTTCTGCCCGCTCTCTCAGCGTCAGTCGGACGCCATTTTCCTTCAACTTGTTGACAGCGGTCTTCACTTCCGCGCGCTCTTCAGTGGTCAACAGAGAGAACTCGCTCATCTCTTTCTGCATGATCAGAAAGCGCGTGACATAGACGGCTTCCAGCGGAGACATGAGTGGATCAACCGTATAAGGGAATCCCGCCGGCGATTCTTCTCCCGCGCCGAGTGGCCGGCGGGGGATGAAATTGGGCATCATCTGAGAGATGGACAGGCGCATGTCTCTCACTTCGTCCTCGTCTGTTCTCGCGTGTTTGGGAGCGCCGAGCTTCGCCGCAAGATGATCGATGACGCGAACGATGTTGGACTCCGGAATGCCCGCTTTACGTCCGCCCCGATAGTCGATTTCGGATTGCGCCACTCTTTCCAGCAAAGGTCTCACGATTGCGCTTGGCAGGCGGCCGTCGGTCATCAACTGCAAAACGGCGTCGGCCAAATCCCGGATCGCCCTTTCGTCCGCGCCAGTTACGGCGCCGGCCTTCTCATTCACTCGTTTGTAAGGCTCAGGTATGTAGAGGCCGATATCCATCCCATCCCGCGACTCGTTGATGACAGATACAGTTACAACACGCTGCGCCGGAGGCGGGGTGTTTGTTCTCTCTTGCGACTGGCCGTAGGCGAACCAGCCCCGGGTCGCGGTTTGCCAAACGGCCACAACGCCGACGATAAACAGCGCCAGGCTCGTGACTGTGATTATTACACGCTTGTTCATTGATACGCCTCCTGTTTAGATCAAGCCTGGGTACGCATCGCTTCCAGCGTGCAGTCTCCGGCGGGAGGCGCATTGATTGGAATCAAATGCGCAGGAATACGAATCGGCTCCAAGCGCTGCGGGTCCTCCCAATATACTACGACCCACGCCTGCACGCTGGAAGCGATGCGTACCCAGGCGTCTCCTGATTTATGCGCAGAATCCAAGTGGTTGATTGCATTCGACTTTAATTTGCACACCCTTCATTTAGATGGCAAAGTCAATAACAGGTCATCGACTCTGTCCAGATCTGATCCGCTCAGCCTTCTGTTCCAACTCTTCAGCTTCTTTTTTCAGCCTCTCCACTCTAACGACCGCCTCATTCCTTCTGATTGTGATGGCGTCGGCCGGCTCATTGTTCAGCAATAACTCCGCACGTTCTCGCAACGCTTCCAGAGCCTCAGCCCTTTTAATCTCCGTTTGCGCGATGAGGGAATAGTACTGCGGGTAATCGCCTCCCAGTTTCAATTTACTCAGCCGCTCGGCCTTCAGCGCGGCGTCGCGGAGCGCGGACGCGCCCACTTTAAGCGCCTCTATCTGCTCGCGCGCGATCGCGGCGACGGCGGCTTTCTCTTTGGCGTAATCTTTCCCGCTCAACTCCGCTTCTTTAGCGTAGAAGCGCAGCGTAGACTCGTTGGCCTTATCCCTAAGCGCATTGATCTCCCTCGCCGCCTCGTTGACGTCCCTGGCCTCGTTGACGCCCTTCGGCTCCAGAGAGTGATCGTAGGCTTCGTATCTCGGGTCTTCGCTCAATTCATACCGCCTGAGGAAGTCCCAGGCGTCGCGGTTGATTTGCGGCGCGAGGTCGTAATACCAGTGGTCATGCCCGTTCATGACCTTCACCTCGATGGCGAAGCCTCGTTCTTTCAACGCGCCCTCCGTCGCCTTGACCGACGGCAGGGGGAAGAACGTGTCCCTGTCTCCGACGATGATCGCCAACGGGGTTTTGCGTTTCGCGTAATCCCTGACGGAAAGTTCACTCTCAGTCCGCCACGAGCCGGCGTGAACCGCCGTCGCGGCGAAATACTCCGATTCCATCATCGAAAGGTTGAGGGCGAAAACAGCCCCCGCCGAGTGGCCGAAGAGATAAATGCGGCGCGGGTTGACCGGATACTTCGCCCTGAGCGCTTCGACCAAGTCGTGGATGAAGCCGGGGCCGTCTCCTGGTATTTGCCACCCCTGCGAGTCGCGCGAGTCCGGCCCGGCGATGATGATTCCTTCACGGCTGGCAATCTCTTTCCATTTATCCATCAGCGAGAGTCCGTTGCGCCCCGAACCGTGGAGCAGCACGATCAGCGGTACGGAAGCTGGCGATTTCGCCGAATCGGGAACCATCAGATAGTAAGTCCGTTTTTTACCTTGTGATTCTAACGCCTCCTTGGTAATCCTGTCGGCGGCGCGCGCTTGAAGGAATAACATCGGCAGCGCGAGTAGGACCCAACCCGGATTTTTGCCGGTCATCAGGCGCCTCCATTTTATTTAGTCATCCAGTAACCGTTTTTATACGAAAGCTTCAACTTGCCAAGTTGCTTTGGCGCTTTGATCTGCACATTTAACTTATGCCATGCGGTTCCGCTTGTTAAATTACTGGGGTAAAAACCTATGACATATTGCCGCCGGAGCATCAACGCCAGACGCGTGTAGACCACCTCCGCCGAGGCATAGTCGAACGGGAATAGCGCCTGGCCTCCGGTCGGTTCGGCTATGAATTTCAGCGTGCCGGCGCCGCTGGAGATCTCGCTCATGCCTATGGCGTAAATCTGGACGTCGTTCTCCTTGAGCAGGTTCTGCAACTCCCTCCCCGAATACCGGCTGCTGTTCTCCTCGCCGTCTGAGAAGATCAAGATCACCTTCTTGTGATGTCGTCCCTCGCGGACCTTCTCTACCGCCGCGTATGTGGCGTCGAACAGAGCGGTGCTCCCCTTCGCTTTGATAAAGGTCACGCGGTTCAAGAGCGCCTCCGGCAGCGACGTGAAATCCTGAACCAGTTGAACGCGGTTGTTGAACGCGTAGACGTAGAACTCGTCCTCCGTATGCGAATTATCGAAGAAGTATCTGAGCATCGCCAGAGAGCGTGAGCTGAAATTCCCCATCGAGCCTGACACATCGTAGACTATTCCCAACGAGATAGGAGCGTCGTCATCGGAGAAGAACGCGACGTCCTGCTTGATATTGTCGTCGAAAATCTCAAAGTCCTCTTTCGTCAGGCCGGCGACGAACCTCCCGAGTTTATCGTTTACCGAAACTGTTAAATTCACCAGCTTGGTATTTATAACAATTTTGTCCTGAGGGTTTTGGGGCGCCTGTTTTGAGTCAGGCCCTTGACGCGGAGTGAGCGCAGCTGAGAGAGTGTGGCGCGCCGACTTTGCCTGCAACGTCGCAATAGGGTGGGGTAAGACCACGGTCATTATGGTCACAATAACGTAGCCGACTTTCCATGACATGGGGCCTCCTTAGCTACAGCGACTTCGCTAAAGAAAGAGTCGCAACGACTCATCAAATCAAAAATGATAGGGATGGCGGGAAGTATATGACCGGCTCGAGGCGCATGCAAGGAATCATCATCTATGCGCCTTTGCGCACTCAATACGCCCACTGGTTCGCGCAAAGGCAAACGTTACGGTACGGGGAGCGTCAGCGACCTGGGCATCGATTATGTGACCACATAATCGATGCCCAGGTCGCTGACGCTCCCCGTACCGTACCGGAGATCGCGCCACTTTCCCGTACAAGCAATCGCAACCCGATCTATATGAGCGGCACACCGAGATTTGGAGCGCGGCAGGACCTAGCCACAGAGGTCACAGAGATCACAGAGGGTGGCCGCTTGGTTTTTTATGCTCGGCGCCCTCTGTGTGCTCTGTGGCTTAATCCAGTTCCTGGTGGCGCCGCACATATAGATCGATTCTGGGATTCCCAAATCCCAGAATCGCACACGGCGGCGCCGATCTCTCCTCATACGGCGCGAGTCGGTCGAAGCGAAATAAGGATTTATCCTCCCAATCCCGATGGCACGCCGTTTGGATATACGAGCGATAAGGCTAATTCTGGCCTTCTGCGGTCCGAAGGCTCCTCGCCTGCGGATCAGCGCCGTTTTCAAGCCGCTGCTTTCGAGGAGGGCTTCAATGAAAACTCTATGGCAAGACCTGCGTTACGGCGTTCGGATGCTGATGAAGAGGCCGGGATTGACGCTCATCGCCACGCTTTCGCTCGCGCTTGGCATCGGCGCTAATACTTCGATGTTCAGTGTCGTCAACGCCCTTTTTCTTCGGCAATTGCCCGTTCCTGAGCCGGGCGAGTTGATGTTCGTCTTCAGCGGCACGCGCAACAGCCCGTGGGGGACGGTTTCTTATCCGAACTACGTTGATTACCGCGACCGGAACGGAGTTTTCAGCGGGCTGGCGGCTTATGGCGCCATCACTGTCAGTCTGACCCGCGATGAGCGGCCCGACCAGGTCAACGGAACGATTGTAACGGGCAATTATTTTGATGTGCTGGGCGCACACGCGGCGCTCGGGCGCGCGATCTCGCCCGAAGATGACAAGACGCCGAACGCGCATCCTGTCGTCGTTCTCAGCCACCGTCTGTGGCAGAGCCGTTTCGGCGGCAGCAGCGCCGTCGTCGGGCAGGAGATCGCCGTGAATGGCAATAAGTTCACGGTCATCGGCGTGATGCCCGCGGGGTTCGAGGGCGCCGAGATTTTGGAGAAGAGCGATTTTTACACCCCGATGATGATGCAGGCCGTGGTGCGGCCTCCGCGCGGCGGTTTTTCGGGCGAGATGAACCCCGACCTGTTGCAGCGCCGCGGGCCTTCCTGGTTGCGGATGATCGGGCGGTTGAAGCCTGGCGTTTCGATGGAGCAGGCGCAGGCGGGAGTGACGGTGATCGGGTCGCAACTTGAACAGGCTTATCCGAATGAATATCGGGGGAGGATCGCGACGCTTTTTCCCGTCAGCAAGGTTGATCCGCGCGGTTATAAGCCGCTTGGCGCCGCCGCCGCGTTGCTGATGTCTGTGGTCGGGATAGTTTTGCTGATCGCCTGCGCGAACGTGGCGAACCTGCTTCTGGCGCGCGCCTCCACGCGGCGCAAGGAGATCGCCGTTCGATTGGCGATGGGCGCGAGCCGGTTGCGACTGATTCGCCAGTTGCTGACCGAGAGCGTTTTGCTCGCGCTGCTGGGGGGATTGGTCGGATTGCTGATAGCGTTCTGGACGGTTGATTTTTTGAAAACGACTCCGCCGCCGGTGGGCATCTTTTCGTTCAACCTCGATTTCAGCATTGACGGACGCGTGCTCGGCTTCACGCTGGCGCTGTCGTTATTTACCGGAATCGTTTTCGGCCTCGCCCCGGCGTTGCAATCATCGCGGCCCGACCTGCTGCCGTCGTTGAAAGACGAATCGTACTCGCCGGTCCAATCGCGCCGCCGGTTCACGATGCGCAATCTGCTGGTCGTGGCGCAGGTGGCGCTGTCACTCACGCTGCTGATCGGCGCCGGACTGTTTTTGCGGAGCCTGTGGCGGATTCAAAGCGTGCATCCCGGGTTCGACGCGGACAAGGTTTTGACCGCGACGCTCAATATCAACTTGCTTCGCTACACCACGCAACAGGGCCGCGATTTTTATCGGCAAGCCATCGAGCGCGTTGCGGGTTTGCCTGGAGTCGAATCGGTGAGCCTTGCGCGTGTCGTGCCGATCAGCGGTGGCATGCGAATGACCGATTTCGTCATCGAAGGGCAGGGTGAGCAGGAGATCAATAGACAGCGCAATGACGGAGACAACGCTTTGCAGTTCGTCGGCGCGAATGTCGTGGGCGCGAATTATCTTCAGACGATTGGCGTTCCACTGTCGCAGGGACGCGATTTCACAGCGGCGGATGGTGAGAGCGCGCCGCGCGTGGTTATCGTCAACGAATCTTTCGCGCGCCAGTATTTCGCAGGGCAATCCCCTTTAGGTAGACGCCTGCGCTTCGGCGGTCCGAGAAGTCCCTGGTCTGAAATCATCGGCGTCGCGCGCGACAGCAAATATCGCACTCTCGATGAAGCCCCCAGACCGTTCATTTATCTGCCTCTCACGCAGAACCACGAGACCGGAATGACGCTGCACGCGCGCACGGCGGGTGACCCGTTGAGCATCGCCGCAGCGGTGCGGCGCGAAATCAATTCGATCGAAAAGAATCTACCATTAACCGACCTGCAGCCGATGTCGGCTCTGATCGGCGCGTCGCTCTATCCTCCGCGGATGGGGGCAGTCTTGATCGGCGTGTTCGGATTGCTGGCGTTACTGCTCGCGGCGGTGGGACTGTACGGCGTAATCTCTTACGCCGTCTCGCAGCGCACGCGCGAGATCGGCGTGCGGATGGCGTTGGGGGCGCGTGCGCGCGACGTGATGCGAATGGTGTTGAGGGAGGCGATGACGCTGGTCGTCATCGGAATGGCGCTCGGCTGGGGGTTGGCCGCCGCGCTGTCGAGATTGATCGAGAGTTTCCTCTTCGGAGTCGGCGCGATGGACGCAGTGACGTTCGCCGCGATCCCGATCCTGTTGGCGGTGGTCGCGCTGGCTGCGAGCTATCTGCCCGCGCGGCGCGCGATGAAAGTAGATCCGATGGTCGCATTGAGATGTGACTGAAACCGTGGAAGGAGAATTCAAAATGAAGGTTCAATCTCGACGCCTTTTGCTAATCGCGTTGTCGCTTGTGGCGGTGTTCGCTGCGACGTTCGAAGCGCGGGCGCAGCAGTCGTCGCAACAAGCCGCGGCGAAACCGTCCGGCGCTTCCGAAGCTGATCTGGCCGCGATCAAACAGACCGCGCTCGATTACATCGAAGGTTGGTACGAGGGCGCCGCGGAACGGATGGAGCGCGCGCTGCATCCCGAACTGGCCAAACGCATTGTCATCACCGACCCGAAATCGGGGCGCAGCCGGCTGGACCAGATGGGCGCGATGACGCTGACGCTGGGAACTCGATCGCGCGCTTCGAACCCCACCCCGAAAGAGAAGCGGCAAAGTGACGTGACTGTGCTCGACGTGTTCGAAAACGCCGCGAGCGTGAAGGTCGTGGCGACGGATTGGGTTGATTATCTGCACGTCGCGAAATTCAACGGGCGTTGGGTGATCGTCAATGTGCTGTGGGAGTTGAAACCGCAGCAGAAGTGAAGGTTTGTGCTCCCGCCTTCAGGCCAATGAGGTTAAGTTAGCGATTAGTGGCGCGGACTTTAGTCCGCGCTGATGGCTGGCGCGCGGACTAAAGTCCGCGCCACTAATCGCGCCAGATGTCTAACTTAACCTCATTGGCCTGAAGGCGGAAGCTTTCGATGACGAAGCATTCCGCCTGAAGGCGGGACTACAAACCCCTTGTTCCAGGAGACAATTATGGAGACTCTGTGGCAAGACCTGCGCCAGGGCGCGCGTTCATTGTTCAAGCAGCCGACGTTCACGATTGTGGCCGTGATCACGCTGGCGCTCGGCGTCGGCGCTAACACGGCGATCTTCAGCGTAGTCCATGCCGTGTTATTGCAATCTCTGCCTTACCCCGACGCCGACCGGCTGGTGATGGTGTGGGAAACGAGGCGCTCGAACCCGAGCGGTCAGAACGTGATCAACATGGGGAACTTCTTCGACTGGAAGGAGCAGAACCGCGTCTTCGAGGATATGGCGGCTTTTGGGAATACCTCCGTCAACCTGACGGGCGGCGGCGAGCCGGAAAAAATTCCTTCGCAGATCGCCACCACCAACCTTTTCAACATCCTCGGCGTGACCCCGATCATGGGGCGAACCTTCGCGCCGGACGAAGGCAAGCCAGGGCAGCCAGGCGTGGTCGTGATCAGCTTCGGATTGTGGCAGCGGCGGTTCGGCGCCGACCCTGGGATCATCGGGCGCAAACTGAATTTGAACGGCGCCGAGACCACGGTGATCGGCGTGATGCCGGCTGGCTTCAACTGGCACGTTAACTTTGGCCCGATTACCACCGAGATGGCGGAGATATGGTCGCCCTGGCAGATTGACGAACAAAATCGCCCGCGGCGCGGACGTGGCGCCATGGCGGTGGCTCGGATTAAACCCGGCTTCAGTCTGGAGCAGGCGCAGTCCGAGATGAGCGTCGTTCACAACCGGATAGCGCAGCAGTACCCTGAATTCAACGCCAACTGGACTGTGAATTTGGTTCCGCTGCGCGCACAGTTCACGGGCAAGATTCGTCTTGCGTTGCTTACGCTGCTCGGAGCGGTCGGGATGGTGCTCTTGATCGCATGCGCTAACGTGGCCAACCTGCTGCTGGCGCGCGCCTCGGGGCGACAGCGTGAGGTGGCCGTGCGCGCGGCGTTGGGCGCGAATCGTGGTCGCATCATCAGGCAATTGCTGACCGAGAGTTTACTGCTCGCCGGGCTGGGCGGCCTGGTCGGATTGGCGCTGGCGTGGTGGGGGACTGACCTGCTCGTCTCGCTCGCCCCGCCCGATCTGCTCAATCTGCCGCAGGTCAATATCAATGCGGCTGTGCTCGGCTTCACGCTCGGGATTTCGCTGTTGACCGGCGTCATCTTCGGTCTCACGCCGGCGTTCGAGGCGACGCGGCTCAACCTGTGCGAATCGCTAAAAGAAGGCGGCAAGAGCGCCGGCGGCATGCGCGCCCAGCGGTTGCGCAACTCTCTGGTCGTTCTCGAGGTCGCGCTGGCGCTCGTGTTGCTCGTCGGCGCTGGTCTGCTCATTCGCAGCTTCGCGCGGCTGCAGGGGGTTGATCCCGGCTTCAACGCGCAAAACGTGTTGACGATGGGGGTGAGCCTGCCGGGGAGGAAATACGATACCGACCAGAAGCGGGTAAACTTCTTCCGGCAGGCCGTCGCGCAGATGCGGGCGCTGCCCGGCGTCGAATCCGTCGGCGCGGTCAACTCTCTGCCATTCGCGGCCTTCCACTCGGGAACGAGCGTGGACATCGAGGGACGGCCGTTATTGCCCGTGACGGATAAACTGAAAACCGGCGTGATGGTCACCGACGCGAACTACTTCCGCGCGATGCAGATTCCGCTCAAACGCGGGCGGCTATTTACAGATCAGGAAGCGGCGGAGATGCGCCACGTCGTCGTCATCAACGAGGCCTTCGTGCGACAACACTTCCCGAACGAAGACCCGCTCGGCAAGCGCGTGACGATCTATATGAAAGACGACAACCAGCCCTGCGAGATCATCGGCGTCGTCGGCGACTCGAAGCATATGAGCCTGGACGCCGAGGTCAGGCCGATGTCTTATTGGCCGCATCCCGAGCTGGCCTCTTCGGGAATGACGTTCGTGATTCGCACGCGGGGCGACGCCGCGTCTGTCACATCCGCCGCGCGCAATGTCATACGCGCGCTCGACCCGGAGCAATCCGTCGCCGACGTGCGCACGATGGAGAGCCTGATCGGGACTTCGGTCGCGCGAGCCCGCTTCAACACGCTGCTGTTGACAATCTTCGCGATAGTGGCTTTGCTACTCGCCAGCCTGGGCATTTACGGCGTGATGGCTTATTCGGTCGTGCGACGCACGCACGAGATCGGCGTGCGGATGGCGCTCGGCGCGAGCGGGAGGGACATGCTGCGGCTGATCGTCAGAAGGGGAATGACGTTGGCGCTAGCCGGGGTTGCGATAGGCGTGGCCGCGTCGTTCGCGTTGACGCGGCTGATGGAGACGCTGCTGTTCAACGTGAGCGCGACCGACCCGCTGACTTTCGCCGGCATCCCGTTATTGTTAGCTTTCGTCGCGATGCTGGCGTGTTTGATCCCAGCGCGACGGGCGGCGAAAGTGGATCCGATGGTGGCGCTTAGGTACGAATAGATGTCAGATGTCAGATGTCAGATGTCAGATGAAAGTTGAGTGATTCGAGAGACCTCTTCACTGGCATCTGACATCTGACATCTGACATCTGACATCTGACATCTTCCTCTTCATTGGCATCTGACATCTTCAAGGAGGAGTTGATGGGATTGCTGGATGTGTATCGAGGCCATCAGACGTGGGCCGATTTCATCGGCGGCCAGGCGTTATATAACGCCCTGGAGGAATTATCGCCGCGCCGAGCCCGGGACGCTTCGACCGATGATAAATCCGAGACGTTGTCGGTCGGGCTGACGGCGAGGGATCATCGGGTCGCTGTCGAGTCAGGGCTTGGCGCTTTGAATCCGGAACGCCTGCGCCGCGCGAGCGGGAACGCCCTGAGACTGGCGTTGGGAATTGAAAAGCTGGCGGGCGGCTTGGAGAGCCTCAAGGCCGATTTCAATTTGCTGTTGGGCGACCTCGTCTGGCGTTTGGAGATGCAGCAGGAGTCGCTCACGAGCATCCTCGAAGAAATCCGCCTGGCCGAGTTCGAACGCGAGGCCAGGGCTTATCGCACGCGCGCCGAACGGGCTTATCTGAACGGCTGGTATGAAGAGGCTCTCGGCGATTTTCTGGAGGCCGAAAAGCGCAACTACCCCGATTACACGGTCCATCGTTCGATCGCTCAGATTTACCTTTACCACGTCATCGATCTCCCGAAAGCCCTGGAGTATTTCCTCAAGGCCGCCAAATACGCGAGGCCCAGCGATCAAAAGCAGGCGGCTGAGGCCCATTACTTCGCCGGAATAGTTTACGTGGTCGAGCGTCAGTTGGAGCCGGCTATGGATCATTTACGGCAGGCCACTGAACTCAACCCCGAACTGGCCGAGGCTCATTACGAGCAATCGCGCGTCGCTTCGCTGCTCTCGCGCGGCGAACAGGCCGTCGCCAGTCTGGCCGTGGCCATCAAAGGCGACGCGCGGTATTACGAGCGCGCCAAGAGCGACGCGGCCTTTGACCCCATCCGCCCGCAGGTTCAGGCGCTGCTCGACCAACTGATGCGCCCCGTCAGGGAGAAGATCGTCGAGGTCAAACAGGACGCGGCGCAGTTGGAGGGCCGTCTAATCGCCAGCTCCGTGGAAGAGGAGCTTGCCAGGGCGTTTCATCAAGTCAAGCGCCAGGCCGTTGAATCGCCGACGTACCAGACCGGATTGCAGTTGCTCGACGCGCTTTCGCGTATTCAACAGGATCTGCGCGAACTGCGCGACCGCTACTGCAAACAATACCAGGTCGACCCGCGCGATTACGTGCGGTCGGTGGCCTTCAGCAACGACGGGCGATTGTTGGCTCTGGGGTTTTTGAACGGCGCCCTGCAGGTTTGGGAGGCCGGCTCAGGCGCGCAGCTCTATTCACACGCGGCGCACCTGGCGAGCGCCACCTCGGTAGCCTTCAGCCCGAACGACCTGTGGCTGGCTTCGGGCAGCCGCGACAACACGGTCAAATTGTGGGAAGCGGACACAGGGCAGGAGCTGCGGGTTCTGCAGGGCCATAAAGGCGAGGTCAGCGCCGTGGCGTTCAGCCCCGACGGGCAATGGCTGGCCACATCCAGTCACGACCGGCTGATCAAAATCTGGCGAGTGGTGACCGGACGTGAGGCTCAGACTCTTGAAGGCCACACGGCGCCGGTGACGGCCGCGATCTTTACTCCTGACGGGCAGACGATCGTCTCGGCGAGCTGGGATAAGACCATCAGGTTGTGGAGTTTCGCGACGGGGCTGACGACTCGGATCCTGACAGGCCATCCGAAAGGCGTCGCTTCGCTGGCGGTCAGTTTGAATGGGCGCTGGCTGGCTTCCGGCGGCGAAGACGCGACCGTTAAGCTCTGGGACCTGAAGACGGGGCGCGAGGCGCGAACCTTCAGCGGGCATCGCAACAGCGTGATGTCGGTCGCCTTCAGTCCCGACGGCGAGCTCTTGGCGGCCGGGTGTCTGGGGCGGGTCGTGATTGTCTGGAAGAGGGCCACCGGCGCGGTCGTCAAACGCCTGGGATACGAGAATATCAGCTACAACTCCGTGGCCTTCAGCCCGCGAGGAGAGTGGCTGGCCTTGGGCAGCCGCGACCTGCAACTATGGCTGAAAGCGATTCTGACTGAAGAGGAATACGCCGCCGTGAAGGCGAACGAAAACATTTTCCATTTTCCATATCAGATTTTTCATTTGCCGTTGGAGAAGATCATCTCAGGCAATGACAAATGACTATATCCAGGGGCCGGCCTTGAGATCAGAAAACGACCGGGACGACGGAATGTTTGTCCACGAATCGTAGAACGGGACCATGACCCGGAAGTTGAGAAAATTCCTCGGCGCCTCATGCGTGACCACCGCCGCCATGCCTGTGGTCAACTGCCCGGAGAGCATCAGGTCGTAGATCGGAAACTCGAGGTAATTTCTGACCACGCGCTTGAGCTGGCGCACCCTGTGCGTCGGGTCGTCCAGGCAATTTCTGAGCAGAAACGTCTTCGCAGCCTCCTCGATCTTGAAGCCGATGCCCGACGCGGCAAGCTTCTGATCAAAATCGGCCAGCGAGCGATCCAGCAGCGTGATGACGTTCTGCTCGTTGAGCCGGTCGAAGACCGCTATCTCGTCGATCCGGTTGACGAGGGCGGCGCCCAGCAGGTTATCGATCTCTTCCAGCACGACCAGATTTTGGCGCGGCGCCTCCTGATCGGTCTCCTCGTCGCTGATGAAGCCGATGTTCCTGCCGGCCAGTTGATCGGTCTGCTTCTTCGACAGGTCGCTGGTCAGGATGATGAAAGTGTCGCGTAGCGAGAACATGCAGCCGAGCGTGCAGAGGACGCCCCGGTCAATCGCCGCGGCCAAGTAATCGCGGAATGCCGGGGGCGCCAGCTCGATCTTCTCGAAGACCACTATGGACAAAGGCGAGTGATTGAACGGAGGCGTCATTTGAGACAATGCGCTTCCGGCCATCAACTGTTCGTATAAGCCCGACTGCGGGTGCGGATTCGGCTGTTGGCCGAGAATCTGGCAGTTAACGTAGATAGACTTGCACTCATTGCCGAGCAGGACGCGGGCGAGCGCCTGCGCGACATGCATCTTGCCCGACCCGGTCGGCCCCGCAAACAGGAGCGTCGCGAGCGGGCGGCTGGAATCGGAGTAGCGGCGGTTGGCCAGGGCCAGTGTGACCGACCGCACGAGCGCCGCGACGGCGTACTCACGCCCAACCACCTGTCCCTGAAGGGCCTGCATTAGGTAGCTAGAAAAGACCATTTCATATGCCATATTTCATATGCCATATTTCATATGCCATATGAAATGTTCGGTACAGCGCCGCGGCGTGGCGCGTGGAGGGTAAGCGACTTGAGCCTCGATAAAGCATCCTATTTATCGAGGCAGAGGTCGCTCACCCTCTCCGCGCCACACCGCGACGCCGTTACCTGTAAGGAACGACGCCCTAGCAAGGGATTCCGGCTGTCACAGTACAAGGGACGCTAAATTGCGGCGTCCCGATCGGAGACAGATAAATCGGCGGTCTCAAGGCCGATTGAACCGGGCTGACCGCCAGAGGCGACGTCAGACAGGCCTGGGCCATGGCCGAATAAGGATCGACCACCTGAGGAGCCATCACTCCGCACATCGCGGCCATCTGGACCGGATCAGGTTGGGCCGTGATCAGTGGCCTGATCGGGAGCATACTCTGCGCCGCCGCATAGGGCTGCGGGACGACCGCTCCCGTCACCGGGTCGATGCACGTGACCGGGCATGGGACCGGGCTGCCGAAGACCGACGGAGTCATTCCCGCGAGGGCCGGATGCATCGCCGGATGTATTGGCGTCGGCTGCGCTACCGCGTAGGGACTCCAACTGAGCGGGCTGAACCATGGGGCGATTCCGGCGCCGATCTGTCCCGGCGGACACGGGATCACACCCGGCGGACACGGGATCGCAGATTGATAGGCGTACGGGCTTGGCCCGATCACCGGATACGGGACCGGAAGCGGGCTGCTCATATATGGGCTCGCCATGTAAGAAACCGTCGGGTTGATTGCTCCAATACCTACCCCCGCGCCATATTGGGGGGGACAATATGCGAACGGCGTAAGAGGAGCGGTGATGTTCATTCTCGGGAACATAAAAAAAGCCTCCTAAGTTGCATGAGTGTCTCGAAGACCTCGGTTGACAAATGTCAGGAGGCGCTCTAGCGCTCTCGCGCGAGAAACACACCTCCCCTGCTCACTTCTCCAAGCTATTGTCGAAGCGAGATTCGACTCTGAAGAGGGACAGAATATCGCTATCCTGCCGGACTCTGGCGTCAATGCGTCGTTCGAGGGGTTTATGAGGAATTAGGTGTTCGTTTGTTCTTGCGGCGCCGCGCCGAAGGGGGTCGCTACCACCCCCGGCGCGGCGCCTGCCGCTTCAAAATCCTGGCATTCTCAAATATGGCGACATCCCCCATGAGTACTGGAACATTGAATGCGCGTAGGCCGTAGGCGGCATTGCGCGCATCATCCCAGGATTTAGGCCCGGAGTCAGGCTGGGAGTTATGCCTGGAGTCATGTAGGATGGAGCCGCGCCCTGCTGAACTCTGGATGTCATCTCCGCGAACAGCAGATTGATCAATTCATGTATCTCTTGAAGCTTCTCCAATTCTTCTTGTGAGATCTGCGAGCTGTTCATCTCGCCGGGATTATTGATTTGGTTTTGCGCCGGAGCAGCCCAAGCCATTGATTTGCCTCCTTTCGGACAAAGAAACTGGGCTATTCTTCCGATCTTCCTGACAAGTCAGCCTTGGTCTTCGGAATGGTGATCTGAAGAATCCCATTGGTAAATTTACTTTTGATTCTCTCCGCCAGGATGTTGCCCGGCAGCGGAAAGAGTCGCTCGAACGTTCCGTAGTTTCGCTCTGAACTGTGATAGACGGCTTCCTCGTTCGCCTTCTTAAAGCGGCGCGCGCCGCGGACCGTGAGGATGCTGTTGGTCTGAGTCACTTTGACGTCCTCCTGGCTCAACCCCGGCAGCTCCAGGCTGATCACATAAGCGTCCTGGGTCTCGTAAACTTCCGCAGGCGGCGCCCAGGCGGGCGACTTCGCCAACCGCCACGATACGCCGCTGTTGATCAGACACATGTTGAGCTGGTTGATTTCGCTCTGCACCAGGGCCACTGGGTTGATTCCTTTAGGCAGCGGGTAACGGGGCTTTTTTATGTCGATCTCCGGAGCGGGAAGCCCCGTGATCTGTTCATATACATCTTTGACGTCCGTCAGGACCTGGTCATAAGAATACATTCTCATAGAGTCTCTCCGTTTTTGCTGATAAGCAGGGCGCAGGCGTAGACCACGCATCCGCATGATTGACTTACGAGAAAACGCTCACGCCGAACGCTCTTCCGAGACTCCTGCGCAAGCTCCGAAACATCACCTCGTGGTCTCGAATGTTTCTTGAATGTCCGTCGTAGGCGCACTCGATTGGCGCCTTGCACGGGCGTAAATCCCAGCATTTCCTGTTCCTATATTCGGGAAAGGGCGAAGTTATTGCGCTAAACGTCGAGAAATATGTAATGGCAATGGTTTGAGGCCCCAAATCGAAAGAGATTGTGGGGGAAGAGATTGATGACTGTGATGGAAAGGGATACGGCGGCTTTTTAATGAGCGTTTTGCCGACATACAGCCACTGTATTGAAAGCTAAATTTCCGCCCCGCCGCTCAGTTCGGCTTTCGATCAGCGCGCTTGCCGAAAAACATAAGCGTGGCCGTATACGCCAGCGCCATGCTGATAACAACAACCCCGCCCCAGAACGAGACCGGGAGGAGATATGAAGCGTTGCTGCCGTCAGTGGCGATGAGGTAGACCCACTCGTCGAGCGCCATCCCCAGCCCGGCGCCGAAAATCCAGCGCGCCAGTTTTAGCCCCGGCGATGAAGCCTCCAGAATCGCCAGCGGAATTCCTCCCACGGCGATCAGCAGCAAGCCGGTAAAAAGATGGTGGATGTTGTAATGCCCGATGTTGAGGTCGGTGTCGGGCGAAAAATGCAGATAGGCGCGCAGGAGCGCGAAGGTCAGGCCCATTGAACAGAGCAGGACGCCCCCGTTCTTTATAACCGCGCGAGAAGATCGGCTCGAATTACTGTCCATGTGCTTTGCGCTCCTTCGATTCGAATAACGGCTAACTCGAACCACGCAAGATTGGTACAGTACCGCGCGCGACTGCCGCGCGGTACTGACCATTGTCCCAATGTCGCGTGGCTTGATTCAGGTTGACAAGGGCGAAGCAAGTGAATTTCAGGCTGCGGAGCAGAGTTTCTTTTTAGTCGTAGCGGTAGATCGAAAATTAAGGCGGAGCCTTTGGAGTGCGGCTGCTTGGAGCCGCTTTGGTAGTCCATTGCTTGACTCGCCACTTCCGAGACACGTGAACGCTTCCTCAATCCGGAGTGGTTGTAGGTAAGGCGCTGGGCGAGTTCCAGCAAAAGGCCCGAATCGATGAATGGACTACCAAAGCGGCTCCAAGCAGCCGCACTCCAAAGGCTGTCGCGTCATTTCACCACTTCACGTTTTCAGCGCGCCCGTAAAAAATCCCGTTGAAGAGGAATTTGAACGTGCCGTGAGGTTGCGCGCGGAAATTGATTTCCGGCCCGAACATAAACAACTTGCCCTTGCCGACGTTCGCCTCGACCACCGCCACGCCGTCTTGCAAGTATTTTTGCCCCCAGGCCCAGCCGCTACGCAGCGGTCCGTCGCTCGAGAACCATGCGACCGGATTGACTCCTTTCAAGGACGCCTCGGGCTTCAACCGGAACACCGGGCTGTTGTCGAAGAACACGTCGACCTGCTCCGGCATCCCGTAAGCCAGCGGGTTCGAGTTGTCGACGCTCATCTGCAAGAGCGAGCCGGGGATGTACAATTTATCGCGGCTAAGAGGGCGATCGTCTCCGCTCGCCGTCTTCTCCATCAGCGCGTTCGCCATCGGCAGGCCGAACAGGTAGCCGAGGTTTGTCGAACTACCGATGGTTAAGACGGTCCCGCCAGCTTCGATGAAGGCTTTCAGTTGCGGGACGGTCTTCGCCACGGTCACGCCGCCCAATCTGCCGCGAAACTCTTCGGGAATCTCTTCGGCCCTCGGCATTCGGGAGAACGGCGCCTCATCCGCCCCGGGCGCGGCTGCGCCGCCGCGTCCGCCGCCCGCGCGTCCGTCGCCCGCGCGTCCGTCGCCCGCGCGCCCGTCGCGCGCCGGGATGGCGCCGGTGACGAAGACGATCACGTCGAATTTATTGATCAGATCGCCCGCGTCGAGCGTCTGCGGATATACGACAGTGAACGGGAATTCGAACTGCTCGAACAACCAGCGCGTCCATCCCGATGGCATCGAGCCGCCGTAGCGGTCCCACAGCGCTATCCGCACGGGCCGCAGTTTGAGCGCTTCTCCGGAAGGCTTTGTCGAGACCGCTTCGAAATTCAAACCCAATTCGGCGGCGATCTTTTGCAGCTTCGCCTGAGTCGAGGGTTTCGCGGGAATGAAGATCGTCCCCGCCGGATGCGCCTTGCCGCCGGCGCCGCCGGCTCTGAAGGACTGCTTGATCCAATAAACCTCCTCGTTATCTTTGAGCAGCCGGTTCATGGCGATGAATGAATCATTGACCTGATGACTGGTCAGATAGCCGGCGGCGTTCGGGGCCGTCGTGACCTTGCCCGGCGAAGGTTTGATCACCCCGGCGACCTTCTCGAACGGCCCGTCGAATCCGTCCAGGATGCGGTCGAACTTCACGCCCATTTGAAAGGCGAGCGTCCAGCCGGCGTTGTCGTAGGGCGGAATCGGCGGCCCGCCGGGGTATTGAAAATCGTTCGGGTGATCCTGGGGTTCGAACATGTCGAGCGCGTGCGGGCGGAACGCCTGCGCCGCTTTCACGACGTATGACCCGGCCGGGTACGATTTGCCCGCGACCTGAAAGTCGCTCGTCGCGCGGTGGACTGTGACGCCGGTCTTGATTAGCGCATTGACGAATTTGGTCGCGGTCAGGAAGTCGGGTTGATCCGAAGGAATGATGAATCCGCGCGGGTCGCGCAGTTCCGGCTTGCGCAGCATCTCGTAATACTTCATCGGGACGCCGCCGCGCATTCTGCCGAAAGCGGGGGCGTCCGGCTGGGCTTCTTCCGACTGCGGTCTGCCCTCGCCGCCCTGCCTGCGGTCGCGGTCGATCGCGGCCTGGACTTCGGCCAGGCGGCCTGGATAGACCGTCCAATTGTCGCGGCCCCCACGTTCGATCGAATTCCTGCCCATCCGGTAGATGTTGAACAGAAAGTCCTCGCGGTTCTTCGACGCGACGTCGATCACGGCGCGGTTGGCCGTAAGCTCGTATTCGATCGATTGGCGGAAATGCCATTTCTGCGGCGCGATCGGGTATGGCAAGTTGCCTTGCCCCAGTTGGCGGTTGACGACAAACGGAATCTCCATCGGCGTCGGGTTGCCGATGGCCTCGGTCAACAGACCGATCATGTTGTGGAAATAGACAGTCGTGCGCAGCCCCCCGTTCCACCATGTCGAATAATTGGAGCCGCCGCGATTGGTTGCGCCTGGTTTGTCCTCAGCCGCGTACCGATGCTGCATCGCCGCGCCCACGAGATCGAGTCCGCTCACGATCATCGGGTCGAAGAGATAATTGAACGGGTCGCGGAACGGCGGGATGAAGATCACCGTACCGGGGGGCCCGGTCTGGTGGTGGTTGTAAACGATCTGAGGGAACCATTCGTGGTAGAAGACGCGGTTGATCGCCTCGCTCTCGGGTTGCGCCGACATGTAAAAATCACGGTTGTTGTCGTGGCCGATGTATTTTTGATAGAGCCGCGGGATGCTCGCGGTACTTCTCTTCGTCATGTCCGGCTCGCGCATATACCAGTTCGACACCAACTCCATCCCGTCAGGATTAACCAGACAACAGAGCACGATCACGTCGTTCAGAAAGCGCATCGTCTCTTCATCCGTGCGGCTGTTCAACTGCCAGATCGTCTCGATCAATTGCTGCGCGCCCAAAACCTCGGTCGCGTGCAAACCGCCGTCGATCCAGACGACGGCCTTACCCTCTCGGGCCAACGCTCGCGCCTGTTCATCGGTCAGCCCCTCGGCCAGCGCCAACCGCCGCGAGATTTCTTTATAGCGGTCGAGCTTCTTGTGGTTTTCGGGTGAGGTGATGATGGCCAGATACATTGTGCGGCCCTCGGCCGATTTGCCCATCTCGACCACCTTCAAACGATCCGACTCCTGGTCGAGCTTTTTAATGTAGGCCTCGTATTGCGTGTAGTTGGCGAGTTGGTAGTCGTCGCCGATGTTGTAGCCGAAATGGTCTTTCGGGCTGGTCAGCCTGTTCTGCGCTAACGCGGTCGCGGTCGTAAGCAAACATAGCGCCAACGCGAACAGCGAGCAGATGAACTGGTTCCTACGCATGGGAAGTTCCTCTCCGTGAAGTGAAGTTGAGTTTCGAATGTCGCGGCGCGGACTATAAAGTTAGCCGCCGGGATGCGGCAATGGCGAATACGGCGGGCAGGGATGGTTGGTTACGGCGTCGCGCCATAGCAGGAATCTCCCCTTCGCGGCCTTTGCGTCTTTGCGCCTTTGCGAGAACCGCCGCCTGAATGAGAAAGCCCATTTCTCGCCAAGACGCAGAGGCGCAAAGGCCGTGCCATAAGCCGAATTTTTCAGAAAGGCTCTAAATCGAAACAAGCAATATTGGGACACGCGGCGGTACGGTACCGGGAGCGGTAGCGACCGGGCGCCGACCGCCATGGGGCGCTTCCGATAGAACCCGGTCGCTACCGCTCCCGGTACCGTACCAGTGTCGCCTGGTCCGATTTAGGGATGATTCATCAACACCAGCGCCTCTGCCGCGGGAAGGCGGTGAATTTCGACATAGGCTGTTCCGTCCGCAGTTCTCTTGACGGGCAACCTCTCTCCGACTTGATGTGGGCTGCTGATTCCCGCCGCTTGCGCCGTGTTCAAAACAACGGTCATCGCGCTGCCCGGCTGGTTGAGGCCATCGTCGACCAGGACGCGCGCGCCGCGCTCTTCGCGCCCATTCGCGTTGACCACGCACAGCGCTTCTTCGTCATCCAGAATCCGCGACCAGGCCACGAGGTCTCCCGCGCCGGCGTCTCTGAAATTCTCGGCCCCTGACTCGGCGATCGGGCGCAGGTATTGCCGCCCGCATCGCAGGACGGGGAATCTCTTCCGCGCTTCGCAGGCCGCGGCGATGCGCAGATAAACCGGGTTCGCTTCGTCGAAGCAATGGCGCCCGGCGGTTCCGAATGGGCCGAAGCCGGGCAGGGAAGTGTCCAGCCCGTCAGGAAATGGGGCCAGACCATCTCTTCCGTGTTTTCGTGGATGCGCGGGGCCGAACATCGCCTCACGCAGGTAGCGATCCGACCGCCCCCAATCCGGCAGCCACATGCGCTCCGAGGCCTCCGGGCCGGCCAGCCCCTGCTCAGTGCCGTAATAAATACAGGGAATGCCCAGCGTGAAGAGTTGCAGGATCACCCCCGCCGCGACCTGATGAGCCGCGACCTGATGATCGGAGGCGGCCTCGGTCGAAAATCGAAGCTTGTCGCCGAAGACGTGGTCGTGGTCGTCCAGTATCGAAACGTGCCGCCGCCCCAGGCTCCGGTGCGATCCCATCACGGCGTGGCCCGGATCGAAGCCGTTGAAATACCGGCTGGGCGGGTCGAGACCTTTGGCGACGCCGTTCAAGCTCATTCGCATCTCGCCGATGTCGAGCGCCGCGTTCAGGTTCATCCCGATGACGTCCAGGTAACGGTCTTCGTTGTAATCGCCGCCCGCGACCTCGCCGACCAGGAAGAAATCGCTTTTACCCAGGTTCGCGGCGTACTCCTTGATCGAGCCGCAAAATTTGTGCGCCTCGTCGAAGCTTACGTGCTTGAGCGTGTCGATGCGGAAGCCGTCGCAATCGGTCAACGCGATCCAGTACTTGTAACAGCGCGCGAGATCGCCGAGCGCCCGCCCGCGATCCAACTGGAAGTTGCGCAGGTCGAAAAAGTCCGACCGCCTGTGCTCGGCCTGCGGATCGTCCAGGTCGCCCGCGCCGAGATCGCCCGCGCCAGCCCGCGTGTAATCCTCGATGTCGGTCAACTCCACCGGCCACACGCCTTCTTCACCGCTTTGAATCTGCGCCACGGGCTGCCCCCTGTCGCCGCGCCACGAGCCGAAAGGATAGTGTCCCGTAGTATAACGCGGCATATAAGGCCCGCCCGGCGTATCCGGCGGGTAGAGCCAGTTCGACCCCGAATGGTTGAAGATGATGTCGAGAATGATGCGCAACCCCGCCGCGTGTGCGTCGGCGACCAATTCGACCAGATCGCGCCGGTCGCCGAAATGCGGATCGACGTCGAGAAAGTCCTGAATGCCGTATCCGTGATAAGTGTCGAGATGGCCGCGCTGTTTGAAGACCGGCCCGATCCAGATCGCCGTCACGCCGAGATTTTTCAGGTAGCCGAGTTTTGAACGAACCCCGCGAAGCGTCCCGCCCTGCCACCGCTCGGCGCCCGATTGCGCCCACAGGTCCCATCGCCACGACTCGCCGTCGCGTTGCGCGGGACGGGCGGCGGCCAAATTGTTCCGATCAAGCAAAGACGGCGATTGTTCTTGCCCGTCGCTGAAGCGGTCAGGCAGCAGGAAATATAGCGTCTCGTCACGCCAATCGGCTGGCGAGGGGTGAAAACGTTCGCGGCGCGGCAGATCAATGCCGCGCACACTGGCCGGGCGATTCTGGCTGAGTTGGGTGTCGATGAATGACATCGGGCTCCCCCTTTTTGGTTAGGTCGGTTTTCAATTGAGTATACGGGTCAGCAATCGGTGTTTGCGGCAAAGAAAGCGGCAATAGAACGCGGATGACGCGGACAGGCGCGGATCATGGCGGATGAAACCAAAAAAGAACAGCGTCAATCCGCTCTATCCGCGTCATCCACGTTCTATTAACTCGTACACTGATCTGAAAAACCCCTCTAGGCTTTAAATGAACTCATGTCCGTGAGATCAGGCGACTCGACTCTGATTGTTCTCTGACACAATCTTGGCTGGCGTGTACGGTCAGCGGCGTCGCACGAAGATGAAATCTCCGCCTTCATCGCCCACCTCAAAAATCGTGCCATAGCGCGGCGTTGGCCGGAAGCCGTCTTTCTGCGTGGGACTGTTGTTGATGACCGGGAGGCGGAGTTTGCTGAAGAGTTCCAGCGCCGGCAGCCGTTCCTCCGTGTTATCTCTGAGGCGTTTGAGCAGATACTCCACAAATACGCTGCGGTCAGGGACGGTGGTCAGGGCCCCGCTCGTCATCGCCGCACGGCTCGGCAGGTTGTCCAATTCTGCGACGGCGCTCGACGCGGGGCCGAAGGCCTCACGCGCCAGGAAAATCCCGCCCGCGAAGCAGGCGTCCGAGATCAACAGAATGTGCCGCGCCTTGATCCCCCGAATGGCGTCCCGCAGATCGCTGTTGGAAATCCAGTCCGCCCGGCGGTCGCGCGTCGCGTCTCGCGGCAGCCAGTACCCCTGTTTCCGCTGTTCGTCCCACTGCCCGTGCCCGGCGTAAAAGATCAGGAGGTTGTCTTCGGGCTTCAACTTTTCCGTCATCTGATCGAGCGCGTCGAGGATCGTCCGGCGGTCGGGGTTCTTGAGAGTCGTCACGTTCTGCGGCTCGAAGGTGTAACGGCTCGTCAACTCCCGCTCGACCTGCTGCGCGTCGCCCACCGGATAATCCAGGCGGTTGACGCTCGGGTGGTCGTAGTCCTGAACCGCGATCAGCAGCGCGTGGTACCGCCTTCCCGGCGCCGAGGCGGCCGCCGTCACGGGGCCGGCTATCGGGTCACGGCGGACGACGAATGATTCGCTCGCCTGATTGCCGTAGATGTCGGTGGCCGTGACCGTGATCAGGTTGTCGCCGATCTCGAGCGGCACCTCGGCCGAAAAGTTCCCCCGAGCGTCGAGCCGCGCCGTCGCGCCTTGCGCCAGGACCTTCTTGACGCCGGAATCATCGATCGCCCGCCCCGTCAGGGTTATCTTGCCTGCGGTGGATTGGACGCTGACGCCCCTGGTCACGGAGGGCGAAGTGATGACGATCTTCGGCGCTGTCGTGTCTTTGATTGGAGGCTTGGCGGGTCCCGTGATGACCGAGTTGTCGCCCGTAGTGTTTGATTTGTCGCCTTCAGTCGTGACTGAAGGGACCAAATTTATAACTTCTTTACCGCTTAACCCGGCGGCGACTATGTCGGGCTGGTAGAAGCGCGACCTGAATTGAGACTCATCGTAATCTTTATTGCCGAAACGCCAGGAGATGTACTGCGCCGCTCCTTCCGAAGAGACATAATAGTTGCCGGGAATGAAAGCGATCCAATTACCGTCGTGGTAGTGCAGAAGTGATCCCAGCAGTCTCTTGGCGCCGATCGACCATACTTTTATCGTCGCGCTGCCCCCCGAAGCGAGCGTCTTCCCGTCGGGGCTGAAGGCCACACTGTGAACCTCATAGTTTTGTCCCTCAAAGGAATGGATGAGGTTTCCGGCGCTCACATCCCAGAGCTTGACTGTCCTATCATAGCTTCCCGCAGCCAGTGTCTTTCCGTCCGGGCTGAAGGCCACTGCATTGAAGTCCTGTCCGTCATAGGAGCGGATGAGTTTTCCGGTACTTACATCCCAGAGTTTGACCTTATGGTCACTGCTCCCCGAAGCGAGCGTCTTCCCGTCCGGGCTGAAGGCCACGGAGTGGATAGTGTTTCGATGGCCCATGAATGATCGGATGAGGTTTCCGGTCCCCACATCCCAAAGTTTGACGACCTGCTCATGGCTTCCCGAAGCTATCATCTTCCCATCCGGGCTGAAGGCGACAGACGGGACCCACTGGTTACGCTCCTCAAAGGAGCGGATGAGGCGTCCGGTGTTCACATCCCACAGCCTGAGCGCACTCTCATTGCCTTCCTCGCTCGACGAAGCCAGCGTCTTCCCGTCCGGGCTGAAAGCCACGGAGTAGACACTCCCGGTGTGCCCATTGAATAAACGGATATATTTTCCGGTACTAACCTGCCAGAGCTTGATCGTCTTATCTTCGCTCGCCGAAGCTATCATCTTCCCGTCGGGGCTGAAGGCGACGGAACGGACTGCTCCGCCGTGCCCCGCTAAAGATCGGATGAGGCGCCCGGCGCCGACGTCCCAAAGCCTGATCGTATTGTCTCCACTCCCTGAAGCGAGCGTCTTCCCGTCGGGGCTGAAGGCCACGGAGTAGACAATCCCGCTATTAAACGGCCCTTCGATCCGAATCTTCGGTTCCGCCGTCGCCTGCGCCCAGGCCGCGCCGGGCAGAAACAATACCGCCATAGTTATTACCGGCAGTATCTGCAGCCGCGCTCTCATCACCCGTTGATTCATTGATATCCTCTTTCAGATAAGTTGGTATGCGACCGAGCCTCAATATCGGGTACCTAGATTATCAACACTTATTTCTTATGCCGGGGCGCTCTGAGGTGGCCTCACTTTAGTGGACACGAGTGTTGCTTAGCAAGCGTATCCTTTTTTTCGGCAATGACAAACGTAATATGGAAATATGGAAAATGGAAAATGAAAAGGTTGATGGCGGAGTCTACCTGATTTAGACTGCCCGGCGCATACCGCCAATTGCAGCAGTCCAATCAGATAAGTGGAGGTGGAAAATGATGTCAGGAGCAATGACTGAAAACGCCTATCAGTTGGATGAAGAAATACAGCGCGAACTGAAAGGGCGCCGGACCGGGATTGGTCCTGTTGCGAATTCTGGTCCGGCGTCCCTGCCGGGACGCGAACATTCTTCTTCGACCTGTCCCGGTGGTTGCGCTTGGGCTCCACCACCGGCTAATTTCCGTAGCCCCTACCATCTTGCCAAATGGCACACCGGTTATACTGGCCGATGAAAGCCATTGGCAAGGAGGTAAGCTATGGGCGTCCGCAATCCCGGTCGTGACGAACTCCTGCGCTTGGAGGAGAAAA
>Ga0137368_10000460_pt1 | contig 38355 bp, 40 predicted proteins | sample SagtaG_13_FD_104917 | JGI IMG/M metagenome (GOLD analysis project Ga0137368, IMG submission 104917) | Vadose zone soil microbial communities from Sagehorn Ranch, Mendocino, California, USA - Sage1_L_100_16 metaG | ecosystem: Environmental > Terrestrial > Soil > Vadose zone | place: USA...
ATCAGCACGAACGGTTCGAGGTGCTCGCGCGACAGGTTCCGCACGGCGTCCCACACCTCGGCCCGGGTGGCCGGGTCGGTGGCCGGGGGCGGCTGTGGGTAGTCCCGGAGCTCCAGGGACCGGCGGGCCTTGAGCGCGTCCATGGAACAGTTCCGGACGATGCGGAACAGCCAGCTCGAGAACTTGGAGTCCCCCCGGAACGACCGGAGGAACCGGAACGCGCGCAGGAAGGCCTCCTGCGTGACGTCCTCGGCCGTGGCCCGGTTCCCGGTCAGGTGGTACGCGAACCGCCACACGTCCGCCTGGTACATGCGGACGAGGTCCTCGAACGCTCGCAGGTCGCCATCGCGAGCGCGGACCAGCGTGCGCGGATCCGGTTCCTGCACGGCGCTATCGCCCTTTCGCACGCAAGCGTAGTGCCGTGCCCGTGGGCCGGGATAGAGCGGGAGTCCCCTCCATTCGACCAACTGACTGCCGGCAGGCCAGGCCGGTTCCGGGGCCGGCGGAGGGGGAAACCGGTGCCAAGGGGAAGGTTCGCGCAGGTCAGCGCGATCGTCGCGGGTTCGTCGGGCGTCCGGCGGCGCGGTGGAGGCTCTTCAGCCGCCGCGCCGGGCCAGGGCGGTCAGCCGGTCGGCCAGGCGTTCCAGCCGATCGGCGGCGTCCTCGAACAGATCCAGGGAGACCGCTCCGGTGGCCGCGAGCAGCTCCGTCTCGACGTCGATTCCGTTCCTCTTGTTGCCTGCACTCACCTCCTCGAGCAGCGGTTCCAGGCGAGAGACGGCCCGCTCGAGCCGCGCCACGGGGACCCGGGACCCGTCCGCCGAAGGTTCCCGGCCCACCAGCCACTCCCGAATCGAGATGACCTCACCCATCGCAACGGAAGCGTAGAACGGGGGTCTGACATTTTCCGGGAGGCTCGCCCGGGAATCTGCGGGAGCGGCCCTGACCTCGGAGGATGCCCGCCCAGCCCCTACAATCCAGGCAGTGAACCGAACCGCCGTCGCGGAGCTGCTCGCCGCGCTGTCCTACGGGGAGAAGGTGGCGGCGGAGCGGGCCCGCGACAATGCCCGCTTCGCCCCGGACTCGCGCACGCGCGACGCCCAGCACGGGATCGCCGCGCGGGAGGCCCGCAACGCCCGCCTCATCGAGGCCCGTCTCGGCGAGGTGGGGTCCGAGGCGTTGACCAGGCGGTTCGCCCCGTTCTTCGACACCTTCTTCGCCCACACCGAGCCGGCCGACTGGGTGGAGGCGCAGGCGTTCCACTACGTGGGCGACGCGCTGGTGTCCGACTTCGCCGACGGGCTGGTCGACCTGCTGGACCCGGTCTCGGCCGAGGTGGTCCGAAGCGCCCTGGGCGAACGCGAGGACCAGGAGTCGTTCGCGCTCGAGGAGCTGAGCCGGGCCATGGAGCGCGACTCCGGGGCGGGGGAGCGGGTCGCCCGGTACGCGCGGCGGATCATCGGGGAGGCCCTGACCCAGACCAGCCGGGCCCTCGAGCAGGCCACCGTGCTGCGGGACCTGCTGGGCGGCCAGGAGGGGGAGAAGCGGTTCCTCCTTCACCTGCTGGACCGGCACCGGGTGCGCCTGGACCGGCTGGGCATCGAGCGCGTGGAGGCCGAGCCGGCCGACTAGAGGCCGGGCGGGGGCGGGTTCAGGGCCGGCCCGCAGTATCCCCCGGGTTCGGGGCGAAGATCCCCCATCCTGGCGATTGGCGGGCCGCGCCTCGGCCGTTAGTCTTCCCCCTGCTTCACGAGGGACCGCGAGAGCGGCCCACCGGGAAGCCCCGGCGGGGAGCGCAGCCGCCGGATCCTCCCTCTCTTCCCCGTGCTCCCTGGCATGCGGCCGTGCCGGGGTCCAACTCCCCCTCCGCGCCTTCCCCTGGCGAGCGCTGTTGTGTGGCGTTGCTTCCCGTGGGCGTTTGCTTCTCCAGGAACGGGTGTCTTGGCGTGCGCCATTGGCCCCGAGCGAGGGTGGGAGGAGGTCGAGTGGAAAGCGTCGCGAGCGTGGTGGTGGGCGTCGATCCACCGGAGCTGGCCGAGGAAGTCGTCGACTACCTGAACCGCACGGGTCGCGTGCGCGTCGTGGCGAGCGCGTCGGAGCCGCAGGCGCTGGCGCGAGCGATCCGCGAGCGGGAGCCGCACGCGGTGGTGGGCCAGCCGCTGCTGGTCAGGGCCTCGGGGAGCCTGAACGGCAGCTCGTTCCTCGCGGTCGAGACCACCGAGTCCGTCCACTCGCTCCGTGTCGCGCTCGATGCGGGGGCGCGGGCGTTCTACCTGTGGCCGGCCGAGCGGGAGGACCTGGCCAGGGCCGCGGGAGGCACCCTTCCTGCGCGACGGCGCCCGGATGGCAAGCGGGCCTTCGTCGTCGCGGTGTACGGCCCGCGGGGCGGCGTCGGCACCACCTTCGTGGCGACCCATCTCGCGGCCGCGTTCGCCCGTGCGGGCCGAAGCGCCGCGCTGGCCGACCTCGACCCGGTGTTCGGGGACGTCGCCGCGGCACTCGGCGCGCCACCGGGCGCGCGCTCCATCGTGGACATCGCCCCCGTCGCCGGCGAGCTCTCCGGGGATCACCTGGACGAGGTGCTGTGGCGGCACCCCGCCGGGTTCGGCGTCCTCCTGGCCCCGGGAGATCCGGCCGCCCTCGACGGCATCGGCCTGTCCCAGTACGCGGCAGCGCTGACTGCGCTCCAGGCGGGCCAGGACGTGGTCGTCCTGCACGTTCCCAGGGCGCTCGACGAGATCGGGCTGGCCGGGCTCGAGCGAGCGGACCGGATCCTGCTCGTCGTCTCGCTCGACGTGCTCGCGTTCCGGCTGGCCCGGCGAGCCCTGGAGATGCTCGGCACCCTGGGGCTGGCCGGGCGGTGCGAGGTGGTGGTGAACCAGGCCCGCCGTGCGGAGGTCGTGCCGGCGGACCTGGAGCGGGTCCTCGGCCGCAAGGCCGTCGCGGTGCTTCCGGCCGACCGCGGGGTCCAGGCCGCCCAGGATCGGGGGAAGCTCCTGTCGCCGCGCGGCCGGATGGGGCGCCTGATGGACCGGCTGGCTCGCTCGCTGCTCGACGGGAGGGACGATGCGGGAGCGTGACCGGCTGGCGGTCGTGAAGCGGCGGCTCCACGACCGGCTCCTCCAGAGGATCGACGCGAACGGGCTGGCGGCCGCCCGGCCCGTGGATCGGCGGCTCCTGGTTCGCGAGGAGGCACTCGCGATCCTACGTGAGGACGGACACCTGCTGCCGCAGGTGGACCTGGCGAAGGTGGTCAACGAGGTTTCGGATCGTGTCGTCGGGCTCGGACCCATCGAGGCCCTGCTCAGGGACCCGGAGGTCAGCGAAGTGATGGTGAACGGGCCCGACGACGTGTTCGTGGAGCGGAAGGGGCGGATCGAGAGGGTGGCGGACGGCCTATTCGAGGGGGAGGAGGCCGTCCTCCACGTGATCGAGCGGATCGTGGCCCCGCTCGGGCTTCGGGTCGATGAATCGTCACCGTATGTGGACGCGCGACTACCGGACGGCAGCCGGGTGCACGCGATCGTCCCGCCCCTTTCGCTCTGCGGTCCCGTGCTCACGGTCCGCAAGTTCTCGCTCATCCCGTTCCGGCCCGAGGACCTCGTCCGCACCGGGACGCTCGGGCCACGGGCGGTCGCCTTCCTGGGAGCGTGCGTCCGGGGGAAGGCCAACGTGGTCGTCTCCGGCGGGGCCAGCTCCGGGAAGACGACCCTGTTGAACGTCCTGGCCAGCTTCATCCCCGAGGGCGAGCGGCTGATCACGATCGAGGACGCCGCCGAGCTCCGGCTGGGGAAGCCGCATGTCGTGGGGCTCGAGGCCAGGCCACCGAACGTGGAGGGTCGCGGGGAGGTCACCGTCCGCGACCTCGTCCGCAATGCGCTCCGGATGAGGCCCGATCGAATCATCGTGGGCGAGGTCCGCGGCGGCGAGTGCCTGGACATGCTCCAGGCCATGAACACCGGGCACGAGGGATCGCTCTCCACGGCGCACGCGAACTCGCCGCGGCATCTGCTGTGGCGGCTCGAGACCATGGCGCTCATGTCCGACGTGGACCTGCCCGTTGCGCACGTCCGAGAGCAGGTTGCCTCGGCCGTCGACGTCATCGTGCACATGGCCAGGCTGCGCGACGGGCGCCGCGTGGCCCATCGCATCTCGACCGTCGACGGCCTTCGGGACGGCGAGCCCATGCTCACCGACGTCTTCGCGTTCCGGGCCTCCGGCGGTCCTCGCGGAACGGGCGAGCTCGTGGCCACCGGGACCGCCCCGCCCCTGGCTCGCGTGCTCGACGAGCGGGGAGAGGCCCTGACGCCCGCCGTGTTCGCGGGAGGCCCGGACCGGATGGAGCCAGCGGGATGAAAGCGTCGGCCGACCTTGCCGTCCTGCTGGCCCTAGCGCTGGGCTGCGCGGCGCTCCTGGTGGAGCTGCGGCGGCGGCACCGGACGCTCCTACGAGCGGGATGGCAGCCCCTGCCGGACGGCGCCGGCGGCCCGCCTCGCCGGCCCGTCCTTCGTGAGCCGATGCTCCGGGCGGGTGGCGCACTCTCGGGGCTGGCCGTCGGGGTGGTCCTGGGAGGGCCCCCGGTGGGGATCGCCGGTGGGGCGGTGGGCTGGGCCATTCCCGGGGCCATGCGACGACGAAGCGAGCGCCGGCGCGCCGAGCGGTTGGAGTCGCAACTGGCCGAACGGGTCGCGGGCATCGCGGCGGCGCTGCGCTCGGGACTGTCGCTGTCGCAGGCGATCCGATTCTCCGCCGACGAGGGGGAGCCGCCCGCGGCCGCACAGCTCCGGTCGGTGGTCGATCGGGAAGCGCTCGGTGTTCCGCTGGACCGCTCGCTGGAGCTGTGGGCGGCCGAGGAACCGGGAAGCGACGTGCGGCTCGTGGCCAGCGTCCTTCAGCTCCATCACAGGGTCGGCGGCGATGCGCCGGCGGTGCTCGAGCAGATCGCTCGGACGCTCCGCCTTCGCCGGGCGGCGGCCCGCGAGGTCGGGTCGCTCACGGCCCAGGCGCGACTGTCCGGGTCCATCCTCGGTCTCCTGCCGGTGGGGTTCTTCCTGTTCCTCTCGCTCGTCTCGAGAAACGACATGTCCGCCGCCTACGGCTCGCCGGCGGGGCTCGGGGCCATCGTGGTGGGACTCTTGCTGGATGGGGGCGCCTACCTGTGGATCCGGCGACTGCTGCGGGTGCCCCTGTGACCGTCGCCCTCCTCGGCCCGCTGCTGGCATCGGCCGCGATCCTGGCCGCCGCCGGGGCCGCAGCCATCCGCTCCGACCCGGCGCTGTCGGAGCGGCTGGTGGCGCCGGTGCCCCGTCCGCCGGACGGCGGGTACCCGGGCGTCGCCGAATGGATCGGCACCCGCCGGTGGGCCCGACGGATCGTGCGACGAGACGACGCGGCCTCCCGGATCGCGGCGGCCGGATGGCGAGCGAGCCCGGAGGCATTGACCGGCTGGAAGTTGCTGGCCGGCGCGGCGGGGCTCGTCGTCGGGATCGCCGCGCCGCCGCCGCTCATCCTGGCCATGCCACTGCTGGTTGGAGCGGGATTCCGCGCGCCGGACTTCGTGGCGGCCCGGGCCGCCGGCCGGAGGTCACGGCGGGCCGATCAGGAGGTCCCGCAGCTGCTGGACCTCCTCGCGGCAGGATCCACGGCGGGCCTCGCCGCGCCCCTCGCCCTGCGCCGAGCGGCACGTGCCGTCGGCGAGCCGCTCGCCGGTGAGCTCCGGTCCGTGCTCGGCGCCGTGGAGATGGGAGCCCGGTGGCGGGATGAGCTCAAGGCCATGGCGAACCGGTTGGGCCTCCCCGACCTCAAGCGGGCGGTGCTGGTCATCGGCCGTACCGAGACCCTGGGCTCGTCGCTGGCGGACGCCCTGCGCGAGCTGGCCGAAGACGTCCGCGACGCCCGGCGGGCCCGGGCAGCCGAGCTCGCGCGCAAGGCGCCGGTGAAGATGCTGTTCCCCCTCGTGTTCATGATCCTGCCAGCCTTCCTCCTCCTCACGGTGGTCCCGGTGCTGTTCTCGACGCTCCGGTCGATTCGATGAGAGGAGGTGAACGCCATGCTGGTGTCCTGGTACGTGCGGCTGCGGACCCTGTTCGTCCGTGAGGGAGGGCAGACCACCGCGGAGTACGCGCTGGTCATCCTGGCGGCCGTCGCCGTCGCGGTGGTCCTCATCGCGTGGGCGAAGTCGTCGGGCAAGCTCCCGGCCTTCTTCGACAAGGTGATCGACAACGTCTCGAACAATGCGCCGTGAGGTGGGAAGGCCGGGCTCCGAGCGGGGATCGGCCGCCCTCGAGTTCGCCATGGTCCTGCCGATCCTTCTCGTCGTGGCGCTCGGTCTGGTGCAGGCCGGGCTGCTCGTGCGGGATCAGCTCGTCCTGGTCGAGGCAGCCCGGGCCGGGGCCCGGGAGGCTTCGGTGACCGCCGACGACGGAGCCGTGCGGGAGGCCGTGGGTCGAGCTGCCGCGACGCTCGCGGCCGACGGGGTCACCGTGGAGGTCGACCGGGTCGGGCAGCAGGGAGAACCGGTCTCGGTCCGGGTCGACTACGAGGACCGGTTGGCCATCCCCGTGGTGAGCTGGCTGTTCCCGGCGTCCGTCCGGTTGCACGCGGCTGCCACGATGCGCCAGGAGTACCGGTGAGCCCTGGGCGAGGCGAACCGGTGAGGCCGGGTCGATGCGAGCGAGGGTCCGTGACGGTGGTCTCGGCCGGCGTGATGGTCGTGCTCGCCGTCCTGGTGATGGCGTCGGCGGACGTCGCCAGGACGCTCGCGGCCGTGGCCCGGGCCCAGACGGCGGCGGACGCGGCGGCGCTGGCCGCCGCGCAGGAGCAGGTCGCGCCAGGAGGGCCGGGACCCGAGGCCCTGGCCAGTCGATTCGCGGACGCGAACGGGGGAGTCTTGCTTCGATGCAGCTGCCCGCCCGAGGGAACGGAAGCGCAGGTGGACGTCGCCGTCACGGTGGGGCCCATGCTCCTGCTGCGGGGAACGGACCACGTCGTCGCGAGCGCCCGGGCGGTCGTGGACTTCGGAGGGTGAGGGTGTGGTGCGAGCCTTGACTGGGCGCCTTCCAATGGAACACAAGCGGCCGCACGATCGGAGAGATGGGCCTATGGGTTGAAGTGCCCATACCGCTACAATGGCCGGACTGTGTCAGTGCCGGGTAAGCGGATCTCCACACGGCGCAACGGCCGCCTGCGGCCCAATGGGACGGGCCGCCTGTTCGGCTCGGTCGACTACACCCTGGCGAAGAGGGCCCTCCTGCGCGAGTTCCACGGCGGGCTGCTGTCGCGGTTCGAGGTCTGCGACGCCCACCCGGAGCTGTTGCGCGCGGCCAAGTACGTCGGGGAGCCCACCTCGCGCCCGTGCCCCGTGTGCGACCACGAGGGCCTGCGCCTGCTGGCCTACGTGTACGCCGACGACCTCAAGACCGAAAACGGCCGGGTGTGGGAGCTCCGCGAGGCCCTCGCGGTGGCGGCCGCGCACCGGGGCGGGAGCTGCTACGTGGTCGAGGTGTGCACGAACTGCTCCTGGAACCACCTGTACCGGTCGTTCCGGGCCCGCTCGGCGGGCTGACGGCGCGGCGCTCTCCGGGCCCGCTCGGCCGGCTGAGGACGCGGCGCCGACGCGAATTCTCCATCCGGACCAGGGCGTACTTCCGAAGGCCGAGGGTAAGATGGCTCCAACTTGGCCCTGCGCACGTCCCCCCGGAAACCGCCACAGCGAGACAAGACCCGGGCCACAGCCCCGCAGCAACGAGGGTTCTTCCGCCGTTTCTGGTGGGTGTTCGTGGTCGTCCCGCTGGTCGTCATCGTGGCCGTGGCCGGGACCCTCATGTACGCGTACGCGAGGATCCAGGTCCCCACGGCGCCGCCGGCGGCCCAGACCACCTACGTCTACGACCGCCACGGCCACCTGATCGCAACCCTCCACGCGACGGTCAACCGCACGGAGGTCCCGTTCGAGGAGATGCCGGTCACGCTCCGCGAGGCGGTGATCGCCACGGAGGACAAGGACTTCTACCACCACGGCGGGATCAGCATCACGGGGATCTTCCGGGCGGCCTGGGAGGACCTCCTGCACCGCGGCGTGGTCCAGGGCGGCTCCACCATCACCCAGCAGTACGTGAAGAACGTCTACACGGGCAACGAGCGCTCGCTGTTCCGGAAGGTGAAGGAGGCGCTCCTGGCCATCAAGCTCGAGCACCAGTACACGAAGAACGAGATCCTCGAGAAGTACCTGAACACGATCTACCTGGGGCACGGCGCGTACGGCGTGGAGGCGGCCGCCCAGACCTACTTCGGGATCCCCGCGAAAGACCTCAACATCCTCCAGTCCGCCACGCTGGCGGGCGTCATCGCGGCCCCTTCGCAGTTCGACCCCATCAACCACCCCAGCGACTCGGAGGTCCGGCGCAACTACGTGCTGGACCAGATGGCCGGCCAGGGCTACATCACGCAGGCCAAGGCCGACGAGCTGAAGCAGCGCCACGTGACGACCATCGGGGACCGGCTCAGGCCGGCTTCCTCCCAGGCCGCCTACTTCATGGACTTCACGCGGAAGTGGCTGATCGAGCACTACGGCGAGCAGGCCACCTACGCGGGCGGCCTCCGCGTCACCACCGGCCTCGACCTCGGCTGGCAGCACGCCGCGGAGGAGGCCGTGGCCGCCCACCTCCCCTCGCCCGGCGACCCCTCCGCCGCGCTCGTCGCCATCGACCCCACCACCGGCGAGATCCGGGCCATGGTCGGCGGCATGGACCCCCACACGCTGACGAACGACCAGAACCTCGCCACCGGAGCCCACCGCCAGGCGGGAAGCGCGATGAAGCTCTTCACGCTGACCGCGGCCGTCGAGCAGGGCTGGTCCCTTCAGTCCAACTGGAACGGGCCCGGCCAGATCACCATCCCCGACAAGGAGTGCTACACCACCGACCCGGACACCGGGGTGTACGGGCCGTGGACGCTGACGAACGCCGACGACTCGGAGAGCGGCACGTTCAGCCTGCTCGACGCCACCGCGAATTCCGTGAACACGGTCTTCGCGCAGGTCATCACGAAGCTGACCAACGGTCCCCAGGACGTCGTCGACGTGGCCCACCGGATGGGGATCACGACGCCCCTGAAGCCGGTGTGCTCCCTCACGCTGGGGACGGAGGACGTCACGCCGATCGACATGGCCCGCTCCTTCGCTACGATCGCGGACCAGGGGGTCCGCCACGACCCCGTGCCGGCCCAGAAGATCACCACGCCGGACGGGAACACCGTGTTCACGGTGAGCCGCCAGGGCGACCCCGAGGTCCCCGCGAACGACGCGGCGATCGTGACCTACGCGCTCCAGCGGGTCATCCAGTACGGGACCGGGACGGCCGCCGACATCGGCCGGCCCGCCGCTGGGAAGACCGGCACGGCGCAGGACTTCACGAACGCATGGTTCTGCGGCTACGTCCCGCAGCTCGCCACCTGCGTGTGGGTCGGGTACCCGCAGGGCCAGGTCCCCATGACGGACGTGGAAGGGGTCCCGGAGGTGTTCGGCGGGACCATCCCGGCGGCGATCTGGCACGACTTCATGGCCGCCGCGACGGCCAGCATGCCGGTCCAGGACTTCCCCGAACCGGACTTCTCGGCGAACCAGAAGCAGGCCCCCACCCCGTCCGCCTCACCGTCGCCGTCCCCGAGCCCCACGCCGACCCCGACCCCGACTCCCAGCCCGACGCCGTCACCCACACCGTCACCGACGCCGAGCCCGACGCCTTCCCCGAGCCCGTCGCCGTCGCCCAGCCCTTCGCCGCCCCCGTCCCCACCCCCGACCCCGACACTGCCGACGCCGAGTCCGCCGTCGCCCACCATTCCGGTACCGAGCCCGTCGGCATCCGGAACGTCGCAGAGGAGCTCCACGCAGGCGCGAGCCGGACCATCGGGATGACGCGACGCGCGCTCGTCGTTGGGCGCGCCGCCGGCGTGCTGAAGCAGCTTCTTACCTGAGGGCCATCGCCTCCGTGGCGTGGGCCGCCGCGTCCAGCGGCAGCGTGGCCACGATCGTGGTCCCCGCCCCGGGTGCGGAGTGCACCAGCAGCGTGCCTCCGCCCAGCTCCGTCCGCTCCCGCATCGAGGCCAGGCCGACCCGGCCGGCCCGCAGGAAGTCCCGTGCGTTCCCGGGGTCGAACCCCGAGCCGTCGTCAACGATCTCCACGCGGAGCTGCCCGGCCACGGCCTCGACCGAGACGCTCACCTCGCGCGCGCTCGCGTGCTTGCTGGCGTTCGTCAGCGCCTCCTGGACGATACGGTAGGCGAGCGTCTCCAGGTCGGCGGGGATCTCCACGAGGGCCCGCCCGGCGAACCGGGTGCGAACCCCCGCGTCCCGCCCGAAGCGAGCCAGCACCTCGCGCAGGGCCGGCACCAGCCCTCGCTCGTCGAGCACCGGGGGACGAAGGTCCGACATCAGCCTCCGAAGGCTCTCCGTCTCCTCGGAGATCTCCTCCCGGATCTTCTCGAGGACCGAGATGGCCTTCTCCACCGAACCGGACCGCAGCAGCATGAGCACCGCCTCCAGCGACAGCGCCGCCGCGGACACGCCCTGCACCGGCCCGTCGTGCAGGTCCCGGGCGATGCGGTTGCGCTCGGCCTCGATGGCCGAGTTGGTCCGCTTCAGCAGGCGGGTCCGGTCCTCGTCGCGGTCCTGGAGGAACTGGAACAGCGACCTGATGGTCTGGTCGGCCACCCGCGCCGCGGTCACGTCGCGCACGACCAGGATGCGCCCCCCGTGGCGGCCCGGGAGGTCCGAGGAACGCGCCTCCAGGTGCAGGTCCTGCCCGGCTCGCTGGAGCACGGCCTGGCCGGTCTCCGGGAGACCCGCCAGCGAGCCCCCCGGCCCCTCCGCCTCCTCTGCCAGGCTTTCCCACGTTCGGACCAGGACGCGTGACTGGGGGAGGCCGACCATGGCGCAGAAGGCCTCGTTGGCCCGCCGGATCACCCCGGACTCGTCGAGCTCGACGATGCCGTCGGCCGCGGCGTCCACCAGCATCCGGAGCCGCTCCTCCGATTCCGCGAGTCCCGTGTGCAGCTCGGTGAGCCGGGCCAGGCCGGCGCCGGCGTCCGAGAGGGCCCGGTCCCGCTCCTCCAGGACCCGCGTCGTGGCGTTCGCGGAGTGGCGAACGCCCACCAGCGTGAGGATGATCCGCGCGGCCAGCGCAAGCGTGGGAAGCCCGATGAGCAGTCCGGCCTCGAGGGGTGCACCCCCTCCGTGCAGCTCGATCTGGGACACCGCCACCAGCGCAGCGCACGTGCCGACCACCGAGGTCGCCGTGAGCGCCGTCCGGCTCCACCCCCGGGCCTGGCGGGGCTCCCGCAGGGCCAGCCGGGGCTCCACCACCAACAGGGCCGCGGCGGCCAGCGCCCCCAGCCCGGCCATCAGGTCGATGGGGGTCTGCCCCGCCAGATAGCTGTGGCGGATCCATTCGTAGCCGAACGCCAGCGTCGCGCCGGCGAACGCGGAGAGGACCGCGAAGAGGCCGAGATGCAGGGGCGACGGCATGCGAAGGGCCAGCGCCCCCCACCCCACCACCACCAGCATGGTCGTGCACGCGAAGATCGCTCCGGAGGCGATCTCTGCACCACCGGCCGAGGCCGCCGGCCGCAGGATCGCGTAGACCGCGGCCGCGGCGGCCAAGGCGGCAAGGCCCACGTCGGCGACCACCTCCGGCCGGTCCGCGGACTCGAAATGGACCTTGACCTCGACCCACAGGAGCGCCAGCACCAGCACGCCCACAGCGGCGACCGCCACCGCCGGGAAGAACGTGCCCTCGGCGGGCCCACGCGGGTGGGTGACGAGGTCTCGCACCAGGACGACGGCGTCGAAGGCTCCGATCAGGGTGAGGGCCAGGCCCCAGGAGATCGCCGGGGCCCACCCGCCGGGCCTGCGGGCCGCCCGGATGGCGACCATGCCGGACAGGAGGGCAACCGCGGCGCCCGCTCCATGGGACAGCATTGCCCGTGGCCCGACGCTTCGGGGCACGACGACATAGGCCAGGACGAGCGCCATCGCGCTGCCGCCAAGCACGGCAAGCGTGGTCCGATCGTCGTGGCGAGGGATGACGCGGTCCATCCGCTTTGAATATCGCCATCCCCGCGGGCCCGGCGCATCCGTCAACCGGCGCTCGCGCCGGGGGATCTTCCGGTAGTCGGAAGGGACTACGCGCGTTCGGCCGAAAGCACTACACGACCAGGACACGGGCACGGCCATCTTCGGGCTGGGCTTCGGGACTCGCTGCGCACGCGGCGCGGACGATAGGCATGTGAAGGGGAGGGCTACGAACGGCCGAACCGGGCCGGCGAGCTCACTCGATGAGGCGGCGGCGCAGCGCCTCGGCCACGGCGGCGGTGCGGTCCGACGCCCCGAGCTTCTCGAAGATGTGCTCGAGGTGCGTCTTCACCGTGTCCGGCGAGATGTAGAGCTTCTCGGCGATGTCCCGGTTCGTGTGCCCGAACGCCAGGAGTTGGAGGACCTCGATCTCCCGGGCGGTCAGCGACTCCGCCTTGCGGTCGCGCTCCTTGACCGTGGACAGCTCCTCGGCCAGGGCCACCACGAGCTGCGGGTCGATGACCATGTTGCCCCCGGCCACGAGCCGCACGGTCTGGATGAGGTGCTCGGCGTCGCGTGCCTTGAGCACGTAGCCACGGGCGCCGGCCCGCACCGCCTCCACCACGAACTGGCGGTCGTCGTAGGCGGTCAGCATGATGACGCCGACCTGGGGGAAGCGGTCCCGGATCTTCCGGGCGGCCTCCAGGCCGTCCATCTCCGGCATCCGGATGTCGAGCAGGACGATGTCGGGGGAGGCCTCGTCGATGAGGTCGATGGCCTCCTCGCCGTTCGCCGCCTCGCCCACCACCTCGATGTCGTCGGCGGTGTCCAGGTAGCGCCGGAGGCCCTGGCGAACCAGGGAGTGGTCGTCGGCGATCGCGACCTTGATGGTCATGTGGCGGCTCCGCGGCTCGGCGGTCGTGGTCTGGGTGGCATTGGCCATGACATCTTAGGACTCGGCATTTCCTTCCCCAAAATGAAGTGTGATCTTTTGGATCTTCCGCCTTTTTTCGTCACCGATCGCCCGTCCCACCGACCGATTGCCGGATGCTCGCACCGCCGGAGGGTCTCCCCCGGGGCCCCGGCCCGGCATCCGGCTCGTCGATCACCCCCAAACTCCCGTGCCGAGAGGCGGACCGGAGGTCGCACAGGCTGTAAATTACATGCTTGGCATTCCGCCAGCGAGGAGGAAGGCGCCCCGATTGTCCTCCGCCGGCCAGTCCACGGCACCAGCCCGGATCACCTACGCGCGGCAGGCCCGGGCCAGATGGGGGCGGCGCGCCTACCTGGCGCTCCTGGGGGGCTTCCTGCTCCTCGGCCTGCTGAACGTCTTCGGCTCACGGACGGGCACGGCGTCCGCAGCGGCGAACGGCTACACCCTTCGGGTGGAGTATCCCGCGACCACGCGGTCCAGCCTTCCGGTGACGTGGCAGCTCACCTTGAAGCACCCCGGCGGCTTCGCCGGTCCAGTCCGGATCGGCATGCCGATCGAGTACTTCAACCTCTTCGACTTCAACAACACGTACCCGCTGCCGAGCGACACGCTGAACGAGGGCGGGCTGGTGATCATGGTGTTTCCGGCTCCCGCCGGTGACACGCTGGAGGTGCTGCTCGACGCCCGGACCCAGCCCGGCCTGCGGGCCGGCATGAGCGCCACCACGGCCGTCCTGGACGACGGGAACCGGGCGCTGGTCTCGGTTCACTACACGACGAGGGTGGTGCCCTGAATGCAGATCGTCGTCCGGGCCGCGGCCATGTACCTGTTCGTGTGGTTCCTCACCCGGGCCATGGGCAAGAAGGAGCTGTCCCAGCTGTCGGTGTTCGAGATGATCCTCGCCGTCACCATCGGGGACCTCATCCAGCAAGGGGTGACGCAGGAGGACCAGTCGGTCACCGGGGCCATGCTGGCGGTCGGCACGATCGGGATGCTCGTCGTCGTCTTCTCGGTCGTCGCCCACAAGGCTCCGAGGACGCGGTCGGCCATCGAGGGGATCCCAGTAGTCCTGGTTCGCGACGGCAAGCCCGTGCCACGGGCCATGGAGTACGAGCGGGTGAGCATGGAGGAGGTCAGGGACGCCGCCCGCGCCCAGGGCATCGACGACCTGGGCCAGGTCAAGCTCGCGATCCTGGAACCGGGCGGCTCGTTCTCGTTCCTGAAGTCCGGCGGCGACGAGGAAGACCAGCAAGGGGGCGAGTCCACCAAACGGATGGAGTGAGGGCCTGAGCTGGCTACGGCTCGGGATGGGTCTGCTCCGACGTCCCCAGCCGCTCGATCGACGCGTCGAGCAGGGCATCCAGCTGCCGAAGCGCTTCCCGCATCCGCTCGAGCTCGTCCCGGTCGATGAGCTCCCGGACCTCGTCGAGCAGCTGGCGGGCCTCGCTCACGCGGTTCTTGACGGTCCCCAGCGCCGTCCACTCTTCGCCCACCACGCGGCTCCCCGGGAAATCGCCCGCGGCGGCCCGCGCTTCCTCGAGCGTGTCGAACGCACCGAGGACGGTGCCGTCTGAGATCACGAAGTACCCCATCCCCCCTCCCCCCCTTGCACACGCCCTCGCGCTCACGCTCCCCGGCGGTCGCGGCGCTCAGAAGATGTAGTACCAGTTCACGAACAGGACGGTGAGCAGGCCGAGGCCGGCCGCGGACACGGCGACGATCAGGTGGTGGGGGATCCGGCGGCGTTCCGCCAGCAGCGCGAGGCCCCAGAAGATCGGGAACAGCACCACCAGGAACCGGGGCACCGACATCAGCGGGCGGCCCAGGAAGATGAAGCACAGCGGGACCAGGACGCTGGCCCACGTGTAGAACCCGTACGCCGGCCGCAGCTTCACCAGCGCGTACGCCGCGACCGCGAGCGCCGGCACCACGATGACCCAATCGAGCTCGTGGTACCCGAGCGGGTACTGCCCGACGTAGCGGTACGCGTCCTGCGTTCCCTTCCAGAGGGTGGTCCACGGGAGCGACGAGACGCGCTGCCACAGGCCCTGCTTCGTCACCGGAGCCAGCCAGTCGCCGCCGAACCACTGCCAGTACCCCAGGTATGCCGCCGTCCCCACCCCCACCGCCGCCGAGCAGGCCAGCCGCCCCACCAGCGCCCGCCCCGGCCGGTCCGCCCCCCGCCGCTGGTCCTCCCGCCACTGGTGCACCGCCTCGATGGCCAGCGCCGGCGCCACCAGGATCCCCAGGTTCCTGGTCAGGGCCGCGAGGGCCCCGGCGGCCGCGGCCAGGGGCCACTTCCGCCGTCTGGCCCCCCAGAAGGCAGTCACGGACAGCAGGAGGAACAGCGACTCGCTGTAGGACGCCAGGAAGAAGAAGGAGGTCGGGAACACCGCGAGATACAGCACGGCCTTGCGCGCGGCGTCCTCGGACAGCTCCGACGCGGTCAGGAAGTACAGCACGACGAGGGCGCCCAGGAACGCCGCGTTCGACACCACGATGGCGGCCGCCAGGGGGTGGCCGAACAGCAGGAACGACCCCCACCTGATCACGAGCGGATACAGGGGGAAGAACGCCGCGCTGCCGTCGTGCAGGCGGTAGCCGTCCGTCGCGATGCGCAGAAACCACAGCGCGTCCTGCCGTTCCCACGCCGTGAACAGGTTGTGCCACCCGGGGGTGAACCCGGCGGCCTTCCATCCCGGGACCGACACCGGCGCGATGGCGTGCGGCAGGATGGCCACGCCGATCAGGGCCAGCACGAACAGGCCGATGCGAAGGGCGAGGAACACCTTCAGGCAGTACAGGAGCCCTTCGCGGATGCGTGCCCGCTCGGGATCCTCGAGCCGGCCGGCCCGCCGCGTCGTGGCCGGCGGCTCCGTCCCCGGCGCGCCCTCCTCCGGCCGAACGCGCCGCACGTCCCTCACGCCGCGACCTCCTCCGGGCGGGACAGGGTCTGGACTTCCGTGTCGAGCTCGGGCGTCCGTTGGCGGACCCAGGCGACGATGCACGCGACCAGCACGGCCGCCCGGATCGCCACCGCCAGCTCGAACGCGCCGAGCGGCGCGCCGCCCACACCCGCGTAGCGTCCGAAGAACGAGAACCGGGTCACGAACACGGCGACGTCCGCGGCCTCGAACAGCGCGAACAGGCCCAGTGGCGGCACGCGGCCCAGGCGGGGGAGGGCCAGCGCGAACAACGGCAGCAGCCACAGGCCGTACTGCGGCGAGTACACCTTGTTCGTCAGCAGGAACAGGATGATGAGGGGCAGCGCGAAGGTCCACCGCGGGAACTGCGGGTCGCGGCGCCGTCGAAGCTGCCACACCAGGGCGGCCAGGACGACGAACGCCACGAGCGACAGGACGTTCACCAGCCCCGTGGAGAGGCACGCCGTGTGCCCGGTCACCCGCTGGCAGCCGATGAACCACAGGCTGTCCCAGTCGGCGGCCCGGTTCGCGTTGAAGCGGAAGAACTCGGTCCAGCCGTGGGCCCCCAGCAACGCGAACGGCACGTTCACGACCAGCCAGGTCCCCGCCGCGGCCCATGTCAGATGGATGGCCTCGTCCGGCTTGCGCTCCCGAAACCGTTCCGCCGCAAAGGGGATGACGAGGAGCGCCGGGTACAGCTTCGCCGCCGCGCCCAGCCCGAGCAGGATCCCCGCGGGGACGTCACGCCGCCACAGGAACGCCACCGTCGCCGCCGTGGCCAGGGCCACCGCGAGGAGGTCCCAGTTCATGAAGCCGTAGATCGCCAGCGTCGGTGCGAGGGCGAAGTACAGCGCCCGGCGCCCCGCCACCAGGTACAGCCCGACGGCGATCACCACCGCGGCGACCGACAGCAGGAAGACGTTCGAGTAGAAGAACGACGCGGCGGTGGAAGCGGGGAGGGCCGTCACGTACATGGCGAGCATGGTCAGCACCGGGTACTCGTCGCACTGGAACCCGCCCGCCGGGCAGGCGTCGACGAAGGGGATCCGCCCACCCTGGAGGTGCTCGGTGTAGTACAGGGGGACGATGTCCGAGTAGCACAGGTGGCGGTACTGCTTGTAGTCGCCCCAGTCGCCCTCGGCGCAGGGGGCGCGGAGGTGCCCGTCCCGGATCACCGGCTGGGTCTTCAGCAGCAGCCCCAGCAGCAATGTCACCGAGAGAGCGATGAGCACCAGGCCGAGGCCGATCCGGCCGCGCGGCGTCTGCACCGGCCGATTATCCCCCGGCCCCTCGGGCCCGGAGGTCCGGGACCGGTCAGAACTCCTTGTCCGCGGAGCCGCCCTCGGTGACGCTGGTCGTCGTGAGCGTGTTCCCGGCGCGATCGTAGTCCGCCGTGTTCGTGGTCCACGTCATCGTGGTGTTCGAGCTCTGCGTCCCGGCGGTACCGCTGTTCAACTGGCCGAGCGTGATGATGATCGTCCATGGAGACGAGCTGCTCTCCACCATCGTCGACCGTGTCCCCGACGAACCGAACACGGCATTGGCCGTCACGTAGCCGGTCCCCCCCAGGTTCACCGATCCGAGCGGGAGCTGTGCAGAGTTCGCCGAGTTGTAGACGAGCAAGGTGTCGTTGCCGGCTCCGCCGTCGTTGATCCGAACGGTCACGTTCGTCGACGCACCCGTCCATCCAGAGAGGATCGACTCAGGATCGATCTCTTCGCTGAACGTGAAGGTGATCTTGTCGGTCACTTCGGGCTTCCCCGCGGTCCCGCCCGTGTGATTGGTCGCCTGGACGTCCGTCGCGGTCGGGGCGGCGCTGTCGATCGTCACCGAGCCGTTGTTGCTGTTGTTGGTGCTGTTCCCGTTCGCGTCCGTGGCGTCGACCGTGTAATTGACGACGCTGCCGTCGTTGAGGCCGTTCTTGTTGGCAGTCTGAGAGGCGCTCCGGTAGTTGTACGTGACACCCCCGACGCTGAACGACCCGGATGAGAGCGCCACGCTGCCGGCCCCGCCACCGATCGTCAGGGTACGCACGTCCGCCGTAACCGATGAGACTCCCGTCGCCGGGGTCCCGATGTCGGTGACGTTCGCGTATACATAGTAGGTGGCGCTGCCGCCCCCGTTGACGTAGCCGGACAGGTATCCGGTGGTCTTGGCGACGACGGTCGCCGTGACCGTTGGAGGGGTCAGGTCGGTGCTGGCCGTGATGCTGTTGCCGCCGTTCGACGTCGTTCCGATGAACGCCGCCAGAGCGACTCCCGTCGTCGTGCCGATGGCTGCCGTGACGAGCAGCATCGCGGCCAATACGCGAATCTTCCGCCACCCGCGCGCGCTCATGTGTTCTGGGACTCCCACGTGAACGTGATGGTCGCGTTCAGGCCCTCGACGGAGGGCAGCGGGTTGCTCTGGAGCTGGAGGTAGAACTGATACCAGTGGCTCTCGCCGGCGGTCCAGGTCTCGGGCGATGAGCTGATCGGGTCGACCAGGCCGGTCGCATAGGACGTTCCCAGGCTGGACAGTGTGCCGTACTTGATGATGCCGGCTCCCAGCCCGATGTAGTTGGTGGAATCGCTGGTCCACGTGGTGCAGGAGTTGAAGCCGCCCGAGTTCGTGCCCCGGTAGATCAGGACGCTCAGGTAGGAGTCCAGTCCTGTTCCTCCCACCGTGGCGTACAGGTGCACGTTGGCAGAGAGGGTTCCGTCGTATGTCACCTTGATGCACCCGGCGGAAGTGAGCTGGCCGCCTTGGAGGCCCGTGACGTTGTTGAACATGGCCGAGCCTCCGTCGTTGTCCGTGATCGTGACGGACCCGGCCGCGAACGAGTCGCCCGGGTTGGAGGTGATCGACGAATACGTCGCGTAGGCGATCGTCCCGGATGCCGCCGCCACGACGACCATGACCAGCAGGACGAGGAGGGGCCTTCGGATCAATGAGGAGGAGGGCTCAGCCCCGTTACGTCGCACGTGCACGACGGCGGCCTCCACTCTGCGGGCGCCAGATCCGCAGCAGCTCGTGGGCTCCGATGAGCAGAGCGGGCAGGACCAGGAGCATCAGCCGGCCCGCCCGGCTCGACCCCCACACCAGGGCGAAGCCGAGCCTGCGGACGTCGAACCTCACCAGCCCGACGGAGCCGTCGGCCGGGACGGTCCAGCGCTCGACGGTGTTGTTGGCGTCGCCCTTGGTGGTGAAGTGCACGACGCCGCTTGCGACCCGGATGGCCCGGACCCGGTGGGTGATCAGGATCCTCTGGTCGTCGGGATCGCGAAAGACCACGACATCCCCGATCCGCGCTTCCAGCGCCGAGATCTCCTGCGCCACGACGACGTCGCCGGTGTGGATGGCGGGCTCCATGCTTCCCGACAACACGGTGAGAGGGTGGAACCCGAGCAAGCCGGGCACGGCGATCGCGCCGGCGATGCCCACCAGGACGCCGCGGACGGACCAGAACAGGATCCCCCGGAGTCGCCGGAAGCGCTTGGGACGACGACCAGGCCGCCCGGCGGCCCGCTGCGGTCCACGCTCGGGCTCCGACGGTCCGCGTTCGGGCTGTGCCTGCACCCGTTCGGGCTGCACCTGGACCTGGTCGGGCTGTGCCGGAACCGGCACCCGGTCGGACTGCCCCGATCGCCGACGCCGACGGCGCGAAGGCCCCGCCGCCACCGGCTGGGCCTCTCGCCATGCGGTGGCGGCGCGGTCCGCGTGCTCGGGCGAGGCCCCGGGGGCCGGAGCGACCGGCACGGGCGGAGGGGGAGCCGGGATCGGGACGAACCGGACCGTCTCCCCCTCGGGCACCTCGACCAGGAGCTCGAGCAGCTCGACGGAGCTCACCGGGCGCTCACCGGAGACCATGTCAGAAACCCGCCGGTTGCACGTCGAACTCCAGCGTCACGTCGTCGATCCGGTGCTGATAGCCGTCGCCGGCAGAGGCGGGCAGCCACGCACGGACGTCGAGCGTACGGGCGTGGCCGGCGGCCAGGCGGAGCGACTTCGACCCCACGACGAGGCCGGCCAGTGAGCCCCGGTACACCGCGCGGTCCCCGGCGGAGATCTCCACCATGAGCAACGGGTCGAGATCGGGGATCGATGGCAGTGCCCGCACGGTCACGTCGAGTGCTCCCCCGGTCTGGTTCCTGACGGGGATGCTCCCCTCGGCCCGCGGGCTGCCCGGTCGGAGGTCCGTGCCCCGGACGAACGCCCCGCCGGGGATCGCGAGCTCCCCCGTGGGGTCGGTGATGAAGGTGACGTCCGCTCCCACCTTCCCGTCCCCTCGGGGGACGGCCCAGGCGTTCACGGCCCACACGACCATGCCCACGACCAGCAGGATGCCGAAGGCGAACGCGGCTGCATTTCGTTCCGCCCCGGTCGTCGACTTCATCCGTTCGCTCCCTCCACGTGCGGGAGGCCGTCCCCGCGGGAACGGCCTCCCGGCACCCAGTTCGATCGAGCCTCGCGTCCTAGGTGTTCTGCGCTTCCCAGCTGAACGAGTGGGAACCGCTGGTGAGACCGCCACCTGTGGTATCGGACGAAGGAATGGAGATCTGGAACTTGTAGACCACCGCGTCGTTCTGGCTCCACGAGGCGGATCCGGAGGAGTTGTTGAGGGCGAGCCCGCTCGAGAAGTTCGAGTACGTGCTGGCGAAGTTCGACAACGTCCCGTCGTAGATGGCACCGCCGGCGTCCGCCGTGAAGTTCGTGCACGATGAGCCGAACGAGACGGATCCGGTTCCTGGCGTGACGACCAGGGTGAGGTGCGACCCCAGCGATCCGATCGTGCTGTTCGTGTACAGGCGCACGTTGGCCGCCAGGGATCCCGCGTAGGTCACCTTGATGCACGACTGCGCGGAGTCGCCCGGCTTCGCGTTCGACACGCTGTACATGGCCGCGCCGGAGTCGTTGTCCGAGATGGTCACCGTGCCGGCCGCGAACAGGTTGCCGTCGTTCGACGTGGTGCTGGAGAACGCTGAGAAGGTCCCGACGCCGGCCACCGTGCCCACGATGCCGATCACGAGGACCGTGAGCAGCAGCTTGCGGGTCCTGTTCCTCACTGGGGTACTCCCTTCCTTATCCTTGATCCGCTGAAATCAGGTTCCAAACGTGGTCTCGGCAGGCCTCAGACCGCACTCAATCCCCAGTTCGGAAAGGTTCGGGTAAATTCGGGTACCCGGTCCCGGGTAGGACCTTGGACCTAGCGGTCCGCACGTGGCGCTCGCGGGAGGCGCCTAGACGGAAAGCCAGCCGTGGCGGGCGGCGAAGGTCACCGCCTCCAGCCGCGAGTGCACGCGGAGCTTCGACAGGATGTTGCGGACGTGCGTCTGCACGGTCTGGGCGCTGATGACCAGGCGGTCGGCGATCTCCTCGTTCCGCATGCCTTCCCCCAGGAGCCGCAGGATCTCGCCCTCTCGCTCGGTGAGCCGGGCGAGCAGGACGTCGGCCTGGCGCTGGGCCTCGCGCTCCCTGGACACCTGGCGGAGGACCCGTGTCAGCACCGCCGGGTCGATGATGGACTCGCCCTGGGCGACCGTCTTCACCGCGCGCAAGACGTCATCCATGGGCTCCATCTTGTTCAGGAACCCGGACGCTCCGGCCTCCACCGCCTCCACGAGCCTGCGCTCGTCCTCATGCCCGGTCATGACCACGACGTGGGTGTCCGGGGAGGCCTGCTTGATGAGGTGGGTGGCGTCGATCCCCGACATGGCGCCCCCGAACTGGACGTCCATGAGGACGACGTCGGGCCGCTCCCGCGCGCACACGGCGACGGCGTCCTCGGGCCTGGCCAGCGGCGGGCCGACGAGCTCGAGCTCGCCATCCCGTTCCACGATGAGGGCGAGGGCGTCGGTTAGGACGCGATGGTCGTCGCAGATCACGAGCCGGATGGGGAGGCCGGGCTCCGCGTCCCTCACGTCGCCTCCAGGGGCAGGGTGAACGAGGCGATGGTCTGGGCCTGGTCCGCACGCTCCAGGCGAAGCTGCCCGCCGTGCGCCTCCACGTGGGCCCTGCTGATGAACAGGCCGAGTCCCGCGCCCTGGACGTGCTCGTAGCCGGCCGGCCGGACGTGGCGGAACTTGTCGAAGAGGTGGCCGGCATCCTCGTCGGGGATGCCGGGCCCCCAGTCGATGACCTCGACGACGGCCAGCCCGTCGCCGTTCGCGAACGAGCGGACCTCGACCGGCTCCTGCGGGGGGGAGAACTTGATGGCGTTGTCGAGGAGCTGCTCGAGTACGTCCATGATCCGCGACCGGTCGCACCGGACCACGAGCCCCGGTTGGGCCTCGACGACGAGCGGGTGCTCTCGGGACCGCGCGCGGAGGACCGCTTCCTCCACGATGCCCTGGAGGGGCTCCGGGCGCACCAGGTAGTCGACCTCGCCCGCGTCGATGCGAAGGGCCGTGGCGGTGCCGTCGATGATCTCCTTGAGGCGGGTCGCCTCGGCGTCGATGCTCGCGAAGAACTCCCGTCGCTCGTCGTCGCTCATGGTGTCGTACAGGCGAGCGCCGGTGGACGCGAGCCCCTTCACCGCCATGAGGGGATTCCGGAGCTCGTGGGCGACCATCGAGGCCATGTCCGACCGGGCGGTGGCGGAGTCGCGCACGTCAGGCGGCGCGAACGGCCTCGCGGGCCGCGTCCAGAGCCGCAGCGCCGCGAGCATCAGGGCGAACGCCCCGGCGTCGAGCGCCAAGAGCACGCCGGTCGATCGCCGGCCCACGACGGCCCCGCCGACGAGCAGGCCGGCAGCGACCACGACGGCGACTGCGGCCACGCCGGTGGGAGTGAGGCGGCGACGGGGGGTGTGCTCGCTCACCGGCTGTCGGCGCGGAGTGTATCCCCGGGTGAAGGTGGAGACTCGCATTTCGCGCGCTCGTCCTCAGCGAACGGCCTGCCAGATGAATTCCTGTCTGGCGGACAGGCCCTGGGCGCCGTTCCAGCCCCGCAGCTTCACGACGAACTTGTAGGCGTGCCGCTCACCCGAGCGCCACCGGTCGCGGGGATCCGGGATTCCGCCTGCCGCCGTGTCCGGATACCTCGCGAGCGTCCCCTCGTACAGCACACCCTTCTCCCCCGGGCCGTACGTGCGCGCGTCGGGCTCGAAGCCGGCGCACGAGGGGAATCGCGTCCCGGCCGGGAGGTGCCCCCGGACGACGGTGAGCTCGAGCCGCGACGGAAGGCCGCGGCCACGCGTGCGCCCGAACAACCGCATGCCCGTGGGCCCCGTCCCCCGATAGACCACCGAGATGCATCGCCGCACGACGTGGCCCGGACGGAGGACGGGAAGGACGAACAGGGGCCGCCCACCATCGACGTCGACCAAGTACGGCCCCGAGCCGGGGCTCACCCCGGTGGTCGGCGCAGCGGCGGCGAGGGTGCCCGCGCCCAGCACCGCCCCGCACGACACCAGGACGGCGAGCGTCGCGACCAGCTTCGATCTCCGAGCGTTCCCCACGATCCTTCTCCCGTGCAGGCTCGAGCGGACCAACGGTTCCCTCCCCGTGTATCGGCACGGCGCCCGGGTGGACTGGAGCTTGGTTGCCGATCGGCCGAAACGAGCAGGCTGGCGGGGCCTACCGGCGTTCCGCCCGTTCCGGCAGCTTCAGCGTGAACCGGCAGTCGTACTCGGACTCGAGGGAGAAGGAGTCGTTCGTCACCCCTTCGTCCACGTCGACGATCAGGCCGTCCCCTTCGGCGTACAGCTCGGCCAGCCACCGGTGGGCGTGCACGGGCACGCCGGCGATCTCGCCCACCTTCATCGTGTCCGGGCCGGGGTAGTACCGGTCGTACAGGTACGGTGCGGTGGAGTCGCAGCACCCCGTGCCGAGCACCATCACCAGCTCGTCCCGGCCGGAGGCTGCGACCCTCCGCACCACGGACTCGGCGGCGTCGGTGGCTCGAAGCTGCATCACGGCACCTCCGCCGCGCGACGGCCGGCCCGCGCTCCAGCCAGGCCTACAGACCGAGGATCTGGTACCAGAACTTCTGCTCCTTCGTCGGCGTCTGGTCCACGCGGATGTACTTCGTCTGGAGGTACTCGTCCAGGCCCCACCGGCCGAACTCGCGGCCCACCCCGGACTGCTTGTAGCCGCCGAACGGCGCTGCCGGCGACAACATGTGCCAGTCGTTGATCCACACCGTGCCGGCCTTGATCCGCTTCGCCAGCGCGAGGGCCCGGGGGATGTCGCGCGACCACACGCCCCCCGACAGGCCGTAGATGGAGTCGTTCGCCTGCCGGAGCGCGTCCTCCACCGCGTCGTAGCGGATCACGGATAGCACCGGCCCGAAGATCTCCTCCTGCGCGACCTTCATGGAGTTGTCGACGTCGCCGAAGATCGTCGGCTGGAAGTAGAACCCGCCCTCGCCGCCGGCGGGGGTGACCCGCTCCCCGCCGGTGAGCAGCTTCGCGCCCTCGTCCTGCCCGATCTGGACGTAGCGCTCGACGGTCTCGAGCTGCCGCCGGTTCAGCAACGGCCCGAGGTCGGACGCGAAGTCCGTGGCCGGACCGACGACCATGCCCTCCGCCAGCTCGACGAGCCGCGCGGTGACCTCGTCGTACAGCGACGACGGCACGAACATGCGTGTCCCCGCTTCGCACATCTGCCCGGTGTGCAGGTAGACGGCCCACAGCGACCCCGGCACCGCGATGTCCAGGTCGGCGTCGTCGAGCAGGATGTTCGGCCCCTTGCCGCCCAGCTCGAGCGTCACCTTCTTCACCGTGCCGGAGGCGAGCTGCATGATCCGACGCCCCACCTCGGTGGACCCCGTGAACGCCACCTTGTCGACGCGGGGATCGGCGACGAGCACCTCGCCGGCGCCCGGCCCGTGCCCGGGCACGACGTTCACCACGCCGGGCGGGATCCCCGCTTCCGCGACGATCTCGGCCAGGATGAGCGCGGTCACCGGCGTCTCCAGCGCGGGCTTCAGCACGACGGTGTTGCCCGTGATGAGGGCCGGCGCCAGCTTCCACACGGCCATGATGTAGGGGAAGTTCCACGGGATGATCCCGGCGCAGACGCCGAACGGCTCCCGCTGGACGAAGTCCCATGCCTCCACCGGGAACCCGTAGGGCTCCACCGACTGCTGGTACTCGTACCGCGAGCCCAGCTCGGCCAGGTGCCGCCAGTACTCGTTCCCGTAGGGAATGGTGAACAGGGAGGACATGCGCATGGTGTGGCCGGAGTCGAGCGTCTCCCACTCCACCAGCTCGTCCTGGCGCGCGATGATGCCGTCGTAGACCCGCCTCATCGCCCCCGCCCGCTCCGCGGGGGTCATGCCGGGCCACGGCCCCTCGTCGAAGGCCGTCCTGGCCGCCCCGATGGCCCGATCGATGTCCTCGGCCCCGCCGAGCGCCACGGTCGCGATGGACCCCCCGGTGGAGGGGTCCTGGGACTCGACGGTCTGGCCGGAGGCCGCGTCGGCGAACTCGCCTCCGACGAACAGCTTGAACTCGCGCATGGCTCCTCCCGGGTGCGGTGGCGTCCTCAAGGATAGGCCAGTGACCGCGGGTCAGCGACCCGGTCCGTCCCTAGTGGTACGAGTGCTCCTCGTCCGGGAACGTGCCGGCCTCGACGTCGCGCGCGTACGCCTGCACGGCCCTCGTGATCTCGGCGCGGAGGTTCGCGTATTGCTTCGCGAACTTGGGGTACTTCCCGCCGCCCAGGCCCAGCATGTCGGTGATCACGAGGACCTGGCCGTCGCAGTAGGGGCCGGCGCCGATGCCGATGGTCGGCACGCTCACCGCCTCGGTGATCGCGCGGCCCAGTTCGGCGGGAATGCCCTCGAGCACGAGCGCGAACGCGCCGGCCTTGTCGAGCCCGACGGCGTGCTCGAGGATGCGGTGGGCGGCCTCGTCGGTCCGCCCCTGCACCCGGTACCCGCCCAGGGCGTGGACGAACTGCGGGGTGAGGCCGAGGTGGCCCATGACCGGGATGCCCCGGGCGGTGAGCGCCTCGGTGAGCTCGGGGAACCACCCCTCCAGCTTCACGGCGTGCGTCCCCGCCTTCAGGAACCGCCCCGCGTTGCGGATCCCCTCCTCGATCGAGGCCTGGTACGACAGGAACGGCAGGTCGCCGACGATGAGCGGGTTGCGGGCGCCGCGGACGACCGCGCGCGTGTGATGGAGCATCTCCTCCATCGTCACGGGGATCGTCGTGTCGTAGCCCAGGATGTTGTTCGCCACGGAGTCCCCCACGAGGAGCACGGGGATCCCGGCCTCGTCGAGGATCTGTGCGGTGGGGAAGTCGTAGCAGGTCAGCATGGCGAATCGCCTGCCTTCCTGCTTCCAGGTCCGGAGGTCCTGGATGGTGGTGGGCATGGCTCGCGCCTCCTCTCGTGAGTGCACGGCTCTGGTGAGGAGGATTCTACCCGGCACGGCGAGCAAGGGAACCACGGCGGCGGCGGAGGCGGCGAGAAATCGGCAAAAGGCTCTCGCGTGCGTGGTGAGGCAGCCGGTGACTCCTCGACCTGCGCGAGAGCCTTGCAGCAAGCCTAGCAGTGAGGTTCATCGAGTCAAGGTCGGGGGGGCCGGCGGTAGACTGCGCGTCGATGGCCGACCTCGACCTCTCCCTGCTGGCACGGCTCTCGGCTGCGCCCGGCGTCTCGGGGCGCGAGGACGCGGTGCGGGCGCTCGTGCGTGACGAGCTTCGCGAGCTCGCCGACGAGGTGACCGTGGACCGTATGGGCAACGTCGTCGCGGTCCGCCACGGAGCCGGTGAGGGCGGGCCCCGCGTGATGGTGGCCGCGCACATGGACGAGGTGGGCTTCCTGGTCAAGCACGTGGAAGAGGACGGGTTCCTTCGGGTGCACCCGGTCGGCGGGATCTTCCCCAAGACGCTCCAGGGCCAGCGGGTGGACGTGCACACGTCGGAGGGGCCCCTGCTCGGCGTGCTGAGCGAGCCGGAGTTCGGCATGCCCAACGAGGAGGCCAAGGTCCCGAAGGTCGAGGAGTTCTTCGTGGACGCCGGCCTGGCCCGAGACGAGGCCGTCGCGCGCGTGGGCAAGGGCGACGCCGTGACGATGCACCGGGAGCTGGAGCGGGCCGGCAACCGGGTGGTGGCGAAGGCGATCGACGACCGGGTGGGGCTGTTCGTCATCGTGGAGGTCCTGCGGCGGCTGCCCCGCGGCGTCGCGGAGATCGTGGCGGTGGGGAGCGTGCAGGAGGAGATCGGCACCCGCGGCGCGACCGTCGCGGCGCATCGCTTTCCGCGTGACGTCGCCATCGCCGTGGACACCACGCTGGCGAAAGACGTGCCCGGCGTGGAGGGCAGCAAGGCGGTGAACCGGCTGGGCGACGGGGTCTCCATCAAGATCATGGACCGGATGCAGATCACGCACGGGAAGCTGCTCGACTTCGTGAAGGGGCTGGCCCGGGACCGGGAGATCCCCCACCAGTTCGAGGTCGGGCTGCCCGGCGGGACGGACGCCGGGGCGATGGAGCTGGCGGGCGACGGCTCACCGGCCATCGGGCTGTCCATCCCCTGCCGGTACCCCCATACGGCATCCGAGATGGCCGACGTGGGCGACATCGCCGCCACCATGGACCTGCTGGAAGCCTTCCTGGGGGAGCTCACGGAGTCCGCCCTGGCGTTCGACTGAGCGCCCCGCCAGCGTCCCGCCCGTCGGCCATTCGTTCGTGTCACACCCCCCTGCTAGGGTTCGTCCACGAGTCAGGGCGGGCGGCTGGCCGGCCAGCCGGTACACTGGGCGGGACCCACTCCTGCTCCCTTCGTGGGGGCCGCTCAGCCCAGAGGAGGTGGAATTGAGGAAGTACGAGGCCTTGCTGATCCTGCCTGCCGACGCCGACGAGCAGGTCGTCGTCCGGGTGGCGGATCGCATCACGCAGACGCTGTCCCAGCGGGGCGGGCAGATCGACAAGATCGACCGATGGGGCCGCAAGCGTCTGGCCTACGAGATCGCGCGACAGTCCGAGGGGTACTACGTGCTGGTCGAGTTCACCGGCGACCCCACGTCGATCACCGAGCTCGAGCGCGTCCTGGCCTTGGCGGACGACGTCGTCCGGCACAAGGTGGTCCTGCGCGCGGCGTAGGTGCCAGGGAGTTGGGCCTTCCCCCTCCACCCGGCGGGCCATCGGCGGGGCGGAGCGGTAGGAAACGAAGGTGGTGATGGAGATGGCGAGCATGAACCAGGTGGTCATCGTCGGGAACCTGACCGACGACCCGGAGCTTCGGTACACGCCGAACGGCGCGGCCGTGGTCAAGTTCCGCGTGGCGGTGAACCGCCGGTACCAGGACCAGCAGGGACAGTGGAAGGACGGCGAGACCTCCTACTTCACGGTGAACGGGTGGCGGACGCTGGCGGAGAACGTTGCCGAGTCGCTGACCCGAGGCACCCGTGTGGTCGTGGTCGGGCGGCTCCAGATGCGGTCCTGGGAGACACAGGAAGGCGACAAGCGGACGGTCACGGAGATCGAGGCCGACGAGATCGGTCCCAGCCTGAAGTGGGCCACCGCGAAGGTGGAGAAGCAGGCCCGGGGCGGGTCCGAGTGGTCCGGCGGCCCGGTCAGCGTGGGCGTCGGCGGAGCAGACGAGGAGACACCACTGGATGGCGGGTAAGAAGAAGCCGCGCCCACGGCGCGAGAAGGAAGAGAAGGGCTGGCAGAAACGGACCAAGCGCAAGGTCTGCATCTTCTGCGTGGAGCACATCGACCACGTCGACTACAAGGACGTGAACCTGCTGCGGAAGTTCGTCTCGGAGCGAGGCAAGATCCGGGCCCGCAGGGTGAGCGGCAACTGTAGCCAGCACCAGCGCGACGTGGCCTCGGCGGTCAAGAACGCGCGCGAGATGGCGCTGTTGCCCTACAGCTCGCGATGAAGATCATCCTCCAGAGGGAGATCGAGAAGCTCGGGGTGCCGGGCGACGTCGTGGACGTCGCCGACGGCTACGCCCGAAACTTCCTGGTGCCCAGGGGGCTGGCGGTCCTGGCCAGCAAGGGCGCGGTGCGCCATGCCGAGAGCCTGCGGCGGGCGCACCACGAACGTGTCGCCAAGGCGACGACGGAGGCGCAGGCCCTCGCGGACCGGATCACGGCCTCGCCGCTCAAGGTGCGGGCCAAGGCCGGCGAGGGCGGGCGGCTGTTCGGCAGCGTCACCGCGGCGGACCTGGCCGAGGAGATCGAGCGCCAGACCGGCGTGCAGGTCGACCGGCGGATGGTCCACCTCGACGAGCCGATCAAGAGCGTGGGCGTCCACGAGGTCCGGGTGCACCTCCATCCCGAGGTCAACGCCGCTCTGTCGGTCGAGATCGAGCCCGAGTCCGAGTCCGAGTCCGAGTCCGAGTAGCGCTCGGGGAGGGCCCTCTTCCCCGGCCGGACCCGGCGCTGTCGGTGGTGGCCCGGTGCTGCCGTGCGGCGAATTCGCTGGTAGACGGCTCGTTCCTCGAGCGCAGCCGTTTTTGTCACACCCGGTTTCTACATTGATCCACATGTTTTCCACACACCGAAACCAGCAGGTGGAACCGGGAATGACAGGGAATCTCGGGACTCGACCTGGGCCGATGCAATCCACAGCGGTTTTCCCCTTCACGCCGCCGGGCGCGGTCCCTAAGGTTTCCGATTCGTCGGGTGAGGGGGAACATGGCACGCGTCGCTGAAGAGCCCAGGAAGCTCCGCTCGGAGCGGGTCCCCCCCCACAACCTGGAGGCCGAGGAGTCCGTCCTCGGCTCCATGATGCTCTCGCCGGAGGCCATCGCCGAGGTCATCGAGGTCCTTCGCCCCGAGGACTTCTACCGCTCGTCCCATCGCAGGATCTACGAGACGCTGCTCGAGATCTACGGGCGGGCGAGCCGGTCGACGCCATCACCGCGGCGGCCGAGCTCACCCGCCGGGGCATCCTGGAAAACGTCGGCGGTCCGCTCTCCATCCACGACCTGGTGGAGCGCGTCCCCACCCCGGCCAGCGCCGCCTACTACGCCAGGATCGTGGCCGAGCTCGCGGTCCTCCGCCGGCTGATCCAGGCGGCCGCCGAGATCATGGACATGGCGTACTCCGTCCCCGAGGACTCGGAGCGCGCCGCGGACCAGGCCGAGTCGCTCATCTACGCCGTGTCGCGACACCAGGAGCAGGACGAGGTCGTCTCCGTCCGCACGCTGGTGGACCAGGCCATGGCGGACCTCGAGACGATCCAGCAGCGCGAGTCCGCCTACGCGGGCGTGGCCACCGGGTTCCGGGACATCGACACCCTGCTCTCCGGCCTCCAGAAGGGGAACCTCATCGTGGTGGCGGCGCGCCCTGGCGTCGGCAAGTCGTCGTTCGTCACGAACCTGGCCCGCAACGTGGCCGTCGATGAGCGCGTCCCCGTCGCCATGTTCTCGCTCGAGATGTCCCGGTGGGAGATCGGGATGCGCCTGCTGTGCGGCGACGCCAAGGTCCCGTGGGACCGGGTCCGGGCCGGCCGGGTGGGGCCCGAGGACTGGGCGCAGATCGTGGAGGCAGCCGAGACGCTCCACGACGCGCCACTGTTCATCGTCGATGCGGGCAACGTCACCATCGTGGACGTCCGGGCCAAGGCCCGCCGGCTTCGCCAGTCCCACGGACTGGGGCTCGTGATCGTGGACTACCTCCAGCTGATGTCGCACCACGGGCGCGTGGAGAACCGCCAGCAGGAGATCGCCGAGATCAGCCGATCGCTGAAGATGCTGGCGAAGGAGCTCGAGATCCCGGTGATCGCGGTCTCGCAGCTGAACCGCCAGGTCGAGAACCGCTCCGACAAGCGGCCCCAATTGTCCGATTTGAGGGAATCTGGGGCAATTGAACAGGATTCGGACATCGTGATGTTCATCCACCGCGACGATTCGGACGATCCGTCGGTGAAGGGGCTCGCCGACATCGTCGTGGCCAAGCACCGCAACGGACCGACCGGCACGGTGAAGCTGACCTTTCTGCCGCACCTCACGCAGTTCAGGAACTACGCTCCCGGTTCGTGAAGGCGCGAGCGCGCGCGAACGAATGGGCGCAACCAGGCCACCCCACCCCGGCGGTCGTCCGCGAGGTCCATCGTCGGCTGGCACGCCGGCTCGGCCCCCTCGACCCACCGCGGCGGCTGGACCCGCTCGAGGAGCTCGTCCTCACCGTGCTGTCGCAGAACACGAGCGACGTGAACCGGGACCGGGCCTACGCGGCCCTCCGGAAGCGGTTCCCGACGTGGGGGGCCCTCGCGGCCGCGACGCCGGCGGAGGTCGCCGACGCCATCCGTCCGGGCGGCCTCGCCAACACGAAGGCGCCGCGCATCCTGTCCATCCTCCGCGAGATCCGGGACCGCGAAGGCAACCTGGACCTGTCCTGGATGGAAGGCGCCTCAGACGCCGAGGTCCGCGACTACCTCACGTCGCTGCCCGGAGTCGGTCCGAAGACGGCGGCGTGCGTGCTGGCGTTCTCGCTGGGAAGGCCGGCGCTGCCGGTCGACACGCACGTCTACCGCGTGGCCCGCCGCCTCGGGTGGATCCCGCCGAGGGTGTCGGCCGCGGCCGCCCACGGCGTCATGGACGCGATCGTCCCGCCGAAGCTGCGTGTGGCGATGCACGTGGGCCTGATCCGCCTGGGCCGCCAGATCTGCAAGCCCGGCCGCCCCCTGTGCGAGTCCTGCCCCCTCCAGGACCTGTGCCCCACGGCACCACTCGTGTTGGGGGAGAGGGTTTCCCGTAGGTCGGCCTCCTCGGGGGCGGCGCGCCGGGCGCCAAAGGGAAGCGGCAGCGGGTAAGGGTCGCAACTGAAAGAGCCCCCTCTTGATTGGCGACCCGCTGCCCCCTTAGAACATTGACGGCCGACCAGTCCAGCAGATTTCGGATCGTCTATTCCCGGCCGGTCACGCCGGCGCCACCCGGTCCCGTCCGGCGACGCCATACCCCCGTCCGGAGTCAGCGGTTCGGAGCGGATGAGGGGAATCGAACCCCCACCTCAAGCTTGGGAAGCTTGCGTTCTACCATTGAACTACATCCGCATGCGGGCCCGAGGGCCTGCACGGGCGAGTCTAGCAAGTCACCTCGGCGGTCCGCGCCATCCGGCGGGCCGGCAGCCGGGCGATGGCCCAACCTGCTAGCTTTCGGCAACCCAGCGACACACGCCCGAGGACGAAGCCGTGACCGCGACCCCCGCCCCGCCCACCCAGGAGCCCAGCCCCACCTTCTGGCCCGCCATCCTGGGCAAGCTGACCGCGCACGAGTCCCTGGCCCGGGACGAGGCCAGGGAGGCCGTCCGCGCGATCATGCAGGGGCAGGCCACCGCCGGGCAGATCGGCGGGTTCCTCATGGCGCTTCGGACCAAGGGCGAGACCGCCGAGGAGATCGAGGGGCTGGCCGACGCGACCCTGGAGTTCGCACAGGCGGTGAACGCGCCCGGCCCTGTCGCCGACACCTGCGGCACGGGTGGCGACCGGGCCGGGACGCTGAACGTCTCCACGCTCGGGGCGATCGTGTGCGCGGGCGCCGGACTGGCAGTGGCCAAGCACGGCAACCGCGCGGCGTCCTCGCGGTGCGGCTCCGCCGACCTGCTGGAAGCCCTCGGTGTCCGCATCGACCTCGGGCCCCCCGGCGTGGAGCGGTGCCTGGCGGAGGCCGGGATCGGGTTCATGTTCGCCCCGGTGTTCCATCCCGCCGCCGCCCATGCGGCGGGCGTCCGCCGCGAGCTCCGGGTGCCCACCGCGTTCAACTTCCTGGGACCGCTCACGAACCCGGCCCGCCCGACCGCCCAGATCGTCGGGGTGTCCGATCCCCGGATGCTGCCGCTGCTCGCGGAGGTGCTGGCTCGCCGGGGGGTCCGGGCGATGGTGTTCCGGGGCGGCGACGGACTCGACGAGCTCACGACCACCGGCCCATCGACCGTGTACCGGATCGATGAGGGCGAGTTCCTGGAGTTCGAGCTCGATCCCGAGGAGGCGGGCCTCCCGCGGGCGGACCCGGAGGACCTCCGGGGCGGCGACGTCCAGACCAACGTCGCGATCGCCCGCGCGGTGCTGCGGGGAGAGCAGGGACCGCCGCGAGACGTCGTGCTGCTGAACGCGGCCGCGGCGCTCGTCGTGGGGGGGCGGGCCGAGGACCTGCGCCACGGCGTGGAGGCCGCCGCCCAGTCCATCGACTCGGGGGCCGCCGCCCGCGTCCTGGACCGGTGGGTCGAGGTCTCGAACGCCGCCGCGCCCGGGCCGGCCTGAAGCCGGCGGGTTCGACGCGGCCTGTACTATCCCCGCGATGATCCTGTCCGACCGCACCATCCGCGAGGAGATCGAGGCCGGCCGCATCGAGATCGATCCCTACGACCCGGCCTGCCTCCAACCGTCCTCGGTGGACCTGCACGTCGACCGGACCTTCCGCGTGTTCCACAACCAGCGGCACCCCTACATCGACGTGAAGCGCGAGATGACCGACCTGACCGAGGTGGTCGAGGTGGCCGACGGCGAGCCGTTCATCCTGCACCCCGGCGAGTTCGTGCTGGGCTCGACCCGGGAGCGCGTTCGCCTGCCCGACGACCTGGTGGCCAGGCTGGAGGGGAAGTCCTCGCGGGGGCGCCTCGGCCTGCTGATCCACTCCACGGCCGGGTACGTGGACCCGGGGTGGGACGGCTACCTGACCCTCGAGCTCTCCAACGTGGCGAACCTGCCGATCACGATCTACCCGGGGATGAAGATCGGGCAGATATCGTTCTTCCGCCTGACCACGGCGGCCGAGGTCCCGTACGGGTCGAAGGGAGCGCGGAGCAAGTACCAGGGACAGCGGGGGCCCACGCCGAGCCGTTTCTACGAGGAGTTCCAGGGCCGCTGAGGTTCAGAACGCGGCGTAGAAGAAGTAGTCGGCGTCGCGGAGCACCGTGAGGGCGAAGCGGGTCGACAGCGCCCACAGCACCACCGCTCCAGCCAGCAGTCCGCACACGGCCAGGCGATACGCCACGAAGTGGGCGAGCGACAGCCCCACGGCGAGGTCGGCGAACATCGCCGGGACGATCGCCCACAGGGCGAACTGACCTCGCGACAGGCGGAACGCCAGGGCCTGGTTCAGCAACCCCCACCCGACGAGCCAGTAGCTGAGGACCGCGGCCGCGAACACGGCCATGGTGCCGGGAGAGATCAGGCGGTCGACCCACGGCACCGCGCGGCCCACCACCAGGAGGCCCGCCACCGCGCCGCCCGCCCCCACCACCGCCGCCAGGATCAGCCACTCGACGGTGCGCCGGTAGGAGGCATTCATGCGTGACGCGATGAGGTCCCGCCGGGAGACCGGGGACTGGAACGCCGAGGCCACCAGCAGCCGCCCCATCCGCCGGGCCCCCGCCCCGACCACGATGAACCCGGGGAGCGCGCTCAGCAGCGCCCACCCCACCGCGAGCTCGTAGTCCGACCGGAACCACAGGTGCAGGGGCCGGGAATGCGGCGTACCCGCCCATGCGAGGACGCGATCGGCGAGCAGCAGCCCGGCGAGGGACAGGCCGTAGGCGAAACCCCGGGCGACGACCCGAATGGAGAGCCGGTGCGTCCCCGCCCGATCGCGGAGTCGAGGATGCCCTCGCACCCGCAACGAGACCCCCAGCAGACACAGGGCCGCCCACACGATCGAGAGCGCGGCGTAGGAGAAGAGGGTCCACCCCACCCGGCGCTCGGGAACCACCGGGAGGACCCGAAGGACGCTCCACAGCGCAACCCCCGCCGGTGCGGCCACGAGGAGCCACACGAGCGCCATGCGCATCGCACGGCGGACCGCGATGGGGGGCGGGACCCATCCGGCGGTCGCGCGCTCGATGGCGAACACGAATCCTGCCGCGAGGATCAGCGAGGCCACCGCCCCCAGGCCGACGGCGGTGGCCTGCGCCGGACGCGGGCGGGCGCTGGCCCACAGCGGAAGCGTGGCCACCGAGACCGCGGCGAGGGCGAGCACCGTGGGTGTCACCAGCGCGGCGGCTCGGTGGTCGGGGAGGAGGGGCAGGCCCGCCATCTGGCGCGGGCGGTCGCGGCGCGGCCATGCCATGCGCCGCCGCCGCTCCGCTTCGGCCGCTCGCCGGGCGGATTCCGGATCGAGCGACTGCTGCTCGAACACTGCGGATCCGAGCTCGAGCGCATCACCGGGGGCGAGTGGTCGCCCGCCCGCCTCCAGCGGGTGCAATGCTTCCACGAGCGCGGCTGCCTCGAGGGGGCCCTCCAGCCGGCCCGCCTGCTCGGTGATCTCCTCGGTGAGCTCCTCGAGATGCAGTCCCGTCACGCCCCGCTCTCCTGGCCCCGAATCCTCCGGGCCAGCAGAGCGGCGAGCGCGGCCACGGCCTCCTCGCGAACCTCGGAGGAGGGGTCCTGGGCGACGGCGTCGGCGAGGGCCCGGCCGGCCAGCGGGCCGCCGATCCTCTGGAGGGCGCGAACAGCTTCCCTCCGAACCTGCGGGTAGTCGTCGGCCAGCGCCGTCGCGACGACGTCGGCCAGTCCCGGTTCGCCGCCGGCCCTGCTGAGGGCGCCGACCCGGGCGAAGGGGTCCTCGCTCTCGAGGGCCAGCCCGAGCTCGCTGGGCGCCATGCCGTTCGGCACGGGAACCAGGCGAGGGGGGGCGGCCGGAGCCGCCGTGGACTCCGCTGGGGGTCGGGACGTGGACAGCTTGCGTACGGACGGCGTGTTCGGCCGGGCCGGCGTCGGCGCCGGCCGAGAGGGCGTCGGGGTCGGTGTCGGCGTCACGGCCCGGTCCGCGGAACCAGCGCGCAGGGGACCCGAGAACGCAGCGGCGCCCGCAGGCGCGGGGGCGGGGACCTCCCACAGCAGCGGCCTCCGCCCGGGCGTCGCGGCGGCCGCCGGGACGAGCCGGTGCGCCGGCGTGGGCGGAGCGACGGATGGGGCGGGCTCCGCGCGTCGCTCGCGCGGCATCGGCGGAGCAGGAGGGATGGCCGCGGCGGCAGCGGCGGGAGTGCGCACGAAGGCCGCCGCGGGGACCCGTGGGGCCGCTGCCGGGACCCGTGGGGCCGCCGCCGGGACCGGTGAGGCGGCGGCTGGCACCTCGGCCTCGGCCTCTGCCTGCACCTCGATTTCGCGCTTCGCGACCGCGACCCCCATGGGCACCTCCTCCTTGCGAGCGGCGGGCACGGCCTCGACCGGGACCCCCCACAGTTCGACATAGGCTTCCCGATACCGTTCGACGAACGTCGACAGACCGAACTTCTGCGTGGCGATGCTCCGGGCCGCCTCCGCGAGCAGCTGCCGTTGCTCGTCGGGCAGCCGCAGGATGGCCACGACCGCCTCGGCCAGGCGCTCGGCGTCGCCGGGCGGCGCGGTCAGGCCGGGGCCCTCGAGGGCCTCGTGGACCCCGCCCACCGCCGTCGCCACGACGGGGGTCCCGCAGGCCAGCGACTCGACCACGGCGAGCGGGAAGGTCTCCGACGTCGTGGTTGACACCATGAGATCGGCGGAGGCCAGCGCGGCGGCGACCCGGTCCGTCGGTCCCATGAACTTGACGGTGTCCTCGAGCAGGCGATCGCGGGCCAACGCGCGAATCCGCTCCGAGTACGGCCCGTCCACGGCCGGCCCGTGATGCATGAACAGGACGTCGGGAACGGCCCGGCGTACCCGGTCGGCCACGTCCAGCAGGGTCTCGAGGTCCTCCCGGGGCTCCATGGGAGAGAGGGAGACGACCGTGGGGCGCTCGGACCGGTCCATCGGCATTGGGCGGAACGCGTCCTGGTCGACGCCGGGGTAGATCACCTCGATGCGGTCGGGAGGGACCCCGTAGGCCTGTTCCCACCGGCCTCCCCATTCGCATGCGGGCGCCACGCGGTCCGCGAAGTGATACGCGGTCTGCGCCATCGCGCTGGAGAACCGCAGCAGCAGCCGCTTCAGCGGGAAGGGCAGCCCGTGGCGCGACAGCGTGAGGTACTGGTCGCGCAGGTACAGCGTGGGCTCGCTCACGATCATGGCCGTGCGGCGTTCCACGGCGGCCAGGATCCCGGGGATCGCGGCCATACCGGATGAGGTGGCATGGGTCACGTCCGCCACCGGGAGCTCGGCGGTGACGGGGGAGAGCGCCCGATACAGGAACCGCAGGGCCTCCGTGGTCTCCCCGACCGTCGCGGCCTGCGCGTCGGGACCGGCCGGGTCGGGGAGGCTCCATGTCGCGGCGATCAGGCCGCCGTCGCCCAGGACCTGGTTCGAAGAGACGGCCCGCTCCCGGAACGCCTCCCACACGGCCCGGGACCGCCACGTCGCCGCGTAGTCCCACACCTCGAAGTGGGCCCGAAGCGCCGAGAGCACGCGGGCGAACCGGTCGGGGTCGAACTGCTGGTGGGTGAACGAATCGAGCAGCTCGTGGAACAGGGGGACGAACGCCCGCTCCACGTCGCGGTCGCGGCCGGCGCGCCGCCGCCGCAGGAGCCGCGAGCTCCGGGAACCCGGCGGCTCGTCGCCGGCCAGGGGCACCTCGACCACCCGCACGACGTTCGCCGGCAGGCTCGGCCGGCGGCCGCCGGAGGACCCGGCCGCCACATTCCACAGGACGAACTCGAGGTCGGGCATTCCCTGGACCAGCGGTCGCCACCAGGGGCCGATCCCACCCCACTGGTCGGGCAGCTGTTCGGTGCAGAGCAGGACACGCAGCCGCCGATGGTCGGCGCCCGATGACGGCTCCGGTCCGGCCGGACCCACTCCCCGCATGGGAGCAGCCTAGGCCGGAGTGCCCCGCCGGGCATCATCCGAATGGGGCGGATGGCTAGGTCGACGGGTCCGATCGAGCCCTAGGCCTCTCGGTGGCCGTCTCGCTACGCGCCGGGGCCCATTTCCCGACCGTGCTCCCCGCCGGGCTGGAGCCTGCGCAGCGCTTCCTCCGCCGCTGTGACCACCTCGAGCACGGGATCGGACAGGAACGTACGCTTCACCGCTTCGAACGCCCGGGGCGAGGCGGCCTCGCCGAGCAGGGTCACCGCGCGGATCCTGACCGTCTCCACGGGGTCGGAGAGCGCCCGGATCATCCCGTCCAGGCCGCGCTCGCCGCCGATGGCTCCCAGCACCTCGACCGCGCGCAGGCGCTCGTCGGCGTCCATGGACGAGAGGCGGTCCAGGAACAGGTCCGGGCCCACCAGGTCCTGGAGGATCTGGCCAACCGTCGCGGAGAGGTCGCGGTCCTCGTCGTCCAGGAGGATGTCCACCAGGGGATCGACGGCGGCCGTCCCCATCCGGGCCAGCACCTCGCTGGCCGGACGGCGTAGCGACGGGGAGCTGAGCGCGACGGCCAGCCGCCCGGCCACCGCGGGCGACCGCCACCGGACGAGCGCTTCGCCCGCGACCTCCCGAACCCTGACCTCGGGGTCCTTGAGCGCGGTGATCATCGGGTCCAGCACGCTGTCGTCGTCGATCATGGAGAGCGCCTGCACGGCGGCGACGCGGACCTCCACGTCGGGGTCGGACAACGCCTTCCCGAGCGATGGGATCGCATGGCTGGAACGGGCGGACGTGAGGGCACGGGCCGCCATGCGCCGGACCTGGGGA
>Ga0137368_10000483_pt1 | contig 37696 bp, 38 predicted proteins | sample SagtaG_13_FD_104917 | JGI IMG/M metagenome (GOLD analysis project Ga0137368, IMG submission 104917) | Vadose zone soil microbial communities from Sagehorn Ranch, Mendocino, California, USA - Sage1_L_100_16 metaG | ecosystem: Environmental > Terrestrial > Soil > Vadose zone | place: USA...
CGAGCTCGCGCAGCGGCTCGCGCGCGGCCAGGTCGTCGTCCTCGACGTGCGCCCCGAGCGCGAGTACGACGCGGGCCATATTCCGGGCGCCGTGTCGGCGCCGCTCTCAGAGCTCGAGTCAGTCGCCGCGTCGCTGCCGAAGCGCAAGGAGGTCGTCGCGTACTGCCGCGGTCCTTACTGCATCTACGCCGACGACGCCGTCCGCTTGCTGCGCAAGCGCGGGCTCAAGGCGCGCCGGCTCGAGGTCGGGCTGCCGGAATGGCGGCGCGCCGGCCTTCCGATCGAATCCGCGACCTGAAGGAGACCCGATGCTGCTCCGTCCCTTCCTCTACGACCCGACCGCCTGCGCCAGCTACCGGTTCGGCTGCGGCACGCGCACAGCAAGCTCGCCGTCGTCGACGCGCACGCGGAGCTGGTCGAGGACTATCTGGCGACGGCTGCGGCGCTCTCGCTGCTCCCGAGGTCGTGCATTCCGCCCTGCCCGGGCCGGAGGCCGAGCAGCACGCGGCGGGTGGGACCACTTCCTCGAGCGCTTCGCAGTCCGCGCTGCCGGCCGTGACCCCGGCCCCGACCCGTGGGCGCAGACGCGGCTAGACGTTCTTAAGCACGAGTTGGACTGGGAGCCGGCGCGACGCCAGCCAGCCTCGCCGGCTCCACGTGGGTCGGTGCCGGGTGAAGGGTGCAGTTCACGAAGGTACTGCTCGCGGTTGCGACCGGCAGTCGAGCCTCAGCGCGAAGTTCGGCCACCGAGCTTGAGGAAGTCTCGCTCGGCGTCCGTCGGCGCAGTGCGGCCGCACGCTCCTAGGCGGCTGCGGCCTCGCGGTTCCGGTCTAGCCGCCGGAGCAGATCGGCTCGCGTGGCGTGGAACGGGTGGTAATTCTCCAGGTCGAGTTCGTCCACCAGAGCGAGCGCAAAGCCTGGGCCGTGCACCACGCCGATCGCGATGGCGCGGTTGAGGGCCACGACCCGCGTGGGGGCGAGCGCGAGCAACTGGTCGTAGAGGGCGGCGATCTGGGACCAGTCGGTCTGCTCGATCGTTGCGGCGTCCGCGTGCACGGCGTTGATGGCGGCCTGGAGTTGATATGCACCGGGTTGGTTGCGGCGAAGGCACTGGCGGACGATCGCCTGACCCTCTTCGATTAGCGCCCGATCCCATCGTCTGCGGTCCTGCTCGCCGAGCAGGACGAGGGAACCGTCGGGCCGCGTTCGCGACGCGCGGCGGGACTCGGTCAGAAGTAAGAGCGCCAGCAGCCCGGCCACTTCTGGCTCGTCGGGCATGAGCGTCGCCAGGATCCGCGCCAGCCGGATCGCCTCCGGGCAGAGACCCGTTTCGGCTGGGCCGGACAGCCCGGCGTTGTAGACGAGGTAGACGACGGCCAGCACGGGGCGCAGGCGGTCGGGCAACTCGTGCTCCTCGGGCACGCGGTAGCGGCCTTGATCTTGCGCTTGGCACGCGCGAGACCTTGCGCCATCGCCGGTTTGGCGACCAGGAACGATCTCGCGACCTCGTTGGTCGAAAGGCCGCCGAGCAGTCGCAGCGTCAACGCCACCTGCGCTTCCGTGGAGAGTGCCGGGTGGCAGCAGGTGAAGATGAGGCGAAGCCGGTCGTCCTGCACGGGTCGCTCCTCTTCGGGGGCGGCGGGATCGCGATTGCCGGGCGAGAGCACCGCCAGCTCGCTGAGCAGTTCGCGTCCACGCGACTCGCGGCGTAGACGGTCTATGGCGCGGTTGCGGGCGGTCGTCGTGATCCAGCCGCCCGGGTTGGGCGGCAGGCCGTCGTCCGGCCACTTGTGCAGGGCGATGGCGAATGCCTCCTGCACCGCATCCTCGGCGACGTCGATGTCACCGAAGACGCCGGTCAGGGCAGCCACCGATCGGCCGGACTCCTCGCGGAAGATCTGGCCGATCTCGGCCTCGTCGAGCTTGGCTTCGGCGTCGACGTTGCGCACCGCGTCAGGCCGAAAAGTCCCGGAACGGACGGACCTCGATCGGCGCCTTGATGGCTCCGGTGACCTTCGAAGCCCAGGCGAGCGCGGCGTCGAGGTCCTCGGCCTCGATGATGTAGAAGCCGCCGAGATGTTCCTTCGACTCCGCAAATGGACCGTCGGTGCTCACCACCTCGCCCCCGGACTCGCGCACGACGGTGGCGGTGTCGGGATCGTGCAGACGGCCGGAGAAGACCCAGGCGCCCGTCGACTTCATCTCATCCTCGACCACGCCGATGCGCTCCATGAAATCTCGCATCTCCTCGTCGGTCATTGGCTCGCGGGCTTGGCCCTCGACAGTGTGGGCGGACAACAGGTACTTGGGCATGCTGATCCTCCCTGTGGGTGGGCGGGCGCTTCCCGCCTTCACCCCCACTACGAACGGGTCTCGGCCAGATTGACACGTACCCAAGAAAAGCTCGCCAGAGACGAGGAGGGCGACCTCGAGCGTCACCCCGCCGGATCCGCCGTTCTACTTGGACGGCAAAGAGTCGACGCGGGCGAGGGCTTCCTGCACCCACCGATTGAGTCGGGCGCCCTTCAGGCCGTCGGGCCGAATCGTGACGAAGCCACGCATCGGGCGGCCGGTGAAGTCCATTGGCCGGGCGTGAGGTCTCGCGAGCGCTTCGTCCTCGTCGTCGGGATCGAGGCGAACGATGAGCTCGTCGCCGTTGACGCCGCAGCACATGTTGCCGCCGATCATGAATGTCAGTCCGCCGAACATCTTCCGCTCGCTGACGTCAGTCCGGCTGGCGAGGAGCGTGCGCACGCGGGCCGCGAGTTGTTCGTCGTATGCCACGCGCGGTTCTACTCGGGCAGCGTTCGTGGCAGGCCGAAGGCGCGGAACACGCTTGTGTCGGGGAAGCCGGTGATCGCTGCGAGGCGGTTGCCTCTGAGGGTGAGGACCATGAGACCGTATGCGTGCGCGACCGGAGCGTGAGGGTCTCGTAGGTAGCAGCCGAAGGCTGGCTGGCCGTTCGCGCGGGTGGGGACGAGGCGGAAGCGTTCGAGCGCCCCGCCGGCAGGAACGGTGGAGAGGAACTGGCCGATCGCCAGCGGCCCCTGGTACTCGAGCGGCTGCGGCGGCATCGTCAACAAGGCGTCGTCGCTGAGGAGTGCGACTACGCCGGGCACGTCGCCGGCCTCGAACGCCGCCGTGAAGCGGTCAACGAGCTCGCGCTCCTGACGCGAACCCGGCAGCGGCGCAATCTCGCGCGGCCCGGGCGGCACGACGCGCTCGAGCCCCTGGCGTGCCCGTTGCAGCGATCTGTTCACCGAGATTTCGGTCACCCCGAGCATTTCGGCGACCTCGGCGGCGCGAAATGTGAGCACGTCCCGCAGGACGAGCACGGCGCGCTGGCGGGGTGGGAGCCGCTGCAGAGCGGCGACGAACGCCAGTCCGATCGCCTCGCGTGCCTCGTACCGGGCCTCCGGCTGTTGCGACGGGTCGAGGACGCCTTCGAGCAGGACGTCTGGGTAGGGCTCGAGCCAGATCGGTTCGCCGAGGCGAGTGGGTTGCGGTGGGGCTGGCGTCTCCTGCGGTGGCGGTGGCAATTCCTGGGGCCGCCGACCGCGGTCGCGGAGCGCATTCAGGCAGCGGTTCGTCGCGATTCGGTACAGCCACGAGCGGAGGGCGGCGCGCCCCTCGAAGCCCTCGAGACCGCGCCACGCCGCTAGCAGCGTCTCCTGCACCAGATCCTCCGCGTCTTGTACCGAGCCGACGATCCGATAGCAGTGCAGTTGAAGCTGTGCGCGGTATCCGTGGGCGAGCTCAGCAAACGCGGATTCGTCGCCGGTGCCCGCGCGCCGCAGCAGCTCCTCCTCGCGTGGTCCCACGGCCGCACCAGCTCTGCTCACCCGCCGATCCTCGCACTCATGTGGTCGACTGGGCCATCACCCGCCGTAGCGGCTCGGCGTCGTAGATCAGCTCGCCGCGTACGATCACACCGTCGGCGACCTCGAGTAGCTCAGATGAGGTCATCCGCCCGAGGCCCGGCATCGCCATCTCCCAGTCGATGATCGAGCAAACCGTGTCCCCGTCGACGAACTGGCGGCGCACGTGGAAGCTCGTCACCGCCTCGCCCGCCTCACGGGCCATCGCGCGGTAGCCCTCGGCGCTGTCGAAGCTCGCCACCGGGCCGGTGAACTCGAAATCGTCGGCAAGCGGCACCTCGCTGAAGTCGCCGTGCTTGTTCTGCCAGGCGTCGTAGTAGAGCGCGACGGTTTCGAGAGCAGTCATGCTCATCCTCCCTGTTGGGTCAGATTTGCCTTCCAACTACATAGACACCAGCCTCGCGCGGAAGTGACCTCCGGCGAGTCAATGGATCGACGCCGAGGCCAAGGTCGAGCGAACGTACGACCGTCCGCGGGCCGATCGGTGACCGACTAAAATCGAGCCATGATCCGCATGGCCTGCACCGGCTGTGGTTGCGACCAGTGCCCGTGCCCGGACTGCAACAGCAAGCGATAGCCCCGGCCGAAGCGAATTGAGATCGACCCCCTCCTTCACAGAGGGGGACCTCCGCAACGGATGGCAAGCGGTGACAAACGTGCTCTTTACCATGGAACTTCTCAGGCAACTGGCGGCAGCCGGTGGCAACGGTTTTGGCTTGCTTTGCCGCTTTCCGCGCTTAATCGAATTGCCGCTGATTGCCACCGATTGCAACCACGGGGCTCCATAAAGGCTCCATCCCGAAGTTGTCAGCTGTGGCTACGTCGGCCTGACGCTGAGCGAAGAGTCCACTAGGAGCGGCGCCGCCTCGGGGCGATCACCAAGACCGGCAACACCACGCGCGCAAACTGCTTGTCGAACCGTCGGCCTGGCACCAGCGGCGGCCGCTGCGGGGAAAGCCGCACCGCTCGAGCGGCGTCGACAAGGCAGCCCGCCGCAGTACGCACGCGTGCTGACCACACCGCTCGTCGTCTCCACCAGCGCTGCCACGCGCTCGAGCGACGCGGCAAGCGCCGCACGATCGTCGTGGTCGCTGTCGGCCCGGGAGCTCGCTGACCACTGCGCTGCGCGCTCGCGACGATGTAGCCGCCCGATCTCACCGGCCGCCGAGGAGAGCGCACCGGCGCAACGGACGCGAGGAGCGACCAGCGGTAGAGCTATGAGCCGCCTACCAGCGACGCTCGACTCTAGGGAGCGGCATCGCTTCTCACACACGGTCATGCGATCTCGACCCGCGCGTATCAGCCGCAACACGACGCGTCGACGACTGCCGCGTGCGTTCTCCCGCCGAAATTAGAAGGCCCGCAAACGCGGGCCTCCAAGCCATGCAACTTGACAAACCTCACTTCCTATCAGCTCTTCGACAGCCGCCGAGGCGCGGTGCCGTATACCGCCGCATCATGCGGCGCGCTCCTCCTTGGGTACCGGCTGGTGGTCGCGTCCTCTGTTGTCGCGGACAAGTTGGCGTTTGCCATTGAGCTCGTAGCGGATGTGTGTGACGTCCGGCGCGGCAATGACGCGAGACGGGGTCAACTCAATGCCTTCCTTGTCCGCGAGCCCGATCTCTGGGCCGAGCAAAGACATCCCGGCTCCGAGGATCACCGGAACGACGTGAAGCTCCAATTCGTCCACCACTCCGAGCTTGATCGCTTGCCGGAGCAGCGTGCCGCCGCCGGCGATTGCGACGTTCTTTCCATTCGCTGCGGCGCGGGCTTGCCCGATCGCGCTCTCGATTCCGTCGGTGACGTAGGTGAAGCTCGTCCCGCCTTGCCGGTCTAGGCGCTGCCTGGGTCGGTGAGTGACGACGAATACCGGGGCGCGGAACGGAGGCTCGTCGCCCCAGGGAGTTTCGCCCCCGTCTGCCATCCGCCGCCCCATCACGTAGGCACCGGCCGATTCGTACGTCTCCGCGATGACCTCGGAGTTCGTGTTCTGCTCACCTCCCTTGAAGCCGAGGCGCTGCCGCCATGCCTCGGCGTCGATTGCCCAGCGGGTGACGCGGAAGAAGCCCGCGGCTTCGGGGCCATCGAGCCAGGTCTCCACGTCGGTGTGCTTCGGGCCGGCGTAGAAGCCATCAACGGAAACGGACATTTGTGCTGTCACGATCGTCATTCGTTGCGTCCTACCTTTCCTAAGTCGGGAGTGACTCGATCTCAGTTGCGGGAGGCGAGATAGGAGCCGAGCTGGTCGAGGAGACCTCTGCTGCCCTCTTCACGGCCCTCGACGCTGTCCAGTCCGTCGAAATGGACGCCCTGCTCCGTGTAGGTGAGCCGTGTCTGATCGCCGTCGGGCTCCAGCGCGATCGTCGTAAGTGACGTGGAGAGGTGTCGCCCGTCGACCCACATGTCATAGGTGAAGACGATCCGTTGCAGGTCGACGATGTCGGTGTAGGTGGAGCGAAACTTGGATCGGGGGCCGTCATGCCACTGGCCCTCCTCTGTGCCATGACCGCCGACGCGGAAGTCATGCGACTTCTCGTCGGCGTCGAACGCCGATCCCGCGTTGAACCATTCGTCGCGTGCGTCGCTCTCCGAGAGCGCGCGCCAGACTGCCTCGACGGGGGCGGGGTAGGAGCGCTCGATGACGAAGGTCGCGTGAACCTGGCTCCGTTCGATGGTGTGGTTCATGTCGTTCACTCCTTGGTGTTGGGGATGGGACGGTTGAGGAGAGCGCCGAGACGGTCCAGGCGTTGTTCGGCGGGCAGCCGCTGCCGACCGATCCAGTCCGCCGCGGGCGTCAGCGCCTCGGGGGTCAGCTGGTAGGTACGGACCCGCCCGACCTTGGTGGAGGTGACGATCCCGGTCGTCTCCAGGACGCCCAGGTGTTGGAGGACCGTTGGGAGCGCCATTTCGAAGGGTTGGGCCAGCTCGCTGACCGACGCCGGACCGCGGGACAGCCGCTCGACCATGGCACGCCGGCTGCTGTCGCTGAGGGCGTGGAACATCCGGTCGAGCTGCTGATACTTAGGCATACACCTAAGTATGTTGAACGGCGGGCAGCGTTGTCAAGCCCTTCTGCCGGACGCCTGGCCTTTGCACTGCGTCACCGAGCGACGGCTGCGGTTAGTGGTTCATGCGCTCCTGCTTTCCAGGCAATCGAGCGTGGAAGCTTGAGAAGCCGAACAGCGTCTTTCCGGGCGACCGGCCTGAAGGATCGGTTTAGCCCGTCAGGCCGGTGGTGCGGAAGTCAGGCCATGACGGCGCATGACTTCGCCGATCATTTCGACGTCGGGCGGGCCATCGCCAGCAAGGACGTTGGCGACATCCCGAAAGTAGCCCGAGCCCAGCAGACCCGGACTGACGACTGCAAGGAAACGGGCGTCAACGTCGCCGCCGTTACTGAATCCGTGGACCACGCGCCGAGGTATGAAGAGTGCCTCGCCAGGGTTCAGGTCAGTGCGCCCGTCGCCGACGGTAAACGTAGTGACGCCGTCCGGCCCGAAGACGGTTTCATCGAAGTCGTCGTGGCTGTGCGGCGCGGGCATGCGTGCATTAGCGGGAACGTCGCACTCGAAGACGCTCACACTGCCTCCGGACTCGTCTGCGTCGACGTGAAAACGGACGGTGAGAGCCCCGATCCGGATCGGTTCGGGAGCGGTGTTAGGCATGAATGATGGCGCCGAAGGCGTCTTCGCTTTGGAGAGCTTGCACAAAGGTCTTGAAGTCCTGTGCGAGTTGAATGTCCTCACCGACCTCATTGTCATACCAGCGTTGGGCGGTGAGGTCTTGAGCGTCGGTGGAGACGCGGGCGTAGCCGATCTTGAGTCCGTGCACGCCTTGAAGTGTGTGCCGTTTGTCGGACGGTCACCGGCAGACATCACCGAACCACCCTTGCGGCACACCCCGCGGCTGCTCCACACCGAAGGACCTGCTCAGGGCGATGGGGTGTGCCGGTGGGGGTTCGTCTTGCGGGGCGTGCGTGTCGGACAGCGGTAGTCGAGATGAGGACGGCTTCAGGTCTCTTCCGGCGCCTGGCACCGCTGCCCGAATCTGGTTCATTACCATCGAACACATGACTATCCAACGGATGGAGCACGTAGGCATCGTGGTTGACGACCTCGCAGCCGCGACTGAGTTCTTCGTCGAGCTCGGACTCGTGCTGCAGGGCGAGGGGCCCGTCGAAGGTCGCTGGGTGGACCGCGTCGTGGGGCTCGAGGGCGTACGGGCGGACGACTCGAGCTGACGAAGTTCCACTCGCCGTCAAACCAGGGCGACAACCGGCACGCGCCGGCGAACACGCCGGGTATCCGCCACGTCGCATTCGCCGTCGAGGACATCGATGCCGTCGTTGCCGGCCTGCGAGCCCGTGGCGCTGAACTCGTCGGCGAGCTGGAGCGCTACGAGGACAGCTACCGGCTCTGCTACGTCCGCGGCCCGGAGGGAATCATCATCGAGCTAGCGGAGCAGATCGGCTAACGGGTCGAGTCCGTTGCCGACTCTCAGAGGTTCGTCGCGTGGGAGCGATTCACCCGCGGGTCGGACCCGGAGGGCTCTCACATGTCTGACTGACCCCGACCATAGCGTGCACGGTTCCGCAGCCCGGTCCTTCCGCGGAACACGGTCGTCGCGCGGCCAGCGCCACCTGAGACCCCGCAGCGTTGGGTCGAGCGATATGGCTGCAGCCTGCGCCAGCGTTCGGGAATGTCACATGAACCGAGACGATCGCCGAGCCGCGAATCTCGTGCGTCAGCAGGCCTGACGGCGCAGCCAGTCGACGAGAATCCGCGGGTAGTCGCCGGCGAGACTTCCGTCCGGCAGCCTCAGGTCGTGCTCGGCATGAGGAATGACGACGATCTCCGTTTTGTCACTCCGACCGGCCCGCCAGGCTGCGATGCTCGGCTCGACGGGTGTCCAGGAGTCGTCTTGGCCATAGAAGAGGAGCGTTGGCACGCGCACCTGTGCGAAGACCGGGCGGGGATCGAAGTCCATCTCCTCGATCCACAGCCTTCGGCTCTGTTCGTCCAGCAGGCTCGGCGGTAGCCATGCCTGCGGCCACCACGGCTCGTCGGTCGCTGCCGAGAGTTCGGCGGCAAGCTGCTCGTCTGGCTCGGGAGCCGTTGTGTTAATCCAGTCCTCGAATCGTCGCCGTAGGCCGAGCGCACGGGCGACCACATCGTCGCCGTAACCGACGAGCCGAAGCTGGCGCTCCACTGCGTACATCATCTGTTCGGAGGGCGTGACACCGGTTGAAGCGATCAGGACCAGGAACGCGACGTCGGACGATGCCACCGCAGCGAGCGGCCCGATCCAGCCGCCTTGGCTGATTCCCCAAAGGCCGACTCGCTTCGCGTCGATCGCAGTGAGGACCGCGAGCGCGTCCTCGACTTGAAGCTCGAAGCGGCCACGACTGGGTTTGCCAGTCGACTCACCCTCGCCGCGCGGTCGAACGTGACGACGCCGATGCCCGCAGGCGGCAGCAGCTCGTGCAGGTGGCTGTAGAGCGGGTCGTCGCGCGTCCCTCCACTCGCGCTGTGGAGCGCAACAACGGCAGTGTCGCCCACCGGTGAATAGCTCGCTGCAAGCGCGACACCGCGTTGCCGGACAAACAGCTCCTCCATCGACCGCAAACACGATATGCCTGCGCTCGTGAAGCAGTCGCTTGAGCCAGCGTGCTCTCGCCTGAGCGCGTCTCGATGGCCTACGAGCTCACCGAGCCGGCCGTCGCCCGAACAGACTAGCCTCTCGGACGAGAGAGGAGCACCTCCGCTCGAGGAACCACCGAGCCATTCTGCTGCTCTCTATAGGGTCACCGGCACGCGGTTGTCGTGTTCGTCGAGGACGTACTGCTGCGCGGCGACGGCCCGGTAGAGGCGGAGGGGCGCTGGCGAGCGGACGCTTTCGAGCGTCCAGCGGCGCCCACCGTGCGCCAGCGACCGTCGGGAGTAGACCTCGATCGCCTCCGTGAGCTCGTCGTCGTTCAGCTCTTCGGCGGTCGCTGACATGTAGACGCCTTGGCCCGTGTCGATCGGTACCGAAGAGTCGAAGATGACGATGCTCACCTCGCGTCGCATTCCGATGTTCCGCGAGTGTGTGGCGGTGGGCTCCGAGAGCCACAGGAACTCGCGATAGGTCGCGGGCGCGTAGTACACCGGCGTTACCCAGGGCTCGCCGGCTCCGTCGGCCGTTCCGAGCACCATGTACAGGCTGGCGTCGATGATTGCTTTCGCGACCGCTCCAAGATCGTGGTGGTCGGTCATCCGTGCTCCTTCCTCTCGACGCTTGCGTTCCCACGGGCGTGCGGCAATCGATTGTCCTGACCGTCTCTCGCTTCGTCCAGCGGCGGCTAGACCCGGCTCAGCGTCAGCTTGTAACCCCCACCCGGCCACTCCCAGGCGCCGGTGAGCGTGTTGCCGTCGTCTCCCCACTGGGCCCTGAAGACCGCCGGTGAACCCTTCGGGCCAAACCAGCTGGTGACGGTCTTGTCGTCGACCTCGTGCGTGTAGTCGAGCGTTTCTCCACGGGTTGTGTAGACGCGGGAGGTTAGGTCGGAGGCTGGGTCCGTAGCGTCGGGGCCGCGGTCAAAGCCGATGATCTCCATGTGTTTGTACTCGCTGCCTCCCTGCTTCAGCTGCCCGCGGGCGATCAGGAAGAAGCCGCCCTCCATCCACTCGTACGTGGTCTCGCCTTCCGCCTCGCCGGAGATCTTCCAGGTGCCGACGAGTCTGTCGAGCGGTTTCAAACCGGGATATGGGGTCGGGGCTTCCGACCCGGTCTGCCCCTTGCTGCGGTCGTTCGCCAATGTTGCTCCTTCCTATCCGTCGATTGTCAGATCCGGTGCGACCATCGTCAGCGCCGCCGATGAGGGCCCTCGTCGGCCGGCGGCAGAGCTGCCGCCCGCGATCGGAAGCACGACCTCCCGGCGCTCTACTCACGTGCGGTCGACCCTACTGCAGCTCCCATCCGCGGCTAGGGCACGTGTAGCCCGCTGAGCTAGCTCCCTTCGACAACCTGCTTCAGACCGGCCAGCATCTTCTCCTAGTTCGCCCGCGAATGCTCCGCCGCCTCCTTGCTGGGGTTGTTGTCCTGGCTGAGCGACACGTGCGTCGTTCCCCCGCGCTCCTCGAGCTCGAGGTCGCTCGGTCCGCGGTTGGAAGATGCGCACAACTTCGTGGCAAGTGCCGCGCAGCTCGTCCCGGGTCGCGGGTGTGTGGTCGATGGAGCGGCGACCGTGCGAGGAGGGCGGCAGCCGCGCCCTCCGCGCGTGGACATTCACCTCGGTCGCCGCTTGCCGGCGCTACGTTGAAGCTGAACATCATCCTGCTCTCGTGGTGCTCGGCTCGGCCGCGCATGTGATCTGGGCAAACCGTGACCCCCTCCCGCTAGGCTCTTTCTCTGCGCTATCTGAAGCCGATCCGCGCGTGGAGGCGGCGGAGCGGGGCCGGCGCCCACCAGTTCCAGCGTCCGAGCAACTGCATGAGGGAGGGCACGAGCAGGGCGCGGATGATGGTGGCGTCGATGAGGACGGCCGGCGCGGTGCCGAGGCCGAGTTCTTTGCTGATGATGATCCTCGAGGTGAGGAAGGCGAAGAAGACGATCGAAAAGAGCAGGGCGGCGGCGGTCACGATCCGTCCGGTGCGTTCGAGGCCGGCGGCGACTGCTTCCTGGTCGGGGTGGCCGCGGTCGCGGGCCTCCTTGATCCGGGAGAGGAGGAAGACGCCGTAGTCGGTGGAGAGGCCGAAGATGACGGCGAAGAGGAGGAGCAGCTGGGGGGCGTCGAGGCCGCCTTGGCTGGTGTAGCCGAGTAACCCTTCGAGCCGGCCGTCCTGGAAGACGAGGACGAGGATGCCGAACATGGCGCTGAGCCCGAGCGTGTTCATCAGCACTTGTTTGAGCGGCAGGATCAGCGAGCCGGTCATCGCGAAGAGGAGGGCGATCGTGAGCGCGGCGACGATCGCGAGCGCGATCGGCAGGTGTTCGCCGAGGCTGTGCTGGAGGTCGATGAAGTGGGCGGTGCTGCCGGTGACGAGGGCGTCGCCCGGAAGCCGGCGCAGGTTGCGGACCAGGGCTTGGCTCTGGTCGCTGAATGCAGGGGTGTTCGAGATGACGTCGACCGCGTAGATGCCGCCGCCGAGCCTGCGGGGCGGCCTCACGGCTGCGGCGCCGACCTGCTTTGCGGCCGCCACGGCCCGCGCCGCCTGCTGCGCGTCGCCCTTGATCGCGAGCGTGATCGGGGTGTCGCGGTAGGGCGGAAAGCCGGCTCGCAATGTGTCGTCGACTTGGCGGGCGCTTGCTGAGGTGGGTAGCACGCGTGCGTCCACGGAGGTGAACTTGACGCCGATGAAGGGGAGACCGAGAGCGATCAGGAGCGCGGCCGTAGCGACGGCGATGCGGCCGGGAGTGTGCATCACGAGCTGGGCGAGCCGGTACCAGAAGCCTTCCTGGGCGGGCCTGGCGTCCCGCTCGGCGCGGCGGGCGAGGAACTCGGGCGCGAGCGCGTTCACGCGGGAGCCGAGCAGGGCGAGCACTGCGGGGAGGGCGGTGAGCGCAATCGCAGCTGCGAGGAGCGAGACGGCGACGCCGGCGATTCCCATCGAGTAGAGGAAGCGCTGTGGGAACACGAGCAATGAGGCGAGAGCTCCAGCGACGGTGAGGGAGCTGAAGAGGACGGTGCGCCCGGCCGTGCCCAGTGTCTGCCGCAGTGCCTCGAGTCCTGGACCGGTGCGGGCGATCTCTTCGCGGTAGCGGGAGACGACGAAGAGGCTGTAGTCGATGCCGAGACCGAGTCCGAGCCCCGTAGTGACGTTGAGGGCGAAGATCGAGACGGAAGTCAGCTCGGTGGCCGCGCGCAGGATCAGCAAGGTGCCGACGATCGCGACTCCGCCGACGAGCAGCGGTAGCAGCGCGGCGACGAGGCTGCGGAAGAAGAGGAGGGAGAGGAGGAAGAGCAGCGGGAAGGCGTAGAGCTCGGCGGTGCGTAGGTCGCGCTCGACCTGCTTGTTGACCTGGCGCTCCGCGAGCGCGGGCCCGCCGACGCTGACCCCTCGTTCGCCAGTGAGCGAATCGGCGATCCGCCCGGCGGCGTCCTGGCGTGCCGTGGTCGTCGGTGGGTTTGAGTGCGACGGCCAGATAGGTCGCGCGGCCGTTACGAGAGACAAAGTCGCGCGAGCCTGTAGTGAGGAAGCCGGAGACCGCGGCGACCTCGGGATCCGTCTCGAGCCGACGCGTGATCGCCTCGATGCGCTGCCGCCCCTGCGATGAGCGGACATCGACGCCGTCGATGAGGACGACGCCACCGATCTCGCGGAAGCCCGCGGCCTGGAGTCGCTGTTCGGCGATGACGCTCTCCGTGTCGGGGTCGTCGGCGCCGAAGGGATCGAGGCGCCCGGCGACGCCGCTCCCGAGGGTGCCGGCGACGACGAAGAAGAACGTCGCGGCGAGCACGACGAGCCAGTTTCTTCGATGCGCGAGGCGGGCGAGTGCGTCGAACATCGGGGCCTCCTACCTTGACAGCGGTGTAAAGGCACCCTACCATCTCGCTTTACACCTATGTCAACCATACGTGTCGACTCCACCCGAACTCGCGCGATCGCGCCCTGGTCGGCGCTCATCCTCCTCTGCGTCGCCCAGTTCATGGTCGTTCTCGACGTGACGGTCGTGAACGTCGCGCTGCCCTCGATCGGCGCGGATCTAGGCTTCGCCCCCGCCGATCTGCAGTGGGTCGTCACTGCCTACGTCCTCTTCACCGGCGGGTTGCTGCTGCTCGGCGGGCGGACGGCCGATCTGCTCGGCCGCCGCCGGGTGTTCCTTGCCGGCCTGCTGGTCTTTACCGCCGCCTCGCTGGCGAGCGGCCTGGCGCCCTCGCCGACGGCGTTGATCGTCGCCCGCGGCGCTCAGGGGTTCGGCGCTGCGCTGCTCACCCCGGCAGCGCTGGCGATCATCACCACCACCTACTCAGGCGAGCAGCGAACGGTCGCCCTCAGCGCCTGGGGCGCGATCGCCAGCGCAGGCGCCGCTGCAGGCGTGCTATTCGGCGGCATGCTCACGACCTGGCTCGGCTGGGAGTGGGTGTTCTTCATCAACGTGCCGGTTGGGATCGCGGCCGGTCTGTTCGTCCCGCGCCTCGTACCCTTCGCGCCGCCCGCAAGGGCGGATCGGCTCCGACTCGATTTGCCCGGCGCGGCGTCGGTCGTCGCCGGCCTCGTCGTGCTCGTCTACGCGCTCACCGGGACGGCCGATCACGGCTGGGGCTCGGCCCGGACCCTGCTCTTGCTCGCTCTTTCCGCCGCTCTCCTCGCCAGTTTCGCCACCATCGAACGCTCAAGCGAGCGGCCGCTGCTCCCGCCCCAGACCTGGCGTGTCCGCTCGCTCGTCGCCGCCGTGGCGCTGATGCTCGGCGCGACCGGCATCCTGATCGGCACCTTCTTCCTCAACTCGATTTACCTCCAGACCGTCCTCGGGCAGTCCGCGCTCAAGACCGGCCTCGAGTTTCTGCCGCTCGCGCTCGCGATCGCGGTGGCCGCGCATCTTGCTTCACACCTGCTCCCCCGTGCGGGATCGCGCCTCGTGGCCTTCACCGGCTTGACGCTGATGGCGGTCGGAGCGCTGGTGTTCGTCTTGGCGCCGGACCGGGCCGGCTACGCCGCTGACCTGCTGCCGGGCTTTCTCGTTGTCGGGGCCGGCGTCGGCCTGGTGTTCCCGGCTGTCTCGGTCACCGCGATGAGCGACGTGCACGAACAGCAGTCTGGGCTCGCCTCCGGCCTGCTGATGACGGCGCATGAGATCGGCGCCGCGCTCGGCGTCGCGGTGCTCTCGGCGGTCGCCGCTGCCGCCAACGGCGGCTCAGCGCATGCCGGACTCGCCGCCGGCTATCAGAACGGCTTTCTGACCGCCGCCTTCACCGCAGCCGGCCTCGCGCTCGTCACGTTGGTCGCTCTACCCACCGTTCGGCCGCATGGGCCGGCACGTGCGGCCATGCACTGAGAGGACGCTCCGTTACGTTTGCGCACACCATGTCGCAACCCGCTCCGGATCACCGCCGGATGATCGCCGAGCGGAACATCGAGGCGATCCTGGACGCCGCTGAGAGGCTCCTTGAACGGCGAGCCCAGCCCAGCATCGCCGCCGTCGCAGCTGAAGCCGGCGTCTCGCGGGTCACCGTCTACGCTCACTTCCCCACCCGGGAAGCCCTCCTCGAAGCGGTCGTCGAGCGCGCCGTCACCCGTACGATGGCGCTGCTGGACGAGGCCGAGCCCGAGCGCGGCTCGCCGCTCGAGGCGTTGGAGCGGCTGATCGCCGCCGGCTGGCAGGAACTGGACCGCAACCGCTCGAGGACCCAGGCTGCCCTGCAGCAGCTCAGCCCCGCCACGCTAATGCGCGCCCATCAAGCCGCGCATCGCCGTATCCACGAACTCATCGAGCGCGGTCGCACCGAGGGCACCTTCCGCACCGACCTACCGACGGACTGGCTCGTGACGAGCCTGCTCGCCCTCATCCACGCCTCCGCAGAAGAAGTGCACGCGGGCAAGACCGACGCGACCAGCGCGCTCACCGTCCTCACCGCCACGATCCGCGACCTGTTCGTGGGGCCAACCCGCACATGAATTAAAAGATCTCGTCTTCCGCGGGCCAGATCGTCGTCCGCGCCGGGGCCTTTCCCCGCGCAACGACCTCGCTCTCCTGTCGGAGTAACACGACGCACGCACAGACCGGCTTACAGGCAACTTCCCGCAGACGGTCTTGCACGTCGCGTTCGTCTGAACCAGAAAGTCAGAAAGCCGCTGCCGTTCGCGTCTTGGTAGGGGCTGTCCTTTCCGCGTCCCGTCGTTCGTCTCAGAGGCGAACACCGCGAAGGACGAGACGATTAAGTCAACATCCAGGAAGGAGACCGCTCAAGTGAGAAGCTTTATCCTGCTCTACAACGGGCCAACGACACCGCCGGGAGCCTCACACGAGGGCTGGCCGGAATGGTTTGAAAGCGCCGGAGACAAGCTCGTCGATATGGGCTCGCCCATGGCCGGCGGCTTTGTCATCCACTCTGACGGCACGACTTCGGACACTGCAGCCAGCTTCAACGGCTACAGCATCATCCGGGCAGAAGATAGGGACGAGGTGCTCGACGTAGTAAGAGACCACCCGTTTCTAGCCGCTGGCAGTGAATACACCATCGAAGTATTTGACGTGCCAAGAAAGTGAGAGAGATCAGAACAGAGCAGCCACTCCGAAGCAGCTTTTGATGCTAGGCCGGCGAGGACAACGAGCCAACGGAGATCAGGAGGGGGAGCACGATGAACCCGCAGGTCAGCGCCATCACGCTCGCGGTCAGGGACATCGAGCGCGCCAAGGAGTTCTACTCGCAGGGTCTGGGCTGTCAGATCCTGCAGGAAGAGGGTGGGTTTGTCAGCCTCGAGCTCGGCGAAGGCTCGTCCACGTTGGCGCTCTACGGGTGGGAGGCGCTTGCGGAGGATGCGGGGATCGCCGCAGACAGCAGCGGTTTCCGCGCGTTCACGCTCTCCTACATCGTCGACCGTGGCGAGCACGTCGATGCGATGATGGCCAGAGCTCGGGAGTCTGGCGCCAAGATCGGGAAACAGGCGCGCCGCGCATTCTGGGGCGGTTATAGCGGCTACTTCAGTGATCCTGACGGGTATCTGTGGAAGGTCGGTTCGACCAAGCGGCCTCCGCGCGGCTCGGGACGCCGGGGTTCTGAGCGGGCTGCTCAGCAGCCGGCAGCGGTCAAGCCACGCGAGACCGCTGTCACGCTGCTTGCAGCGAGGCTACCGCTGCGCGCGGATGGCGTCGGCGAAGCCTGGGACACCTGCGGTGATGAGTGCGCGGAGGAGCTCGTCGAGTGGCCAGGGGCGGATTGAGGTCGGGCGTTTGCCGTTCGAGCGCGGCGCAACGCCGCTGGGCTGCAGAGGGCCTTTACTCGGCTGCTACGGACAGAGGAGCGTCTGAGTGCGCGTGCAGCGCGCTAAGGCGCGGCCGTGGCGACGCCGCGGCCTAGGAGGGCTCTCGCCTCCCGCCCGTAGTCGGTGTCATTTTCGGCAGGAAGGCGCTCATACAGGTCACCGAGCAGCCTCAGATCGGCCGCATGCTCGGCCCACGGTGAACGTGCGAGCGCGAGCGCAGAGCGAACCGCCAGTGCCCATGACCCGTGCTGCCGGGCGGTCTCGATCGACTGGAGCAGGAGCCGCCTCGCATCGCCTTCCTGCCCGGCCAGACGCAGCCACTCGCCCTCGACGCGGAGGAGATCGGGCTCGAAGCAGTACGTGGACACAGAGCCGGTGAGCGAGCGCATTTGGTCGAGCACGTCTCGAGCTGCTTCACGCCGGCCGTGGCGCAGGTGGGCTTCGGCGAGAAGTGCCCCGATCATGGCGGCCCAGATATGGCTGGCCTGGAGCTCGTCCGCGAGCGCCCTCTCGAGCTCTGCGACGCCCTGCTCGTTCCGCCCCATGGACGAGAGCGCCCAGCCGCGCATGGCACGGGCGATGCCGAAGAACTGAGGATGGACGACCTCATCCTCGAGCGCGAGGGCCCGCTCCGATGCCAGCAGGGTCGCTTCAGCGTCGCCGTTGATCTGAAGAGCCCACGGTAGTTGCGTCAGCGGCTGGGCGAGGGTCGCCGCGTGTCCCAGGGCCTCGCCGAGGGCGATGGCCTCGTGCATCTGACTCACGGCCCTGACCGACTCGCCTCGCAACGCAAAGGCCAGTGCTTGGAGCGCCAACGCGCAGACGCCGGGATCGTGGTTTCCGTAGAGGAAGGAGAGCGGGTGGTGGGACTCGGGGCGGTAGATGGCGCGCCCCTCGTCGGCTGCCGCGACTGCGTCGTCGATCCGACCAGCGAACAGCGAGTTCATCCAGCGGGCGTGGAGGGCCTGCAGCCTCGTCGAATCGTCGCCATCGGAGGCCAGCTCGGTCAGCCTTTCGACAAGGCGCATCGACCGGCCGAAGTCCCCGCGATGGCCGTGGTAGATGGAGAGACCGAAATGAGCCTGGAACTGCTCCGCGGCGGGGGCACTGCCCATCAGCAGCTCGGTCGCCCGTGTGTACGCTCGCTCTACTTCGGGTGCGCCCAATCCGCGCAGTGCGAATAGCGCGACGCCCAGCTGCAGCTGCAGCTCGGCCTCCGTGCGGCTGCGCTCGTCGCCCTCGGGGAGCCGCTCGATGAGGGCGATCGCGCGAGAGAAGTGCTCGACTGCGCGCTCGTTCGCCGAGAGCCTGATCGCTCGCAGGCCGGCGTAATGGAGCGCCTGTGCGGCCCGCTCCACGAGGATGGTGACATCCTCGGCAGTAGCGCCTGCGCAGTCGAGCGCAGCGAGGTAGTGGTGGGCCAGCAGGTCGGCATGGTCTTCCGGGCGGCCCAGCGAATCGATCCATTCGGCCGCGCGCTGATGGCGCTCGGCCCTGCCCGCGCGTGGGATCTCGTCGTAGGCGACGTCGCGAAGCAGCTCGTGGCGGAACGCGTACTCGCTGTCGCCTGCGACCGACGAGCGCCGCGCCCGCTGGACGAACTCCCTGCGCGCGAGCGCCTGCAGAAGCTCGTCACCCTCCCGGCGCGAGATGCCGCCGATCGCCTCGAGCGCGCCGAGCCAGAAGACCTTCCCGACGACGGCCGCGTCCTGCAGCAGCCGTTTCTCGACGTCGGCTAGCGCATCGAGGCGCGCCGCGACAATGCCGTGCAGGGTGTCCGGCAGCTCCTCGAGCCGGCCGTGCTCGCCCAGTACTCGACAGAACTGCTCCGCGTAAAGCGGGTTGCCGCCAATGCGAGCGAGCAGGGTCTCGTGCACGTCCGCCGGAACCACCGGTCGCTCCAGCAACGCGGCGACCAGTCGTGTGGTCTCGCTCTCGGACAACGGGTGTAGCGAGATCGTGAGCGCGCTCGGCTTACCGCCGGCCCAGCCGGGCCGGCGTTCGAGCAGCTCCGGTCGCGCCGTCGCGACCACCAGGAGCGGGACGCCGCTGACGCGGTCGAGGAGGTCGTCGATGAAGTCGAGGAGAGCGTCGTCTCCCCAGTGCAGGTCCTCGAAGACGAGCACGAGGAGGCGCTCGTCCGCGAGCGCCTCGAGGAAATGTCGCCATGCCGCGAAGGTCTCGTCCCGGCGGGCGGCGGCGGCCTCGCCGCCGCCGAGGCCGATGAGAGCGCCCAAATACGTCGCGATCCGGCGGCCCTCGGCCGGATCTTCGACGATCCGCTGTACCGCCTTCCGGAGCTTGCGGTCGACCTTTTGAGCCGGGTCGCTCTCCAGGATCCCGGCCTGCGCCTTCACCATCTCCTCGAGCGCCCAGAAGCTGACGCCGTCGCCGTAGGGGAGCGAGCGGCCCTGACGCCACGCCAGGGGCTCGTCGGCCCCAGCAGCCGCTTGCTGCAATTCCGAGACGAGCCGCGACTTGCCGATGCCGGGGACGCCCAGGATCGTCACGAGCTGCGGCGAGCGTTGCGACCGAGCCCAGGCGAGCCGGTCCTGTAGCGCGGCGAGCTCCCGCTCGCGGCCGACGAAGGCCGTGCGGTGCCGCGAGCGGTCGGTGCCGGGTCGTGCCAGCGGCCGGATCGCCTCCCAGGCGCTGACCGGCTCGCTCCTCGCCTCCGCGGCGGTCGGCACCGACTCTCGGTACTCGATCGCGTCCCTCGTCCTTCGGAACGTCTGCTCGTCCACCAGCACTCCGTCTACCGGTGCGGCGTCCCGAAGGTCGGCTGCCGTCTGGACGACTTCGCCAACAGCGATCGGCTCCCGGTCCGACGCCAGAGCACCGAGCGTGACGAGCGCCTCGCCGGTCGCAACGGCGATCCGCGCATGCAGGGCGTCACCCTGCGCGATCATCCAGTCGCGGATCGCCAACGCGGCGCGAACGGCCCGCTCGGGGTCGTCCTCGTGCGCGGCCGGGACGCCGAAGAGGGCCACGACCTCATTGCCGATGAACTTCTCGACGGTCCCGCCGAAGCGCTCCAGCTCGGAGCGAATGCGGCCGTAATAGGGTGAGAAGAACGCGCCAACGTCCTCTGGGTCGAGCGGCTGCGCCTTGGCCGTGAAGTCGAGAAGGTGGGCGAAGAAGACCGTGACGATCTTCCGCTCCTGCCGCGGCGCGGCCGTGCGAGCAGGCGGAGGGCGCGTGCCGGCGAGGACGGGGTCATGGTCGAGGATCCCCCCGTGGAGCTCCCTCAGTTCGTCGCTCGGCTCGATCCCGAGCTCCTCGACGAGCGTCCGCCGCGCCTGACGGTAGGCCGCGAGCGCATCCGCTTGCCTGCCGGCGCGGTAGAGGGCGAGCATGAGCTTGGCGCGGAGGTTCTCGCGGAACGGTTGCTCCGCGACCAGCGCCTCGAGCTCTGGGATCAGCTCGCCGGCTCGCCCGAGGGCGAGGTCGGCCTCGAGACGGTTCTCCAGCGCCGCGAGACGAAGCTCGTTCAAGCGCGCGACTTCGGACGAGACGGCGTCCTCGTGGACGACGTCCTCGAATGGCTCGCCCTGCCAGAGGCCGAGGGCTTGCCGGAGCATCTCGGCCGCTCGGGCGGGATCGTCCGCTAGCGCAGATTGCGCGGAGCGCGTGAGGCGCTCGAAGCGGCCCGCATCGAGCTTGTCGGTTTCGATCCGAAGCATGTAGCCGGTCGGACGAGTCGCCAGGGTCACGCTTAGAGCGTCTTCCGCCCCGCCGGGCTGGAGGATCCCGCGGAGCTTCGAGACGTGGAACCAGAGCTTCCGGCGGGTCTCCGGCGGGTTGTCGGGCCAGAGCACGTCGACGATCCGGTCCGTCGAGACCACCTCGTTCGGGTGCATGAGGAGAAGCGCGAGCAGCGTCCGCTGGATCGGCGAGCCGATCCGCCTCGCCGCGCCGTCGCGGACGACCTCGACCGGCCCCAGCACCCGGAGTTCCAGCGACCCGCTCATGGCTCTCGCCGAATCCAGTCTACGACTCCATTGCGCAAAGCCCAGCAACGTCCGCGCAAAGGCCAGGGCGCCAAAGTCGACGCCAAGCAACGGAAACCGGCAAGGGAGGGGCGATGAGAGCTCGAGCACTCCGTACTGTCGTCATCACCGCCACGGCAGTCGCCGTCGCTCTGGTGGCGGGCACGACGCGCAATGCGGCGGCAGCCTTGCCGCCCGGGAACACGGTCGCGCAGTGGAACAAGGTCGCCGAGGACACAGTCGTGGGCTCGGGCGCCTTCCAAGCGGAGGGCTTCGTGTACATGGCCTATGCGTCGACAGCCGTCTACAAGGCCGTGGTGGCGATCGAGGGCGGGTATGAGCCCGTCGATTCGACGATCACCGCGCCTGCGGGAGCCTCGGTCGATTGCGCAGTAGTCGAGGCTGCCTACCGCACGCTTCGCTACTACTTCTCGTCGTTCCCGGTTCTCGTGGCGAACCTCGACGCGAACTACGCCGAGGCGCTCTCGCTCTCGAACCTGGACGGGTGCACTGCCGACAGCGGCACGGGCACTGGTGTCGGCCTGGCGGCTGCCAACGAGGTGATCTACAACCGCACCGCCGGTCCCAACCCGGATGGGCGCATGACGTCGATCGGCGTGACGTCGTCGTTCCCGACGCTGCCGCCGGGCCCGGGCGTATGGCGGCTGACGCCGCCGTTCGCCGCGCCGCAGACGCCGTGGGTAGGGAGCGTTCGCCGATTTGTCCTGCAGAGCCTGGATCAGTTCCTGCCCGACCCGCCGCCGTCGCTTCAGAGCGACGAGTGGGTCGAGGCGTTCAACGAGATCAAGGCCTACGGCGCAGCGACCAGCAGCGTGCGCAGCCCCGAGCAGACCAACGTCGCGAGGTTCTGGTCGGCGAACGTGATCCGCCAGTACAACCGGGTCGGGCGCGACCTTGCCGGCGCCCGCGGCTTGAGCCTGCTCGAGACGGCACGGCTACTCGCGATGGTCGACCTCGTCGGCGCCGATGCTTTGATGTCCGCCCTGCATGCCAAGTACCACCACGTGTTCTGGCGGCCGGTCACCGCAATCGACCCCGCCGCCGTGACCGCAGACGGCTTCGGCCCTGTGCCGGGCTACGACGACGGCAACCCGGCGACAGTCGAGCAAACGGGCTGGCGGCCGCTCTTGACCACGCCCAACCACCCGGAATACCCCGCCGCGCACGGCGTGATCACGTCGGCGATGGCCGAGGTGTTCAGCAACTTCCTGGGCACCAACCAGATCGGCCTCGATATCCACGGCTTCGACCCCGCCGGGCCGGCCGGGAACCTGAACGCGGCGCGGCACTTCGACATGCCCAACGACCTCCGCCACGAGATCATCGACGCCCGGCTCTGGGCGGGGCTGCACTACCGCTTCTCCAGCGTCGCCGGTGTCGTCCTCGGCCGCAAGGTCGCGAAATACGACCTCGGGCAGGCCTTCCGACCCGTCGGCTAGCTCGCCAGTAATCGCTCGGGGACGCGCCCACGGGCGTGCTCCCCGAGCCGGCCGGCGTGACATAGTCGAGTGGGGTGGTTTGACATGGTCGAGCAGGCAGAGGTCGATTACGGATGCGCCACCCGGGCTCAGCAGCAGCTCTGGTCGAAAGGGGACTTCGCGCACGTCGCGCCGATCGTTCAGGTCGCCGCCGATCGGCTCGTCGAGTCGGTCGATGTCCTGCCAGGCGACCGTGTGCTCGACGTGGCTTGCGGGAGCGGCAACACGGCGATCGCCGCCGCGCGCTGCTTCGTGGAGGTGACCGGAATCGATTTCGTGCCTGCGCTGCTCGAGCGCGGCCGCGTGCGGGCGGCGGCGGAGTTCCTCGAGGTCGAGTTCGTCGAGGGCGACGCCCAGGAGCTGCCGTTCGGGGACGGCTCCTTCGACGTAGTGCTGTCAACCTTCGGGGCGATGTTCGCCCCCGACCAGGAGCGGACGGCTGGTGAGCTTCTGCGCGTGACGCGCCGCGGCGGCAAGATCGGGATGGCGAATTGGGTTCCGGACGGCTTCGTCGGCGACGTGTTCCGGGCGACCGCGAAGTACATCCCGTCGCCGCCGGGGCTGGCGCCTCCCGTCGCCTGGGGGACGGAGGAGCGGCTTCGCGAGTTGTTCGGCAACGGGATCTCCGACCTTCGCGTGGAGCGGTGCGTGAGTACGCAGCGGTTCCGGTCGCCCGAGCACTTCCTCGAGTTCTTCCGCCGCTACTTCGGACCCACGATCGCGGCGTTTGAGCGGGTCGGCGCGGATCGGGAGGAGGCCTTCGCGGCGGAGCTGAAGGCGGTCGCCGAGAAGTACAATCGAGCGGGCGAACGTGCGGCGGCCATCACCGCTGACTACCTCGAGGTCGTCGCCGTCCGCGCTTGACCAATGCGGGAAGCTAGCGGCCCGCCACTATCCGCGCCGCGCTCGCGAGGCTCGCTTCCGCCCCTTTCGCGTACGTCCGCGGCTGCGTCGTCGACGCATGGAGCCTGCGGCACCGGCACGTCAGGATCGACGAACCGTTCGCGCGCCAGAGGACCAGATGGCTTTCTGCTCGTCACCGCAATGAACCTCTGCCCGTACATGGTTGGATCGAGGCGCACCCAGGGGGCGTGATCGTCGAACACGAGGTCACCGCTCGCAACGGTGCGCGAGGCAGGTTCGGGGACTGTCCTCGAGATTAGCTTTGCCCCAGCTGGGGCAGCCGCTCGGAACACGGCAGGCGCGACTGCAGACAAGCGCCTCGACGTCCGCCTGACCGGCCGCAGGCATCGCGCTGTCTGTGACCTGTCCCGTTAGGGCTCGTCGATCAGCCGGGCTGCTCGGGCCTCGAGGTAGCGCTGCTCGGGGAGGCTCGTGGTCCGACGCGCCGCGGCCTGGTAGCTGGATCGGGCAGCGGCGCGGTCGCCGGCCATTTCGAGGAGATGTGCGCGGATCGCGTGTAGGCGGTGGTGCTCAGCGATGTGCTCGTCGTCGAGTGTCTTCAGCAGGTTGAGTCCAGCCTGGGGGCCGCGCACCATTGCGACCGCAACGGCGCGGTTGAGCGTGACCATTGGGTTGGGGGAGATGCGTTCGAGTAGTTCGTAGAGGGCGAGGATCTGTGGCCAGTCGGTGTCGTCTGCACGAGCCGCTTCAGCATGGACTGCGGCGATTGCCGCCTGGAGCTGGTAGGGCCCGAGTGCGCTCCGGGATAGGGCGTCGCTGACGAGAGCGAGGCCCTCCTGAATGAACTCTTGGTTCCAGCGGCTCCGGTCTTGTTCCGTGAGCGGCACCAAGCTGCCGTCGGGTCGGGTGCGCGCCACCCGTCGCGCATCGGTCAGCAACATCAGCGCCAATAATCCGGTGACTTCGCCGTCGGTCGGTAGCAGTCGCTGGAGCTCGCGGGTGAGGCGGATCGCTTCCGTGGTCAGCTCGTCGCGCTGCAGGTCCGGGCCGAAGGTCGCGGTGTAGCCCTCGTTGAAGATCAGATACAGCACGTGCAGGACGACGCGTAGACGGTCTGCTCGCTCGGGCTCCGTGGGAAGGCTGAATGGGATGCCGCTGGCCTTGATCTGCTGCTTGCCGCGGCTGATGCGCTGGGCGATTGTCGCCTCAGGGACGAGAAACGCCCGCGCGATCTCCTTTGTCGAGAGCCCTCCGACAGCTCGGAGGGTGAGCGCCACCTGGGAAGCTGGCGAGAGGGTGGGGTGGGCGCAGAGGAAGAGCAGGGTGAGGGTGTCGTCCTCGTCGGCGAGGTGGTCGTCGCCGGGAGCGGGCGCGACCAGCTCGTCGGATGGAATCTGCGCGGTGGCGCTCTGTTCGCGTCGCCGGCGTGCCCGATCGCTGCGCAGTTCGTCGGCTATCCGGCGGGACGCGACGGTGATCAGCCAGGCACGCGGGCTCTCGGGGACGGCCTGCTCGGGCCACTGCAGGGAGGCGGCGAGGAGCGCTTCCTGCACCGCGTCCTCGCAGACGTCGAACCTGCCGTAGCGGCGGACGAGCACGCCGAGGACCTGCGGCGCGAGTCGGCGCAGCAGGCCGTCGACTTCGGCGTGCCTCGTCACAAATCCGCGCCTCCCATGTGCATGATCGGCCGCACCTCGACGGCGAAGTACCGCGCGGAGGGGTCGTGCGTGACGATGTCCGTGGCTCGCTCGATGCTTTCGCACTCGAGCACGTAGTAGCCAGCCAAGTGCTCCTTTCCCTCTGCGAACGGTCCGTCGGTGACGGCCGGAAGGCCGTTCCGCACCCGCACCGTCTTGGCGTTCGACGGGTTGGCGAGCACGACGGCTCCGCCGAGGAGCTCGCCGGACTCGGTCACCATCTTGAGGAAGGCGTCGGCGTCGCGATCGTGCTGGTCGCGTTCGGCTTGCGACAGGGCCTGCCACGCCGCCGGGTTGTTGTGAATGAGTGCGATGTACCTCACGCGTTGCTCCTTTCCGTCGCTTCGTAGCTCTCGCCAGTAGGTCGCAGCCGGCGACGCGTTCTCGACATCGCGCGAGATCGTCGTCTATCCGCTCGCGTTCGCCGCCCCCCGCAGCGTTCGATGTCGAGACCCGGAAAGTAGCTCCGACTCCCCTACAGACGGCAACGACACAGAGGGAGGGATGACATGGTTGAACCCTGGTTTCACGAGATCGCCCGTCAGCGGCATCAGGAGCTGGTCGTGCGCGCCGAGCGATACCGACTCGGTCGAAGCATTCGCGAACCGAAGGCGCACCGCCGGACCGCGCCCCGCCAGCTGAGCCTTCTACTCGGTCGCGCACCAGCCTTTAGGTTTCGGCACGCGCTCCGATTACTGGTCACGACCGAATCGCAGGCGAGCCGGGAACGAATGTCGTGATTGGCGCCAGATTTTGTACGGCTGGCCGATGGGTTTTCCTGGGGCCCGCGGTCGAAGGTGCGTACCTCGGGGACTGGAGGAACTTTGAGGCGGATCATCACTTCCGAAATGATGACGGTGGACGGCTTCTTCTCAGGACCGAACGGCGAGCCCGACTGGTTCGTCCAAGACAACGAGCTCGATCGCTTCGCGCAGGAGCTGCTCGATTCGGTCGAAACGATTCTGGGCGAAGGACGTACCAGCTGATGGCCGGCTACTGCGACTCTCCGAGCTGAACGCGGATAAGAGCTGCCGCTACTTCCGGCAGTGCACACGGGTGGATCGGCGGGCGTGAGGGTCGTCGGGCCGAGTGGTCAGCGATGACAAGGGCATGTGGCTCGACTACGTCGAGGTGCGCCCGCCGGCGAGCCGCCGCACTAGTAGGTGGAATCCCGCAGCCGTCGGGCGCACCGGGTCAGACGCGCGCTGTTGCTGGTGCGGTTCCCAGCCGGCAAGTTGAAGCGCTCAAGGCCGGCGCGCCAGCCTGCGGCGACGTGGTCGGTGCTGAGTGTCGCTAGGTGGAGCGGGCGAACCGGCGAACGTGCGCGCTGAACTCCTCAGGGCGCTCCATGTTGCTGAGGTGGCCAGCGTTGGCGATCACCCGCAACTCGGCGCCCGGGATCGCAGCGTCGAAGGCCGCCGCCAGCTCGAGTGGGCTGCGCCGGTCGCCATCGCCCCAGAGCAGCAGCGTTGGAACGTCGATGGTCCGCAGGAGGTCGGTCGTGTCGGCCTCGGCAAGCGAGCGTGCCATCAGGCGAAAGCCGGGGGGGTGGAAGTCATGTACGACCGCTGCCATCTCCTCGACCACGTCGGGCGCGACCGCCTCGGTGAAGAACTCGACCGGCACCCACACGCGCACGAACTCGTCAGCGGATAGCGACGACTCGCGCTCGCAACGTGCGAGCCGCTGCTGCGCCACCTCGTCGCCGAACGATCCCTTCCAGCCGGCGTAGGTGTCGGAGAGGACGAGTGTCCGGACGCGCTCAGGCGCGAGCCGGAAGAACTCCTGCGCGAGCAGCCCGCCCCAGGAAAGACCGACGATGTGCGCTGGCCCGAGACCCAGCGCCTCTAGGAAGCCCGCGAGGCAGGTTGCCCAGTCGGCAAGGGCGAAGCCTTCCGGTGGATCGGGCGACAGCCCCGCGCCGGGCGCATCCCAAGCGACGACATCAAACTCGTCCGCAAGGTCCGCAAGTTGCCGCTGCCAGACACGCGAGTCGCAGAGGAACCCGTGCAGGAGGACGAGCGGCGGCCCCGAGCCGGCGCGGCGGTACGCGATCGCGCGACCGCGGACGTCGACGTGACTGAGAGCTCCTGACATCAAGACCGAGTCTGGAGAGGACGTAGGCGCAGATTGCCGTCGCTCGCGCATTACGTCGAATGATGAAGCGGATGCGATTTCCGGAGGGTCAGGGCGCAGGCGCCAGCCCGAGTGTTGAGCGCACGCCTGCCCGTTCGGCGTGCGGAGGCGAGCGTGGGCGGCGGGACTCGAACCCGCGACCCTGAATCGAGATTCGTTCGCATGAGCTTCATGTATCGGTGACGCGGTAAAGCACGTGGGACTCGGTGAGCGTGAGGGCGACTGGCTGGTCCAAAGTATTGGCGCACGTTTGGCCGTGCGTCATTGGCGACCACCCAGCCTCGCGAGCGTGATTCCACCCGGCAAAGTCCGCGCTGCTCCAGAAGCTGTTGATTTGCAGCGGGATCGAATTTACGCACCCGACGGGATCCGTGTGACCGCGCTTGCCGCTTTCCGGCGGGGCTGCCCGCTCGCGCGGCGCCGGGAAGTATGCGGGCCGCGCGAGCGAGCGACGAGCCCTGCTCGCGCAGCCCGCGGTTTCCGCCCCCGGTCACGAGGCCTCGCGAGGCGTGAGGGCGAAGCGGTTGCCCTCGGTGTCCTGGAACAGCGACCACCAACCGAACGGCTGCGCGACCGGCGGCTGTGGAAACTGGACGCCGCGAGCTTTGAGCTCTTCGTACGTTCGGGCCAGATCGTCGCAGTAGAACATGATGTTCGAGGTCGGCAGCCGCTCCGGAGCAGCCGGCCGCTCACTGTGCCGGAGGCTCAGGACGATCGTCACCGCTCCGTCCGGCGTGCGCACCTCGAGCCAGCGCTCGTCGCCGTAGGGTGCGTCCTGGCCAAGCTAGAACCCCCAGCGCCTCGGTCCAGAACGCCAAGGCGCGATCCTGCTGGTCGACCTCGAGCACGACCTGATGGATTCCCTGGATCATCTCCTACCTCCTTCCGTCTGGTCGCTTTCGGCTAAGGGCACGCTAGCGTCATAGGCGCGGCATTTGATGGCGAATTGGTGCGCCTCAGTCCGTCCCCGTGCCTACGGCGCGTCCGCAGGCTCGAGGACTCGGGCGTAATCGCCGGCTACCGCGCGGTCATCGACCCGGCGGCGGTCGATCTCGGTTTCCAGGTGCTCATCCACGTCACCATGGAGGCGAAGGACCGGCTGGCGACGATGGAGGCGTTCGAGGCGCGCGTGGCCGAGATCGACGAGGTGATCGAATGCCGGCGCATGTTTGGCGATCCCGACTACCTGCTTTGGGTCGCCGCCGCCGAGCTTCCTGCCTTTGAGCAGCTGTACATCAGCAAGCTCGTCGGCCTCCCGGGCGTTGCCCGGACCGTCTCTCAGCTGACGATGAAGACGGTCAAGCCCGGCGGCCGGTCCCCCTCTAGCTTCGCGGCGGCCGACGGTAACGCCGCGCCCGCGGCAGTCACGTCGCGGCGCCTCCTCAAGCAGGCCGCGCGCGGGCGCGCCGTCCCGTCTGAAGGAGTGGTGGTCGCCGCTTGCCGACTCGGCGCCACGCCCAGCGCGACTGCAAGCGGCTAGCTCCCGCCCGCCGCCGGCGAGAGCGCGTCACTCGATGACGGTCCTGGCGATCGCGGGCGGCTCGCGGCCGGCGAGGAGCCAGCCTGCCGCGGTGGCGGCCAGCGGCACGCCGACGACTGCGAGGGCGAGGTAGAGGAACGGGACGTGACTCAGGTAGCCGAGGTCGTCGTAGTACGTGGCCACGAGGAGGACGTAGGCGCCGGCCACGCCGAGGAGCGCGCCGAGGAGGGCGAGTGCGCCCGCGGTGGCGGCCGTCAGCGTGCGGCGGATACCGGAGGTGGCTCCGGTCGCGGTCAGGGTGCGAAGGTCGCCGGCGCTCTCGCCGCGGATCAGTCCGACGGTCATCGCGAGGATGCCGAGCGCCAGGAGCGCGCCCGCGGCCGTCGCGATTGCCATGGTCCTCGCGGAGGAGGTCTTTCCTCGCCGCACCTCGATCGTGAGGCCGGCATCGGCGGCGAGCGCGCGGGCGCGTGCGACCTGGTCGCTCGTCAGCAGCCGGTTCGACTCGACCAGCCAGCCGCCCGGAATCTGCTTCCAGCCGTGACGGCGAAGACCGGTGGGAGTGATGAACGCGACGCGACGCGCCGACTGCCCCATGGCGGAACCGAAGAGGTGCCGGCCGATGTCGATCCTCTGGACGTTGGTGACCGCGAACTCCCTTCGATCCTTGAAGCTCGGGATGACGAGCTCGTTGGTCGGAACGCCGGGAGTGGCGAGGAAGTCCGTGCCCGGATCGATCGTCGCGGGATCGATTCCGAGGTAGCGAAGCATCGCGGGCGTGGCGACGAAGAGCTCCGCTTCGGCGCGGTACATCCGTCCGGATTTCCTCGTGAGCTCGGTCGTCGGAAGTACTCGGTAGCCGGCGACCGGGTCGAAGAAGGCGGGCGTGCCCGGTTGGAAGGCCTTGCGGAGCGGAAGCACGTCTGCACCCCCGAGTTGGGCGGCGAGCCGTCGGACGCTGACGGCCAGGCGGTCGATCTGGCTCAGTGCCTGCGCCGGGATGACCTCCCGCGTCTTCGGTCGGCCCAGGTGGACCCGGACCTGTCGGTTGGAGAGGTTCGGCGGCTCAGCCGATCTCTTCGCCGCCTCCGCGGACGCGATGACGACGACCGTCGCTGCGATGCCGAGCGCGAGGGTGATCGCCGCGAGAGCCGCTCCGGAACGGGTCTGGTAGCGAACGAGATCTCGTAGCGCCAAGCGCGGCGCGATCGAGAGTCGTCCGGCCAGGCCGGCGAAGATGCGGATCGTCGGCGGGCCGAGGAGGAGGCAGCCGAGGATCGTCGCCACGATCCCGGCGATGATGAGCGGCGGCCTGTCTCGGTTGGAGAGCGCGAGCGAGGCGATGCCGACCGCGATCAGGGCTGCGGCGGCGATCGCCGCGTGGCGAGCGGGCCGCGGCTTTGGCGGTCGCCCCGAGAGCGCGAGCATGACGGGGAGGCGGGCGACCGTGCGTGCCGGCCACCAGGCGGCGGCGGTCGCCCCGAGGATTGCGAGGATGAAGGCCGCTGCGATCAGTGGCCAAGGAAGGCTGAGCCGGTCGATGCGATGGTCGACGGCGGACTCGAGCGTCGCGGCGAGTGCCAGCCAGAGTGCGAGGCCGACGATCGTCCCGGCGACCGCGGCGATCGTACCGACGAGTGCGCCGTTCGTGAGCAGCACGAGTCGTAGGTGTTTCTGCGTGGCGCCGACGGCGGCGAGCATGCCGAGCTGGCGGAGCCGCCGCTGCACGACGACTGCGAACCCCGCGGCGGCGACCAGCGAGGCTAAGAGGAGGAAGACGGTAGCGACCGAGAACATCGCCAGTGTGTCCGCCGCTTGCTCGTTCGGCCGACTCTCGGACCCCGTGAACGAAGATTGGGCCCCCTCGCCCAGCGATGACCGGAAAGAGTCGATCGACGCGCGGCTCGCGTGGATCAGAACGGTGACGTGGTCCGGCGCCCCCGCCGCCGAGGGGGAGACGAGAGCGAACTCGTCGCTCAGCTTGCGCGGGTTCTCGACGATCCCGACGACGGTCCGGCGATGGCCGTCGAGCGCCAGCGTCGAGCCGAGCTCGAGCCGGAGGAGCCTCGCGACCCCGTCGGTGACGGCGACCTGGCGCGGTCCGGTCGGATAGCTGCCCCGGCGGAGGGCGAGGAGCTCGCTGCCGTAGGCGCCGTGCTGGTCCTGTGCGTGGAAGTCGACGGTCTCGACGCTGCCGGGGATAGGCACCGAGCGGTGGCTGATGACGTCAATCGTCCCGAACCATCTCCGAGCAGAGGCGAGCTCGGCCTCGAGCTTTCGGGGATGGGTGCCGTCGAAATGGAGCAGGTAATTGGCCGAGCCGTGTTCGGCGTCGTCCGCAGGGCTCGTGTTGTAGACGACAGTGATGCTGCCGACCGCGGCGGCGACCGCGACAGTAAGCAGCGTCACCACCAGGATCTGCTGCCGCCACTCGCGGCGGAACATGCGCCCGGCCCAGCGGATCACGGCGCGGCGGGCGGCGACGCCGCCACTTCTCGGTCCGGCCAGCGTCGACGGATGAGCGGCGGCACTCATCGCCGATCACCCGCGAGCAGCGACTCCGGGCCGGGAGGCGCGACCGTCTGGTCGACGACGTGGCCGTCGCGCAGAAAGACGACGCGGTCCGCCCAGGACGCAAGCTGCGCCTCGTGGGTGACGACGACACCCGCGACGCCGCGTCGCGTGGCGGCTCGGAGAAGGCGCATGACCGCCCCGCCGTTGACGGAGTCGAGAGCGCCGGTCGGCTCGTCGGCGAGTAGCAACCCGCGCTTGCCGACGATCGCGCGCGCGATCGCGACCCGCTGGCGCTCGCCGCCCGAGAGCTCGTCCGGGTAGCGATCGGCGTGCTCCGCGACATCGAGGTCCTCCATCGCCTCCAGCCCCCTCGCCCGTGCGGCTTTCGCGCCGATGCCGTCGAGCTCGAGCGGCAGGGTGACGTTCTCGAGGGCGGTCAGCCCCGGGAGCAGGTTGAAATCCTGGAAGACGTAGCCGATCGACCGGCGTCGCATCCTCGCTCGATCCGAGCGCGAAACGGTCGCGAGGTCGACCCCGTCCACGAGCACCTGACCGCTCGTCGGCTCCTCGAGGCTGCCGGCGATCGTCAAGAGCGTGCTCTTGCCGGAACCGCTCGGCCCCATGATCGCCACGAGTTCCCCGCGCTCGACCGAGACGTCGACCTCGCTGAGCGCGTCCACCTCGGTCGGGCCGGAACCGTAGATCTTGGATACCTGCCGCAGTTCGAGTGCACTGGTCATTGCGAGACCTCCATCGGTTGCGTTCGTTCGAGAGGTGTGTCTTCGACTAATGCCGATCCGCGTGACGGCAGCTGCTTCAAGCGAACGTCCGCGGCGTCGAGCCAGCGAACGATCGCTTCGAGCCGGAAGAGCTCGGCGTCGGCGACCAGTGCAAGCGGCACGTCATCCTCCGCAGCCGCGGCCTTGATCCGGGTGTAGCGCTGCATAACCTCGATCACGTGCCGGCGGTGCGCCTGCAGGATTTCGCCGATGTCGATCGCCGGGACCTGCAGCGCAACGAGCACCTTGATCACGAGCTCGTCGCGCGGCGGCGGCACGAGCTCCGGCGGGGTGCGAAGCCAGTCGGCCAGCTCTTGGGCGCCCGCGGACGTGATCCTGTACCGCTTCTGCTTCTGCGACCGCTCGCCCTCGCCGTCGGCCTCGACGAGCCCGTCCCGCTCGAGGCGCTGCAGCGTCGTGTACACCTGCCCGACGTTCAGCGGCCAGACCTCTCCCGTCCGCGACTCGAACTCGTTTTGCAGCCGCAGGCCGTACTTCGGGCCTTCGCTCAAGAGGGCGAGGAGGGCAAAGGGGACGCTCACGAATACCTCTGCAGCGTGAACATACTGAGTATGTATACCAGGTAGACTGACGGTCGCAACGGTTTCCGGCGGTCGGACAAGCTCGCAAACTCCAACAGCAGTGAGGTGAAGCGATGGCGGTTCGGGAAGTCAAGGTCGTATCGGTCCCGGTTTCGGATCAGGAGCGGGCGAAGGAGTTCTACGTGGACAAGCTGGGCTTCGAACTCACGCGGGACGATGGTTCCGTTCCCGGGATCCGCTGGGTTCAGGTTGCCCCGAGAGGGAAGGGGACGTCGCTGACGCTCGTGACCTGGTTCGAGACGATGCCGGCGGGGTCGCTCCAGGGACTCGTGCTGGGTTGCGATGATCTCGAGCGGGATTGCGAGGAACTCGCCGCGCGCGGGGTGGAGTTCGAGCGGCCGCTGCAGCAGCAGCCGTGGGGCATCGAGGCCGTGATCCGCGACTCGGACGGCAACCGGCTCGTCCTCCAGCAGGCCTGAACTCCCGACCCGAGGAGCCGAGGCGACATGCCGCCGTCGCGACGCGACTGGAGTGCGCTGCGGGAGGAGCTTGCGGGTGATCTCCTTCTGCCGGGGACGGATGAGTACGAGTCGGCGCGCAAGCCCTTTATCGCCCGCTTCGACGAGATCGAGCCGGCGGCGGTCGTTCGCTGCGCGACTGCCGACGACGCCACCTCAGCAATGGTCTTCGCGAGCCGCTTCAGCCTCGAAACGGTGCCGCGAAGCGGCGGCCACTGCCTCGCCGGCTACTCTTCGACGCGCGACCTCCTGCTCGATCTGTCGCCGCTGTCCGAGGTAGTGGTCGCCGATGACATTGTCACGGTCGGCGCAGGCACGCCCACCGGCAAGCTGTGCGAGCGGCTATGCGAGCACGGTCTTGCGATTCCGACCGGCACCTGCCCGTCGGTCGGAATTGCCGGACTGACGCTCGGCGGCGGCATCGGCATTCTCGGGCGTGCGCACGGGCTGACGCTCGACCACCTGGTTGCGGCGCACGTCGTTCTAGCGGACGGCCGTGTCGCCGACTGCGACGAGCAGCGCCATGGCGACCTCTTTTGGGCGTTGCGCGGCGCCGGTGCACGCAACTTCGGCGTCGTCACCTCGTTCACGTTCGAAGCGCGCCCTGCGCCGGCGATGACCAACTTCCGGCTCGTCTGGCCCTATCGGCACGCCGCGGCCGTCATCGCGACCTGGCAGGCATGGGCGCCGCTGGGACCCGACGAACTGAGTGCCGATCTCGTGCTCAGCGCGACCGGCGACCCGAGCAGCGACCCTCTAGTCGAGGTCATCGGCGCTGTGATCGGAAGCCCCGGTGATGCCCGGGACCTGCTCGACCGGCTCGCCACACGTGCCGAGTCCGATCCGCAATCCGAGGACTGCCGGGAGCTTTCCTACCGCGACACCTGCCGCTTGCAAGCCGAGCTCAGCGTCTCTTACGACCAACTCGAGCAAACCTCCCAGGGGCCACTGCGTCGGCAGGGCTACCGCTTCACCAAGTCCGAGCTGTTCGAGCGACCGCTCGCCGCTGACGCCATCGCCGCGCTGCTCGACAACTTTGCCGCGAAGCATGCACGCGGGCAGACTCGCAGCGTCGGGTTTGCGCCCTGGGGCGGGGCGTACAATCGCCGCTCGCCACAGGCGACTGCGTTTGCCCATCGCGACCAGCTCTTCTCAATCGAGCACCTCGCGATCATCGATCCCGCCGCGCCCGGTGGCGACAAAGACGCCGCCCACGAATGGGTCAGGAGGTCGTGGGAAACCGTCCATCGCTGCAGCTCTGGCTGCGTCTACCCCTGCTTCCCGGACGCAGATCTCAGAAACTGGGGCACCGCCTACTACGGCGACAACCTCCCAAAGCTGCGCAAGGTGAAAGCGAAATACGACCCCGGAAACGTCTTCCGCTTCGAACAATCTCTTCCCCTCAGGTGATCTCGAAAGGCGATGTGCGAATGGGAGTTTGCGTCGCCGCCCGACGGAGGAGTCCACGGCGGTGCCCGCTCGGGGATGCCGGCTCACGAGCCAGCGCCATTGCCGGCAGCCGCTGCGCATTTCGTGCCCATCGGTCAATCCACCGTGCGTTTCTGGTCGTCGCGGGCCTGCTCGTGATGGGCGGGTGCGGCGGAACGGATGGCGCGCTTTCGAGTCAGACGTTCGCGCGCCAGGCGAATGAGATTTGCCACGCAGCAAACCGGAAAGTAGGGATGCTAGGCCCCGAGCCCCCGATCCTGACCGCCGAGCAAGCCAAGTGGATTCTCGAGCTGACCAGGATCGACCGTGCGGCACTTGAACGGCTGCGTGCACTCACGCCGCCGAAAGAAGAGCGCCGCGCAGTGGCGTCGATGATCGCCGCGTTCGAGCAAGGGTTGGGGAAGGGCGAAAGGATCGCGCGCGCGTCTCGTGCAAGGGACGATACGGAGTTCCGCAGGAACGTGGATGCAGCCCTCGACGCATTCGCGGAGGCGCGCGCTGCCGCCGATCATTACGGGCTCGGTGAGTGCGCTCGGCTTGGAAGCGTCGTTCGGTAATGCGAGTGCCGCAGTGCCGAAGCACCGGGCTGAGGCCCACAGTAACTGCGCACGTCTGCAGATGCAGCGTCGCAGGCGACGTGCATGCGGATTCGAGCAGGTAGCGGGACGGCATTGGCGTGAGCCAGCGTTGCTCCGATGTCAAGGTGGGGCTTGTTTTGAGGGTGTTGAAGACGACGGGAATGTCGCTCGACGCCTGGGGCTGATCGGCCGTCTCGCTTTAGCATCGGAGGCGTGGGCGCTTGGGGAACAGCGATCTTCTCCGACGACACGGCTCTTGACATCCGCGACGAGTGGCGGGACGCGATCCTGGACGGCCTCAGTGCCGAGGAGGCGACGGCGCGTGTCCTCGAGAGCTTTGATGACTACCTGGGCGAGGACGAGGACACGGAGAAGCTCTTCTGGATGGGTACAGCTCGAGGCGCGTCCGCGATCGGTTCACGCGACCAATGCTGCTTCGCTACCTGTCCGCGTTGGGAATAGACGCCGACACGATGTCGACCTACGGGCCGGCCGTGCTCGTCCAGGCGCGTTTCGTGCGAGTCAGCTGGCGTGCAACCCTCGACGAGGCGCGCGCCGAAGCATCCCACGGGCGAACGCAGACGTAGACCGCGTCGCCGACGCTCCCTATACAACCTCAGGCGTTTTGCCGCCTCGGCTGGGCCAGCGTTCGAAATGAAGCCTGAGCGGCGTTGATCGTACTAGAGCGGCAGCACGCGCAGCCGGATGTGCGAAAACTGCGTTTTCAACGACTTGTCCGCGAATCGCGGTGACGCCCCAGGAGGACGAAATGCCGGTGAAGGAAGCAAGCTCGGAAGAGACCCCGTACGGCCGCTACATCACGTCGGAGGGCTGGTTCGTCCACAACCTCTCGGACGCGCTCGCTGTACGCAACGAGGAGAAGGGCGGCGCGCTGTACCCGCTCGAGCCGCGGGAGTCGCCGTTCGGTGATCTCGGCGTCAACGTCCGCGTGCTCTGGCCGGGCGACCCGAACGCGCTCTACCACGCGGAGGGCGTGCAGGAAGGATTCCTCGTGCTCTCGGGCGAGTGCACGTTGCTCGTCGAAGAGGAGGAACGGCCGCTGCGGCAGTGGGACTACTTCCACTGCCCGGCCGACACCTGCCACGTGATCGTCGGCGCCGGAGACGGGCCGTGCGCGATTCTCATGATCGGTGCACGGCCGGACGTGACGATCCGCTACCCGGTGAGCGAGGTGGCGGCGAAGTACGGCGCGTCCGCCGGGAAGGAGACCGACGATCCGGACGAGGCGTACGCCGACTGGCCGGGCGAGTACATGCCGGTGCGCCTGCCATGGCCGCTCGATTCGGACGCGAAGCCGTGACGTTGAACCTCCGCGCGTGTAGTCGAAACGTCGCTTGCGCCAGCGTTCGGGAATTGTCCCCCGAGCTCCTAAAGAAATGCGCCGTCGCGCAGGACATCCTTGTCGCGAAGCTCGCTCGCGTCATCGCCTCGCCACGCCTGGATCCGCTCCGGGCTGAGGCGGAAGAACGTGTACCCGACGTCCCATGGGCGGGGGTCGAACTCGGTCGCCCGAACGAAGGCTTCCTCAAGCTCGACGTTCTCGCCGATCGGCATCTCCTCTACCCGCGCATCGATGACCACGACGTCCCGCGTTGGCCCGATCGCAGCGTGTCCTGCACCCGCTGCTCGCGCGACCTCACCATCTTCCGATCATCTCATCGTGAGAGGCGCGAGCGCCATCTGAGAGCAACGCTCTGCCGTGCGCCAGTTCGGGAATGTCGCCTGACGCTTGGCCGAAGTACGGCTACCAGACGCGGGGAGTACGCGGGCCGTCGACTTTGCGTAGTCGGCGTAGTCCGCGCCGAACGCTTGTGCGAGCGCGCGTTCTTCGACCCGAATGCGCGGCAGCATCCCGGCAAAGACGATGAGTAGGGCGACCGCGGCGCTGACCCAGCTACCGAAGGCAAGCCCGAAACCGCCGAGGATGAGAAAGATGCCGGTGTAGGAAGGATGGCGGAGCACGCGATAGGGGCCGCGACGCACAATCCGCTGCCCCGGCTCGATCGTCACCTCGCGGTGGAAGTACCGGCCCAGGCTCACGATCGCCCAGTCACGAAGCACGGCTCCTGCGAGGACGATGGCGAGCCCCAAACCGAGCGTCCACCAGTTGTCGGCGTAGACGCGGAGCCCAGGGACCCGCGCGATCGCGAGGGCGGCGGCGATGCCGAGATATACGGCGAGGGCGACGATCAGTCTTGTCCCCCGATCCTGCCGCATCGCGGCGCCGCGGCCATGCACGTACAGCAGAAGTGAGTCGGCCAGGCTGCCGAGCAGACGACGGTCGCCGTCGCGGGCGCGGCCGAGATAGGTGGCCACGATCTCGGCAACGACCGTCGCGACGGCCGCAGCAACAACGAGCCAGTGCGCAACCGGATCGTGTAAGAGCGACGCCATTGCCTTGAGCAGTGTAAGAGCGCACATTTGCGCTCTCTCGAGCTTGAGGAGTTGTCTAAGAACTCGTTTCAAAACGAAGCCTTGTGCCGCCGGGCCGCGCTGGACGCACCCCGGCGACGAAGCGTCATTCTGAAACGAGTTCTAAATGCGCGGCAGACGCCAGGCGGTCGGGTGAGCGAGCGTGCTCTCGCCTGAGCGCCTCGCGCCGTTCATCAGACGCGGTGAAGCGAGTGTGACTTAGCCAAAGTCAACGCGCAGGGCTGGTCCGAAGTATCGGCGCACGTCTGCCTATTGATCGTGCGGTGTGATCGGTGGTCAGGACGCGCGGCCCGCAGCTTAGGGACGCGAGGAAGGGCGTGCGTGAGCTGGATCTGACCGACGAGGAGGCGGAGAAGCTGGGCGGACGGCAGTGCCGCACCACCTGCAAACCGTACTTCCTCAATTCCGAACGCA
>Ga0137368_10000486_pt1 | contig 37574 bp, 43 predicted proteins | sample SagtaG_13_FD_104917 | JGI IMG/M metagenome (GOLD analysis project Ga0137368, IMG submission 104917) | Vadose zone soil microbial communities from Sagehorn Ranch, Mendocino, California, USA - Sage1_L_100_16 metaG | ecosystem: Environmental > Terrestrial > Soil > Vadose zone | place: USA...
CGAGCACGGCGCCCGCCGACGAGCCGCTCAGATCCGAATGAGGTTCCTCGAGGGCGCCACCGTCTTCGTGACGGGCGGCTCGCGGGGGATCGGAAAGGCGATCGCGCTCCGCTTCGCAGACGAGGGCGCGGCCAGGGTCGGCATCGGCTACCTCCGGAACGACCGGGCCGCCGAAGAGACCGCCGAGGAGCTGCACGCGAAGGGCACGGAGGCGGTCCTCGTGCGCGGCAACGTCTCCTCCGAGCGGGTCGCGCGCGAGGTCGCCGAGCTGGGGCCTCTGCGCGTGCTCGTCCACAACGCCGCCACCGGCGTCATCCGCCCGGCGCTGGAGACCGAGGACAAGCACTGGGACTGGACGCACGGTGCGAACGCCCGCGCGCTCCTCTCGCTCGCCCGCGTCGCAGCCCCCCAGATGCCGGTCGGCGCGTCGATCGTCGGCATCTCGAGCATCGGCTCGACGCGCGTGCTCGAGGACTACGTCCTGGTCGGAACCTCGAAAGCGGCGCTGGAGTCGCTCCTCCGTTACCTCGCGGTCGAGCTCGCCCCGCGGGGGCTCCGCGTCAACGCCGTCTCGGGCGGGGTCATCGACACCGAGGCGCTCGACCATTTCCCGCAGAAGGAGCAGATGCTCTCCTGGGGCAAGAAGCGAACTCCGGGGGGCCGCCTGGTCGAGCCCGGCGACATCGCCGACGCGGTCGCCTTCCTCTGCTCCCCGCAGGCCGCGATGATCTGCGGCCAGATCCTCGTCGTCGACGGAGGCTTCTCGCTACCGGCGTGACTGGGAGCCCCGACGATGCAACCTAGTAACACTGTGTTACAAGGGGAAGTGGCGCACCATGGATCCGACTGACGAGAACCTCCGCGCCTGGGAGGAGATCCATCGCTCTCGAGAGGGCCGGCCCGGGGTCCCCAAGGACATAAGCGCGCTGCTGCCGGAGATCGAGGCGAGACATGTCCTCCAGCTCGGCTGTGCCGGCGAGGAGACCGCCGAGCTGATGGCACTGGGCGCACTCGTCACGGCCGTCGACAGCTCGGCCGAAGAGATCGAGCGGTCGCGTGAGCGAGCCCCGGATGCCGCCTATGTCCACGGCGACCTCCACTCTCTGCCGCTGGAGATCCGGCGCGGCCGGTTCGACCTCGTCTACGCGGCCGACGCGTTCGGTGACGTGCAGGATCTCGACGACTGGGCGCACGGGATCGCTGCCGCGCTCAGGCCCGGAGGGCACCTGCTCGCATACGGCACACATCCCGTGACCGACTGCGTCGATCCCCTGGGCCACTGGCGCGACGACTATTTTGAGCGGGAGGCGCAGCTCGGCGGGATCCTCGACGCTCTGCTCGCGGCGGGGCTCGGGCTCACGCGCCTCGTGGAGTTCAGGTCGCTGTACAACTGGCTGCAGCGCGACCGGCGGGTGCCGTGGGAGCTCGCCGTGCTCGCTGAGCGCAAGCCGGAATGAACGAGACGCGCTCCCGTTGCCATCTCGTCTACGCGCTCGCGCCCGACGGGATGAGCGCCCGGGACGCGAACGAGCTCCTCAACGAGTACATCGGTCAGGACGGCCGCGGCCTGATCGTCTCCCACGACCACTTCGTCGGCCGGCCGCACGGCGGGTTCGCCGTCTTCGAGGTGAGCTCCGACGACGAGCAGGCGAAGCTGGCCGACCCAGGGCCGCTCGAGGGCTGGGAGCTCACGACGCACGCGCTCACGTTCTCGCTCACGGCAGTCGGCTTCGTAGCCCAGGCGGACTTCACGCTTCGCAACTACGGCGGGACGTCACTCGCCGAGCTCGAGGGCGAGGAGAAGCCGGAGAAGCGCTTCTGGTGGCGCCGCCACCGCTCTGGTTAGCCCCGTTCGAAAACGGGCACAAGAGGCCCCGTGGGACTTCCCGTCAGCCTGCTTCTGATTGCCGCTGGGGCGATCCTCGCCTGGGGAGTGACGGACGAGCCCTCGGGTCTCGACCTCGACGCGATCGGCATCATCCTGATCGTGATCGGCATCGTCGGCTTCGTCCTCACGCTGCTGCTCTGGCAGTCGTGGTGGGGCCCCGGCTACTTCTCCAGGGCGACGTACGTCGAAGGCGGCCCGGCCCGGCCGTGGTATTACGGCGGTGGATGGGGACGCAGAAGGACCACGTACGTGGAAGACGAGGGGCCGCCACCGGACGCGCCGCCCCCGCCTTAGCGCTGACGACCTGCAGCGTCGCTCTGGTCGTTGTCGCACTCACGGCCGGTTGCAGCGGGAGCGGGAAACCCGAGGCGCTTTCAGCGGAGGACGTCGTCAACCGAGCAGCAACGGTGGCGCCAAAGACGCCGGGCTGGAACTGGCCGGAGATGACGACCTCGTCCAGTCCCTACTCGGAGGACGAAGGCGGGGATCTGCCTCCGACGAGGGACCCACTGGGGGCGAAGCTGTACCGCCAGCTCCAAGGACTCGACTTGATCGGATCCGCAGGGAGTAGGTGGCAAGACGCGTCCAAGCTGGCTCACCTGAACGTGGAGCTGTGGAGTTCCGCAGCCGACGCGCACTCGGCGATGCCGGCGTTCCGCGAGTTCGCACACGGGTGGGCCGAGAAGACCGGCGCGGTCAGCGACGAGCCCGTCGATGGTCTCGGCGACGAGGCCTGGCGAATCTCGGCCAGCGGGTATAGCGAGGAGGTGACGTACAAGTGGCGTCGTGACGACCTCGTGCTCGAGGCTCACATTCAGTGTGACCCCGCATGCCCGTCCGACATCGACGAGGCAGCACGTGCATGGGTTGACGCGATCGACGAGGAAGCGCGACGGCCGAAGGCATAGCTCCGCCTGCCGACGCTCATGCCGCCTGACGACTGAACGTGGTATTACGCGGCTGATGGTGATTGGGGTAACGCTTCGCGCGGTGCGGGTCGGCGATGCGGTAGCCCTCGCGGGGCTGCTCGGCGAGCTCGGCTACCCCTCAACGCCCGAGCAGGCGGCCGAGCGGCTGGGGCGGATCGCCGACGACCCTTCGACCACGGCGATCCTCGCCGATGCCGACGGAGAGGTTGCGGGTCTTGGCGCGCTCCACGTGCAGAACCTCGTCGAGCGAGACGAGCTCGGCTGCGAGGTGGCCGCGCTCGTCGTCGGCAAGCGCTTCCGCCGCCGCGGGATCGGCGAGCTAGTGATGCGCGCGCTCGAGGACGAGGCCCCGCGCCCGCGGAGGGGCCGCCGCTACGCAAAGCAGCTCTGACTAGGCCGGCGCTGCGGCCTCGATCGGTAGTCCGTAGATGTCGCCGAGCTTCTCTCGCAGGTAACGCAGGTACGGGCCGGGGTCCATCCCGCCGCCCGTGATCCGCTCCAGCGTTTGCCGCGATGTGTATTTGCGGCCGTTCCTGTGCAGGTTCTCGCGCAGCCATCCGGAGAGCTCGCCGAACTCGCCGCGCTCGAACTGGGCGTCTAGATCGGGCAGCTCGGCCCGGATCTGCTCCCACAACTGCACGGAGACCACGTTCCCCAGCGAGTAGGTCGGGAAGTACCCGATCGCTCCGCCCGACCAATGCACGTCCTGGAGCACGCCGCGCGCGTCGTCGGGCACGTCGATCCCGAGGTAGTCCTCCATGCGCGCGTTCCAGGCCTCGGGCAAATCCTCGAGCGCGAGCTCGCCGGAGAGCATCTCCTGCTCGAGCTCGAAGCGAAGGATCACGTGCAGGTTGTAGGTCGCTTCGTCCGCTTCGACGCGGATGAGCGAAGGCTCCACCATGTTGATCGCCCGGTAGTACTCGTCGAGCTCGACCTCGCCGAATTGATCCGGGAACGTCGCCTGCAGGCGCGGGTAGAAGAAGCGCCAGAAGGGGAGCCCGCGCCCGACGAGGTTCTCCCACATGCGGCTCTGCGATTCGTGCAGGCTCATCGACGTCACCTCGGCGAGCGGCGTCCGCTCGAAGGCGGGATCGACGTTCGCCTCGTAGAAGCCATGGCCGAACTCGTGGATCGTGGCGAAGAGGCTGACGTCGAGCTCGGTCTCGTCGTAGCGCGTCGTGAGCCGGATGTCGCCCGTTCCGGCGCTCATTGCAAACGGATGCACCGTGGGGTCGAGCCGCCACGACTCGGGGTCGAAGCCGATCCGCTGGAGGATCTCGAGCGCGATCGCCCGCTGCCCCTCGATCGGGAACTCTCCGTGCAGGCAGGAGTCGTCGGCGCGATCCGAGCGCTCGGCGATCTCGGCGATGAGTGGAACGAGCTCCGTCTTCAGCGTTTCGAAGACGGCCCGCACTTCCTCGGTCTTGAGCCCCTCGTCGAAGTCGTCGAGCAGGACGTCGTACGCGGTGTCGTACCCGAGGTCTTCGAAGCAGGCGATGTACTCGTGCTGGAGCTCGAGGTTGCGCTTCAGATACGGCAGGAAGATCGAGAAGTCGGACTTCTCGCGCGCCTCGACCCAGGCCGAGAGAGCGATCGCGCCCGCGCGCGTCATCTCCGCGCGCAGCTCCGAGGGGACCCGCTTCGCCTTCTCGTAGTCCCGGCGCGTGATCCGGATCAGGCTCGCCTCGTCCGAATCGGCATCGAGCCCCTCCTCGTATCCGCGGAGATCTTCGAGCAAGCGGCCGATGTCCTCGGCAATGAACGCCTCGTGCGCGACCCGATCGAGCGTCCCGAGCTGCTCTGCGCGCACCTCTCCGCCCCTGGGCGGCATCTTGGTGTGCTGGTCCCAGCCGAGAATCGCCCGCGCCATGCGCAGATCGTGGATCGAGGCCAGCCGCTCTTTGAGCTCTTCGTAGGTCTTCGTCACGGGGGTCCCCCTCGGGCGTCGCTTGCGCTGAGAGCCTACTTGAGGACTTCCTCCGAGTAGACGCCGTTCGGGTTCCAGAGCAGGAAGCCCTTCGCGTGAAACCTCCGCGCCGCCCTGATCTGCGCCCAGACCTCTTCGGGCGGACGGCTGCCCCCGCTCAGCGAGAAGTCCTCGAGCCATGGGATCAGCATCGCCTTGCGGCCGAGCATCGCGTTGCGGAAGTCGCGGAGCGAGAAGGCCACCGTCTGGCCGGGGACCGCGCTCGGATCGGGCAGGTTGAACTCGCCCGGGTTGTAGTGCGAGGGATAGACCATCGGGTAGACCGCGTCCACGTACTTGGCCAGGCGACCCGGCTTCTGTCCGATGCCGAGCTCGTGCGTCGCCGAGAGCCCGAACACGTCGACGGACACGCGCACCCCGAGCGGCTTCAGCTGGGAGGAGGCGTAGTGCACGAAGCGGGTGACCGTCCAGCCCGGCGGCTCCTTCGCCTGCCCCGGGAAGACGGCCTCCTCGATCGGGCCGTCGCTCGGGAAGCGCGCGTAGTCGAACTGGATCTCGTCGAAGCCGGCGCGCGCGGCCGCTTTCGCGATCTCGATGTTGTAGTCCCAGACCCGCTTGTCGTAGGGATTGGCCCAGCCGAGGCCGGCGTCGTTCGTCCAGACGGAGCCGTCCCGCCTCCGAATCGCGAGGTCCGGGCGCTCGCTCGTCAGCGTCGGATCCTCGAAGACGACGACACGGCCGATCAGGTAGACGCCCGCCTTGCGCGCTTTCGCGGCCGAGCGGCCCGCCTTGTAGTAGGGCTGCGAGGCTCCGATCCGGCGGGCGAGGGTGCTTGCGGGCATCAGGAACCCGACCTTGCCGTTCTCGTCCTTGACGTCGAGCTCGATCGTGTTCAGGCCGGGAAACGCGAGGTACTCGTCGAGCTTCGGGCCAAGCGACATGGTGACGTGGACGCCCCGCACCTCGGCGGGCAGGGGCCGCGGACGCTCCGGCTTCGGCCTCTGCTTCTTCGCGGCGCTCGCCTGCTTTTCGCCGCTCGATGACCCGTGAGCGCGCGTCCCGATCACGGTCGCCCCGAGCGCCACGACCGCCGTTGCGACGAGCAAGGCCGCGGCCGCGCCGGTGCGGCGAAGGCGGCGACGGCGGCGCGCCTGAGCCCGCCGTTCCCGAAAGCGTTGGTTGGGATTGGCGCGCTCGAGCTCAGGCAGCGGCGGCACTGTGGAAAACCCTAAGCGCTTTCGCTGCTCGCCGCGCGTGCATGGACGAACGGCCACCCCGCGCGGAGCGTGGGATCAAGCGCGCAGACGATCACGTCGACGAGGAAGTGGACGGCGATCGCGAGCAGCGTCGCCCAGAGGAGGATCGTCTCGGCGACAGGAAGGTCGAACCCGGCCAGGCTGTGGAACAGGATCCCGCCGAGACCCGGAAGGCCGAAGATGACCTCGACGAAGACGGCGGCGCCCAAGGCGAATCCCACGTCCCGTCCGACGACGCGAGTCATCGCAAGCACGGAGCGACGGATGACAACAGCCTGGTCGCCTTCTTTCGCCTGCCTGGCGCCGAAGACGACTGTCCGGAGGATGCGGGCGTAAACCGCAGCGAAGAAGAGAGCGAAGGTGACCCAGGGGAGGACGAGGTGCTTCGCCCACTCGCTCACTCCTCCGCACCCTTTCCCCGGACTGAAGACGTCGCAATAGCCCTGGATGGGGAGCCACTCGACGTAGAAAGAGAGCTCGAATGCGACCCAGACCGGGATCGCTGCCACCGCCAGCTGGACCGGAAGCCTCCAGAGCCGGCTCGCCTTCGCGCCGCCCCTGGCCCACGCGAGGCTGAACAGGAAGGCGAGCGCCAGTGCCAGCGCAAGCCCCGGCAGGACGACCGAGGCCGTCACGGGAATCGCCCTGAGCGCGACGGACCTCGTGTCTCTCCGCCGGCTGAACGACCGCCCGAACGAGCCGTCGCTTGCGAAGTCGCGGATGAACTCGCCGTAGCGGACGATGAACAGCCGGTCCCGGTCGTAGTACGGCTCCAGGAGTCGCGCATCGAAATGGACCCCGGGCGGCGGGTGCGCCGCGACGAGCCGGAAGGTCGAGAACACCGCCACGGTGGCGAGGAACACCGCCAGCAAAGCCCAGGCGAGCCGGACGAGGAAGAAGCGCCGGAAGCTCACCTGCCGTCGGCGCCGAAGAGCCGGTTGAGCGTGTCGCCCGCGATGTAGCCGGCGATCTTCGGGTTCTCCTGCAGGCGGCGCACCGAGTAGCTGTACCAGTGCCGTCCGAAGGGCACGTAGACGCGCAGACGATGGCCGTCGCGCACGAGTCGATTGCCGCCCGCCTCGCGCACGCCGAGAAGCATCTGGAACTCGTACTGCTCCCGCTCGAGCCGGTGCTCGGCGACGAGCCGCAGCCCCTCCGAGATCAGCCACTCGTCGTGCGTGGCGATGCCGACGTAGCACCCGGCGTGCAGCAGCTCACGCAGGCAGAGCACGAAGTTCGCACGGACTGCCTCGAAGTCGCGGTAGGCGATCAGCGGCGGCTCGATGTAGATGCCCTTGCAGAGCCGCACGTTCGGCCGGAGCGGAGCGAGCGCGCGGATGTCCCTGATCGTCCGCCGCAGGTACGCCTGGAACACGACCCCGACGTTGTCGAGACCCTGCTCGCGCAACTCACGGTAGAGCTCGATCGTGTCGGACGTGGTGCTCGAGTCCTCCATGTCGATGCGTACGAAGTTGCCGCTCTCCGCGGCGTGCCGAACGACCGTCTCGAGGTTCTTCCGGCAGAGCTCATACGCGAGGTTGAGCCCGAGCGCGGTGAGCTTGACGCTGACGTTCGAGTCAAGCCGCTCGCGCTCGATCGCCTCGAAGACGTCATGGTAGGCGCGCACGAAGTCGAGCGTCTCCCGGCGCGACTTGGTCTCCTCGCCGAGGACGTCGATCGTCGCCATCTTGCCCTCGGCGTTCAGCTCCTCGACCACCCGGCAGGCGTCGGCGAGCGTCGTCCCCGCGATATAGCGCTCCGATATCCGGCGGATGATCGGCCGGGGGATCGCCGGGAGAGCGCGGACGATGGCGCGATCGAAGAGAGCCAAGGGCCCGGCGATTCTAGGGCTCCCGGTCATGTGGACTTGACGAAAACGGCTCCGCAGCGCAAGATCGAGGACGATCGCGCGAGGGGCAAAACGGGAGGGGGAGATTTCTTGGCGTCAGCAGTTACGTTCTTCGTGTTCCGCACGGGCCTGGGCGTCGTCTGCCTGCTCGCGGGGCTCGAAAAGGCCCGGGCGCCGCGCGACTTCTTCGACGGCGTGCGCCAGTACCGCCTCGTTCCCACTGGCCTGGCGCCGCTCGTCGGGGGTTCCCTGATCGGAGTCGAGCTCGCCGTCGGTCTCCTCCTGGTCAGCGGGCTTCTCCAGGCCGTTGCAGGAGTCGCGGCGATCGCGCTCTTCACCGTCTTCGCGGCCGCGCTCGCGATCAGCCTCGCCCGCTCCAACCGAGCGCCCTGCCACTGCTTCGGCGCCTCGGATGTCGAGAAGATCTCGCCGCTCGCGCTCCTTCGCGCGCTGGCGCTCGCGGGCCTCGGAGTAGCCGTCCTCCTCTTCGCGCTCGACGGCACGCCATGGCCGGCCGGCGACGACGTGCTGCCCGGGCTGATGATGGCGGCTGGTCTCGTCGCGGCCACCCGGCTCTCGGGCCTGCTCCCGCTCGCGTGGTCGTTCCTCCGCGCCGAAGCGACCTTCTATCCCACGCCGACCCGGCGCGTCAGCTTCCGGCACCAGCCGCTGAGCGTCCCGCTCCACCCGAGGGAGACCCCATGAGCGGCGTGTGGCTCGCCTCCTACATCGTCCTCTGGCTGGTCGTGCTCATGCTCGGCTTCCTGCTCGCAGGCGCGCTGCGGCAGCTCGGGCTCATCCAGCTCCGTCTCGGCGACGATCCGGGCGCGCTCATCACCGACAGCGGCCTCGAGCGCGGCGTCAAGGCTCCCGACTTCACGGCGCTCGACTCCGAGACGGAGGAGCTCATCACGCTCTCGGAGCTCCCCTCCGTGCCCCGCATGCTCGTCTTCGCCTCGCCGGGCTGCCTCTCGTGCCGCGAGCTGATTCCCGGCCTGAACGAGGTCCGGAAGACGAGGCGCGAGTTCGACTTCCTCGTCGTCTGCCGCGGCGACGTCGAGTCATGTCGCGGGTTCGGGCGCATGAACAGGCTCGAGGCGCCGATGCTCGTGGACACCAACGGCCAGATCGAGAAGGACTATCTCGTCACGCTGACGCCGTTCGCCTACCTGCTCGACTACGAAGGCAACGTCGTCATTCGTGGGGTCGCCAACGACTGGCGCCAGCTCGAGTCGTTGCTCGAACAGGAAGGGACACTCCAGGCCGGCCGGGCCTGGTTCGACGTGGACGGAGACGGCGAGCCGGCTGCCGTCGTGGACTCGAAGGAGGACTGATGGATCTCACGGGAAGGGCCGCTCACGCACTCGCACGCAAATCGTCGCGACGCCAGTTCTTCAAGTTCCTCGCCGCCGGCTCGCTCGGCACCGGCCTCTTCCTCACCGGCACCGACGTCTCGATCGGCGCCCTCACGGGCTGCGTCGGCTGTGGCGGCGGCCCTTGCAATCCCTGCTTCTCGCCGGCCGGGGTGTGCGACGTCGTCGATCCCAACTATCCGTGCAAGGCCTGCCAGGAGGGCGGCGGCTGCCCCGTCGGCTGCAACACCGGCGGCGAGTGGTTCTGCTGCCAGACCTCGGGGCGTGTCGGCTGCCGGATTCGCTGTTCCGAGTGCAACTGCCCGGCCGGCTGCGCGAACCCGTCCTGTCACTGCTTCACGCAGCTCAGCATCCCCTGCACGCCACGGCTGCATTCGGGTGACCAGCCGTGCCCCTGCCCGCCTCTCCAGGTGCCGCTCGTCGCCGGCGCGCATGGCTAGCTCGGCGCGGCTCGGAGGATTCGTCGGCCTCGCCGGGCTCGCAGGTCTCGCGACCGCCGCGCTCGTCGGAGGAGTGGCGAAGCCGGAGATCGGGGCGCTGCCCGTCTTCGTGCTCGTCAGCCTCAGCCTCGTCGTCGGGCTCTCGACGGCCGCGAGCCCCTGAGGGCTGTCAATGGTCGGAGAGATCGGCCCCCTGGTCGAGGTGGGCAAGAGAAAGACAGCGCTCGCTCTTCACGTCGCCGGCGGCCTGGCGGGCGGCGCGGCGATCGGCGTCGTGCTCGGATTCGCAGGGCTTCTCCTGCGGGCAGCGCTCGGCGGAACGCTCGACACCATCTTCACGGTGGCCGTCGGAGCGGCGCTCCTCTACGCGGCCTCAATCGACCTCGGGCTGCTCCCTCTTCCCCACCTCACCTGGGAGCGCCAGACGCCGGGCGCATGGCCCTGCGCCCTCGGCCACTACCCGGGGATCTTCGGGTGGGGCTTCGACCTCGGGCTCGGGATCAGCACGCGAATCCCGTACCAGTCGCTGCTCGTCTTGCCGCTCGCGGCGCTCCTGGCCGGCGATCTCGCAACCGCTGTGGCGATCACCGCGGTGTACGGAGCCTCACGCGCGCTCGCCGTGGTTGCGGCCGTCTCGGCGGCCGACCACAACTACGCGGCTGCCTGCGACGCGATCCAGACCCGCGTCGTGCCGCTCAAGCGTCTGGTCGGCGCAACAGCCCTTGTAATTGCGGCCCTAATCGTGATTTCCTAACGAGGGAGGAGGTGCAGAGATGGATGGAGCGATCTTTCTGCTGAGCCGAGACGTCACCAACGACGACGGCGTGACGATGCAGCAGAACGTGACCGTGTTCGCCACGAGCGCGAACGAGGCAAGAGCGATCGTGAGCGACCAGTTCGCACGACTGCGTCGCGTTTCGAAGTCCGCGGAGAAGGCCTATCAAGCGACTCCCGCGTTCGCCGTCAACAAGGTGTCCCTCGATGAGCCGAAGCTGATCACGTCCGGGATCACCGGGTAACGTGGACGTCACAAGGAAGACAGCCGGCATGCTCGCGCGCCGCTCGTCGCGGCGACAGTTCTTCAAGTTCCTCGGCGCCAGCTCGCTCGGCGCAGGCCTCTTCCTGACTCGAACCGAGGTCTCGATCGGCTCGCTCACCGGCTGCGTGGGCTGCGGCGGAGGGCCGTGCAACCCGTGCGTGGGCATCGGCCCGATCTGCACCGACGCAGGGTTCCTCTGCAAGTCGTGTCAGGAGGCCGGCGGCTGTCCGGCTAGCTGTCAAACCTCCGGCGAGTGGTTCTGCTGCCAGACCTCGGGGCGGACGGGCTGCCGGATCCGCTGCTCGGAGTGCAACTGCCCGCCCGGCTGCGCGAACCTGAGCTGCCATTGCTTCGTGCAACTCCCGATCCCCTGCACTCCACGGCTGCACTCGGGCGACCAGCCCTGTGCCTGCCCGCCGCTGCAAGCGCCGATCGCGTTCTGATGGATCTCACGAGCAAGGCCGCACAGGCGCTCGCTCGCCGGTCGTCGCGTCGCCAGTTCTTCAAGTTCCTCGCCGCAGGCTCGCTCGGCACCGGCCTCTTCCTCACCGGCACGGATGTCTCGATCGGCGCGATCACGGGCTGCGTCGGCTGCGGCGGAGGCCCCTGCAACCCCTGCGGCTCACCGGCGCCGATCTGCGAGGCGGTCGGTTTCTCGTGCAAGACCTGCCAGCTGGGCGGCGGCTGCCCCGACGGCTGCAACACCGGCGGAGAGTGGTTCTGCTGCCAGACCACGGGGCGTGTCGGCTGCCGGATTCGCTGCTCCGAGTGCAACTGCCCGGCCGGCTGCGCGAACCCGTCCTGTCACTGCTTCACGCAGCTCAGCATCCCGTGCACTCCACGGCTGCACTCGGGCGACCAGCCCTGCGTCTGCCCGCCGTTGGAGGCGCCGATTCCTAGCCTTGGTTCTAGCTTTCCCGCATGAAGCCCTGACGGGCTGCGCTGACTAGGGCAACAGCCTCGGGGAAGAGAACCCGCATCGCGTCGCGAAGCGCGATCGCCTGCTGGTCCGGTCCGCCTTCGACGCTCATCCGCTTGAGCGCTGCAGCGGTGAGATCGACGGCGGTGTTGAGCGTGAGCGTCGCGAACTGCTCGCGCTGAGCTTCGGCCACGGACTCCGCCTGGCGCGCGGCGAACTCCTGGAGGTTGCGCATCAGCTCGTCGGGGTCGCCGCCGAAAGGGAATCCGAATGATCCTTCCATGACCCCAACGATAACCACGCTCACTCGAGTGGGAGCTTGTAGCTCGTCTCGACCTCGTGGCTGAAGTCCTCGACGAGGGCCGGAGCGCGCCTCATCGCCTCGGCCAAAGACGACCCCGTCGAGGGCCCTAGGGCCTCCTCCAGCCGCCTCGTCGCCGCGCCGACCCGGTCGAGGAAGCCGGGCTCCGCGAGGCGCGGCGGCGCACCGATGACGCGCTCGAGGGCGAGGGCAGCCTCCTCGGCCTCCTCGATCCCGGGTGGGTTCTCCGTCAGGCGCAGCCCCACGAGGCGCTCGCGCAGACTCTCGAGCTCGCCGCCGCAGGCGCTCTCCTCGGCGATCTCGCAGAGAGCGGTGATCGAGACCGTGCGCCGAACGACGTCCCGGCTCGTCACGGGCTCGCCGGCGGCATCGAGGACGACCCAGGCCCGCTCCTCGCCGGAGAGGAAGGCGCAGAGATACGTCCGCTCCCCCGGTTCGGCCTCCGCAGAGACGATTCCCGCCAGCTCCTCGCCCGGCCGGATGAGGTGCGCGGCAGAGGCCGCCGCGCGTTCGAGATCGTCGCGGAGCGCCACGGCGCGAACCTTAGAGGTGGTTTCGTGATGAGCTCGGGTTGGATCGACCGGTCACTTCAGACGGACACCGGGCGAAGCCCGGCGTCCTGAGGGCGGCACCGCAAGCGGCGCCCTAGACTCGGCACCGTGGCTGTTCTCACGTCCGCGCGGGAGCTCTTCGCGCCGCTCGGCCCGACGTACGACCGCTGGAGCCGCCTGCTCTCGCTCGGCCAGGATCCCCGCTGGCGCCGCTTCCTCGTCTCGCGGGTCGAGGCCGGCCCTGAAGACGAGGTTCTCGACGTCGGAACCGGAACCGCCGCCGTTGCGATCGAGCTCGCGCGTCGCACGGGCTGCCGCGTCGTCGGCATCGACCAGAGCCCGGAGATGCTGGTGGCCGGGCGGGCGCGTGTGGAGGCGGCCGGGTTGAAAGAGCGAGTTCGTCTCGTGGAGGGCAGAGCCGAGGAGCTTCCCTTCGCCGAGGGCTCTTTCGATGCGCTCACGTTCACGTATCTCCTGCGCTACGTCGCCGATCCCGCGGCGACCCTGAGCGAGCTCGGCCGAGTCGTGCGCGCGGGCGGGACGATGGCTGCGCTCGAGTTCGGCCTCCCGCGCGGCGTCTGGCGTCCGCTCTGGGAGCTCTACGTCAGGGTCGGTCTGCCTGTCGCTGGCCGGCTGATCTCGCCCGGCTGGCAAGAGGTCGGCGCCTTCCTGGGCCCGAGCATTCGCGAGTTCCATGCCCGCCTTCCGCTCGAGCGGCAGCTCGAGCTCTGGCGCGAGGCCGGATTCGAAGACGTGCGGGTACGCCGCCTGAGTCTCGGAGGTGGCTACGTCGTCTGGGGCCGGCGCGCTTGAGCTCCGAGCCGAGACCCGCCTTCTATGCCCTCGCGCCCGGAGGCTGGCGCGACTACGTGACTCTGCTCCATCCGCCGTACACGCTCTGGCACCTCTCCTACGTCGGCATCGGGGCCGCGCTCGCTCCGGAGCTCGGGCTCGAGCGCCTGCTCCTCGCGCTCACCGCCTTCTTCCTCGCAGTCGGCATCGGCGCGCACGCGCTCGACGAGCTGAAGGGCCATCCGCTCCGCACGCGCATCTCCGATCCGGTGCTGATCGTCCTCGCTGCAGGATCGATCGGCGGCGCGGTCGCAATCGGCGCGTACGCCTCGCTCGTCTACACCGCCTGGCTCGCGCCGCTCGTCGTCGTGGGCGCCTTCATCGTCTGCGCCTACAACCTCGAGCTCTTCGGCGGGCTCTTTCACAACGACACGTGGTTCGCACTCGCCTGGGGCTCGTTTCCATTGCTCACGGCCTACGTGGCCATGGCCGAGAGGCTGAGGCCGGAAGCGCTGCTCGCGGCAGTCTTCGCGGGCTATCTCAGCCTGGCCCAACGGCGGCTGTCGACGCAGGTGAGAACGGTACGCCGGCGCGTCTCGGCGGTCTCCGGAACGATCGAGTGGCGGGAAGGAACGCGCGAGCGGCTCGACGCGGAGACGCTGACCGCGGTGCCCGAGGCGGCGTTGCGCGCGCTGACGATCGCGGTCGTCACGCTGGCGGCCGCGCTGCTCGTTCTTCGTCTTCGCTGAAGCCGCGTTCTACGATGCAGAGCGGTGAAGCTCGAAACCGCATTCGAGATCGTCTTCGCGGCCGCAGTCCTAGTCGCGGCCGCCTCGCTGGGCGGCGCAGCCCTCGAGCGCCTGGGCAAGCGAGTCCTGCTCGTGGTGCTCGGCGCTCTCGGGGCCGCGGCCACGGCGGCCTGGGTTGCCGTCGCGCTCGAGCCCGGAACGGAACTGGCAGTTTCGGCGACCGGCCTCGCGGCCTGTTTCGTCGCGGTCGTCGGAGCGCTCGCTCTGAGACGTGGGCTCGCCCAGGGCCGATCGATCGAGCGGGACATCGAGCGCGCGCAGTCCGAGCTCGAGGCAGTCGTCGAACGCGAGCTGCGCGGGCGCTCCGCCGAGATCGAGCGTGCCCTGGCCAGGGGACGGGCTGATTCGCTTTCGGCCTACGCCGAGGAGGAGCGCCGCCTCGCCGAGACTCGCCGGCAGGCGCTCGAGAAGAGTGAGGAGCGGCTGCGACACGGGCTCGCCGAGGCGTTCTCCAAGGTCCAGGACCAGGTCGAGCAACGCCTCGCGGCCTGGCACCAGGACCTTGATCGCTCGCAGAGTCAGCTCGGCACGCGGCTCGAGCAGACCGCCCGGCGCGAGCGGGCTCTGATCGAGGCGCTCGAGGCCCGCCTCGAGAGCGACGCCGAGGCGCTCAAGACCGTGGACGAGGAGCAACGGGCCGGGGTCGCGCGCCTGCGCGAGGATCTCTCGCGCTCCGCCAAGGAGGCGGCGGCGGCCGCGACGGCCGAGCTCGACTCGCACGCGAGCGAGCGCCGCCGCGCGCTGCACGAGATCGCAGAGCGGCTGACCGCGAGGGAACATGACCTGATCCGTCGCATCGAGCGCGAGGAGATGGAAGCCGCCCGGCGGATCCAGAGTACATTCGCCGACGTCGAGCGCCGCCAGGTCGACCAGCTCGAACGCGTACTCGAGCGCGCCGCGACGCGCTTCGTCGACGCGGCGGCCGTCCAGTTCGAAGGAACCGTGAAAGCTGCGAAGGAGGACACCGCGCGGCGGTTGGCCCGAGAGCTCGAGCGCGTCGGTCAGTCCTTCGCCCGCGAGGGCGAGTCGATGCTCGCCGAGCGCCTCTCGCAGCTCGGCGATGTAGGCGGTCTCCGGCTCGAGAAGAAGCTCTCGCTGGCCTCCGCAGCTCTCGAGCGCCAGCAGGAGGAGTTCGTCGGCGCGCTCAATCGACGGCTCGGTGAAGTCGAGGAAGAGCTCCGCGAGCGGCTGAGCTCTCTCGCCGCCGAGGAGGAGGCCGAGCGGGCCGCGCTCGAGGCGCGGCTGGGCGAGATCGCGCGCCGAATCGATGAGGTCGTCGCGAGAGCCGAGGAACGGCTCGGCTCCCTCTCGCACAGCGCGCGTTAGGTCCCGACTTCCGACGGGCAGGGTTCGTCGTACCGAGGACGAATCTCCGGCCCAGTGACATGACCCAGATCGCCGAACACGACCAGGACGAGCGCCAGAAGGTGGAAGGTTGGCGCCTCCATACCCTGATGGAGGCCGGGTATCCGCTCCCGCTGGCCGAGAAGCTCGCGCACAGTGGGGCCGACCTCCACACGGCTGTCGAACTGCTCAGGCAGGGCTGCGAGCCGAAGACGGCCGCCGAGATTCTGCTCTAGCCCCAGCCCCAGGCCCGCACTTCTCCCCACCCGGGTGGGGAGAGCTGTCCACCCGCCACCCGCCGCGAGCCTAGCCCCTGGAGGCGAACGAAACCGGGCCGGAAGTCGAACAATTCGCACACCTCCCCGCCGTCCCGGCCCGGCCGCGCGTGAAGCCGCAGCCCAGGACGTAGCATCAGTGCCGTGAAGCTGGAGGCAATCGAATACGGCGATCGCCGTGTCTACACGGTCTCGACCTTCAACCGCGGCGTTGCGAGCTGGCTCTCGCGCCTGCCGACCGTCTGGGTCGAAGGCGAGGTGACCGAGCTCCGCCGCCAGGCTCGGTGGCAGAGCATCTTCCTGACGCTCAAGGATCCCGGCGACGGTTCCTGCCTGTCCGTGACGATGCCGCGCGGCCAGTTCGACGCGCTTCGCCTCGAGCTCACAAACGGCGAGCGTGTCCACGTGTTCGGCCGGCCCGAGCTCTTCGAGGCGCGAGGGGACTTCCGCTTCCGCGCGCTCTCGATCGAGCGCTTCGGCCTCGGTGAGCATCTCGCGGCGCTGGAGCGCCTCAAGCGCAAGCTCGCGGCCGAAGGATTGTTCGCCCAGGAGCGGAAGCGCGAGCTCCCGCACATCCCTCGCCGGATCGGGCTCGTGACCGGGAACGACGCGGCCGCCAAGCGGGACGTGCTGACGGCCATCACGACCCGCTTTCCGCCGGCGCGGCTTCTCGTCGCCGAGACGTACGTCCAGGGACCGCGCGCCGCCGTCGCCGTCTGTGAAGCCCTGCGCGAGATCTCCATCGCTCCCGAGATCGACGTCGTCGTCCTCGCCCGCGGCGGAGGGAGCTTCGAAGATCTGCTCCCCTTCAGCGACGAGCGGCTCGTGCGCGCGATCGCGGACTGTCCCGTCCCGGTCGTCTCGGCCGTCGGCCATGAGCAGGACACCCCGCTGTCGGATCTCGTCGCGGACGTCCGCGCCTCGACCCCGACCGCGGCTGCGCGCCTCGTCGTCCCGGATCTCGCGGAGCTCACGGCACGGCTCGACCGGTTGCGGGCGGGGCTCGCACGCGGGGCCCATGCCTCTCTCGACCGCGAGCGCCGCCGCCTCGAGCTCGCACGCGACCATCTACGGCGGGCGCCGCTGCTGCTCGTGGAGCGCAGGCGAGCCGCCCTCGAGCATTCGGCAGGGCGCCTTCGGGCGCTCTCGCCGCGGGCAACGCTCGAGCGCGGGTACGCGATCGTGCGGGCCGCTGGAACGATCGTCCGCTCGAGCGCGCAGGTCGCGCCGGGAGCCAAAGTCGACGTCGAGCTCGGCGGCGGAGGCTTCGGCGCCCGCGTCGACGAGACGCGATGAGCGAGCCGAGCTTCGAGGACGCCCAGCGCGAGCTCGAGGCGATCGTCCAGCGGCTCGAAAGCGGCGAGGCAAGCCTCGACGAGGCGATCGCGCTCTGGGAGCGAGGCGAGGAGCTCTACCGCCTCTGCTCCACGCGTCTGGACGCCGCACAGGGCCGTATCGAAGAGCTCGCCCGGCGCGTGGAAGCGGTCAGGCCCTAGAACTCGAACTCGCAGCCTGCATAGAATCCGCTCCATGGCTGCCCCGACCGAACTCATTCAGCGGGTTCCCCTCTTCTCCGACCTGGACAAGAAGGACCTCGAACAGCTGGCAGGCTCGATGAAGGAGCGCATCTTCGACGAGGGCGACACGATCACGCGCGAAGGGCAGTCGGGAGTCGGCTTCTTCATCATCGAGGACGGTGAGGCGAGTGTGTCCGTCGGCGGCGAGGAGCGGAGGACGCTCAAGGCCGGTGACTCCTTCGGCGAGATCGCGCTGATCGACGACAGCGCGCGCACGAGCACGATCACGGCCAACTCGAGGCTCAAGACCTACGGGATCACTTCCTGGGAGTTCAGGCCGCTCATCGAGAGCAATGCCGGTCTCGCCTGGAAGATGCTGCACGTGCTAGCGAAGCTGCTACGCGAAGCCGAGCAGCGCTCGTCCTAGACGCCCGCCGAGCTCGACCAGATCGTCAGCCGCCCGCTCCGGGTCCCCGCTCAGCGCGACCGTCTCCATACCGCGGGGCGCGTCTTCGACCCGACCGCCGAACACGACACAGCGAACCCCGTCCTCCGCGCAGACGCGCGCCACTGCGCCGACGGCCTTCCCCTCCGTGCTCGAGCGATCTACCGTGCCCTCGCCCGTGACGACCAGCTCCGCGCCGCGCGCCTGCTCGCGAAAGCCCGTCCGCTCGAGGACGAAGTCGGCGCCCGAGACCAGTCGGCCTCCGAGCAGCGCGATCGCGGCGCCGAGGCCACCCGCAGCCCCGGCGCCGGGGAGGTCGGCATAGGGACGGAGCTCCTCCATCGCGGCCAGACGCGCCTCGAGCTCGTCGACCTGCTCCGGGGAGGCGCCCTTCTGCGGGCCGAAAGCCCGCGCCGCCCCGCGCTCGCCGAGCAGGGGGTTCCCGACGTCGGCGAGCCCGACCAGCTCCCGGCCCGCGAGTCCTTCGCCGACGACCTCGCGCAGGCCCGCACCTCCGTCCACGACCGCCGTGTCTCCCAGGCCGACGAGGATCGGGCCCGACGCGGCCGCAGCCGCGCTCAGGAGCAACTCCCCGAGCCCGCGGCTCGTCGCGCGCAGGGGGTCGGGCTCCGCCTCGCGCACCAGGCGCAAGCCGACCGCCTCGGCCGCCTCGACGACGACCGTCCCGTCCTCGAGGACGAGGTAGCGCGCCGCAACCACACGTCCGAGCGGATCGCCGACCGCGGCCGTGCGCCACTCACCGCCCAACGTAGCCGCGAGCACTTCGGCCGTCCCCTCGCCGCCGTCGGCGACCGGCAGCTCCTCCACGTCGGCCCCTGCCGTCCGGAACCCCGCGGCGAGCGCCATCGCCGCCTCGACTGCGGAGAGAACGCCCTTGAGGCTAGCCGGAGATGCGAGCGCGCTCACGTGCCGGCTCCTCGAGGCGCGCCGGGTCCGCCTCCTCGGCCGCCGGCGCCACCTCGGCCTGATCGGCGCCGGGCATTCGCCTGAGCATGGCGAACGAGAGGCCCTCGCGGGCGAGGAAGAGCAGGCCGACCCCGACGCCGACCGACATCTCGATCGCCTGCAAGCCGATCCCGAACGCGAATCCCTTCGCATACGCGACTCCGTAGGAGACGAGCGGGAGCGCGACCGCGGCCTGGACGAGCCCGACGTTGCCCGGCCAGAGCGGGAACAGCATCGCCACGTTCATCAGCACGAGGACGAGTCCCGCCGCCGGGAGCGGCGCGTGGATGTCGAACGCGCGCATCGTCGCCCAGACCGCAAGCAACTGGCACGACCAGCCGAGGCACTGGAGGAGCGCCGCGACCGCTGCGGGGACCGGCGCGCGCATCACCCCGAGCCCTTGGCGAGCCATCGTCACGAGACGCCGCAACCGGCCCGCGCCCTCGAGCACCGAGCGGTGGTGGCGCCGCGCCCCGGCGAGCGCGAACGCGAAGAGGCCGAACCCGACCGCGACGAAGATCATCAGGCTCGTCAGCGCCCAGTGCGGGATCTTGGCCGTCGCGAGGACGTAGCCGATCAGCAGCAGCATCGGAAAGAGGTCGAAGACGCGATGAGCGAAGACCGTGCCGACGAGCGTCGCCCAGGCGCCGCGACCACGTTGCCGGCGGCGGGTGAGAACGGCGACCCGCGCGAGCTCCCCGATCCGTCCCGGCAGCACGGCATTGGCGAAGAGCCCGACTCCGAACGCCGAGAAGACCGTGCGAAAGCGCGGGCGAGGCGGGGGCATCCCCTGCTCGATGACCTGGTTCCAGGCGGCTGCGCGGGCGACCACGGAGAGGAGGTTGAGCCCGATCGCGGCCACGACCCAGCGCCAGGTGACCAGCTGAAAGGCATCCGCGACGAGATTCCACTGCGGCGCGCGCCAAGCGAGGAGCACAACTATCAGCGCGAAAGCTGGGACGATGAGCGCGAGCCGGGCCCAGGTCGTCCTCGGCACCCTCACGCAGCGACCGCCTTCGGCTCGCCGACGAGCGACTCGTAGAGCTCGGCCAGCCGGCTCGCGATCCGCTCCCACGAGTAACGCTCCTTCGCGATCGCCCGAGCCGAGCACCCGAGCTGCTCGCGGCGAGGCTCGTCCCCGAGCAGATCGACGACCCCCTCCGCCAGCGCTGCCGGATCGCCGGGCGGGACGAGCAGGCCCGCCTCCGGCTCCATCACGCCGCGGTAGCCGGAGATGTCCGAGGCGACCACGGGGGTCGCGCAAGCGAAGGCACGCGTCAGCACCATCCCGAAGCTCTCACCGCCGAGCGACGGCGCGATCAGCGCCTTCGCGTGCAACAGCTCGGCCGTGAGCTCATCCTGGGAGAGAAAGCCGAGGACGTCGATTCCCTCCTCGGGCACCCGGAGGCGCGCCTGCAGGAGCCGCACCGCGAGTGGATCGGCGCCGATCAGCCGCAGCCGCGCATCGGTACGCCGCTGGATCTCGGGCCATGCCCGGAGCAGCACGTGAAGCCCCTTGCGTGGCTCCTGGCGCCCCACGAAGACGACGCGCTGCTCGCGCCGGGCCGGGTCGGCTTCGTCCGGGGTGAGGACGCCGTTCGGGATCAGCTCGTAGACGCCGGGGAAGTAGCGGTTGACAGACTCGCGCGCCGGCTGGGAGACCGCGATCCGGTGGTCGAGCCTCTCCATCAGGAAGCCCCACAACGGCTTGCCCACCTTGAGCCACGAGAGCTCCCCCGAGGCATGGAAGGTCGCAACGAGCGGGCAATCGGCAAGCGCCAGCGTCGCGACGCCCGGCACCGGCGTCATCGGCTCGTGGACGTGGACGAGATCGAACCGCTCGCGCTCGAGCACGCGGCGCACGCGGAGCACCGCGCGCGGGCTGAGGATGATGTTCGGCAGCGTTCCGTTCGCCGGCACGATCACCGAGCGGCCGATCGGGATCACCTCGGGGGGCGGCTCGCCGTGCCTTCCGAGCCGGGGGTGGAGCACGCGCGTGAAGCTCCCGGGTGGGTCGTTGCCCATCACGAGTCGCACCTCCAGGCCCAGGTGGCGGAGCGCGGCCGCCTGGAGCTCCGCGTGCTCGACGACGGCGCCCCAGAACGACCAGGAGTAGGGAACGACGATCCCGACTTTCATGGCCGCTGGAACTATGCACTGCTCGGATAGCTTGGGGAGATGCGCGTCCCTGCCAGTGCGATCGCCGCCCTGGTCGTCCTCGCAACCGCCGCGTGCGGTGGAAGCGGTGAGAAGACACCCGCCCCGCTGACGAAGCCCCCCGCCCCCACCCTGCACCGCGTCCGGGAGCTCGCGGCCCGCGTGCCGGAGAGGACGAGCATCGCGCTGCGGGCTCGTCCGCAAGGGCGCGTCGTCGCCACGATCGGGGCGCGGACCGAGTTCGGGTCGCCCCAGACACTTGCGGTCGCCGCGCGGCGGGGGGACTGGGTCGCGGTCCGAAGCCCTGCTCTCGAGAACGACGAGGTCGGCTGGGTGCGTGCTCGACAGCTGCGGCTTCTGAACCGCCCCGTCTCCCTCGAGGTCGACCTTTCCCGGCGAGAGCTGACCGTGCACGACCCGCAGGACCCGGACCGCCGGATCAGCGTCGCGATCGGCGCGCCGGACACGCCGACGCCCCCCGGGGAGTTCTACGTCACCGACAAGCTCCTGGGCGCTGACTTCGGCCCTTACTACGGCTGCTGCATCCTCGCGCTGTCCGGCCGCCAGCCGAACCTCCCGCAGGGCTGGTCCGGCGGCGACCGCCTCGCGATCCACGGCTCGCCGACCCCGACGTGGGGCCGCGCCGTCTCGAACGGCTGCCTGCACGCGGACGAGGCCGACCTGCGCTACCTGATGAAGACGATCCCGCTAGGTACGAGAGTCCTGATTCACGCCTAGCGATCAACCGGTAGCAGTCGGCTAATACACTCGCTCGATGGACGCCGGGCTCGCCGAATTGCACACCCATCTCGGCGGGTCCGTTGCCTCCGACATCCTCTGGAGCCTCGCTCACGAGCAGGGGATCGCTTTGCCGGTCAAGGATTTCTGGGAGTTCGACGCCCTCGTCACCGTCTCCGACCCCCAGGGCGTCCAGGACCTGAACGCGCTCGACGCGATCTACCACTGGACGGAGCTCATCCAGTCGAGCCCGCTCGCGGTGGAGCGCTCTGTGCACGCCGCGATCGGCGGGGCCTATCGCTCGCAGAGGATCACGACGCTCGAGCTGCGCTTCAACCCGATGAAGCGCAACCGCGGGGGCGAGCGCGATCTCGACCACATCATCATGGCCGCCGTCCGCGGGCTCGACCGGGCAAGCCTGGAGTATCCGCAGGTGCGTGCCGGCCTGATCCTGATGATGGACCGGACGTTCAACCAGCGGCAGAACGCGATCATCGTCGAGAAGGCAATCCGTTACGCGCCGCGCGGGATCGTCGGCGTCGATATCGCGGGCCCGCGCCCGAGCGGCGACGGGCCCTATCCCTATGGCGAGCTGGCGCCGCTGATCGAGCAGGCACGCTCGGCGAGTCTCGGAGTCACGATCCACGTCGGCGAGGAGGGCGGCGAGCACGGGATCGCGGAGATCCGCGACGTCGTCGAGACGCTTCGCCCGGACCGCATCGGCCACGGCATCCTCGCGGCGAAGGATCCGGAGCTGATGGCCGCGCTGCGCGAAGCGGAGATCACGCTCGAGATCTGTCCGACCTCAAACTTGTTGACGAAGTCCCTTCGTGACGAAGACGCAGTCCGCGACACCTTCCACGCCCTCGTCGATGCCGAGGTGCCGTTCACGATCGCAACGGATGGGCCGGAGATGATGCGGACGCACCTCCGCGACGAGTTCGAGCTCCTACTGCGCATTGGTGCGCTCGACGAGCAGAGACTCGACGGAGCGAACGCGCGAGGGCACGCGGTCAGCTTCGTACCCCGCTCGGCGTAGTTCGCGAAATACGCCCTTTGGCCAATGTTCAAGCGAACACGGCGCTGCTAGCGTCGGCGCCATGACACAGGTACTGAGCGAGCGAGGTCTGAAGATCACGAGCCGGCAACGCGAAGTCGTCGAGCTCATCGCCGCCGGACTGTCGAACAACGAGGTCGGAGCTCGCCTCGGCATCTCGCCGAGAACGGCAAAGGCGCACAGTGACGTGCTACGCCAGAAGCTCGGCGTGTCGCGCCGGCGCCAGATCCCGATCGCGTATCGCATGCTGACCGGTGAAGACCCGCTCTCGATGAGCCTCGGGTCGGGACCTTCCGACTCCGGGGACTGACGGCCCCCGTACCTGCGGTTACGACCGCAGGTACGGGGCCCTCCCGGGTCGCAATTTCCCGGAATCGCGCTAGCGTGAGGGGGAGAAAGGGGTGAGGTGACCACTACTGCGGTCGGTGTCAGCCGGCGCCGGATCATCAAGCGGCCCCGACTCACGCGCATGCTCGACGAGAGCGGTGCACGCCTGATCCTGCTCATCGCGCCGGCGGGATACGGCAAGACGACGCTGGCGCGCCAGTGGCTCGAGGACAAACCCGCGGCCTGGTATCGCGGTGGCCCTGCCTCAGCAGACGTGGCGGCGCTGGCCGTCGGTCTCGCAAGCGCGGCCGCGGAAATCGTCCCGGGTGCCGGGGATCGCATGCGCCAACGCCTGCGAGCCTCGGACCGGCCCGAAGAGGACGCGCGAGTACTGGGAGAGATGCTGGCGGAAGACCTCGCCGAGTGGCCAGATGACACTTGGCTCGCCATCGACGACTACCACCTGGCCTCGGGAGAAGATGCTGCGCAGTTGCTTGTAGCTGCACTCGTAGGGGCGTGCCCGATGCGCGTGCTGCTCACGAGTCGCTGGCGTCCGAACTGGGCGACCGCGCGCCTCAGAATCTATGGCGAGATCTTCGAGCTCAGTCCCTCCGAACTCGCGATGAACGATGAAGAGGCCCTTGAGACACTAGAGGCGGTCGGCGCCCATAAGGCTGCATCTCCGTTGCTCTTGCAGGCCGGGGGATGGCCGGCCGTGATCGGCCTCGCCGCATTGACGAGAAGTCTGAAAATTCCAGACGCTCAATTCTCCAAGTCGCTTACTGACTACTTCGCGCAAGAGCTATACGAGGCGGCAGATCCAGGCCTCCGAGGGAGTCTGTACGAACTCTCATTGGCTCCAACGATCGACACACGGGTCGCTCGTTTCCTCTTCGGCGAAGACAGAGCAGGTGTGCTTCTCGATCAAGCTGTCCAGCTGGGAGTCTTGACGTCGGTGGGTGTGGGGGTCTTCGAGCTGCATCCTCTCTTGCGCCATTTTCTCGAGGTTCAATCGCAGCAGCATGGAGATGAAACGCTTGTCCGCAAGGCGCTCGACCTCGGTCGATTTTCGATCGAAGCGAAGCGCTGGGACGATGCGTTCAGCCTCACGTGCAGATTCGGTTTCACCGACCTGCTCAATGATCTTGTAAGCGCCGCGAGTTCGGAGATATTGGCCGAAGGACGGCTCGCCACCCTGGAACGTTGGCTTTCGTATGCGCATGACAAGAGAATCAACTCGCCCGCGCTCGATCTTGCGGAGGCGCAGGTCGCGTTTCGCCGCGGACGTCATCGGGACGCTGAAACGCTTGCACTCCAAGCCGCCCATTCTTCAGATCTGCCCACGGAATGCATATCGCAGGCGTATTCGATAGCTGGGCACAGCGCCCACCTTGCTGACCGCGAGGAAGAGGCCTTGCATCACTACCAAGATGCGGAACGAACGGCGGCCGAGTCGCGCCAGCTGCGTGACGCTCTCTGGGGCGAGCTCCTATGCGCTCTTGACCTGGATCGATCCGACGCGAAGGGTGCGCTCAGTCGTCTCGAATCAGCCGGCACTGAGACCGGTGATGATCGGGTCCGCCTGGCCACGGGCAAGCTCTTCTTGGCGTTGCGACAAGGGACAGGCATCGACCTAGATCATCTCGGAGAGCGAACGGCCTCTCAGGCATCTGATCCGATTGTCCGCTCTTCTTTCCTCAACGCGTGGGTGTTTGCCCTGACCTTCACTGCGGATTACTCCACCGCGCTCAATGCGAGCGAACTTCAACTTCGCGAGGCGGATCGCTACAGACTCACTTTTGCGCTCCCATCGGCTTACCTCAACCGCGCACGAGCGCTTCGGGGCCTTGGCGATTTCCGTGGGGCCCACTCGTGTCTTGACAAGGCCGAGAGCGAAGACGTCCCGAATGATCGAGGGCGTCTTTGCCTTGCTAGAGCACTCTTACTTGCGGCCGAGGATCGGGACCACGCTGCGATCGAAGTTCTCTTGGGACCCTTGCCACCATTTCCCACGGCGAGCCTTCGGGATGAGCTTCTCGCGACCCGTGCCTTGATCATTCTGAAGACCGAAGAGATCGATGAATCATTGCGCTTAATAGCTCAGATTGAAACTCAACGAGCTTCGGTGGAGGCTCAGATTTTCGTCTCCTGCACGAAGGCCGTTGCGGCTATGCGTCGTGGAGACGGAGAGGCTTTAACGCTTGCCGGAGAGGCATTCGCAGCGGCCCACCGAACCGGAAACCTAGATAGTTTCGTATGCGCCTACCGAGCGCATCCGGAGCTCGCAGCACACGTAGCTGAGATTCCCGAAGCGCGCTATGAATTGAGCGCGCTCATGGCGCGCGCCGAAGATCAGGTGCTGGCTCACGCAGTTGGACTCACCCTCCCAACCGCTGCAAGTTCAGGAGAATCAACCCTCTCGCCGCGTGAGAACGAGGTCTACGAGCTAATTGGTCAAGGGATGTCGAACCGAGATATTGCTCAGACGTTGTTCATAAGTGAGGCTACGGTGAAGGTGCACGTTCGACGCATATTCGAGAAGCTCGGTCTTCGAACTCGCACGCAAGTTGCGCTCCGAGCGGCGCGCCGTGGCCGGTCCTAGGCGACGCTGGCAACTCGTAGGGGTTGCTTCTTAGCTGGGAGGCTCGTCCGGGAAGCGACGAGCCCCATGCGATAGTCCTCCTCAGCGCCGGCCAGAATTGCCTCGAAGGCAGCCACGACGCCTGTGTCGAACTGCGTTTCTACCGCTTGAGCAAGCCTCAGCCGAGCGACCCGACTTGGCATCGCATCACGATACGGTCGATCAGACGTCATGGCGTTGTAGGCGTCCGCGACCGAGATGATGCGAGATAGGAGCGGGATCTCATCATCCGAGAGACCATCGGGGTAGCCCTGTCCGTCGAACCGCTCGTGGTGGTGCCGGACGATCCTGGCAATCGGACCATAGTCCTCGACATTTGCCAGGATGCGCTCACCTATTTCAGAGTGCAACTCCATTTGCCGTCGTTCCTCCAACGTGAGTGCGCCAGGTTTCTCCAAGAGCCCAGGCGAAAGCCCAATCTTGCCAATATCGTGGACTAGCCCACAGACATGGGCAAGCTGCTGGTCGGCTTCGCTAAGCCCCATCCGCACGGCGATGTCTTTGGCATACATGGCGACTGCGAGAGAATGGCCAGCTGTGTAACGGTCTCGGGCATCGAGAGTGGCAACGAGGGCCGTCGCAAACGAAAGGTTGGCCCGCTCAAGGCGCTCGTTGACCGCGGCAAGGTCTTCGGCGAGCATCCGCTCGTGCTGGTAAAGGCTGAACGACCTTTGTGCGGCCAGTGCCGGCGCCAAAAACAGGGGCAAAACCCACGGCGAAACAGCCTCGTAGCCGAGAGCTAGGAGAGCCACCACCGGAACGTAGAGCGGCATTGAAGCGAGAGAAAGCGGTCCAAGGGTCCGTGCGACAGCAAGGGGGTTGCCATGCCCTCGAAGCGCGAACACAATTGCCGCAAACGTGAGGTCGAGGAGCTGCGTACAAATGGCAGCTGCGGCAGCCGCGGCAAGGAACGAGGCAAGACTCTGGTCGGTGAGGTTCGTGGCGATTAGTCCGGCTACCGCCCCAGTGAGAGATCTGCTGGCTGAGTAGAGAACCCACCTCGTGTAAGGCCGCATTTCTTCTCCCAGCATCGACGCGACCGAAACGACCATCGCAGCAATCGGTCCGAAGAGAACCGCGGCGAGCAGGATGGGAAAGAGCGAGATCGAGACCTTGAGGGCGCCGGTTACCTCGACTTGCCCTCGTTGACCAAGCGCACCCGCGAGACAGAGCGCACCAACGGCCCACGGGTTCCCTAGATCGTAGCCCGCGAGTGCCAGCCCTACCCCGGTGGCTAGCCCAAGGCCGCACAGCAGACCGGCGTACGTGGTGACCCGGTCGGTGCGGGCAAGAATCTGCCGAAACTTCAGGAAAAATTCAGTCAACCTGTTGAATCCTCCCCCAGAAGGGGTAAACCTACGACCTGCCGTTAGTCCCAAAACGAAGGAGTGGGTGACATGCGCAAGATCATGCTTCGTCTAGCTTCCCGGGCTGCGAACCCGGGCGGCATCATCGCTTGGTAAGCCAACCGCCTAACCTTCCGTTTTCCACAGGCTGTGGGCATCCCCCTGTTGAGGGATATCCACGGCCTGTGCAAAACGGGCGAAAGCTATTGGCGCCGAGCTACTAGGCGATCAGCTGCCGGCGGAAGCCAACGGCGACCGCGTGCGCGCGCGACCTGGCCTGGAGCTTGGCCAGCAGGTGGCGCACGTGTGACTTGACCGTCTCCTCCGACAGGAAGAGGCGGTGGCCGATCTCGCGGTTGACGAGACCCTCCGAGATCAGCTGGAGAACCTCGATCTCGCGCGCCGTGGGCTCCTGCTCCAGTTCCCGCAAGGGAGCCGCGAACGGGATCACCTCCGCGTTGCCCTGCCCACGCTTCGCGGCCACTTCGTCGAAGCGACGAGAGTGGTTGACGTAGCGGGACAGGATCTCTTTGCGCTCAGCAGCGTCCACGACAATCCGCGTATCGGCGCGCCACGGGCCCCGCTTTAGGACTGCCGTTCCCTAAATCGAGGGTTACCGCCCCGCGAGGGCCTAGACAGGCGGCGGCTCGGGCGGTCGCTCCTGCACCCCGGGCTCGAAGATGGCCTCGACTTCCTGGGGCTGGATGCGGCCTGCTTTGATCTCCTCCGCCCAGTGGCAGGCGGCCAGATGGCCCTCACCGAGCTTGCGCAACGGCGGCACCTCGGTCTTGCAGCGCGTCGGCTGGACGTAGGGGCAACGCGTATGGAAACGGCAGGCAGGAGGCGGATTCGCGGGGCTCGGGAGATCACCGGCGAGAAGGATCGTCTCGCGCTTGGTCTCGACCTCCGGATCGGGGATCGGCACCGCCGAGAGCAGCGAGATCGTGTACGGGTGCAACGGGTTGTCGTAGAGCTCCTCGGCCGGAGAGATCTCGACGATGATCCCCAGGTACATCACGGCGATCCGGTCCGAGATGTGGCGAACGACGGCCAGGTCGTGCGCGATGAAGAGGTACGTGAGCTCGAACTCCTTCTGGAGGTTCTCGAGCAGGTTGATGATCTGAGCCTGGATCGAGACGTCGAGCGCGGAGACGGGCTCGTCCGCGACGACGAAATCGGGATTGAGCGCAAGTGAGCGAGCCAGCCCGATGCGCTGACGCTGCCCGCCCGAGAACTCGTGCGGATACCGGCTCGCCGCGTCGGCCGGCAGGCCAACGATTCCGAGCAGCTCCCGCACACGCCCGGCCGCCGCTCGCCGCCCCGCGAGGCCGTGTGTCCGTAGCGGCTCGCCTACGATCCGCCCCACGCTGTGGCGCGGGTTGAGCGAGGCAAACGGGTCCTGGAAGATCATCTGCATCTGCCGTCTCAGCGGTCGCAGCTCCTCCTCGCCGAGCCTGGTGATATCCGTTCCGTCGAAGACGATTCGTCCTTCGGTCGGCTTGTAGAGGCGAAGAATCGTGCGCCCGACTGTCGACTTGCCGCAGCCGGACTCGCCGACAAGCCCGAGCGTCTCGCCGCGGAGGATGTCGAGCGAGACGCCGTCCACGGCCTTGATGTCGCCGACGTGGCGATCGAGGACGATCCCACTCCTGATCGGGAAGTACACCTTCAAGTCCTCGACCTCGACCAGGGCGCCGTCAACGCTCACGTAGCGACCACCGCCTCACGCGCCCTCAGCCACTCGTCCTCGGGCACCGGGTTGAAGCAGGCGACCATGTGCCCGGGCTCGATCTCGACGAGCGGCGGCACCTCCTGGCTCGAGGCCTCGACCTCATACCGGCAGCGCGGCTGGAACGGGCAGGCCGCGGGCGGCGCGAGCATGTCGCGTGGATTGCCCGCAATCGGCTGGAGCTGCGCCTTCCGGGTCGCGTCGAGCCGCGGAATCGACTGGAGCAGGCCGAGGGTGTACGGGTGACGGGGCTTGGCGAAGAGCTGCCGGGCGGATCCCGTCTCCATGAACATGCCCGCGTACATGACGTTGACGCGCTCGCACATGCCCGCGACGACACCGAGGTCGTGCGTGATCAGGATCAGCGCTGCGTCTTCCTCGGCCACGAGGTCGCGGAGGAGGTTGAGGATCTGCGCCTGGATGGTGACGTCGAGAGCCGTCGTCGGCTCGTCTGCGATCAGCAGCTTCGGCTTGCATGCGAGCGCCATCGCGATCATCGCCCGTTGACGCATACCGCCCGAGAACTGGTGCGGGTAATCGCCGACCCGTGCCCGCGCGCTTGGAATCCCGACGCGATCGAGGAGCTCGATCGAACGCTCTCTTACCTCGTCGCGACTCATGTCGAAGTGCGTCTCGAGCGCTTCCCGGATCTGCCGACCGATCGTGAGCACCGGGTTCAGGCTCGTCATCGGGTCCTGGAAGATCATCGCGATCTCCCGCCCTCGAATCAGCCGCAGCTCGCGGTCCGAGAGCTGCACCAGGTCCCGCCCGCCGAACACCGCGCTCCCGGTACGGACCCGCCCCGCGCGCGGGAGGATCCCGAGCAGCGCGAGCGCCGTCACGCTCTTTCCGCAGCCCGACTCGCCGACGATTCCGAGCGTCTCGCCGGGCGCGATGTCGAACGAGATGCCGTTGACGGCGTAGATCGTCCCGCGCGAGGTCCAGAACTCGACCCGCAGGTCCTCGACCGTCAGGAGCGCTTCCCTACCCGCGGCCACGGAGCTTGGGGTCGAGGGCTTCGCGGAGGCCGTCGACGATCAGGTTGAAGCCGAGCACGGAGGCGACGATCGCCAGGCCGGGAATGATGGCGAGAAACGGCGATCCGACGAGATAGTCATTTGCATTCGTCAGCATTGTCCCCCACTCCGGCGTGGCCGGATCCTGGGGCCCCAGCCCGAGGAACCCGAGCCCGGCGACGTCGATGATCGCCGTCGCCATCGCGAGCGTGCCCTGCACGATGACCGGCGAGATGGAGTTCGGGATGATGTGCGAGACGAGGATCGACCGGCGCCTGACGCCGATCGCGCGCGCCGCCAGCACGAAGTCGTTCTCTTTCTGCGCGAGGATCGAGCCGCGTAAGAGCCGGGCGAAGATCGGGATGTTGACGACGCCGACCGCGATCATGATCTTGCCGAGGCCGGGGCCGAGCATGGCCACGATGCCGATGGCGAGCAGGAGCTGCGGGATGGCGAGCATGACGTCCATCGCGCGCATGATGACCGAGTCCACGATCCCGCCCGCGTAACCCGCGATCGAGCCGAGCAACAGCCCGACCGAGAGCCCGAGCGTGACAGCCACGATCCCGATCAGCAGCGAGAAGCGCGCGCCGTAGACGATGCGGGAGAACTCGTCCCGCCCGAGCGTGTCGATGCCGAACCAGTGGCCCGAGGTGGGCCCGACGGGCTGGCCGTTGCGCAGCAGGTCGAGGTTCTGCTCCTTCGGCCCGTAGGGAGCAATGACCGACGCGAAGATCGCCGTTGCGACGAAGACGGCGACGAAGATCGCGCCGATGATCGCGCCGGGGTTCCTGATGAGCCGGTGCCACGCCTCGCCCCACAGCCCGCTCGGCGCCTCGAGCGTGATCTCGGCGGATTCGAGCTCGGCGACGGACATCAGCGGTACCGGATCCGCGGGTTGATGATTCCGTAGGAGATGTCCACGAGCAGGTTGACGAGCACGAAGACGAACGCGACGAAGAGAATGCCGCCCTGGATCACCGGATAATCGCGGTTGAAGATCGCGTCACGCAGCCACGAGCCGATACCCGGATACGCGAATACGGTCTCGGTCAGGACCGCCCCGGAGAGCAGGATGCCCGTCTGGAGCCCGATGATTGTCGAGATCGGGAGCAGGGCGTTGCGGAGGACGTGTCGCCGGTCGACCGTGAGCGGGGCCAGCCCCTTCGACCGGGCAGTGCGGACGTAGTCCTCGTTCTGCACGTCGAGCACCGCCGCACGCGTGATGCGAGTGACGATCGCGAGTGGAATCGAGCCGAGCGCGATGGCGGGCAGGATCAGATGCTTGAGCACGTCCTTGAGCGCGCCCCAGTCGCCGGTGATGATCGCGTCGAGCACGTAGAAGTTCGTGGGGTGCTTCGTCTCGATCAAGACCGAGATCCGGCCGACCGTCGGCAGCCAGCCGAGCCGCACCGCGAAGATGTACTTGAGGATGATCGCGAGGAAGAAGACGGGGATCGAGATCCCGATCAGCGATAAGAAGAGACTCGCATGGTCGAATAAGCGTCCGTGCTTCTTGGCCGCGAAGAAGCCGAGTGGGACGCCGATCCCGACGGAGAAGATGAGCGCCGCGATCGCCAGCTCCATCGTCGCCGGAAAGCGTTGCTTGATCTCGGTGCTCACCGTCCGGTGCGTCGCGATCGAGACGCCGAAGTCGGCTTTGGCCCACGACCGTACCTGCTTCAGGTACTGCTTGTAGACCGGCTCGTTGAATCCGTAGCGCTCGCGGTACTGCTTGACGAGCTGAGGAGTCGCCCGCTCCCCGAGCAGCGACGAGATCGGGGTTCCGGGAAGGGCGCGCACCCAGAAGAAGACGAGGATCGAGAGGCCGAGCAGAATCGGGACGAGAAGCAGCAGCCGGCGGACGATGTACCGAAGCATGGGCGCTGATTATCACGGGCGAGCAGCCGGCGGACGGGGTGAGCGATCGACCCCGTCCGCGGACTGGCTCTTTCGTTGCTAGGTCACCCGACGGTGGCGAACTGGAACCAGACGCCGCCGACTGGAGTCGCGATCAGGTTATGAACGCGCCTCTCGGCTCCTAGCGCCGGCGTTGCGTGCGCGTACGGAACCGCCGGCAGGTAGTTCATCAGCAGGATGTTCAGCTTCTGGTACAGCACGACGCGCTTCGTGAAGACCGGCTCGTTCTTCGCCCTCTCGAGGAGGTTGAAGATCTTCGGGTTCTGGAAGCCGAACTGCGCGCCGGCAGTCCGCGCGTTGAAGAACGTCCCGACGAAGTTGTCGGGATCGCCATAGTCGCCGGTCCAGCCGATCAGGTTCAGGTCGCCCGCCGTCCCTTCGTTGACCTTCGCGACGTATGTCGGCCGCCAGGGGGCGCTGTGCGGCGTCACGTCGAAGCCCGAGGCGTTCAGGCTCGCCTGGAAGGCCTCGAAGTTCCGCGGCGGGTCGGGCATGTACGGCCGCGAGATCGCGGTCGGGTACCAGAAGTCGATGTGGCAAGGCACATGGCAGCTCGACGAGTTCAGCAACTGCCTAGCCCTCGTCGGGTTGTACGAGTACTTCTTCACCTTGTCCGTCCACCCGTAGAGGCTGGGCGGGATGAACTCGTTCGCCACCTTCCCGGTGCCGTAGTAGAACTGCCGCACGACCTGCGCGCGGTTGAGGCCGTAGGCCACCGCCTGACGCACCTTGAGCTCGCGCATCGGCCCGCTGCCCTGGTGGATCGTCACGTAGGCGACGTTGAACGCCGGCCGCCTGATCACCTTCAGGCTCGAATTGCCGGTGATCGCCGGGATGTCCTGCGGCGCCGCGAGGTCGTACGCGTTGATCTCGTGGTTCTGGAGCGCCTGGAGCCGACCTGTCGAGGTCGTGATCGGGCGAATGATCAGCCGCTTCAGCTTCGCCTTCGTCCCCCAGTAGGCGTCGTTCCGCTCCAGTTCCACCTTCTGGCCGAGCGTCCAGGACTTGAACTTGAACGGGCCCGTTCCGGTCGGATGCTCGAAGGCATACGAGCCGATGGGCCTGAACGTCCCGTTCTGGAGCTGACCTTCGTCGGCCTGGTAGCGCCGCATCGCCGTCGGGCTCTGCATCGCGAACGGCGCGATGACGAGCGAGGGGAAGAACGTCCCTGAGGCCCTGGTCAGCCTGATGACGATCCTGTACGCGCCCCTCGTCCCGCAGCTGCGGAAGAGCGGCGGCCCGAGGCCCGAGACCTCGTTGTGCCTGAAGCCTCCGTAGATCGCCTGGTAGTAGAACGTCGCCGATGGATCCTGGAACGGCCCCGTCCAGTTGTACCAGCGGTTGAAGTTGGCGCAGGCCGCCGCCGCGTTGAACGGCGTTCCGTCATGGAACTTGACGCCGCGGCGGAGCCAGAACGTCCAGAGCTTGCCGCGGTTGGCCGACTTCCACCTGAGAGCAAGCCTGGGCCTGACTTTGGTCGTCCCGGGCTTGAGATAGACGAGCCCTTCGTAGATCTGCTCCGTGACCCGGAACGTCTCTCCGTCGGACGCGAGCGAGGGATCGAGATAGGTCGGATCCGATGCTCCGGCGAAGACCATGGTCGTGGTCGCCTTGCTTCCCCCGCCGAGGCCCACCGTCACGGCCACGACGGCGCAGGCGGCGGCGACCAAGCCGAATTTGACTGCAATTCTCCTCACCTTGAACTCCTTTCCTGCAGCAGCCCCCTCGTGTGGGCGGCGAGAAGTATGTCAAGCAGGAACGCGCCAGACCGGCTCAACCACGCTAAGCGCGGCCCCGGAACTTCGGATCGAGGGCCTCTCGGAGCCCATCGCCGATGAGGTTGAAGCCGAGCACCGAGACGACGATCGCCGCGCCCGGAATCAGCGCGAGGAACGGCGCGGTCTGGAGGTAGCGGGTCGTGTCGGTCAGCATCGTCCCCCACTCCGGCGTCGAGGGGTCTTGCGGGCCGAGTCCGAGGAAGCCCAGGCCGGCGACGTCGATGATCGCCGTCGCGAGCGCCAGCGTCCCCTGGACGATCACGGGCGACAGCGAGTTCGGAAGGATGTGGGAGGCGAGGACCCGCCTGCCCTTCACGCCAACCGCACGCGCGGCCAGCACGTAATCGGTCTCTCGCGTGGCGAGGATCGATCCGCGCAGCAAACGGGCGAAGATCGGGATCTGAGTCGCTCCGACGGCGGCCATGATCTGGATCAGCCCTGGGCCGAGCGCGGCCACGATTCCGATCGCGAGCAGCAGACCGGGGATCGCCAGCATGATGTCCATCAGTCGCATCAGGACGGAGTCGAACCAGCGGCCGAGATACCCGGCCACGGCGCCGATCACCATTCCGATCGAGAGACCGATCGCGACCGACACCACGCCGATCAGGAGCGAGTAGCGCGCTCCGTAGACGACGCGGGAGAACAGGTCGCGGCCGAGCGGGTCGAGACCGAACGGATGGCTCCAGGACGGAGAAGCGAAGTCCAGCCGGCCGCCTTCCAGTCCCTGCTCGAGCGGCCCGTACGGAGCGACGAGCGGCGCGAAGACCGCCGTGACGACGAAGATCGAGACGAGGACGAACCCGACGATCGCGGCCGGGTTGCGCCGCAGCCGGCGCCAGGCCTCGTTCCAGAGCCCGCTCGGAGCCTCGAGCTGGACCTCACGCGCTTCGACCTGGGCTACGGAGATGTGACCACCTTCCCTTGCAGCGAAAGCGGAATCGACGCAGGACACATGCACGCGTCCCTACGGCCAAACCGGACGCGTAGCGTGGACATCAGGAGACCCGGATCCGCGGGTTGACGAGCGCGTACGCCAGATCGACGACCAGGTTGACGAGCACGAAGACGAGCGCGACGAAGAGGATCCCTCCCTGGAGGACGGGGAAGTCTCGAGCGCGGATCGCTCCGACGAGCCAGGTGCCCATCCCGGGCCAGGCGAAGACGGTCTCGGTCAGGACCGCGCCCGAGAGCAAGAGTCCTGTCTGAAGGCCGATGATGGTCATGATCGGCAGGAGGGCGTTCCGGAGGATGTGGCGCGTGTCGACTTCGCGCGGAGCCAGCCCCTTCGCGCGGGCGACGCGGACGTAGTCCTCGTTCTGGACGTCGAGCACCGCGGCGCGCGTGATGCGGGCGATGATCGCAAGCGGAATCGAGCCCAGCGCGACGGCGGGAAGGATCAGGTGCTTGAGCACGTCCCAGAGCGCCTCGAGATTGCCCGCCAGGATCGCGTCCAGGACGTAGAACTTCGTCGGGTGCGAGAAGTCGATGAGGACGGAGGCGCGGCCGACGGTGGGTAACAGCCCGAGCTTCACCGCGAAGACGTACTTGAGCAGGATCGCGAGGAAGAAGATCGGGATCGAGATTCCGATCAGCGACGCGACCAGACTCGTGTGGTCGAGCCACGTGCCGTACCGCTTGGCCGCGATGAACCCGAGCGGAATCCCGAAGACGACAGAGAAGATCATCGCGGCGAGCGACAGCTCGATCGTGGCCGGGAATCGCTCCGCGAGCTCGTCCTTGACGGGCCTGCGGCTGGTCACGCTCGTCCCGAGATCGAACTCCGCCGTTCGCTGGATGTACTTCCAGTACTGAACGTGGACGGGCTCGTCCAGGCCGTACTGCCGCTCGATCTGGGCGACCGTCTCAGGAGTCGCCCGCTCTCCGAGCAGGGCCTGAGCGGGGCCGCCCGGAAGGGCGCGGATCCAAACGAAGACCAGGATCGAGAGCCCGAGCAGGATCGGGACGAGCAGCAGAAGCCGGCGGACGGCGAATCTCAGCATCTACCCGCCGTCCACCGGCTTCGATTCAAGCCGACTAGTCCCCGAGCGACACCGTGGCGAAGGACTCGCCACCGACGCCGACCGGGCTCGGTACGAACCCTTCGACCTTGCTCTGGAACGCCAGCGCAGCCTTCGCGTGCACGTAGGGCAGGCCGGGCAGGAATTCCATGATCTTCCGGTTTGCCTCCTGGTAGAGCGAGGTCCGCTTCGCCTGATCGGTCTCTCGCTCGGCCTTGTCGAGGAGATTGAAGATCTCGGGGTTCTTGAAGCCCCATTCCGGCTTCGGATCCTGGAAGAAGGTGCCGATGAAGTTGTCCGGATCGGCGAAGTCCGCGATCCAGCCGATCAGATAGACCTGCGCCTTCCCGGTCTCGATGATGTCGGTGTAGTCGGGGCTCCAGGGCGCGCTGCGTGGATTGACCTTGAAGCCCGCCTTGTTCAGGTCTGCGGCGAAGGCCTCGAAGTTGCGCTTCGGGTCGGGCATGTAGTCGCGCGAAACCTCCGTCGGATACCAGAAGTCGAGCTTCACGGGCGTCGTCACGCCGGCCTTCTGGAGCAGCTGCCTCGACTTCGCCGGGTCGTAGTCGTACGTGACCACGTCGTCGGCGTAGCCGAAGATCTCCTTCGGCATGAACTCCTTGGCGACGACGCCACGGCCACCGTAGAAGGAATCGACGACCCGCTCCCGGTTGATCGCGTGTGCGATCGCCTGCCGGACCTCGAGCTTGTCCAGCGGCGGTTTGGACTGGTTGAAGCCGATGTAGCCGACGTTGAACGGCGGACGCTCGAGGAGCTGGAGACTGTCATCGCCGGTAATCGTGTCCGCGTCCTGGGGCTCGACCAGATCGTAGCCCTGGATCTCGCCGGTCTGGAGAGCCTGGAGACGCGCCGCGTTGTCGGAGATGGGCCGGAAGATGAGCTTCTCGACCTTCGCCTTCTCGCCCCAGTAGTCGTCGTTGCGGACGAGCACGAGCTTGTCTCCGCGCGTCCACGACTCGAACTTGAAGGGCCCGGTACCCGTCGGGTGCTTCGTCCCGAAGGAGCCCGAGGGACGGAACAGGCCCTCCTTGTCGACGGTGCCCTCGTCCGCGCCGAACTCCTGGAGTGCCTTCGGGCTCGCGATCGAAAGGGCAGGCAACGTCAAGGTCGAGAGGACGGTCGCGGACGGCCGGTTGAGGATGAGCTCGACGGTGTGGTCGTCAACCGCCTCGCAGCTCTTGTAGAGGCTGTCGCTCGGCCCGGGTGAGTCCTCGGCCGGCTTCGCGAATCCTCCGCCGAAGCCGTACTGCCAGTAGTACGAGACGCTCGCGTTCTGGAACGCCTCCGGGAAGTTGTACCAGCGGTCGAAGTTGAAGCAGACCGCGTCGGCGTCGAACGGCTCGCCGTCCTGGAAGTTCACCCCTTCGCGGAGATTGAACGTCCATGACATTCCGTCCGGGCTCGCCTTCCAGGACGTCGCGAGCGACGGAATCACCTCCGACGTGCCCGGCTTGAGCGCGGTCAGGCCCTCGTAGATCTGATAGAGGACTCGAATCGACGTCCCGTCGGAGACGAGCGCGCCGTCGAGGACGACCGGATCGGATTCCGCGCCGAAGACGAGCGTTCCGCCTCCGCCGCCACCACCGCCGCCTCCACCTCCACCACAGCCCGCCATGAGCACGAGCGCCAGCGCGGCGAGCGGGAGGATGATTCCTAGGCGCCTAAAACGCATTCCTGCCTCCCCTCTTCGTTCCGAACAACCCGCCTCGTGGCGGATGGGAAACGGCAGTATCGCCACGGCTGCCCGCCACCGCAAACAGGAACTTGTTAGGTCACTCGTCAACACGACTCGTCCGCCGGTCTGCGCAAGCGCTCCCTTCTACCGACGCGGCGCCGACGCAGAAGTTGGCGAATCTGATTGGTTAAGCGACCGCGACCGAGTTGAGCTCGCGCAGTCATGGCCCGGTTTGACACCTGCCGTCCATCGGCGCACGACTTGCAGCCCGACTGTTGGAGTCCACGGAGGAGGAGGACATGCTGCACTGAGGCAACCAAGCACCACCTGGCCGCGAATGCCTGACCCACCCGCGTCGTCCTTGCTGATCAAGAGGGCGCTGCCGCCTACTGCGAAGATCGCCGCGAGTGCGGCAGCAACGATCAGCCGTCGAGTAGTTAGCACCCGCGGGCCACCGCCCAAACGGCGCCTCTACGCGACGGCGACGGAGCTGAGCTCGCGCAGCGC
>Ga0137368_10000560_pt1 | contig 36043 bp, 20 predicted proteins | sample SagtaG_13_FD_104917 | JGI IMG/M metagenome (GOLD analysis project Ga0137368, IMG submission 104917) | Vadose zone soil microbial communities from Sagehorn Ranch, Mendocino, California, USA - Sage1_L_100_16 metaG | ecosystem: Environmental > Terrestrial > Soil > Vadose zone | place: USA...
TCGCACACGCGTCGCGCGACGCCTCGAGAACTTACCGCCCTTCTGGCTGGCATTCGCGTTGACCCTGACCGAGACCGTCGGCGGAGGCATCCTCGCACTGCCGATCGCATTCGCCGGGCTGGGGCCCCTCGCCGCGACGGCGCTGCTCGTGGGGTTTGGGCTGATCAATGTGCTGACCGTGGCGGCGCTGGTCGAAAGCATCACCCGCAATGGACCCATCCGGTATGGATCCTCGTACTTCGGGCGCCTGGTCGGCGACTACCTGGGGCGGCCAGGCCATCTCGTCATGGTCCCGGCGCTCTTGCTCCTGAACGGCGTCGGCTTCCTCGTCGCACTGATCGGATTTGGCTCGACCCTGGCGGGTGCGACAGGCGTCCCGATCGCCGTCTGGGCAGGGGCCCTCTTCGCGGTCAACCTGGTGTTCCTCTGGCGAGAGTCGTTCAACGCGACGGTGGCATCCGCACTCGTCATCGGCTTCGTTTGCATCGGTCTGATCATCACGATCGGCCTGCTGGCGCTGGCGAACGGCCGACCCGACGCGTCGTCAGAGAGCGCCGCCGGCATCGCGTTTGACGTCTCCACCCTCGATCTCGTCTTCGGCGTCGCACTGCTCGTCTATTTCGGCCACACGTCGGCCGGCAACGCAGCCAAGGTCGTGCTGGCGCAAGACCCGAGTGGCCGAGCCTTGCTACGGGGAAACGTCGCCGCCATGGCGTGCGCGATTGTCCTGTACGTGTTCGCGGTCGTGGCGATCGGAGTCGCGCTCGATCCCAAGTCGCTCGTGGGCTACACGGGCACCGCGATCACACCCCTCGCCGCAAGGGTCGGTCCGATCGTCAATGTTCTCGGCTCGATCTTCGTGGTCCTGGCGATCGGCTTAGGGTCCATTTATCTCTCGCTCGGCCTATACAACCAGATGGCTGAATTCCTGCCGAAGGTCCGATCGGGCGCTCATGCGGGCACGATTCGGTCGCGGCTGTCGGCATTCCTGCTCCACGCCGCACCGATCGGCCTCATCTTCCTTGTCGTCGAGCTCCTCGCCGCCGCCGATCAGGTCTCGTTCACCGCGTCGCTCAGCCTGGTCGGCACGCTCACACTGCCGCTGCTGGGGGGAGTCCTGCCCATGCTGATGCTGGTTGCCGCGCGCCGGAAGGGAGACCGCATCCCGGACCGAATCGTCGCGCTGGCCGGCCACCCGATCGTGGTGGCAGCCACGGTCGGGATCTTCTCGGCTGCCGTGCTCGCCTACGGGTTCTTCATCTGGACCCGTCCGCTCGAACGCGCAGCGGCGATCGCAGTCGCGATCGTGATCGTCGTCCTCGTCCTGATGACCTGGCGGCGAGGCGCGTACCGCGCTCGGACCGTTGTGGAGTATCGGGTCGAGGGCAGCGGCGGACGGGAGCTCGGTCACCTCACCATCATCGGTGCAGGACGCGCGATCCAAGCGTCAATTGGCATCAGCGAGGGCGGGCCCGAGCGCCATGCCCAGGCAAGTGACGTCGTCATCGCCGAGCCGGCACGATTCGCCGGCGCAACGATTCGCCTCCCCGCCGACGCCCCGCCAGAGTTGAAGGTCTGGAGCCACCGGGTGACCGGCACGGGCGACTCGATCGCCGTTGTTGTGAACGTCATACTTGGCCCGGACGATCAGGGCCGGAACGCTCACGTCGGTGATCCTGGAGACGGGTCGGTGATCGTGGAGAACCATCGAGGGGAGATCCGGCTCGTACCGGAAGCTGGCCATAGCCGGGCTGAGGCTGACCTGGGGCGAGGTGAGGGATGAACGCAACTGGCCCGCAACGGCCTCCGACGCTGGGTCGGATCGCCGTCTTCGTTCTGATTTCGCTGACGCAGGCATGCAGCCCGGCGACGACGCCCGCGCCCTCGATCCAGCCATCAGCGGCAGCCCCATCGGCCACGGCTGCCGCCCAGCGGGGCAGAGATGGGACCCTCACGCTGTTCTACTGGCAGGCGCCAACGATCCTGAATCCGCATCTCTCGCCAGGCTCGAAAGACCTCTCGGCGAGCAGGCTCACGTATGAGCCATTAGCCAGCTACGACAAGGACGGCAACCTCGTGCCGTTCCTGGCTGCCGAGATCCCGAGCCTCGAGAACGGTGGCGTGGCGACCGACGGCAAGTCCGTCACCTGGAAGCTCAAGCCCGACCTGAAATGGTCCGACGGCAAGCCCATGACGGCGGATGACGTCCGGTTCACATGGCAATACGCGACCACCCCGGAAGTGGGCGCCACCTCGTCCGCGTCGTACTCGGCGGTAACCAACGTCGTCGCGGTCGACCCAACGACGGTTCGGGTCGAATTCAAAGAGCGGAACCCAGGCTGGACGGCGCCATTCGTCGGCGTGACGGGAATGATCATCCCGAAGCACGTGTTCGAGCCCTTCCTGGGGGCCGCCGCGAAAGACGCGCCGCCGAATCTCGCCCCGGTGGGAACCGGACCGTTCCGGGTTGTCTCGTTCGGGACGGAAGACGTTCTCGTCGTCGGCGGCGAAGCGGTGCCGACGGTCAAGATCGTGTACGAGGCAAACCCCTACTATCGGGATCCGGGCAAACCAGCGTTCGCAAAAGCGATCCTGCACGGTGGCGGCGGCGACGCCACCGTCGGGGTGAATGCGATCAAGGATGGATCCGCAGATTTCGCCTGGAACCTTCAGGTCGACGATGCCACCGCGGAGCAGGTCAGCGCGGGCGGCAAGGGACAGATCGTCGCCGTGCTCGGCGCGTTCGTCGAGCGAATCATGCTCAACTTCAGTGACCCGAACAAGGAGACGAAGGATGGCGAGCGCTCCAGCAGCTCGTTCCCGCATCCATCCCTGACCGATCCGCAGGTCCGCAAGGCCATCGCGGAGGCGATCGACCGTGACGCCATCGCCGCGTTGTACGGTCGGGGCGGAGTGGCAACCGCCGACATCCTCGCCTCGCCCGCGAACCTCGAGTCCAACCACGTCGCGCCCGCCCATGACCTCGACGCCGCGAAGGCGACCCTCGACGCGGCGGGCTGGACCGATCACGACGGCGACCGGATCCGCGACAAGAATGGTGTCCCGCTCAAGCTCCTGTTTCAGACCTCGATCAATCCGGTCCGTCAGCAAGCCCAGAACATCGTGAAGACCGCTCTCGACTCGATCGGCTTCGACGTCGAGCTCAAGAACATCGACTCCAGCATCTTCTTCGGGCCGGTCGAGGGCCAGACAAGCACGCGACGCCAGTTTTATTCAGATCTCGAGGAGTTCGCCTTCAGCAACAAGAGCCCGGACCCGACCGCCTACATGCAGGCCTGGACGTGTGATCAGGTCGCCCAGAAGGCCAACAACTGGTCACTGTCGAACTGGTCGCGGTACTGCAATCCGGCGTACGACGCGCTCTGGAAGAAGGTCACGGTCGAGCTCGATCCCGCGGCGCGGATCTCGCTGTTCAAACAAATGAACGACCTTCTCGTGGACGACGTTGCGGTCATTCCACTTGTTCACCTGGCGGACATGTCGGGCGCCAGCCTGAGCCTCAAGGGCCTCGACCTAACGCCGTGGGATCTCGAACCCTGGAACATCGCCGACTGGCATCGGTAACGTGAGCTTGCTTCGGTGATGGCGAACACGACGAACGAGGACCCTGCGGGCGATTCGTCACGACGGCGCCGCTGGTTCGCGGATCGCTCGATCGGCCAGAAGCTGAGCGTGGGGTTCGCCACGCTCGTCCTGCTGACGATCGTGGTGATCGCGATCGGGGCGCTTGCGGGCGCGCGGGTGACCTCCAGCATCGATCGGACGACCGAGATCCAGGCCCCGACCTCACTCGCGACGTCGCGAGCGCAGGCCTCGCTGCTCCAGATGATCGGCGACGTCCGAGGCTACCTGGCGCTGGGTGACGTCACGTATCGAACCGACTACGACGCCGCCAAGCAGGCGTTCGAGGCGGACCTCAACGAGCTCGATCGGCTGGCGGCGCTCAATCCCTCGGAGCGGACGCTTCCGACTCAGCTCGCCGCCCTTCGGGCCGCCTACTTGGAATGGTCGCCCCAGCCCACGGCCTTGTTCGACCTCCACGACGACCAGCTGCAGCGGGAGCCGGCGCTCCGCATGCTCATCCAGGATGCGACCCCAAGAGTTCAGCAGGTCCTGGTCGCGGTCGGCGAGATCATCGAGTCCCAGGAAAGTCGATCGGTATCGTCCACCCAGGTCGCGACCCTCGGTGATCTAGCCGATTTCCAGAGCTCGTTTCTGAGCATGGTCGCGGGGTTGCGCGGGTACGTGACGACCGCCCGCGACATCTTCAAGTTCGAGTACACGTCCAACAAGACGATCAACGAGACCGCCTGGACGCGGCTCAGCAATGCCCGCGAATCGCTCCTCCCCAGCCAGCAGAACAAGCTCGACCTGATCGCCGAGCAGCGGACGGCATTCCTGGAGCTTCCGCCCCAGATGTTCGAGATCGTGGAGGGGCCCAATTCACGCACCGATCTCGCGTCGTTCCGGGACCAGGCGGTTCCGGTTGGCGAGCGAATGCTGGCCGTCCTGTCTGGCCTGGCCTCGACGGAGCAGGACCTGCTTCGAAGCGATCTCGGACAGGGGCGACAGGACCTCGGGAACGCCCAGGTTCAGACACTGGTCGCAGGCCTCCTCGCCGTCCTGCTCGGGATCGTGCTGGCGCTGGCGTTCCGACGCGCGATCTCGGGCCCCGTTGTCAGGCTGACCCGGGTGAGCGAGACGATCTCGGCCGGGGATCTCACGGCGCGGGCCGGCGTCGAGGCCGCGGATGAGATCGGGACCCTGGCCCGCACCTTCAATCAGATGACCTCACGGCTCGAGGTCACCATCGGCGAGTTGAATCAGCGCAACCGGGAGCAGGCCGAATACATCGAAGAGGTCGGCCATGTCACGGGCGCGGCTCAGGCGGTCGAGAGCGACTCGTTCGAACCGTCGACGCTGGACCGAGTCTCCCAGCGGACGGATGCCCTTGGGCAGCTCGCCAGGACGTTCCAGCGGATGGCCCGTGAGGTCCGGGCCCGCGAGGATCGTCTGCGCGCGCAGGTCCAGGAACTCCGCATCGAGATCGACGCAGCACGCCAGGCCAAGAAGGTCGCCGAGATCACCGACACGGACTTCTTCAAGGACCTTCGGAGCCGCGCCGTCGATCTCCGCAGGATCGTGGGCGGCTCTGACACCAAGGCTCGGGACGACCCGCTCGCGAAGGAGCCGGGCCCCGAGGACTAGGTGAGCATGATCCGGCGAGCCTCACGCGCCAGCTCGACGCGAATTCTGGATCGGGCGCTCTATGCAGGAGGACGACGAGGTGGGCGTGGAGGCGGCTGCGGGCCCGGGTCTGAGCGTGAACGAGTCATCGTGAGCGTCGGCCAGCAGGCCGAGCTCGGTCGAGCGGTCCTCGAGCCGGACGGGCGGCAGGTCGGGCTCGCGGAGGGTCACCCGGGCGATCGCGGGGGCGACGGCTAGGATCGCCATGAAGATCGCCCAGCCGACGCCCCGGGCGAACGCCCATGACGGGACGCGCCCGAGCGTCGTACCGAGCACCGCCCGGACGTTGTCGTCGAACCAGACGGACCAGCCGAGCGAGCCGAGCGACGCCGCCAGCTGGCCCGCGCGAACGGCGTCCTCCCGGGCGTAGCTGATGAAGATGTCGGCCAGGTTCGGCCTCCCTTCGCCGGCAACGCTACTCGTGGCCCGTGGGCATCGCGTCTAGCGAGCTACGACGCCAGCGAGATGCCGGTCGAGTACCGTTGACGTCGCGGGTAGCGGCGCAGACGTCGCCCATCTCGCCTCCTTGATCGACCGCGGCCCGGTCCGTGGGTCGAGGCCAGCCTGAGGACGTCATGGAACCCGCCAAGCCGCCACACGACAAAGAACACGGCGCCGAGCGCACCCACCGCTATCGCACCCGCGGCGTCGACGTGGAGATTCGCGAGTCGGAGGGCCGAGTCGAACTCATTCTAGACGGGCACCCGATCGGGATCGGCTACCACGATGGTCGGTATTCGAGCCACCTGGCAAACATGTTCAAGGACTACGACTCGGTCGAGGAGATCGTCGACGAGCTGCTCACCAACGAGGGCAAGACCTGGAGCCTCCACGGCGACCCGGACGACACGCATCGGCACGACGAGGAGCCCGGGCACGACGATCATCCCGCGCACGACGAGGAGGACGGGCACGACCACGGGCCCGGCGGCCACGAGCACGGCCACCGGGGCGGCCAGCGATGAACATCCGCAAGAACATCTACGCGCTGACCGACACCCAGCTCAAGGACTTCCAGGACGCCCTCAACGCGATCAAGGCCAGCGGCGTGTACGACGACTTCATCCGCCGGCATCACCACGCCATGCATGTGGCGACGCTCCTGCCGAGCGAGACGACCGGCGACGAGTACCTTCGCAACGCAGCCCACCGCGGTCCGGCCTTCCTGCCCTGGCACCGCTATTTCTGCCGCGAGCTCGAGCTGGCCCTCCAGAGCGTCAAGCCGACCGTCACGTTGCCGTACTGGGACTGGTCCGCCGACGCCGGCAACCCGCTCGGCGCCGCTCTCTGGAACACGAGCCCGGCCCAGCGAATCTACATCGGCGGCGACGGAACGGGCCCCAACGAAACCGTCGTCACGGGGCCTTTCGTCAACTGGACCGCGCTTGTCGCAACCTCGAGCGGCAACCTCATCCCGCGCTCGTTTGTCGGCATCAGGCGTGAGCTCGGAGCGGACACGACTGGGAGCCCGACCTTCCCCACCGCGACCCAGGTCGATAACGCCGTGAACACGTTCGTCACGTACGACACCTCGCCATGGACCGGGTCGAGCACGAATAGCTTCCGGAACCGCCTCGAAGGCTGGCTCGCCGTCTCGCCCGAGTCCGGGTCGCAGCTCCACAACCGCATCCATATCTGGGTGGGCGGCGACATGGGCCCGGGCACCTCACCGAACGACCCCGTCTTCTTCCTCAACCACTGCGACGTCGACCGGATCTGGGCGCGCTGGCAGTATGCCCACCCGGCATCGACCTACCTGCCGACGAGCGGAGGGCCGCCCGGCCACAACCTCAACGACACGATGGTCCAGCTCACCACGCCGAACGCGACCCCGGCTGCATCGATCGACTACCGGCGGACGATGGGCTACATCTACGACACCGACCCGCCGCTGGTCGAGCTGCCGAACACGACGCTGAATTTCGACGACGTTCCGACACTGGAGACGACATGGCGGGCGGCCGCCTTCCACGTCCGGGCCGGCTCGACCGTCCACCTCTCGGTCGTGTCAGGTTCCGGGCCGACGGCGCCCTACTCGCTGACCCCGCTCGGCGGGACGGTGACCCACACCCCGCCGGTCGACAACCAGCCCTACGACGTCGCCCGGGTCTGGTTCGCGTTCACGGGCGAGGCGTCGCCTGGCGTCGCGCCCAACGGCTCGGTCCAGATTCGATGCCAGGAGACCAACAAGACGTTCACGTTGACGCTCAAGGGCAACACGATCGCCCGCCCGACGACCGGCGTCGTCTTCGTGGTCGACAAGTCCGGCAGCATGGCCGACCAGGCCGGGACCGGCATGACCCGGATCCAGCTGCTCCACGAGGCGGGGGCGCGCTGCGTCGAGCTGATCAAGGACGGCAGCGGTGCCGGCCTCGTCAGCTTCGACTCCGACGCCCACCCGGGCGAGGCGCTCCAACCCTTCGGCTCGGGGTCGACTCACCGGACCGACGTGCTCAACGCGGTGAACGCCCTGAGCCCAGGCGGCAACACCTCGATCGGCGACGGCGTCGTCCTCGGCCGCTCCGTCCTGAACGCCGGGGCGGCGGCCTTCGACAAGCAGGCCCTCATCGTCCTGACGGATGGCCTCGAGAACGAGCCGCAGTTCCTCGACAACGTTGCCGGCTCGATCGACAACCGGACCTTCGCCATCGGCCTTGGCACGGCCTACCAGGTCAGTGCCACGGCGCTTTCCAAGATCGCCTACAAGACCGACGGCTATCTGCTCCTCACGGGGCCGCTGACCCAGAACACCGATTCGTATTTCCTGCTGTCGAAATACTTCCAGCAGGTCCTCGTAAGCGCGACCGCTGACAGCATCGTCACCGACCCGTCCGGGTACATCGGACCCGGCGACGTCGCGCGGCTGCCGGTCTTGCTCGCCGAGACCGACATCGAGGCCACGTTCGCGCTGTTCGTCGACGTCTCGGCGATCGAGCTCGCGATCGAGACCCCCGCCGGCGAGCTGCTCCGCGAGGCGGACCTGGCCGCGCTCGGCGCCGACGTCACCCATGGAACGAACATGACCTACTGCCGGTTCGGCCTGCCGCTGCCCGTCGGTGGCGGTGCCCACGGTGGCACGTGGTGGGCGGTCCTGGTCGGCGACAAGGCCCGATTCGAGCGGGACGTCGTCCCGACGCTTCGCGACACGGAATCGCAGTTGCTCACGGAGCGCATTCGCGCCCGCCGCGAGGCCCACGGCGTGCGTTACAGCCTGTCGGTGAGCGCCTGGAGCAACGTCCGGATGATGGCCGGGCTCAGCCAGTCGACGTTCGAGCCAGGGAACGTCATGCGGCTCCACGCCAGCCTCGAGGAATTCAGCCAGCCCGTCGCGGGTCGGGCGCTCGTCCAGGCGACCCTTCGACGACCTGACAGCAAAGAGATCGTGGTCGACCTGGTCGAAGGGCTTGCCGGCACGTTCTCCGCGGAGCTCGTCGGCGACCAGGAGGGCGTGTGGCTGGGCCGCATCCGCGCCGACGGCAAGACCTTCCGCGGCTCGCCGTTCACCCGCGAGCAGGCGGTCAGCGCGCTCGTGATGCGTCCTGGCGGCGAGGAGCCGTCCGGCAAGGGCCGCGGCCGGAGCGACCTCGAACGGCTCTTGCGGTGCCTCGCCGGCGACGAGGAGCTGCGGGAGTGGATGCGCGAGCGAGGGCTCGACCCGGAGCGCCTCGCCCGATGTCTCGAGGAGGACGAGCACCGAAGCGACGGCTAGCTGCGAACCGGGTCCGTCCCGTCGCCCGCGGCGGTGTCGAGACGGCCAGGCCCTCCAACCCCGCATCAGCGGCGCGAGACTGCCGATGCCGCCTTTCCAGCGAACGCCCTCAGGACCAGCTCGTGGTGGCTGCCCGCCGAGTCGACGACCTCGAGGGGCTCACCCGACGCTACCTCGTGCTTGCCGCGCCGATCGGTGACCTTGAAGGGTCGCCGCGCAATTTGCGGATCCTGAAGTCCGCCTTCCGGCCGCCGGCCGCGAGGATCCCCTCGACGCGGCCATGGCGGACTCCGACCCCTCCACGCGGCCATCGCCGAGCCGACGCGATTCGCGATCGACCCAGAAGGTCGACTGGGTCCGGGGGCGCCCCGCTCGAGCCGATCCTGCAGACCCGGAGTGATCGCCTGGAAGCTTGGCTGGATGCCTCCGCGGGCTGATGCGAACGGGTGAAGGGTTCGCATAAGGGTTCAGAACGACACTCATCCGCTAGCTTCATACTCGATTTGACACGAATCCGGCCAAACCGATAAAGGCTGGTACCGCATACCGGACTCTACGTAATCCGTCTCATGCGTCTCAGCCGTATTCACCGAGTACCAAGAAGCGACGCATGATACGCAAGAAACTGGACGGATAAGGGCTCCGATAAGGGCTCCCTGGGGTCGGGCGACGTGCTCGGGGTCGCTGAGGAATTCGCTGGCGGCTCGACCAGCGCCTGCGACGCTTCGAGGTCCGGGGCGCAAGGACGGCACCGAGCCGGTCAGCCCGCTCCAACGGCGTCGGCAGGTGAGTGAGGACCAGATCTGCCTATGACCCCAACTCCCGGGTCAGTATTCCATCCCGGTGTCCCGGGAGAATAGGGGGACGCCCATCCCGGAATCCGGGATGCGAGCTCAGCAGCGGTCAGGCGTCGAGGCCGGTGAGAGGCTGTGATCCGACGGTTGAGTCCCCAGACTTGGTGTAACAGCGGTCAGGCCGAGAACTGAAACGGCCACCGCGTCATCCTCGCGTCGTTGGACTGAGACCGACGAAGCGAGGGAGATAAGACAGCGATGGCCGAGGACAGGATGGCCGTGCTCGAGACGGTGCGCAAGGCGATCGCCGAGGGCGACGTCGACTTCCTGCGGGAGGGCGTCCGCGTCCTCGCCCAGGCGGTCATGGAGGCCGAGGTGACCGAGCTCACCGGGGTGCCCCGCGGCGAGCGCAACCCGGAGCTGCGGCTGACGCAGCGGAACGGGTATCGCGACCGACGCTGGGACACCCGGGTGGGAACCATGAACCTGTCGATCCCGCGGGTCCGCGACGGCTCGTACTTCCCATCGCTGCTCGAGCCAAGGCGGCGGGCCGAGCGGGCCCTCCTCGCGGTCGTCCAGGAGGCGTACGTCCTGGGCGTCTCGACGCGACGGGTCGAGGACCTCGTCGATGCCCTCGGCATCGCCTCGATCAGCAAGAGCGAGGTCAGCCGGATCTGCGCCGCCCTTGACGTTGAGGTCGAGGCGTTCCGGCAGCGCTCGCTCGCCGACGAGGCCTACCCGTACCTGTGGCTCGATGCGACGTACGTCAAGGTCCGCGAGGGCGGCCGGGTGGTGTCGATGGCGGCGCTCGTGGCAACAGGTGTCGCCCAGAGCGGCGAGCGGCGGATCCTCGGCCTCGAGCTCGCCCCGGGCAACGACGAGGGCAGTGCCTGGCCGGCCTTCTGCGCTCGCTCATCGAGCGCGGTCTGTCGGGTGTCCGACTGGTCATCAGCGACGACCACCGTGGCCTGGTCAAGGCCGTCCGCGAGCAGCTCCTCGGGGCGTCGTGGCAACGTTGCCGGGTCCATTGCACGCGGAACGCCCAGGACCTCGTCCCGCGCCATGCCCGGAGCATGGTCGCCTCGGCCATCCGCTCGATCTTCGAGCAGCCCGACGAGCGCTCGGCCCGGGAGCAGTCGGGCCGGGTCATCGAGAGCATCCGGCCACGCTTCCCGGCGGTCGCCGAGCTGCTGACCGACGCCGAGCCGGATCTGCTCGCCCACTTCACGTTTCCCGAGACGCATCGTCGCCAGATCCGCTCGACGAACCCGCTCGAGCGGCTCAACAAGGAGATCAAGCGGCGGACCGCGGTGGTCGGCATCTTCCCCAACCGAGGCTCGCTGATCCGACTCGTCGGGATGGTCCTCGCCGAGCAGGACGACGAGTGGCAGGACGGCCGGCGCTACTTCCGACCCGAGACGATGGTCCTCATCAACGCCGTCGTCGACCACCAGGAGGTGAGGCCCGGGCTGCTGATGGCGAGCTGAGCAATCACGCGCGAGGGTGACGCCCTGTTACACCACGTCGAGGGACTTGACCTGATCCGAGGCGCTGCCGCCAGGGATTTGGGATGCGCACGTGACCGATCCGCTCCTGGCCGACCGTTCTCTGCGGTTGCTGAGTGCCGGCTCGTCAGCCCTGTGTGCCTAACCTGTTGGTCATTCGCGCGCTGAGTTCTGTCGATCTGTCGGTCTTGCGGGGCGCGGGCATCCTCGACCAGCGCTGGCGCTGCTCTCCGTCCGGGAAGCTTCGACCCTGTCGGACCGGGAAGCTCGTGCGCTTCAGTTGGGGTGAACCACGGGTGATGTGGTTGGACCCCAACTGCACGAGGAGAAGACAATGTCCGCAACCGCACGCACGACCGCCTGGGCCGCTACAGCGAGCGGGAACAATCGTCTGCTGGGAACAGTGTGCATGCTGGGGGGCGCCGTCGCGGTGATGGACAGTCTCCGCTGGGGGGTGCTTGGGCTGACTGACTCTGACACGCTGACCGGGATCGTCTTCATTGTGTGGGCCATCGGCAGCATCGCCGGGTTGCTGGGGCTGATTGCCCTCAACGTGGTTGGGGCCAGCCCGGTGACCCGCGCCCTCGCCATGCTGCCGGTGCTCGGCTTTGCGCTGCTGGCGGCCACGTCGGTGCTGCAATTGGCCGGGTTGATCGGTGCCGATAGTCCCATCTTTGGAGTCGGCTGGCTCCTGATCTATGGTGGCATGGTCCTGGTCGCCATCCTGACGCTGGCCGCCAAGACCTGGCGCGACTGGCGCCGCTTTGCACCCTTGCTGACAGTCGTGGCCGCGCCAATTGGCTTCGGGCTGGGGGCGCTGGTGGGCAACCTGGGCCTGGGGGTGGGGCTGATCTACCTGTTCTGGGTGCTGCTGGGCCATGCGGTCCGTACGGCGCAGCCAGTGCCGGTGCCGCAGACGGAGGAGCGGATCGCCTAACCTACCCGTGCCAGAGAGCCTGCGCCGGAGGCCGGCCTGGGCCACATCAGCAGGACAACCTCCTCATGAACGCCGCAACGGTCCTGGCGAGCCTCGCCATGCTCATCTGGCTTTCGTCGGTCGCGATCGTCGCGCGTAGGGAGCGAACGTTCTCGGCACCGCTGATCGCAGCGACCTGGCTGACCGCACTGGCACCATTTGCCAGCTTCGCATTGACCGGCTTCCCCTTCGGGCTCATCGTCACGATTCCGTACGCCGCCGCGCTCGGCATCTCACTCGTTCGGCGCGGGCGTCGATTGGCGGCGACGGCTGCCGCCGCAACCGCCGTGGCACCTTCGCCCGCATAGCCTTGGCCCTCGCGTCACGGGCGCCTTGCCTCCATCCTGCATGATCCACGCGTAGCAAGGACGAGCGTGCCCATCCTCGCAGCCCAACTCCTGGTACAACTGGTGACCTGGCCGCTCGTCGCGGCGCTCGCCTGGCGCGCTGTGCGCGGAAAGGCGTCGCCGGTGGCCTGGGTGGTCGTCGTCCTCCTCGTTGCCTACGCCGCAACCACGCTCGTCGAGACCACCGCGGTCGCGTGGTCGCGCGGGCTGTTCGCGGTCATGGGCGTCACGGTCGTCTTGCTCTTCGGCCTCTATCCCGATGGCCGGTTCACGCCACGGTGGATCGTGGTGCCGGTGAGTATTGAGATCGCGCTCCAGGCCATCGACGTCGCATCGGGCTTCGCCCTCGAGGCCCAGCCGTGGTGGCCGTGGCACTTCTTCGTCACGTTGGGCGTGACCCTCCTCGGCGGCCAGGCGTACCGGTACCGCCGCCGCTCCTCGGTTGAGGAGCGCGAACGGACACGGTGGCCGATGTTGGCCGTGCTGGCGATGGCCTTCGCGTACACGCTGTGGGCGATCGTTTGGGTCGGGCTCGGGCTTGATCAAGAGAGCGGATCGTCGCTGGCGGTTCTGCTCACGGTGCTCCCGGGAGTCGGGTTCGCTCTCGGCCTGCTGGCGCCGCGCTGGCTCAACGTCGACGTGGCGCTCCGGTGGTGCCTCCTGCTGGGTTGTTCATCGATTACCCTCGGGACGACCATCCTTGCAACCATGGCGCTCGGCGAGGGGCTCGGCGCGAGCGCTCAGGAACGAACCTGGGGAGCGGCCGCTCTGGCTGCCGCGCTAACCATTCCCGTGGTCGGACTCTCTCGGCGGGCGGCGGACCGCTTCGTCTTCGGACGTCGGCCGAGTCCGCTTCGAGTTCTCGAGGAACTGGGGACAAGACTCGCCCAGCTCGCGGACCCCAGGGACGTGCCCGAGACGGTCCTCGGCGCGGTGACCGAATCTCTTGCCGTGGGCGGCGCGCGTCTGCTCGTCGGTGACACCGTACACGCGGAGGTTGGGACCGCCACCTTCGAGGAGCAGTTCCCGATCACCTACCGCGATGAGCGGCTCGCGACCCTGGCGGTCTCGCCGCGGCCCGGCGAGACCACGCTTATCGCCCGCGACCGCAGCGTCATCACCCGCATCGGCGCCCTGGCAGGGCCGGCCCTGCACGGTGCTCGCCTTGTGAACGAACTCGTGGAGGCTCGGGCGCGGGTGGTGATCGCGCGCGAGGACGAGCGACGACGCCTGCGGCGAGACCTCCACGACGATCTGGCCCCCACGCTGGCCGGGCTCGGCCTGAGTGCCGCGGTCGTCGAGACGTTTTCTCGCGCCGGCGACCGGCGTGCCGCCGATGCGGCCACCGACCTGGCGGGGCGCTTGCAGAGCGCCTCGCGCCAAGTGCGGGACATCGCCTATAACCTCCGTCCACCGGTTCTCGACGATCGCGGCCTGGTCGCTACGATCGAGGAAACGATCGCCACCGGCGGCCCTCCAAGGGTGAACGTCGTCGCGCCGACCGATCGGCTGGACCTTTCCGCCGCCGTCGAAGCCTGTGCCCTGCGCATCATCCAGGAAGCGGTCATCAACGTGCGTCGCCATGCCGCGGCCTCGTGCTGCGAGGTGAGCATCATCCCGGAGCCCGACGCGCTCCGCATCGAGATCGTCGACGACGGCATTGGCTTCACCGAGCCGCGGCGGGCGGGGATCGGCATGCGATCGATGACCGAGCGAGCCTCTGAGATCGGCGGAAGCGTCTCCTTTCGTTCGGAGGCTGGGCGGGGAACTCGCGTCTCGGTCCGGCTTCCGGTGAACCGATGACGACCGTGGTGGTGGTCGACGACCACCCCGTCTTCCGGAGCGGGGTCGCCGCCCTCCTCGAGGTGAGCGGCTACCAAGTCGTGGGCGAAGCTGCCGGGGCGGCCGAAGCAGTGGAACTCGTGCGGCGTCTGCGCCCGGCCATCGTCCTGATGGACCTCGGCCTGCCCGATGGAAGCGGAGTCACGGCGACCGAGCGCATCGTGGCAGAACACCCCGAGGTGCGCGTCGTGGTTGTGACGATGTTCGACGACGATGGCTCGGTGCGGGCAGCACTCCGGGCCGGAGCAGCCGGCTACGTCGTCAAGGACGCTGGCCATGCCGAGATCGTGGCGGCCGTACGCGCCGCGGAGCTCGGCGCAGTGGTGCTGGGATCTGGCGTGGCCGCGTCCGGGGCGTCTGCCGCCACCTTCGCGGAGCCGGCCGCGGACCCGTTCGGGCTGACTCGGCGAGAACGTCAGGTTCTCGACCTCGTTGTCCGGGGGCTCACCAACGGCCAGATCGCCGAGCGGCTAGGCCTATCCGGCAAGTCGGTCAGCAATATGGTTTCGACCATCCTCGGCAAGATGGGGGTCAACGACCGCGTCGAGGCCGCCGCACTTGCCCGCGAGCTCCTCCGACCGCCGCGCGCGGTAGATTGATCGGCGATAGCAGTAGTCACAATTGTCACAAGAGTTGTGACTTTCGACGGCTACCACTAGATCTGGGGCTTGATACGCAGACCGACCACAACATGTTGTGGTGGCACCGCATACCGGATTCCTAGTGAACGTCTCATGTGTCTCAGCCGCGTTCATCCAGCCCCAAGAAGAGACACATGAGACGCATGAGACAGGATCGATAAGGGTCCAGATAAGGGTCCGAGCTTGCTCAGCGCGCCGTCGCCTCCAACCGCCCGGCGAGTGCCACGACGGCATCAAGCGCGTGGTCCACGAATTGGGGCGTGATGCGGACTCGCCGGCCGATGCTCCCTTCCCCTGTCTCGCGCTGGTAGCGCTCGTCGATCACTCCCCCGTTGTGTTCCAACACGTGGCGACGTGAGAAAGCGAGTCGCAGGGTCCGGACGGTGGCCGTATCGAGCCCGTCGAGCGGGTCGCGGTCGAAGTCCGCCAGCCACTGCCGCTGCAAACGATCGACGTTCTGCCATGGGTTGTCCTTCGGCGGCGCCTTGCCGCCCTGGGCGTGGAGCCGCTTCGCCAGGTTCTGGGTCGCCGCGACGATGCCGGTCAACGCTCGCTCCGTGAGGGCGGTCACACCGCCAACCGCCTTGATGCTCGCTCGGGCCTCGTCGGGAAGGTCTCCGACTAGTGCGAGCAGCCGCTGCTGCGCGGCGAGGTTGTCCTCGAAGACGGCGTGTGGGGGCGTCTTGTCAGGGCCGCACCACGGGCAGAATGCCAGCAGGTCGTAGATCACGGCGTGGTGCCCCCCGTTCGGGCACTCAAACGTGCGGATGGTCGCCTGCTCGACATAGGTCGGCAGGTGGCGAGGAGACCGCGGTGGATTCCGATGCGCCGTCCATTCGATCCGGACGCCGCTGCTCCGCTGAGGGCGAGACGCCTGTCGACGCGACCAGTCACGGATCACCTGGTCGGCCGCGGCGCGCGCGAACTCCAGGGCCGCTGCCTCGCTCCGCTGCTTCTGTTCGGGCGTGATGAAGTGCTGGTGATCCGCGACCAGACCACACACGGGACAGGTCAGCCGGAGGCTGTCCGGTGCAGCTTCGTATTCAGCCACGCTGAGCTTGAAGAATGTCCGGCACTCGGGATCTGGACACTCGCGACCGAAGAACCCCATGTCATCCGTGTACAGGCCTACCCGTGCCTGCCATCCGCGCGACGTGCGCCGGACGTCGCTGATACCTGGTGGGACGCGGGGCTGATCGCTCACCTCGTGACCGTAGCACCAGCACCAGCGTCGCGAGGTCTGTTGGCCGCTGCTAGAAGTCGGGTGCATGGACCCAACGCCCATCATTGGCCCATGACCACCCGAGCTTTCGTTCTGGGGCGACAATGCCGCCATGCGGAGTGCTGGGATCCGTGCTCTGGGAGGGCCTATCGAGCGGCTCGAGGTTCCCGCTCCACCCCTGCCCACCGGCGAGGAAGTGTTGATCGAGGTCAGGACGGCCGGCATAGGGAACTGGGACGACCTCGTCCGGACGGGCGTTTGGGATGTGGGTGCGGAACCACCGATGGCGCTGGGCGTGGAGGCAGCCGGCGTGGTCAGTGCGATCGGCGCCACGCAGACGCGGTTCGCGCCGGGCGACGAGGTCCTCGCCCACAGCGTGCCGCTGCGCCACCAGGGAGCCTGGGCGGAGTGGTTCCTGGCGCCAGGCCTGTCGATCCGCTACACCGAGCGGCTCGCCGAGGCCGACGCGGTCAGTTCGGTCGGCAGCCGCGGCGACTCGTACGACTGTGAGACTCTCGGAGCCTCCCGGGCGGCCTGACCGCTCGCTACGACTGACCCTTGGTGTCCTGGCTGTTGATCTGTCGGCTGTCCCGGTGAGGTGGACCATCGGTGCGCGGCCGAGCGGGCAGTGACCGCATAGGAGCCTGATACGCCAGGTCCCATCACAGTCCTGTCCGCCCGCCCGGTCCGCGTGCTGTCGAACCAAGCGGAGGACCGACAGCCATGGGCAGCATCGCGCAACACGTCGTCGTCCGAAAGGTCGCCATCGGCGTCGACACGCACAAGCACATCCATGTCGCCGTCGCCCTCGACGAGCTCGGCGGTCGGCTCGGCGAGCTGACCGTGGCGACGGATCGTGGCGTGCCGATCAGCTCGAGCGCTGGGCGGTATCGCACGGGCAGATCCTCGCCTTCGGGATCGAGGGCACGGCATCGTATGGCGCAGGCGTCACCAGCTACCTGCGTCGACAGGGCCACCGCGTCATCGAAGTCAACCGGCCAGACCGGCACGAGCGTCGGATGAACGGCAAGAGCGACGCGCTCGATGCCGAGAACGCCGCCCGAGCGGTCCTGTCCGGGCGGGCCCTGGCCACGCCGAGGGTGGCCGACGGCCAGGTCGAGATGATCGTCAGATCAAGATCGCCAAGGACACCGCGGTGAAGTCCCGGAGCCAGGCGATGATCACCCTCAAGACGCTCGTCATCACGGCACCGCCCGACCTTCGGGAGGAGCTCGACGGCTTGTCGAAGATGGTCCTCATCGAGCGCTGTGCCGGACTCCGACCAGGCCCGATGACGACCCCGCTCGCCGCGGCCAAGCATGCGATCCGTGGGCTCGCCCGTCGTTGGCAGCAGCTCCACCTCGAGATCAAGGAGCACGAGCGGCACCTGGCCACGCTCACCGAGGCGGTCTCACCAGCCATGGTCGCGGCCTTCGGGATCGGCCCCGACACGGCGGCCGAGATGCTCATCGTCGTCGGCGATGACGTCGACCGCGTCCGTTCCGAGCCGGCCTGGGCGAAGCTGTGCGGCGTCTGCCCGGTCCCCGCCAGCAGCGGCAAGACATCCCGCTATCGGCTCAACCGAGGCGGCCACCGCCAGGCCAACTCGGCGCTGTATCGGACGGTCATCGTGCGGCTGCGCTTCCACCAGCCGACGATCGACTACGTCGCGCGACGGACGGCCGAGGGCAAGACCAAGGCCGAGATCATCCGCTGCCTCAAGCGCTACGTCGCACGCGAGGTCTGGGCATACCTCCATCCGGACCGCCACGAGTCTCCGGCGCCGGAAATCGCCGCTTGACGACTATAGGAGCTTCAACGCCCTGGCCGAGACCGTCAACGGCCTGTACAAGGCTGAGCTCATCGAACGGCGGAAACCCTGCAGGTCTGTCGAGCAGGTCGAGCTGGCGACGGCCGAGTGGGTCGACTTCTGGAACACCCGCCGGCTCCACGAGGCCTGCGGCTACCTGCCGCCTGCGGAGTTCGAGGCAGCCTACCATTCGGGCCTACAGGCGACCAGCGAGGCCGCGTGAAATCCAATCAGCTGAGTCTCCACGAAACCCAGGGCGGTTCAGGTCGATCTCCGGGTGCTCGACAACCGGCTCGCCGCGGACAGGTTGATGCGCCGGTCTCCGGGGGCTCGCCCGGCTGCGTATGGCAAAAGAACATGTAGCCGCAATGCGAAAGTGATCTGCGGCGCCTGCTGGCGGCCGCGGATCTCCGCGACCCGGCGATCCTGCAGTCGACCGGCTGGCGGGCGAGTCGTGGATGACAGACTACCAATCGGGGAGGTCGCGCACCTCTATCGAGGTGTATCCGTCGGCGACGACTTCGATGTAAGCGTCGTGTCCTCGGATGAGGAAATGCCGTGCGCCTAGGTCAGATTTAGCGACCCACGGTGAGCCAGAAACTTCGTAGAAGCCAGGATCGGGAGCAAGATTCGTCCTCTCCCACTCGCGCAGTCGCCTGTCGTTGAAAGCAACGGGATCTTCGCCGGATGCCCTCCGTGCGGAGGCGAGCTCCGTACTATCGAACCGAGACTTGTCAATTACGTCGTGCTCCGTGGCGGCGCTTGACAGGCACGCAAGACGAACTCCGTCGAATCTAAGCCGCATCCAGCGAAAGCGAGCTTGACCGCCTCCGTGTTCTATCGCGATGTCGAGGGGCGGCGGCTCCACGATTAGCGGCGTATCGGCCTGGGGGCGGGCCGCTTTGTAGCGCGGCCCAAAATCAGCGCACAGTTCGACAATCGCCCTTCCGGCCGACTCTTCGGTGATCAGTCTTAGGAAGGATGTAGATGGCGATACCCGCCATGGGATCGGCATCGGATGTAGCCTTGGCTTCACAAGATCACCAGCCTGGGATGTCCACAACGCCCAGTATCCGGAGATCGCTTGGGCCTGGGGTGATCACCACTCGCGGACCTGGCAGAGGCGCGCTCGATATGAGCGGCGGCTCAAGCAGTCGATCGAGAAGTTCGTCTGGCGGCGAAATGAGCTTGATGCGCGTTGGTCGCAGACCCGCCATGCTTAACGCTGTCAGGGTCCGCGTATTAGCCGATACCAAGTGCTCCCCATATCGGAATGCCTGGATCGGCAACATGTCCGCTGTCAAGCGGCCGGTCCTCAGGTCTTTGGCGACCTCCACAAGCGTTCGCCCTCGCAGATATGCAGGCACCTCTTTACTCAACGAGAAGGCCGGAGACGCTCGCCGCTGGCCGAACAGCACTGTTTCGCCGCCGAGGCGCAGCCCACCCGCCGCCTCGCCGAGCGCCTCGCTTGTCCGCAACACGGCCGAGACGCCGCGGGCGATCTCGCTCAGCGCCGGCAGGATCGCCAGGCCACGCTCGAGCGGCGAGAGGGAATGGCCGGTGAGCGGGTCGTAGCCGCTGATGGCGGTGTAGGCGAAGTAGGCGGCCACGCCCAGGCGGAGCGGCACCGACCATGGCGCGGCGATCGAGAGGGCGATCTCGATCGTCAGCCCCGGGTTGTGGATGACGGCCTGGACGAGATGACCCGACGGATCGGTGTAGCGGAGCGGGTTGGCGAGGGCATAGGCGTAGCGATTGCCGGTCTGCGGCGCCGAGGCAACGCCGCCGAACGTGTCCCGGCCGATGAACCGGGCGAGGAGCGGGTCGTAGCTGCGGGCGCGCAGGTTGATGAGACCTGTCGCGTCGCGGTATTCGCCGGCATAGCCGATGCCGACCGCCGCGCCGCTGCCCGGCCGCGGCGCGCCATACGGGTCGAAGTGGACGGCCGCCGACACGGCGCCGGCAGAGCTGACCATGAGGATCGGTGAGCCGATGAGGTCGACCAGGGCGTTCTGCCAGACCCCGGCCTGGTCGTAGCCTGCGCTGGGAGCTCCCGGCAGGTACTTGCGGGTGCCATCAGAGAGGATGGTCGGGTCGGGGGCGACGAGGTCGAGATCGAAGGCGGTCGTCGTGCCCGCGGTCGTCTGGCTCCAGCGGTTGCCGGCACCGTCGAGCGCGTAGCTCGTCGTCGCGCCGCCGGCGGTCACCCCGGTTTGGCGGCCGAGCGTGTCGTAGGCGTGGGTCCGGTTGCCGTACGTGCCGTCGCTCGTCATGTTGCCGTTGTCGTCGTAGGTCGGGGCGGCCGGGCTGACGGGCGCGGTGTAGTCGACCTGCACGGCCACGGCATCGAGGCTGGCCGTGAACGCGGTGTTGCTGTTGCCGCGGGTGGCGCGGACCCGGATCTGGAGCGTGCCGTCGAGCAGGTCGGCCCGGGTGAGTCCCGAGACCGTGAAGGTCTGGGTCGTGTCGGCGGTCGGCTCGGCGGTATTGACGAGCTCGCTGCCCTTGGCCACGCCGGCGGCGTAGAGCTGAGCGCCCAACGTCGCGATCGAGGCCGTCGTGCTGACCTTCCACTCGACGCTGACCGTCACGTTCGTGATGGTCGCGTTGGCCGGGATCGCCGAGCCGAAACCGAAGGTGCCGACGTTGAGGGTCGTCGTCTGGTTCTTGGCCGCCGTCGCCGTGGCGTACGCGTTGTCCGACGCGTATGCGTTGGACGCGCTCGTCCAGCCCCCATCGTTCGAGGACGGAGGCCGCGTGCTGGAGCCTGGGGCCGACGAGCCGGCCGGCCCCGCGCTCGTGATCCGGTCGCCCAGGTCGTAGGTGAAGTTGGTCGTCCCGGACGGGGCAACTGCCTGGGTCAGGTTGCCGACCGAGTCGTACGTGTAGCCGTAATTCTGGCCCGCGGGATAGGCCGCGCTGACCAGGCGGTCGAGGTTGTCGTAGCCGAAGGTTGCCTGACCGGTGTCATCGGTCGCGGTCGCGATGTTGCCGTTTTCGTCGTACGTCCAGCCCTGGGCGAGGATCGTCGTCGCGACGCGTGTGCTCGTCGCCGTCAGCGGGCGATTCAGTTCGTCGTAGGTCACCGTGGTCGACAGGCCGCCGGGTCGATCGACGCTCGTCGCCCGGCTCGCGTCGTCGTAGTGGTAGGTCGTGGCCCGGTTGGACCAGTCGTTGATCGTCTGGAGGCGGCCGGCGGTGTCGTAGCCGTAGGACACGGTGCCCGCACCTGCGGGGTAGGCGAGGGTGCCCGGCCGCCCGGCGTCGTCGTACGTGTACGTCGAGGTACGCCCGCCGTGCTCGACCGACGTGACGCGGCCGTCCGGATCGTAGCCGTAGCTCGTCGTGCCGCTGCCGTCGGTCATCGTCAGGCGGCGGCTCGTCTTGTCGTAGGTGTAGCCGATCGTCGGCGTTGGGGCGGTCGGCGTGACAGTCAGCAGCCGCCCGGCGAGGTCGTATTCGAAGCTCGTCGTCTGGCCCTTGCCGTCGATCGTGTGATCGACCTGACCGTCGTTCGCGTAGAAGGTCTGCCAGATCTTGTCGTCGGCATCCTCGACCCGGATGGGTCGGCCCAGCGCGTCGTAGTCGTAGGTGTCGACGGCGGAGCGATCGTTCGTCCGGGTATGGAGGCGCCCGCCCGCGTCGTAGTCGTACGTTGTCAGGAAGTTGCCGCTATCACCGGGCTCGGTGACGGTCAGCAGCTGCCCAGCCGGGTTGTAGGTGTAGGCGGTCGTCTTGCTTCGAGCGTTCGTCGCCGACGCGACCGTTCCGTCGGCGTTGTAGGCGACGGCAGCGGTCTGGTCCTTGGCGTTCGTGACGCTCGTCTGGTGGCCCTGCCAGTCGTAGCCGTAGCTCGTGGTGTGGTCGAGCGGATCGGTCACCGAGCTCAGGAGGCCGGTGATGGGATCGTAGGCGTACGTCGTGTCCTTGCCGGCTGGATCGGTGACCGTGGTCACCCGGTCCAGAGGGTCGTAGGCGGTCGTCGTGAAGACGCCGGTCGCATCGGTAGCCTTCGTGAGCCGGCCCTTCGCGTCGTACTCGAACTCGGAGACCTTGAGGTTGGGATCCTTGACGGTGCGCGCCCGACCGAGCAGGTCGTACGTCGTTTCGGTGCGCCGGGACTCGGCGTCGACGGTCGCGGTGAGGTTGCCCTCGGCGTCGTATTCATAGGTCGTCGTCGCGCTCTGTGCGGCGGTGAGCTTGAGGACGGCGGACGTCCGCTGCCCCATGAGGTCGTAGTTGAGCGTCTCGAGGGCGCCCGACGCTCGGGCGATGGTCTTGAGTCGGCCGAACGCGTCGTAGGTGTAGGTCGTGCGATGGGCGGCGGGGTTGCCGCCGGCCATGTTGCCGAGGGGGTCGGTGACCGTGAGGACGCGGCCCATGTCGTCGTACGTCCAGGTCGTCGTGTGATCGCCGGGCACGCCGCCGGCGGCGTTACCGAGCGGGCCGACGCTGGAGGTCACGAAGCCACGGGTGTCGGTGACGAAGGTCGTCTTTCGGCCGGCTGGATCGGTGACCGCGTCGATGTAGCCGCGGGTGTCGTAGTGGTAGGTCGTGACCCCGCCGCCTTGAGCCGTGATCGTCAGGGGCAGCTTCGTCGTCGGGTCATAGGTGTACGCGGCGACCTGGACGCTGTCGGTGCCCTTCGTGCTCGTCACCGTCAGCGGCAGCTTCGTCGTCGGGTTGTAGGTCGTCGTGGAGGTCGTGCCGTCGGGCAGGGTCGGCGTCGGATGGCCGTCGGTGTCGTAGGTGAAGGTCGTGGCCCAGCCCGTGGCGTCGGTGAGCTTCGTGGGCCGGCCCTCTACGTCGGATTCCGAGCGCGACGTCTTGCCCGACTCGTCAGTGACCGACGCCTGGAAGCCATGCGTGTCGTAGGCGAACGTCTTGACCCCGTCGAGGGCGTCGATGGCGGCCGCGATCTGGCCCGTATTGTTGAAGCAGTTCGTCAGGACGTCGCCGCGCGGCCCCACCGTGACCGTGGCGCGGGCGACCTTGTCGTACGTCAGGAACGTGGAATTGCCCAGGGCGTCGATCTGGCCGGTGACGCGATCACGCTCGTCATATGCGTTCTGCAGGAGGAGGCGACCCTCGTCATCCTTGACGGATGTGATTCGGCCGCGTGAGTCGGTCACGTACGTCGTCACGACCCCGGTCAGATCGCGCTGCGTGGCCAGATGGCCGGCTGCGTCGTAGGTGAAGGCCACGTAACGGCTGCCCGGCAGATCCACGCGAGTGATGTTGCCCGAGGCATTCGTGGTCACATCTGCCGTTCGCCCAGCGGCGTCTGTGAACGACGACGGCTTGCCCGAGGTGTAGGCGAGGGTCATCTCGCGGCCCTGCGGGTCGAAGGCGGCGACCAGCTTGCCCGCAGAGTCGAAGCGGAAGCCCGCCCCGCCTGAATCCGTCAGCTTGAAGCCGCCGCTGATCGCCTCGAGCTTGCGGGTGTTGGTCGGCGTGTCCGTCTGATAACCGCCGGCGCCGTCCGAGATGTAGTGCAGGGTCCCGCCCGGGCCGCGAACCAGCACTGTCCCATCGGGCGCTGGCGTCCCGACGCTCCAGTCCAGATTCGAGGACCATCCGGGCCCAAAGAGCGTGGGTGTCGAGTCCTGCTCGCCGATGAAGCCGGCGGTACCGGCATTGGCGAAGGCCGCCGCCTTGCTGCTCTCGTAGACCCTGGACAGGGCCAGCGATGGCGAGAGCCCGCCCAGGCTGAAGTCGGTGACCTGCTGCTGGAAGGAACCCGAGCGCTGATCGACCGGATCGGCTGCGACCGCCTTGCCCACGCCGGTGAGCAGGCCGGAGACGTCGTAGAACGTCGCCGAGAGCCAATCGGCCGCCTGGTGATCCTGCCAGTTGGATCCGTAGCGAGCGCCTCCGTTCGGGGCGCCACAGAAATCCTCTGGCTTGGGCGGCAATGACGACGCGGCTGCCGCGATGACCTGACGTCCCCGTCGCCCGGCGCCGCTGGGCGAGCCATAGGCGATCTCGACGCTGTCCGTCTCCCCGCCTCCCCAGTAGCAGTCATACATGAGGTCGTCGAATCTCACCAATGACGTTCCGAGGGGCACCGGTCGGATCTGGCGATTGGGCTCGGGGCCGCTGCGTCCATAGGCGGCCGTGATGTAGGCGTAGCCGTAGATCGTGGTGGCTTCGTGAGCCGTCATCGAGAAGGTCAGGCCGTAGCCGGGCCCGATGTCATACCGGGTGACCAGGACGTGCCGGCCCTCGGCGTCGTCCGGATTGAGATACGAGCCGTTGGCGGTCGCGACCCTGCTCGTCATGGTCGCCGTGTCGATCGGGTCGCCGGCGTCGATCATCCGGTAGCCGGGATTCGGCGTCCGCCCGCCCCAGCCGCTGGCATACATCGCCAGGAGGTCGGAATAGCGGTTGAACGCGTAGTCCACGTTCCGGTAGTAGGTGCCGGTGATGCCGGTGTTCGGATCCGTATAGCGGAAGTAGATGCCGCCGATGCCGTTGCCGCCGTTGCCGAACGGACCGCAGCTCTCGCCGACCAGCCTGATCGTCATCTGGTCGAACGGCGGGAAGAGGTTCTGGGTCGTCTGCTCGGCGCCACCGCAGGACACGTTCCCGATCACGGTGATCTGGCCCATGCCCGGTGCGAACTGCATGTAGAGGTCGGTGTAGTTGCCGCCCCGCCATTCGACGGTGTCGAGGGCGGAAATCGGGCAGGGCTGGCCCACGTTGCAGAAGTCCACCGCGCCGGGCGGCACCGCAATCACGTTCACCGTGGCGGTGGCCGACAGCCCAAACTCGTCGGTGAAGGTGATCGTCTGCGTGCCCAGGGTGGAGAGGGCGGCCAGGAAGACGTGCTGCGGCTGGCACAGGCAGATGAAGCGGTATGGGTACTGGTCGTAGGTGACGAAGCTCGGGTCCGACGAGGTGGCGCTGCCCTGCGCCTCGTACAACGTGACGGTCTTGTTGGTCGCCGGATCGATCGCCCCGACGTTGAACTGGAAGCGCTGCCCCTGGTAGACGGTAGCGGGAGCGGAGGCGGTCAGCTGCGTAGCAGCGACGGTCACCGGGCTCGTGGTCGCACTGACCGTGTTCGGACTCGTCACCGTGACCGTGTGCGGTCCGGTCGATCCGAAGAGCACGCGGAACGTATGGCCGATCTCGCCCTTCGCGGGCTTGAGGGTGTAGGTGGCGCCGTCAGGGAAATGGGCAGACGGGTCATTAGTCGAGATCGTCAGGGTGCCGCTCAGCGACGTGGTTGCCTGGCCGGTCTCGTTCTCGACCGTGACCCCGACCATGGTAGCCTGGCCGACGTGACTCGTCGGGGCAGTGGAGATCTGCAGCGCGGTCAGGTACTGAACGATCGTGCTCGGGAGATCCTCGCTCAAGGGTGAGGCGTTGCCGGCCAGGTCCCAGGCCCTGGCCGTGAACGATCGGGATCCCGGCCAAAGAGGGCTGACCGGCGTCGTGATGTAGCTCCCCGCCGTCGGCGTCGAGCCATCGTTGCCGGTGACCCAGCCCCTCGTGATCAGCGCACCGCCGAAGGCCCAGCCTGCCGCGTAGCAGGTGGTCACGGTCGTCCCCGGCACCGTGGCGGAGAAGGTGAACGTTCCGGCCCCGACGGAGTTCTGCTGGCGCATCGGGGTGCCGCCGCAGACGAACTCCAAGTACCACGCGCCGCCAGGGCTGGTCGCATCGAACGTCGCCGTCACCGTCGTTCCGCCGAGCACGCTCAGATCCGGAGACATACGGAGGTCCGGCGTGAGTCCGTTGTAGGCGCCCGGCGTCATCGCGACCGTCACTGCCCCCGGTGTGTCGCCGGCGACGCGGCTGCCGTCATCGAAGAGCCCGGTGGCCACGGAATCGGCCGAGCGAGTACCGGTGAAGATCGGCGACGTGGCGTCCGTGTAGTTGTCAGTGCTGCTCACACCCCTGTCGCTTACGGCGATCATGTCGGGCGCGCTGGGCGCGGCCGGTGCGGCCGTGTCGACAGTCACGGAAATCGGGGCGGAGGCGGGGCTCGACCCTCCGGCGTTCAGTGCCTTGGCGGTGATCGAGTGGACGCCGTCCGAGAGCGCCGATGCCGTGATGGTCCACGATCCGGACGAGACGGTCGCATCTGAGCCGACCAGGATCGCACCGTCATAGAGCTCCACCCCGGTCGCCAGCGGGTCGTTCGTACCCGAGAAGGTGGGCGTACTGTCACTCGTGACATTGTCGAAGAGATACGGGCTCGTCGTCGCGTCGGTCACGATGACGCCGTCGTCGTACGTGTAGCTGCCCGAGATGATGCTCGAGGGCACGTTGTTCGTGTAGTAGGACAGCGCGCAGTTGGTCCGGGCCGCGACCATCGGGCCAAAGCTTCCGACGGTCGTCAGCGGCGACGTTGAGAAGGGCATCCACCATGCGGCCGAATACCCGTCGCAGTAGATCCAAACCTGGGCGCCTGCGCCATCCTGGAGCGGTGGTGTGGTCATGGTGATCGAGAAGCCAACTATCGAGCCGATGACGGCCGGGAATGCGCTGGCGCTCAGGGGGAACGAGGTGTACGCCTGCGAGGTCGTTCCCGTGAGCATGCTCCGCAGCTTCACGCTCGTCGGATTCCCTCCGCCCGTGAAGTCCGTGTAACTGACGTCGACGGCGAATCGTTGCAGGTACGCCCCGCCGGCACTGCCCTGGACCCCCCATCCAGCCTGCAGGCTCGCCACATCGGCAACGGTCCAGTTCCGGCCGTCCCATGGCCGGGCGGCGACGGTGGTGGAATTCTCGTAGAGCCAGTTGACTCCGCCGACGTTGTAGATCGTCCCTGTGGCCGGGTTGCGGACGTAGGCGAACGAGCCGCCTGTCGGGCTGTTGACCGAGACGATCCTGATCGAGGAGACGATGGACGTCGGATCGAGTGTCAGTGGCTGAATGCCGAAAATGACGTTCCCAGTTGTTCCACTGTTCGGATACAGAACGAATCCACCCCCGTTGTGCAAGGGGTCGTTCGTCGACGCCGAATAGACCTCGTTGACCAGCGGGTAACCGGGCGGGCTCACCTGGTCGCCGCCGCTCGGGCTCCCCTGCCAGTACTGGACGGGATTGCCAGTGGTGATGACGTCGCTGGTCGGCACAAGGTGGACGACTTTTGCCACCGCGACCAGCGGGCCGGTGTCGGAAGTGCTGTCGAGATCCGGCGCCGAAGGTGCGGGAGGTGGCTCAACGCCCTGAACGAAGACGATCCCCGATGTGGTCTGACCGCTCACATTGCCGGCGTTGTCGGTGACGGTGAGGGTCCAGCGATAGCAGGTGTTCCCTGCCAGCCCGGCCTCGCTCTTCGGGCTCGACACGTCCTGGGCGCTGCCATCGGCGGCGTATGTTGCCGTCGCGCACTCGCTGCTGGCAGGGGCTGCCGCCATCTGACGCTGAAGGCTGCGCGAGGTCACGCCGGAGCCAGTCTCCGTCTCGGTCCAGGCGACCGAATAGATTGCCTCGCCCTGGGCGGTCGTGGTGCCTTCATCGGGGGTCGTGAAGTCCGTTGTCGGCGCGGTCACGTCGATCGTGACCGAGAGGGCGACACTCGCGCCTCCTGTGTTGCCGGCGGGATCGGTCGCCGCAGCCGTCAATGAGTGGCTGCCGCCGGCGAGGGCCGAGGTCGCGATCGTCCAAGCCCCGCCTGTGGCGGTTCCGGTGCCGACCGGGGTTGCCCCGTCGTAGACGGTGACGGTGCTGTTCGCCTCGGCGGCCCCGCTGAAGGTCGGGGTCGTGACGTTGGTGATGTTGTCGGTCGATGAGCTGCCACTGTCGGAGGCGGCGATGAGATCGGGGGTCGAGGGGGCGGCCGGGGCGACCGTGTCCACGATCACGCTGTCCTGCGACGCGGTCGGGTTCGGTCCCGCGTTCCCGTTCGCGTCGGTCGCGCTGGCCGCGAAGTAGAACGTGCCGTCCGAGGGCACCGTGCACGCCAGGGTGCCGCTCGTGGCGCTCGTCGCCAGGCTGCCGCACTGGGTGTACGGACCCGCTGCGGCCGTGGCGTAGAACACGCGGACCGACGCGATCCCGGAGACCGCATCCGATGCCGTCCAGCTCAAGGTGAGCGAACGCGACGTGGAATAGGCCGATGCATATGAGACCGAGGCGGTGGGAGCCGTAGCGTCATACGTGACGGTCTGGCTCGTCCCCGTCGCGTCGAGGACTTGGGTATCGCAGTTGGCCGCGTTCGGCGAGGTCGCGGTCCCCGACGTTATGGCTGTGACCGACGCCCCGTAGTACGCCGAGCAGCCCGAGAAGCTGAAGGCGAAGTCGCCAGGCGAGTCCAGGGCCGAATCATTCTGGTAGATGGCCTGAGCCGGCAGGTCGAACGTCAGCCGGCTCGACGTCGACGTGTTCGAGAGACACATCGTCGTGCTGTTGGCCCGGAACCAGTCGGCCTGGCCGACGACCCAGTTGCAGGCTGACGTCGACTTCCTGAGGTTGCCCCACGTCCAGTGAAGCTGCCCACCCGCGTCCCGCAGCACGATTCCTGCGTATTTGTACGCCGGCAGACAATTGCCCCAGGCACGGTCGACATTCGAGATGCGGAGGTACCAGGTCGCGGTCGTCACGCCGCTGCGAGCCGTCCCGCCGGAGTCCGAAATGAAGCCGGTGACCTGCGGTGTGTTGCTCGAATCGCAGCCTGGTGGCGCGGCTTCGACCGCGGCCGGTCCGGTCAGGCTTACGCCGACCGCGATTGCCGCCGCGGCGCTGGCGCTCAGGGCCAAGCTAAGTACGGTCACGCTGAGCCAGCGAGGCAATCTGTTCACCGGTCCTCCTCGATCCAAGCGGTCCAATCCGCCCCCCAGGCGAGGCGAAGCGTGATCCCGGCCACGGTCGGTGGCCGGCTGTTGTCGGAGTACTCGAGCGCAGCGAGCGGGGACGAGGCCACCCGCGCGGCAGCGCCCTCGGATCCTGCGAGGCTCTGACCGCTCGGCTGTCGAGCGGCGGCGCATTCAGCCATGCTGGAGCCCCTTCGATGGCGGCTGTCGAATCGTCGGCGGCAAGCGGGAGGCGCGCACGGGTGAGGCGGCGGAGCCAGCGGACCAGCGTCGGCCGCCTCGGCACCGTTTGGGCCGAGGAGCTTTACGACGAGCCGGAACAGCCGATCCGGCAGCGACGGATCTTGTAGCGGATCGTCGATCGAGATCGTTCGGGGATTCGGCCCGATGAGCCGGAACTCGACCCGTCCGGTCGCCCGCTGCCCTGGGAGTGGGCGGGCATCCGCCATGCTCCGTACGTCGGGCGGATAGGTTCGCTAAGAGCGAGGTCACCGTCGCCGCCGGCTGAGTGTCCGACGACGCCGGTACGACGGCGCCGAAGGCGAAGCCGGCCGCGGTCGAAGCAAACAAAGAGCGCCGCAAGCATGGCGAATCCGCGCCTGTGACCGATGAGCAGCCTGGTGAATGCAGCGCCCGGACCTGTGCGTCTCGGTTCATTGCAGTCTCACCTGTTGGGAGAGACGGGACGGCCCAGCAGCCGGCTCAACGGTCACCGCGATCTGCGCCGAGGGGACGCCCGTCGCCGCCAGCGAGCCGTGGAGCGGGCTGACGAGATCGAGGACAAGCAAGTAGCTGCCGGGTTCGGTCGGCGCGCTGACGGCGAGCGTCACCGTCGCCTGCTCGTTGGGCTCGAGCCGCGGGACCGCCCCGGTAACTGAATCGGTCACTCCTGTGCCCGACGAGGCCAGGGAGACCCAGCGGGCGACGAGGTGCGGAGCCGGCGGGTCTGCCGGCTCGAAGCGCTCTCGATCAAAGAACGGGGGATCCGCCCACCCGAGCCTGCCGTCGTTGGCCAGTCGGACAGAGAGTAGCGTCCTCGAACCCGCCGCCAGCGTTAGCCTGGGGACCACACCGTATGCGACCGATGCCGGAGCGCTGACCCGGACCGTCAGGGCTGGGATGAGCGCCTGGCTCGGGCCATCGAATGCTATGCCGTCGGAATCATGGATGGTCGTCACGAGCCGGTAGCGGCCGGGGGCGTCGGGTAAATCAACCGTCAAGACGAGATGACCGTGAGTGAGCCGCGCCTGACCCGCCGTCACAAGGGCGGCCGGGGCCTCGGGCACAACCAGATCGATGTCCGGCGCGTTGGGCGTGAGCGAGGCCTGCGGCGGGGGCATCGGCGAGGCGGACAGCGCCGGGGGTCCGGTGGGCGGTGGGCTTGTCGTCGCGTTGGGGACCGCGTCAACCGTGATCGGTTGCCAGCGGACGCCGAGCGTGAAGTGCCTTGCCCTCTCGATGCCCGGCGGGATCGTGATCGGCAGCGCGAGGCGCGCTTGCGTGCCGGCGACGAGGCCGCTCGCCGTCGTGGCGGGCACGAGATCGGGCGGTCGGACCGTCACCCCCAGCGCAGCGAGCGACGGTTCCGGCGGTTGGCCCGACGCGATCGCCCGGGGCACAGCCGCCGCTCCCGCCACGACCTGGTCGGCACGAAGCCCCGGGCGCCAGACGAGCGAGCGGTAGAACCCGCCTTGGGGTCGCATTGGGTCGAGCAGAGCGGTCGCGCCTGCGGTCCGGAGACTCGGGAAGCGGACGACGTGGTCTTGGAAGGTCGGCGCGCTACGCCATATCCAATCGACCGGCTCGGTCGAGGACAGGAGCGGGTCGAGGTACGCCCCGAGCGGTCCGAAGGTGTCCGCGATAACAGCCTGAGCACCCGCCGCCAGCCAGCCCGCCGCGTAGTTGTCGACGCGCTGGAGGGCGACGTCGAGCGTCGGCTCGGGCCGGCCAGGCTCAGGGTTGCCGGCCGCATAGCACAGGTGGCTGAGGAGCACGACGGCGTGGGGGGCGAGGCGGACACGGGTCGCCAGGAACTGCTCGCCGAAGTATTGATGGGCGTTATCGTCGCCGGCGGCCACAGGGTTGAGTCCTAGGCCGTTCTCCGTAGGCGGGTAAAGCGCCGAGCGATGCGGGCTCGGAAAGCCGTTGCCGTGCCCGAGGTAGACGACGATTGAGGCGCCCTGGAGCGCTCGGCGGACCGCCGGCCAAGTCGCGTCCGGCGAGAAGATCGTGACCACGTTCGGGGTCCAGCCCGCGGCGTCGCGAGCCGCGGCCGCCCCGATGGCACGGTACCGGTCAGTCAGCTCCCCGACCGGGCCCACGATGATGACAACACGCGGCGCGGGTCGTGTGGCGGCGGTTGGTCCGACCGCCATCAGGAGTCCCACGCACACGCCGAGGAACAATGCGAGCCCTTGTCCGATGGCCCTGCGACGGGTCATCACGGCGCCACGCGAGCCGCCATGCGCCCAGCCGGCCTTGGGCCGAGCAGGTCACGCGCCCGGCCCGACTGGGCGATCGCGCGCCAGCGACCTGGCCCGGAGAGCGGGCGCGCACGCAGGCGCAGCGACAGACGTGTCACGGAACCTCCGACCGACGCGTATCACAGACGCACCCGTCACAGCGGGCACGGCACGCGGTCGGTCGAGCTCCCGGCCTAGTTCGGTCGAACCCCCATAGTCCACCAGACCGAACCTTCCCACACCATACCACACTTTCCGGCAGGTCCAGCATGAGCTTCGAAAGCCGTCGTACAATAGGCGACTCGCCCGGGCTTCCGGTCTCTGCGAAAAGGGCTGTGTATCAGCCCGGACCTGGATGCGGGGTCCGCATCCGTTGCGTCCGCAACTGTTCGCTGACCAGGTGATCCTCCCGAGCGTGACGAGCCGAGCCGTCGAGGCGGATCCCGCATGGTGCTGCCGATCGATCCATCCCTGCGAGCACGCGATGTGCCCGCCGAGGCCTGCGACCGCCGGCTGCGTCGCCGAGGACACCGCTGTAGATCTCTCCCATTGGATTTCAATCGCTTTAGAATCAGGATGCCCGCCGAACCGTGGGCATCTGATTCCCCGGCGAATCGGCCGAGGGCATCAGACTCTTTCGGTTTCGGGCGTGGGCACAAGACTCTCCCGGAAGCGGGCATCAGACTCACCCGGGAATCGATGACAACCGGGCCGTTCGCAGGGCTCGGTTGAGCACGAATCGGCCGCAATGGCCGGCCCAGTGGGCATCGGACTTCGGATCAGGTGGTCGGGGTTGAATCCTGTCGGGCGCCCGACCGCGCCGCCGCCGGGTCCGGTCACAACCGATCTGCTGGGCTGAGCCGCCGAGCCGCCGCGAGCGCCCGCTCGGTCGCCGCCGACGCCGCGTAGCGCTGGAGCATGGCACGGCTTCGCCAACCCGCAATCCGCATGAGGTCGGTCTCCTGCATGCCGGAGCTGAGGGCCATGTGGGCGTAGCTGTGACGCAACTGGTGGGGATGGACGCGGTTGCCGAGCCCGGCCGCCCGGCCGCGGTCGGTGACCATCTGCGCGATCCCCGAGTCGGTCAGCCGGCCCTTCAGCCCGAGCCAGAGCCATGGCTGGCCGGCGGCGACGTGGCCGTCGCGAAGGCGAAGATAGCGGTCGAGCGACTTGACGGTCTTCGTCCCGACCGATAGCAGCCGCTCGCGGCGGCCCTTGCCCAGCACCCGGACGAGTCCCGCGTCGAGGTCGACGTCGTTCGTGTCGGGCTCGCTCGGCGTCCACCGTAGGTTCGCCACCTCTCCCCGGCGTGCACCGGTGTCGATAAACAGTCGGAGGATCGCGGCATCGCGCCGGCCGGCGAAGTTCCGATCCGCGTCGACGACCCGCAGGAGCGCCCGAAGCTCGGGCTCGCGCAGGACGGCCGGCGGCTGCTCGGGCACCTTCGGCGGCCGCATCCGAGCCATCGGGGAGGCCTCGACGAGCTCTTCTTCGGCTGCCCACCTGAAGAACGCCTGGAGTCCCGCATAGCGGTTGTGGGCCGTCGCCGGCGAGTGGCGGCCGAGGAGATCCTCGATGAACGCCTCGAGGTCCTCGCGCCGCAGGCCGTCGAGCGTACCCGGGCGCCCGGTCGCGGCGAGGAACCGGGCGAACTGGCCGGTCGCCTCGAGGTAGGTCCGGACCGTCTTCGGACTGAGGTTGGCGGCGCGGAGGTGGCGAGCGAACGAGGCGATGTCGCGCTCGAGGGGGCGTGCGCTATCATGCGGGGCGCTGGTCAGGGTTTTGGCCACAGGTGATAACTCGCAGAGCGGTGGACTGGATTTCGGGCACAGTTATAGTCTGTGAGAGCATAGTGGTCAAGACCGAAACGCAGTTAGAAGCTCTGATCAAGCACAAAACCGTGGGGCTATAGCTCAGCTGGAAGAGCGTCTGAATGGCATTCAGAAGGTCCGGGGTTCGAGTCCCCGTAGCTCCACCAACCCCCCACCGGGTCCGGCGGGGGGTTCACCGTCAACATGGCACGATTCCGCAATGACGACGCAGAAGACTCGCAGCAGAACGAAGGTCAACGCCCAGGCGAACGCGAGGACGCCCGCGAAGGCCGGTGCGCGGGCGCGCGTGGAGCGCTACGAGCCGACCAAGATCGAGCCGCGCTGGCAGGCGCGCTGGGCCGAGCTGGGCATGCATACGACGGACCTGCACGACACGAGCCGCCGCAAGTTCTACCTGCTGACGATGTACCCGTACCCTTCGGGCGACCTGCACACCGGCCACTGGTACATCGTCACCCCGACCGACGCAATCGGCCGCTTCCGTCGGATGCACGGCGACAACGTCTTCCTGCCGATCGGCTTCGACGCCTTCGGGCTGCCGGCCGAGAACGCCGCGATCAAGGGCGGATTCAACCCGCGCGAATGGACGATGCGCAACATCGAGGATATGCGCCGCCAGTTTCGGAGCATGGGCGCCACTCTCGACTGGGACGCCGAGGTTGTGACCTCCGACCCGTCGTACTACCGCTGGAACCAGTGGTTCTTTCTGCGCTTCCTGGAGGCCGGGCTGGCGTACCGCGCGAAGTCAGCGGTCGACTGGTGCCCCAACGACGGCACGCTGGCCCGCGAGCAGGTTGAGGGCGCCGACCGGCACTGCTGGCGGTGCGGCGCGAAGGTCGAGAAGCGCGACCTGGACCAGTGGTACCTGCGGGTCACGAAGTACGCCGACGAGCTGCTCGACTTCTCTGAGATCAAGTTCCCCGACCCGGTCCGGATCATGCAGACGAACTGGATCGGTCGATCGGAGGGCGGCGAGGTCGTGTTCGAGTCGGCGCCGGCCGAGCATCACCGAGGCGGCGCGGAGATCCGCGTGTTCACCACCCGGCCGGACACGCTGTTCGGCGCCACCTTCGTCGTCCTCGCACCCGAGCACCCGCTGGTCGCCGAGCTGACCGCGCCGGACCGGAAGGAGGAGGTCGAGGCGTACGTCGCTCGGGCCGCGGAACAAACCGAGATCGAGCGCCTGTCGGCCGATCGGGAGAAAACGGGCGTCCCGATCGGCGCGAACGCGGTCAACCCGGTGAACGGCGAGCTCGTGCCGATCTTCGTCGCCGACTACGTGCTGGCGACCTACGGCACCGGCGCGATCATGGCCGTGCCGGCGCACGACGAGCGCGACTTCGCATTCGCGAAGAAGTTCGGGCTGCCGATCCGGCGGGTCGTCGCCCGACCGGGCACCGAGGCCGACGACGTCACGGAGGCCTACATCGCCCATGCCGATGACGAGGTGCTCGTCAACAGCGGTGAGTTCAGCGGCCTGCCGGCCGACGAAGGCGGGCGCCGGATCGTCGCCTGGCTCGAGGAGCGGGGCAAGGGCAAGCCTGCGGTCACGTACCGGCTGCGCGACTGGCTCATCAGCCGCCAGCGCTACTGGGGCACCCCGATCCCGGTGATCCATTGCGACGAGTGCGGGATCGTCCCAGTCCCCGACGAGGACCTGCCGGTGCTGCTCCCCGATACGGTCGACTACGCGGGTGTTGGCGTGAACCCGCTGACCCGCGACGAGAAGTTCCTTAACGTGACGTGCCCGTCGTGCGGCGGCGCCGCGCAGCGCGAGACCGACACGATGGACACGTTCGTGGATTCGTCGTGGTACTGGTATCGCTACCTGTCGCCCGACAAGACCGACGGGCCGATCCAGCGCGACATGGTCGATGACTGGACTCCCGTCGAGCTGTACACCGGCGGCGCCGAGCACGCGGTCCTCCACCACCTCTACGGCCGCGAGTTCACCAAGATGATGCGGGACCTTGGACTCATCGACCAGAACGAGCCGTGGAAGCGCGTGTTCAACCAGGGCCAGATCCTGGGCGCCGACGGCGAGCGCATGAGCAAGTCGCGCGGCAACGTCCAGGATCCCGACGAGCTGGTCCGGCGCTACGGCGCCGACGCCGTCCGGCTGTTCCTGATGTTCATGGGCCCCTGGGACCAGGGCGGGCCGTGGAGCCCGACGGGCATCGGCGGCGTGCATCGATTCCTGAACCGGGTGTGGGCGCTGGTCCTGGATCCGGCAGGCAGCGAGTCGGGCGATCGCGGAGCGGGACAGCTGCCGGCGGGCGAGGATCGGAGGGCGGCCGACCGGGCCATCCGGATGGCCGCCCATCGGGCGCTGCGAGCGGTCACCGCCGACTACGAGGACTTCAAGTTCAACACGATGGTCGCTCACCTGATGGAGCTGTCGAACACCCTGGCCCGCTATCGCGGCAGCGCCGTGGCCGGCGGCCCCGCCTGGGATGAGGCGGTCGAGCTCCTGCTGCTCATGCTGGCACCGGCCGCGCCACACATCGCCGAGGAGCTGTGGGCGCGACGGGCAGCGGCCGCCGGTCGCGACTGGTCGTCCATCCACACCCAGCGCTGGCCGATGGTCGACGAGTCGGTTGTGGTGGAGGAGACGCGCGAGATCCCGATCCAGGTCAACGGCAAGGTCCGCGACCGGGTGGTCGTGCCAAGCGGAATCAGCGAGCTCGAGCTGGAGCAGATCGCGCTGGCCCGGGACAAGATCCAGGGGATGCTCGACGGCCGGACCCCCGAGCGCGTCATTCACGCCGGCGGACGGCTGGTGAATATCGTCGTTCGCTAGCGCGAGACAGGCGGCGGACCGCCGGAGTCTAGGGCCGGCAGGCAGCCGGCAGGTACGTGTACACGA
>Ga0137368_10000593_pt1 | contig 35402 bp, 35 predicted proteins | sample SagtaG_13_FD_104917 | JGI IMG/M metagenome (GOLD analysis project Ga0137368, IMG submission 104917) | Vadose zone soil microbial communities from Sagehorn Ranch, Mendocino, California, USA - Sage1_L_100_16 metaG | ecosystem: Environmental > Terrestrial > Soil > Vadose zone | place: USA...
GCATTGCGGACGGCTTGGGGAATGATCTCGCCGAAGCCGAGCGTGACGATCGCGAGGTAGTCGCCGCGTAACCGCAACGTCGGCAGCCCGATGAGGATCCCGCCGATGGCGGTGATCACCCCCGCGATCAGAAAGACGAGCCAGACCGAGATGTGAATGCCTGAGAGCTGGGCCGTCGGGCCGATCGAGCCAAAGTGGATGTTGACCTGCTCGAATTGCCCCGACGCGAACCAGCCGGCCGAATACGCGCCGATGGCATAGAACGCGACGTACCCGAGGTCGAGCAGGCCGGCGTACCCGACGACGACGTTCAGCCCGACAGCCATCGTCACGAAGACGAGAATCGTGACGAGCGAGTGCACGCTCGGGAACGCGTTGATCACGGGCACGTTCGTGGGGAGGTCCCCGACGTAGTAGGGATAGGGCACGGCTAACGCGAGAAGTACGAGGATCGGCATCGCTCGGCGCACCGGGGCCGGCAGCCACCGCCAGCGGCGGCCGAGTTGCGTCGCTCGCAGGAACTCCTCGCGATAACGGGCTAGGAAAGCCACGCTACGCGCCCTCGGGCGTGCGTTCGCCGAGAAGTCCCTCGGGCCTGAAGACAAGGATCGCGATCAGAATCGCGAATACGATCGACTTCGTCCAGTCAGACCCAGGCGTGAGCCAGGGGAGGCCTTCGTTGAAATTCTGAATCAGCCCGATCAAGAGCGCACCGAGCACAGCCCCGGTCAGGTTTCCGATCCCACCGAGGACAGCGGCTGTGAAGGCGATCAACCCGAGTTGGAAGCCAGCGTCGTACCGCATGTTGGTTACGACGAGGTAGAGAACGGCCGCGATGCCGGCCAGACCGCCGGCAAGCGCGAAGGTGAAGGAGATCGTGCGGTTGACATCGATGCCCATGATCGCTGCCGCCTCCGGGTCCTGCGACGTGGCCCGCATCGCCTTTCCCTGACGCGTCGACTTGACCAGCCAGGTCATGAGGACCAGTACCGGGGCTGTCACGAGCAGAACGAAGAAGTCGTCCCATCCGTAGTGGACGCCTCTGAACTCGAACACGGACGCCTTGGAGATCAGGGGCGGGATACTCCGAGCGTTCACGTCGTAGATCGCCAGCGAGATGTTCTGGACGATGAAGGACATCCCGACGGCGGTGATCAGCACGGCGAGCCTCGGCGCGCTCCGGAGACGGCGATAGGCCAGGAACTCGATGCTCGAGTTCACGAGCGCGCCGAAGACCATCGCGATGAGAAAGGTTGCGAACAGGCCGCCGAGGATCGCGAGCGCCGCAGAGCCTTCGTCGAGGTTGAACAAAGAGACGATCACGGTGCTCGAGAAGAGGCCGCTCAGGGCGAAGACGTCGCCGTGGGCGAAGTTGATCAGCTGGAGGATGCCGTAGACGAGCGTGTAGCCGAGCGCGATCAGGGCGTAGAGGGAGCCCGTCGTCAGGCCGATCAGAAAAATGTTGAAGAAGTCGGCCTTGTCGTCGAGGACGAGGAAGTTCTTGACGAGCCACGCCCCCAGCAGGACGAGCAACACGGCTTCAAGAACCGAGGTTAGGGAAGGGGGCTTCCGATTCCTGAGGAACGCCGACAGATCTCCCCCGGTGCGTGCTGGAGCGGCGATCTTCGGGATTCTAGAGCGACGGAGGAGGGCGCAGTGGCCCTCCTCCGCGTTGCTCGGTAGACGTGTTGGCTACTAGCCGGATGCCGCCTCGCGGGCAGCGTCCACGAGCGACGGCTCAGGACTCGTCGTCTGAAGCGTCTTCAGGTGATCGGTGCCGATGTAGATCGTGAACTGAACGGCAGCACCGGTTGCCCCGCTGAGGTCGCCGTTCTCGTTGAACGTGAAGTCTCCGATGAGACCGTCCTTGACATCGGTTTTGTATATCTCGTCGATCACGCTCGAGCGGCTCCCGTCCGACTTCTCGATCGCATCGACCATCACTTGCGCCGCCTGCGCGCCGAGGATCGCGTACGGGTCGACCGCCTTGCCGCCGAGTTGGGTCTTGAAGCCGCTGATGAACTGCTCCGCGGCGCCCTTGTACTGGTCGATGCCGACGCCGGCGACGCTGAAGTACGCGCCGGCCGCGTTCGGCGTTCCACCCTCGGAGCGCTTGAAGATCGAGTCGGTCGTGAAGCCGTCCGGCAGGAAGAGCATCACGCCGTCCGGGGTCGGGGTGTTGTCGCCGAGAATCGCGACCTTGTCGTTGATCAGCTGGCCGCTGTTCTCGTCGATCAGCCCGCCGATGAAGATCGAGTCCGGGTCTGTGGCTTTGATCCTCGTGAAGGTGGCCCGGTAGTTCGGGGCCTTGGGATCGTAGGCCGAGAAGCCGAGCACCTCCATCCCGAGTGACTCGGCCGCGCCCCTGAGGTTCTTGGCGACACCGAGGCCGTACGCCTCCTTGTCGTTGAGGATGTAGACGCTCTTCACGCCCTTCGACTGCATGAACTTCGCCAGCACGGCGGCCTGGTTCGGGTCGCTGGGCGCGACGCGGGCGTAATTCCGCTTCCCGCTCGGGTAGTACTTCTCGGGCTCGTTACCGGCGCATGGCTCGGTCAGGCAGCCGTACGTGTTCGCCGGCGAGAGGATCGCCAGCCCGCCGCCCTGCGCCTGGTTCAGGATCGGGATCTCGATCGCGGCGCAGCCCGAGTTGAACGTGCCGATCACGCCGATCAGGCTCGTGTTGTCGGCGTAGGCATGTGCATTCGCGTTGCACTTGCTCGGATCCCATTTTGCGAGCTGTGCCGACGCGTCGTCGCACGCCTGGAAGGCGATCTTCTTGTCGCCGGCCTTCCAGTCCTGCTGGTCGAGCACATAGGCGATGGCCTTGTTCATCTGCGTGGTCTGCTCGCGCGATCCACCCTGCAACGGCAGGTCCGACGCGATCAGGTAGTCCGCCTTGCCTTCGCCCTTGTACTGGAGCGCACCACAGGAAGAGGCAGGCAACGCCTTCGCCTCGCCTCCGCCCTTGTTCCCGCCGCCGCCTCCGCCGCCGCAACCCGCAGCTGCGAGCGCGAGCGCGCCGAGGACGAGAGCGAGTAGGCCGATCAATCCTTTACTCCTCACCTGCTCCTCCTCCATCAGGGATGCTTGGTCCGTGGAGAGAAGCCGCCCAGGATCGGCTTCCGCCCTCCACTGCCGGCAAGTATCGAGGGATCCGCGCCCCATCGCAACTCAGAACGCGCGGGATACCATGGCTCGGCGCCGAAGTGGCGGAACTGGTAGACGCGCCGGACTCAAAATCCGGTGGGGTCACACCCGTGTGGGTTCGAGTCCCACCTTCGGCATCGAGTGAGGGTCGGCGTGCTCACAGGAGGCGGGGATTGCCCCGGGCTCAACGCCGTGATTCGCGCTGTGGCGAGGCGGTCCCAGGTTCGCGGTCACGAGGTGGTCGGCGTTCGCGAGGGCTGGCGCGGCTTGGTCGAGGGCCGTTTCGAGCAGCTCGGGCCGCGCGAGATCTCGGGCCTCCTCCCGCGCGGAGGCACCATCCTCGGCACGTCGCGGACCAACCCGTTCGGGCTCGACGGCGGCGTCGAGCGAGTGCTCGCCAACTTCGAGCAGGAACGGCTCGACGCGCTCGTCGCCATCGGCGGCGAGGACACCCTCGGCGTCGCAGCTCGGCTCCACGAGGAGCACGGCCTGCCGACCGTCGGCGTCCCGAAGACGATCGACAACGATCTCCCCGGGACCGACTACACGTTCGGCTTCGACACGGCGGTCTCGATCTGCACCGAGGCGATCGACCGGCTGCACACGACGGCGGAGTCGCACAACCGAGTAATGGTCGTCGAGGTGATGGGAAGGCACACCGGCTGGATCGCAGTCATGAGCGGGATCGCCGGCGGCGCGGACGTGATCCTCATCCCTGAGCAGCCGATCACGGTCGAGCAGGCCTGTGGCGAGATCGAGAACCGTCACGCGCGGGGGAAGGATTTCTCGATCGTCGTCGTCAGCGAGGGATACGAGTTGACCTATGAATCGGGCGAGAGCCGGCAGGTGGCACAGGAGGCGGCGGTCGATCAGTTCGGGCATATCCGGCTCGGCGGCGTGGGCCAGGAGCTCGCGCGTGAAATCGAGGAGCGGACCGGCTTCGAGACCCGGGTGACCGTCCTCGGCCACGTCCAGCGCGGCGGCAGCCCGACGCCGCGAGACCGCGTGCTCGCGACCCGCTACGGCCTCAAGGCCGCTGACCTCGTCCACGAGGGACGCTTCGGCCTCATGGCCTCCCTCCGCGGAGACAGCATCGTCGAGGTGCCGCTCGCCGAAGTGACAGGGAGCTTGAAGACCGTTCCGGAAGACTGGTACGCGCTGGCGAAGGCGTTCTTCGGCTGACCCTCGTCAGAGCCTGTACACCTCGACCCAGGGGCCGGCGAGCTTCTCGCTCGGGTGCAGCGCGTAGACCCGCTGCCCCTGCTGGAGAGTGCGGTAGAAACGCGTCTCTTCCGGATACTCCTCGTGCGCGGCGAGGACTCGGTCTTCGATTGCGCCCGTGACGACGACATAGCGCACGCCGAGCTCTCGCAGCCGGCCGACCTCCCGCTTCGGATCCGGGGGCTCGCCCGGTCGCGGCAGCTCGAGCGCGACGAGATGAAAGCCCTCGAAGCCAGGCAGCGAAGGGTCGACGGCAAGCGTCGCACCGCGAGAGAGATTGCCCTCGATCCAGTGCTGGGCGACCACGCGCGCGTCCGTCTTTGTCAGATCGCGCGCATCTCGGATCGCCCACGTCAGAGGGACGACGAGCATCAGGAGCGTCACCGGCGCGAGCGCCTTCAGCCGCCCGGCGAGCGCACCCAGGGCCGGCACGAGCGGGAGCACGTAGCGATCGAAGTGGGCGTGGAGCGTCAGCAGGTCGGCGAAGTAGACGAGGACGAAGACCGCGAGCACGAGATCCGCGCGCCGCCGGTAGACGAGCGCGAGCACGAGCCCCGCCGCGGCGATGATGAGCGCCGGGCCGAAGCCGTCCCAGAGGCGTGCGACGAACGCGATCGGAGCCGCATGGTCGTGCTCGAAGCCGAGCCATCCCTCACGAGCGGCCTGCTGCACCCGCCACGCGTCACCGGCCGCCTCGCCGAGATGGAGCACGACGTATGGACTCGTCGCAGCGAAGCCGACCACGGCCAGCGCGGCGGCGACCGCGAGGCGGCGCCACCGCCCCCAGGCCGCGACCACGAGCGGCGCGAGCAGGAGCACGCCCGGGTACTTGGCGCTCGCCGCCAGCCCGACGGCGAGCCCGGCGAGCTCGATCCGGCCGGAGATCATGAGGGCGAGCGCGACCGTGACTCCGAGCGTGAGCGGCACGTCGGTCACGGCCATGCGCGAGTACGCGACGTGCGTCGTCTCGACCGCCGTGGCTGCGGCGGCGACGAAACCGGCAAGCGGCCCATACGCTCGCTGTCCCAGCCACCACGCCGCGGCGACCGTGCCGACGGCGATCGCGACGATGACCAGGCGCGCGGCGAGGTACGACGGATCGTCCTGCCAGGCCTGGAAGGGAGCCAGCAGGTACATGACGAGGCTCGGGTAGTCGAACCAGTGCGGATCCGGGCCCGCCCCGTGCACCATCGCCCACGCCCGGGGGACGAGGCTCCGCTCGTCGGGGTTCAGGAGCGGAAAGGGCAGCCCGTAGCGGACGCCGACGAGCCTCAGCCCGCCGGCGAGGGCGAGCACCGCGGCAAAGGCAACCGGCGGGCCTCCCCACCGGCGTTCCGGATGCTCAGACCTCGGGGGGCGCCGCACCGACGAGACTCGCGACGTTGTCCGTGCCGACGATCACCGCGTCGACCCCGGCCCGCTCGAGCTCGGCGATCTCGTCGCGGCTCGTCAGCTCGAGCTCGGCGATCGCGAGCTTTCCGGCCGGGATGTCGGGCAGAAGCTCCAGCACCCGCTCGAGCTCCTCGTCTTCGTCCCCCTTCGGCGCGGCGAGCAGGAAGATCTCCGGATCGTAGCGCTCGAGGGTCTCCGCCAACTGCTCTTCGTCGTCGATCCTGAAGACGAGCTCGAAGGCCTCCGAGAGGTTGCGATGCGCGTCCTCGAGGAAGTCGCCGACCCCGACGGTTGCGACGCCGATGATGCAGGCGTCGGCTCCCGCCAGCGCCTCGGTCTGCTCCCCGTCCCAGTGGAAGAGGATCGGTAGCGAGCTCCCGGCTCGGATTCCGGGCAGCGCGCCCTCGTTCCCGCTGTACACGAGCAGCGCTTCGGCACCCTCCTGCTCGGCCCGGTGCGCTGCGGCGCTGTCGTCGACCTCCGCGATCAGCGAGATGCCGTCCCCCTCGGAGATCGCCTGGCTGAGCGGCCGGGGAACGTTCATTGGCACGGATTCTCGACGATTGCGTCACACATGCGCGCGAGTTTCCTCAGTACGATGAATTCGGGGAGGAGGCCGGGCGCGCCATAAACAGCGGCGCTCAGAGACCGATCGGGTGCCAGACCGTCTTCAACTCCAGGAAGGCGGCGATCTCCCAGGGGCTCTGTCCGTTCGGCTCGCCGCGCACGACGCGCTTCACGTTGTCGGCGGCGAGACGCTCGAGCTCCTCGACCTGCCCGTCCGCGCCTGCGAGGTCGAGGGCGTTGACATCCATGTGGGCGGCGAGGACGGGAGCGAGCTCATCCCGCGGCCCGGTGAGCACGTTGACAGCCCCGCCAGGGACGTCGGATGTCGCAAGCACCTCCGCGAGCTCGACCGCCGCGAGCGGCGAGCCCTCCGACGCGACGACGACCAGTGCGTTGCCGCCGACCAGCGCCGGCGCAAGACGAGTTACGAGGCCGGCGAGCGGCGGCTCTTCCGGAGCGATGATCCCGACGACGCCGGTCGGCTCCGGCACGGTGAAGTTGAAGTAGGGCCCGGCGACGGGGTTCGACGAGCCGAGCACCTGTGCGAGCTTGTCGGCCCAGCCGGCGTACCAGACGAGGCGGTCGATCGAGCTTTCGACCTCTGCCGGCCCCGAGCAGAGCTGGGCGAACTCACCCTGGCGCGCCTCGAGCATCTCGGCGATCCGGTAGACCACTTGCCCGCGGTTGTACGGAGTCAGCGCAGCCCACTTCGGGAAGGCGCTGCGCGCGGCGCGCACCGCATCGCGCACGTCCTTGCGGGAAGCGCGGGCGACGTTCGCCCCCTGGGCCTCGTAGGTCCGGCCCGATTCCGAGCGTGGGAACTCGCCCCCGACGTAGAGCTTGTACGTCTTCCGAACAGGGAGTCGAGTCATTCGAACTCCAGGTACGGCTCGAGCCCGTGCCGGCCGCCCTCGCGACCGAAGCCCGACTCCTTGTAGCCGCCGAACGGGGACGAGGGGTCGAAGCGGTTGTACGTGTTCGCCCAGATCACGCCCGCCCGCAGGCGCTGCGCCATGGCCAGGATGCGCGAGCCCTTCTCCGTCCACACTCCGGCCGAGAGCCCGTACGCGGTGTTGTTCGCCTTCTCGACCGCCTCGTCGGGCGTTCGGAAGGTGAGTACCGAGAGCACCGGCCCGAAGATCTCCTCCTGCGCGATCCGGTAGCTCTGCGCGACGTTCGTGAAGACCGTCGGCGCGAACCAGTAGCCCTTCTCCGGGAGCTTGCACGGCGGCTGGTAGATCGCCGCGCCTTCCTCCTCGCCGGAGGCGACGAGCTGCTTGATCTTGTCGAGCTGCTGGCGCGAGTTGATGGCTCCGACGTCGGTGTTCTTGTCGAGCGGGTCGCCGACCCGCAGGGTCGCGAGGCGGCGCTTCAGCTTCCCGATCAGCGGCTCGTAGATCGACTCCTGGACGAGCAGGCGCGAGCCCGCGCAGCAGACGTGGCCCTGGTTGAAGTAGATCCCGTTGACGATGCCCTCCACCGCCTGATCGAGGGCGGCATCGTCGAAGATGATGTTCGCCGCCTTCCCGCCGAGCTCGAGCGTCAGGTGCGTGCCCGTGCCGGCGAGCTCGCGCTGGATCGCCTTGCCGACCTCGGTCGAGCCGGTGAACGCGATCTTGTCCACGCCCGGGCTCTTCACGAGTGCAGCTCCGGTGCGGCCGTCGCCGGTCACGATGTTGACCACGCCCGGCGGCAGCTCGGCCTGGCGGAGGACGTCGGCGAACAGCAGCGCCGAGAGCGGGGTCGTCTCGGCCGGTTTGAGCACGACCGTGTTGCCGGTAGCGAGAGCCGGCGCGATCTTCCACGCCAGCATCAGGAGAGGGAAGTTCCAGGGCACGATCTGCCCTGCGACTCCGATCGGTCGCGGCTTGCGGTTCGGGAACGCGTACTCGAGCTTGTCTGCCCAGCCGGCGTAGTAGAAGAAGTGCGCCGCGGAGAGAGGCAAGTCGACGTCCCGGGATTCGCGGATCGGCTTCCCGCCGTTGAGCGACTCGAGGACCGCGAACTCACGCGAGCGCTCCTGGAGGATGCGCGCGATCCGGAAGAGGTACTTCGCGCGCTCGGAGGGGGAAATCGCCGACCAGCTGTTCTCGAAGGCGTCGCGCGCGGAGCCGACGGCGAGCTCGACCTCCTCCTTCGTCGCCTGACCGACTTCCGCGATCGACTCCTCGCTCGAGGGGTCGATCGTCGCGTAGGTCTCCTTCGGCTCGAGCCAGCCACCCCCGACGAAATGCCCGTACCGCTCGCGCACCTGCACGAGGTCGCGCGCCTCGGGCGCAGGCGCGTAGTCCCAGGAAGACGGAACCGGCGCGCGGTCTTGTTTCCGCTCGAGCTCAGTCATCAGAGGCTGACTCCAGCCGCCGCGCCCCACCACCCACCCCCCGCCCCGGGGGAGGGGGAGAAAATAGCCGGCGGCGCGTCGCGCGTTCGTGCCGATTCTGTGCCAGATCAGTCAACGGTGAAGTAGTCCGGGCTCTGGTAGCGGCCCGTCTTTTCCTTTCGAATCTGCATCAGGACGTCGTTCAGCAGCGTCGAGGCGCCCAGGCGATAGAGATCGGGCGTCAGCCACTCGGGGCCGAGCGTCTCGTGGAGCTGGACGAGATACTGCACGGCCTGCTTGGCCTGGCGAATCCCACCGGCCGCCTTCATCCCCACGCGCCGGCCCGTTTCCTCGTACACGTCGCGGATCGCCTCGAGCATCACGAGCGTGACGGGCAACGTCGCCGACGAGGGCAGCTTCCCGGTCGAGGTCTTGACGAAATCGGCCCCTGCGGCCATCGCGAGCAGGCTCGCCCGGCGCACGTTGTCGTACGTGCCGAGCTCGCCGGTCTCGAGGATCACCTTCAGGTGCGCCTCGCCGCAGGCCTCCTTGACCTGGACGATCTCGTCGTAGACCTTCGCGTACCGGCCGGAGAGAAACGCCCCGCGGTCGATGACCATGTCCACCTCGTCCGCGCCCATCTCGACCACGTCTCGCACCTCCGCGACCTTGACGTGCGTCGGCGCCTGGCCCGAGGGAAACGCCGTCGCCACCGAGGCGACCTTGACGCTCGTCCCGCGCGTGCGTTCGACGGCGGTCGGGACGAGATTCGGATAGATGCAGATCGCCGCGACCGAAGGCACGCTGAGATCGGCCGGATCCGGACGGATCCCCTTCGAGGCCAGCGCGGACACCTTCCCGGGAGTGTCGGCGCCCTCGAGCGTCGTCAGGTCCATCACGCGAACGGCCAGGTCGAGCGCAAACAGCTTGGCCTCGCGCTTGATCGACCGCCTCGCAAGCGTCGCCGCCCGCTCCTCGAGGGCGACGGCGTCAACGGAGCCGATCCGCGGCAGGCGTGGCTCGAGCGGAAGCTCGAAGCCGGCCGGAAGCACAGGCGCCTTGGCCATACGAGGAGTGTAGCCCTGGCGTAATTTCCCACCGACTCAACCGCGGGAGGTGCCCGATGCAGGACGTCGACATCAACTACTGGGCCGTGATCGTGACGGCGGCGGTGCCGGTGGTCCTCGGCGCGCTCTGGTACTCGCCGGCGATGTTCGCCCGTTCCTGGCTGGAGGCCGTTGGGAGGACACGCGACGAGATGAGCGGCGCGGAGATGGGTTACGTCCTCTCGGCGCTCGGCGCGCTGCTGACGTCGTACGCGCTCGCGCGCATCGAGCGCTGGGCCGAGGTCGACGATGTCGTGAACGGAGCGCTCGTCGGGCTGCTCGTGTGGCTCGGCTTCGTCGCGACCGTGCTCGCAGTCACGACCTACTTCGGCGGACGCCCGGCCAAGCTCTGGCTGATCAACGCGGGCTACCAGCTCGTCTCCCTCGTGGCGATGGGCGGAATACTCGGCACGTGGACCTAGTCCACGCGGTACGTCCAGCCCTCCTGCCACTCGAACGGCTCGGAGGTCAGGTCTCTCAGGTCCCGGCCCCGCAGGAGGTGCTCGAGCGCCCAGCGCGGCGCGGCGTGCGAGACGAGGAGAATCCGCGCACCGTCGTACCTCGGAGACAGATCGTCCAGGAAGCTTCGGACTCGCTCGACCACGTCGCGGTAGCTCTCGCCGCCGGGATACGGCTCCTCGATGCGCCGCAGCTTCTCTGCCTCGATCTCCGCGACCGGCCGGCCGTTCAGCTCGCCGTAGTTGCACTCGCGCAGGCGCCAGTCCTTCAGAACCGGGATCGCCGAGCCGCTGAACGCGATCTCGACGGTTTCGACCGCGCGGCCGAGATCGGAGGTGAAGATCGCTCCGATCCCGTCATCCCTCCTGCGCTTGCCGAGCGCACGCGCGAAGCCCCGGCCCGTCTCGGACAGGGAGCCCTCGAGCCAGCCGGTCGCGAAGCCGGCCTCGTTGTCCGTCGTTCTCGAATGTGTCTCGTAGACGAGCTCGATCACCGCTAGATCCCGAGCTGCTCGAGCAAGCGCTCGTCGCGCCGCCACTTCGGCCGCACCTTCACCTGCAGCTCGAGGAAGACGGGATGGCCGAGTAGCTGCTCGATCTCGGGCCGCGCCCGCGTTCCGATCTCCTTGACGACCGAGCCGCCGCGACCGACGACGATCAGCTTCTGCGACTCGGTCTCGACGTAGAGGTTCGCGCGCACGACCTTCTCTCCGAGCTCCTCGACCTCGACCGAGATCGCATGCGGCACCTCCTCGCGGGTGAGGGCGAGCGCCTTCTCACGCACGAGCTCCGCGACCTGCGCCTCGAGCGGGAGATCGCTCCGCTGCTCCGGCGGGAAGTACGCCGGCCCCTCGGGCAAGAGCTCCACGAGCTCGACCCGCAGCGCCTCGATCCCGTCGCCCGTCTTCGCGCTCACCGGATGGAGCGCGTGGAAATCACCGAGCTTGGAGGCCGTGTCCATCTGTGTCGCGATGTGCCCCGGCTTCAGCCGGTCGACCTTGTTCAGCGCGATCAGGACCGGCAGTCCGAGGCCGAAGACCCGTCCGGCGATGAACCGGTCGCCGGCACCGATCCTCTCCCTGGCCGAGAGCACGAAGAGGACCGCGTCGACGTCCTCGAACGCCTGGTCGACCGTGCGCTGCATGCGCTCGGTCAGCGGGTCGAGCGGACGCTGGAAGCCCGGGAGGTCGACGAGCACGAGCTGGTGGTCGGGCCCGTTTGCGACACCGGCGATCCGCCGCCTCGTCGTCTGAGGCTTGTCGGAGACGATCGCAACCTTGCCGCCGCAGAGCGCATTCACAAGCGTCGACTTGCCGACATTCGGACGGCCGGCGACGGTGACGAAGCCCGACTTCAAAGCTCGAAGGTCTCCGGCAGGAGCTCGGCCGGCGTCCGCGAGACCATCTCGCCGTCCGCATTCTTGAAGGTCACCCGGTCGAGCCGGAACTCGTGCAGCCACTGGCGGCAGCCGCCGCAGGGCGACGCGGTCACTGCGAGCTCCTCGAGCTCGCCCGGGCCGTAGCCCTCGGCAACCGCGCGCGCGAGCGCGGCCCGCTCGGCACAGATGCCCAGCGGGTACGAGGCGTTCTCGACGTTGACGCCCTCGAAGATCCGTCCGTCCCGCGCGCGCACCGCGGCGCCGACGTGGAAGTCGGAATAGGGCGCGTACGCCCGCGCCGCGATTGCGGCGGCACGCTCGTACAGCTCGTCGCTCATCCGAACACCTGAAACATGACGAGGACGGCGAGCGAGCCGAGCAGGCCGCCATACGTGACCTCGAGGAATGAGTGCACGCCCGACTCGATCCGCGTCTGCGCGACGAGCACCGCCATCAGGAACGTCAGCGATATGATCAGAAACCAGTGACGCGAGTCGCCGACGACCTGCGTCACGGCCATCCAACCCCCAAACGCGATCGCGGCGTGGCCGGACGGCAGTCCGCCGCGAAGCGGGGTGCCGCGGCCCGTGTAGGCCTTTGTGCCCAGGACGAGGATGATCGTCAGCACGAGTGCGATCAGCGTCAGCTCGGCGGGGGCGTCGCGCAGGCGCTCGACCAGGCGCGAGCTGCGGTTGACGAACCGCTCCGAGAAGACGAGGTACCCGACCGCGACCGCGTTCACCGTCGCGATCAGCACGGCGCCCGCCGCGATGTCCTTCGCAAGCTTCGCCAGCGGGTCGAACGACGTAGTCGCGACGTCGATCCCCGCCTCGAGGGCGGAATTGATCATCTCGGAGATGAGCACGAAGGAGATCGCGATCAAGAGCACCATCAGCTGGACGCGCCCCACTCCCACCGCCACCGCGGCGATCAGGACTGCGGCCGCGATCGCGAAGTGAATCCGCATGTTGCGCTGCGTGCGCAGCACGTGGATCACGCCCTCGAAGGCGAAGTTGAAGCTCTCGAGCAGCGAGGGCGCGCGCCGGCGCGAGGTGCTCATCGGCCGAGCTCTGCCTCGCGGGCTTCCATCTCGGGTCCGTGCTCGTATCCGAGCAGGTGCAGCAGCGCGTGCACGAGCGGCTGCCGCCACGCGTCGCCCACGACCTGCGGGCAGAGAACAGCATCCCCGAGCTGGCGCGGCAGTCCGAGCGGAAGCTCGGCACGGCCGTCGATGGGGAAGGCGAGCACGTCCGTCGCCTCGTCCTGGCCGAGGTGCTCGCGCTTGAGGTCGCGCATCTCCGCCCGCGCGACGAACAGGAGCCCGAGGTCGCCCTCGTCGACCCCCTCGGCCGCGAGCACGAGGCGGGCGAGCGATGCGGCGGCCTCCTCGTCGACCTCGGCGCCGCTGCGATTGGCGATCTCGACCGTCACCACAGGTGCCCCATCCAGCAATACATGCCGGCCCCTGGCCCGCGATCACGCGGCGCCAGAGTCCACCCTCGCCCTTGCCAAGGCTGCAAGCCTTGGCCGCGGTCGATTGCGGCCTCTGGCTTGGTGCTCGCGACCCAGGAGCTCGGCGGCATTACCGGACGGGGCACATTACTTCCGACGCTGCGTGCCGGTCTCCTCCGCGTGCCTGCGGTATGCCTCGACGATCCGCTGGACGAGCTTGTGGCGGACGACGTCCTCGTGGCCGAAACGGACGAACGCGACGCCGTCCAGCGAGCCGAGGATGTCCTGCACCTGGATGAGCCCGGAGGCTTGCTCCCGCGGCAGGTCGACCTGGGTCACGTCGCCGGTGACGACGACCTTGGAGCCGAATCCGAGCCGGGTCAGGAACATCTGCATCTGCTCGGGGCTCGTGTTCTGCGCCTCGTCGAGGATGATGAACGAGTCGTTCAACGTCCGCCCGCGCATGAACGCGAGCGGAGCGACCTCCACGATCCCCTTCTCCATGTACGAGGTGAGGCGGTCGGCGTCGAGCATGTCGTAGAGCGCGTCGAACAGCGGGCGCAGGTAAGGATCGACCTTCTCGAGCATCGTCCCCGGGAGGTAGCCAAGCCGCTCGCCGGCCTCGACCGCGGGTCGCGTGAGGATGATGCGGCCCACCTCCCTGTCCGCGAGAGCCCCGACGGCGAGCGCCATCGCCAGGTAGGTCTTGCCGGTTCCGGCCGGGCCGATGCCGAACGTGACCGTGCAGGAGCGGATCGCGTCGACGTAGCGCTTCTGGGTCACCGTCTTGGGCGCGATCTTCTTTCCGCGATGGCGCCAGACGACGTCCTCGAAGACCTCGCGGACGTCCTCGACCTGGTCGAGCGCGCCGAGGACGGCGTCGACGGTCGAAGGGCCGATCTCGTGGCCGCCCTCGACCATCTCGACGAGCTCGTCCACGACCGCGCGCGCCTCGGTGACGCGTTCGTCGTCGCCCTCGATCGTGAGGCGGTTCCCGCGCAGGCGGATCGTGCAGCGAAGGCGGTCGCGGAGCGCGTCGAGCACGCCGTCGCCGATCGCGGCGAGCTCGGCCGCAACGTCGTTCGAGACCGAGAGCACTTGTTGCACGGCCTCAAGTGTAGGTGCGCCGGCAGCCCGGACGGTGTGACGCTTTTGGCACAGAGCTGGCACCCACGCGCGCGCTCTTTCTCGTTACGATCGCGTCGGGGAGGAGGTCGGCGGTACCGGTTTCAAGAGGCCCCGGCTCAGAGACGGCTCGGGGGCCGCTCAGGCGAGCTTCTCGCGGACGAGCTGGCTCACGGCCGCCCCGTCCGCGCGCCCCGCGACCTGGGGCATGACGTCGGCCATCACTCGGCCGAGGTGGCGCATGCTCGTCGCACCGACCTCGGCGATCACGTCGTCGACGATCGTCTCCAGCTCCTCCTCGGACAGCGGCTCGGGCATGAACTCCTCGAGCACCGCCAGCTCACGCTCCTCCGCCTCCGCGCGCTCCTCCTTGCCGCCCGAGCGAAAGGCCTCGGCCGCCTCGAGCCGTTTCTTGCGCTCCCGCCGGAGCACCTGTCGCTCCTCCTCGTCGTCGAGCGGCCGCTGCAGCTCCTTCTCAGCCGAACGGCGATTCGAGAGCACGAGGCGCAGCGCATCGCGGCGCTCCGCGTCCCGCTCGCGCATCGCGTCCGCGAGCTCGCCTTCGATCCGCGCGATCAAGCTCATTCCGTGCGGATCGACTCCCAGTTGACCGACCCGCCGAGGATGTGCCAGTGCAGGTGGAAGATCGTCTGCCCTGCCCCCTTCCCGACGTTGACGACGACCCGGTAGTCCTCGAGACCGGCTTCCCGCGCCGTGTCGGCCACAAAGTCCAGCATCCTCTTCGCCTCCTCCGCGGGGAACTCCCCGATCTCGCGGAAGCCTGGCACGTGCCGCTCCGGGATGACGAGCAGGTGCGTCTCGGCCTTCGGGTTGATGTCCCTGACCGCGACGAAGCCCTCGACGCTGCGTACGTGGTCGCCCTCGCGGTAGAGCCGGCAAAAGAGGCAATCCTCAGACGACACCGACGAGTCCCTCCTCGCTGACCGCCGCTGCCCGGGCCCGGACGAGCGCGCCCACGGGAGCCGCCTCGTCGAGGAGCCACGGCGAGTAGTCGTCCCCGTACCCACGGCCGGGCCGGTCGATCAGCACCTCGTCCACGGACCCGAGCTTGGCGCGCCACCGGCGCAGGCAGGCTTCGTGCGAGTCGGCGCGCAGGCGTGCGCTGCGGCGCTTCTTCACCCCGGCCGGGACCGGATCGGCGGCCTCCGTGACCGTGCCCGGGCGCGGCGAGTAAGGGAAGACGTGCACCCTCGTGATCCCCGCCTCGGCGAGCACGCGGCGCGTGCCCTCGAACGCGCGCTCGTCCTCGGCCGGGAACCCGACGATGACGTCCGTCGTCAGATTGAAGTCCTCGAGCGGCGCCAGACGGCGCAGATAGGTCACCGCCGTGTAGCGCCGGCCCATCGCCGCGAGGACGCGATCATCGCCGGACTGCAATGGAACGTGCAGGTGGCGGGAGACCGTCGGCGTCTCGCGCAGCGCGCGGATCAGCTCTTCGCCGACGTGGTTGACCTCGATCGAGGAGAGGCGCAGCCGACGAAGCCCCGGCGTGGCGCCGACCTCCCGGACCAGGCGCGCAAGCGTGTAGCCGCCCGCGCGGTCGCGGAAGCATCCGAGGTTGATGCCGGTCAGCACGACCTCGCGATGGCCCTGCTCGACGCGCTTGTGGACCTCCCGCAGCACGGCGTCGGCACTCCGGCTCCGTGATCGCCCGCGGACGAGCGGGATCACGCAGAAGTTGCACGAAAAGCTGCAGCCGTCCTGCACGCGGACGAAGGCGCGCACGCGGTCGAGGCGGGCATCGGCCCGGACGCAGCCGATCGCGCCGACGTCGCCGGCGACGAAGGCAGGCGTCTCCTCGCTCTGCCGGGAGACGACCGTGACGTTGCCGGGCAGTCCCGCGAACGACTCGCCGAGGTTCGCGGCGCAGCCGGTGACGTAGACGCGCCGATGCGTCCGCGCGGCGCGGGCCGCCGCCTGCCGGGATTTTCGGACCGCTTCCTGGGTGACGCAGCACGTGTTGACGACGGCGATCTCCGCGCCGCTGCGCTCGTCATGGCCGTCTCTGAGCAGAGCCTCGCGGATCGCGTGCGCATCGGCGTGCGAGACCTTGCAGCCGAGGAAGCGGACGGAGAACGTCGCCACGGGAGCCGGATGCTACTCGCGCGCGAAGAGGTCGGCCGCCCATTCCTCCATCGTCCTCCGCTCCGTGTGCCGAAAGCCTGCGAGGCTCGGAGCCTCACTCGCGTAGTAACCGGACGTGACAACGAAGCGACAGACGAGCCTGGACGCGAGCGCGTTCACCGCCGCGAGATCGATGTTCGCGAGCACGAGCTCGGCGGCGGGCAGCGCATCGGCGAGGACGTCGGCCCGGCGGACGTCCACCTCGATTCCGTTCCGCCGCGCGTTTTCCCGGGTCGCCTGCAGGGCCGCCTCGTCACGGTCGAGGGCGACCACCGGTCCGTGGCCGAGCGTGCCGGCGGCGATGGCGAGCACGCCGGAGCCGCTGCCGGCGTCCAGCACGCTGCCCCGCTCGAGCTCGTCGAGAAATTCGAGACAGAGCCGGGTCGTCGGATGGCTGCCCGTCCCGAACGCGCGACCCGGGTCGATGACGACCGGCGCCAGACCGCGAGGTGGATCCTCCCACGGAGGGCCGACCCACAGCGAGCCGACGACAACCGGCACGTGGAAGCGCTTCCACTCCTCCTCCCAGCCGGGCCGCGCCGCCTCGGCCTGGAGGAGCGGAAACCGATCTCGCAAGGCGTGGAGACGCTGCTCGTCGGCATAGACGACGAGCGCGTCGGCCTCCTCGACGAACCCCTCGGGCGCGAGCTCCAGGAGCGAGGCGATCGCCTCCTCGGCCGCCTCCGGCGTCACGGGAATCGAGACCCGAAGGAGGCTCAGCGGAAGGCGCTCTTCAGCTTCTCGAAGAAGCCTTCGTCCGGACGATAGGTCGCTTCGCCGGCCGTCTGCTCGAAGTCGGCGAGCAGGCGCCGCTGCTCATCGTCCAGGTGCCGCGGAATGGCCACGTTGACGAGCACACGCTGGTCGCCACGACCGAAGCCCTGCAGAACGGGCATCCCACGCCCCTGGAGGGTCCGGATCTCACCGGGCTGAGTCCCCGGCTCGAACTCGAGCTCCACCTCGCCGTCCAGGGTCGGAACGGCAACGCGAGCGCCCAGCGAAGCCTGCGTCATCGTCAGGTCGACCGTCGAGTAGACGTCGTCGCCCTCGCGCACGAGCTTCTGGTGCGCGCGGATTCGCACGAGCACGTAGACATCCCCGGCGCGGCCGCCCGACAGTCCCGCGTGCCCCTCGCCGGAGAGGCGGATTCGCTGCCCGTCGTGGATCCCCGCCGGGATCTCGACCTCGAGTGTGCGCTCGTCGACGATCCGACCGCTTCCGGAGCAGCCTCGGCAGGGGTGCTCGACGATTCGCCCTTCGCCGCCGCAGCGTGGGCAGGGCTGGCTGCGGATGAACTCGCCGAACGCCGTCCGCGACACGTGCTGGAGCAGGCCGGAGCCGCCGCAATCGGAGCACGTGACCACGCTCGTGCCCGGCTCGACTCCGTCCCCGCCGCATTCGTCGCAGACGCGAGCGACGCGAAAGGGGACGCTGCGAGTGACCCCGCTCGCCGCCTCCTCGAGCTCGATCTCCACCTGCGCGGCGACGTCGCCGCCCCGGCCACGGCGCTCCCGCGTCGCGACCCCGAAGAAATCGTCACCGAAGAAGGCCGAGAAGATGTCGGCGAGGCTGCCGAAGTCGAACGGGGTCGGCTGGAAGCCGCCGCTCCGCAGGCCCGCGTGCCCGAAGCGGTCGTAGAGGGCGCGGGTCTCCGACTTCGAGAGCACCTCGTAGGCCTCGACGACCTCCTTGAACCGCTCCTCGGTATCCGGGGCCTCCGAGACGTCGGGGTGGAAGTCCCGTGCGAGCCGCCGAAAGGCACGCTTGAGCTCCGCCTCGCTCGCCGAACGCTCGACGCCGAGGACCTCGTAGTAGTCGCGCTCCGTCGTCGCCATCGTCGGACGCTAGTTGTCCTCGTAGACGGACTCGACGAGGTGCGAGAGCTCGTGCGCCGCCGCCCGCACCGACCGGATCGCCTTCTCGTAGTCCATGCGCAGGGGGCCGAGCAGGCTGACGGCACCGAGCCTGCGATGGCCGAGGCCGTAGGAAGCGCCGACGACAGAGACCTCTCGCAGCGCAGGGTTCTCGAGCTCGCCCCCAACGCGCACGTAGGGCCGCCCCGAGCCGAGCATCTCGCCAAGTAGCTCGAGGACCGCGGCCCGCTTCTCGAGCGTCTCGAGCAGCCGCTGGCACGCCTCGAGCTCATCGGCGCGAACGTCGCCGAGCAAGCTTGCCGCCCCCCCGACGAAGAACTGCTGCTCCGAGTCGCCGGCGAGATCGGTGAACGCCGGCCGCAGCAGCTCGAGCATCTCGAGCTCTCGGCGCGAGAGCCCGGCGTCCTCGAATCGCCGCCGAAGCAGCGAGCTCCCGAGCTCGAGCCCTGTCAACCGCTCGTTCAGGTACTCGCCCGCCCAGAGCGCAAGACCGGCGTCCATCGGATCGGAGAGGGCTAAGACGCGTTTCGAGACCCCGCCGGCCGACGTGATCACGACAACCATCAGCACCCGCGGCTGCAGGACGAGCACCTCGACGTGACGCACGGTCGCCGTCTGGAAAGGGGGTCCCGAGACGAGCGCGAGGAGCCGCGTCGCCTGCGACAGCGCCTCGGTCGTCTCCTGAAGTGCCGACTCGAGCTCGCTGCGCGCCGCGACCAGATCGAGTGGGAATGGGCTCGGCTTCGGCTCGAGCCGGTCGAGCACGGCGGACGCGTAGAAGCGATAGCCCGCCTCGGTCGGGATGCGGCCGGCAGAGGTGTGCGGATGGGTGAGCAGGCCGAGCCGCTCGAGCTCGGCAAGCTCGCTGCGGACGGTTGAGGGCGAGACGGGCATCCCGCTTCGCGCGACAAGCAGCTTCGAGCCGACCGGTCGGCCGCTCTCGACATGCTCCTCGACGACGCGGCGCAGGATCTCGGCCTGTCGCTCGGTCAGCTCGATGCGGGCGTCCTCAGTCATCTCTCTGCAGCAAATGGTAGGCGACGGGCTCGGCCGCTCAGGCCAGCAGCTCGGCCGTGACCGCCCCGCCGAGCCGGCGACCGCGGGCGGTCAGGACCAGGGTCTCGGGACCGTCCGGGCCCGCACGGCGGGTCGCGAGGCCGAGCCGCTCGAGGCGGCCGAGCGCAGCACGGTCGAGCGCGGCCTCAGCGTCCGCGAACGGAAGGCCCTCGTCGAGACGCAGGCCGAGCATCAGCCGCTCCTGCGCGCGCACGTCCGCCCCGAGCGCCTCGATCTCCCGCTCGGGCAACTCTCCCGTGCCGAGGGCGGCAAGGTACCGGCTCAGCCGCGGCGTGTTCCGGCGGCGCCGATCGCCGAGCGTCGAGACCGCGCCGATGCCGAGCCCGAGGTAGTCCCGTCCGAGCCAGTAGGCGAGGTTGTGCCAGGCCCGCAGGTCGCGTCCTCCCGCATGCGCAGGGGCGAGGCAGAAGTTCGCGGTCTCGTACCAGCGGTAGCCGGCAGCCGCGAGCCGCTCGATGACGAGCTCGAAGTAGCCCTCCATCGCCTCCGCCTGGCGTGCAAGCTCGGCGCCGTGGGCATGGGTGAATCGCGTCCCCGGCTTCGCTTCCAGCTCGTAGTACGACAGGTGCTCGGGCGCGAGCGCGAGCGCTTCGTCGATGTCGCGCTCCAGGTCGGAGGCGCTCTGGCCGGGGATGCCGTGCAGAAGGTCGAGCGAGATGTTGTCAAAATTGGCATCACGCAGATGGTAGAAGGCACGCCGGACGTCGTCGGGCCCCGCCTGGCGCCCGAGCACCTGCAGGAGGTGCGGCTGAAAGCTCTGGGCGCCGAGGGAGACCCGGGTCGCGCCGCTCTCATGCAGGAGCAGAGCGAGCTCCGGGGTCACCGTCTCCGGATTCGCCTCCACGGTCAGCTCGGCGGCCGGGGGCAGCGCCCCGAGCAGGCGCCGCAGCGCATCGGGTGCGGTGAAAGTCGGCGTGCCGCCCCCAAGGAAGACCGTCTCCAGCTGCGGAGCGAGCATCGCGCGCTCGAGCTCGAGCTCCGCGAGCAGCGCGTCCACGTACTGCTCGTGCAGCCCGGGCCGGCCGACGACCGTGACGAAGTCGCAGTACCCGCAGCGGTGAGCGCAGAACGGAAGGTGGATGTAGAGATGACGGACTGCACCGCTCACCGCTTGTCATCGCCGAGGTTGAGCACGGCCAGGAACGCCTCCTGGGGCACCTCGACCGCGCCGACCTGCTTCATCCGGCGCTTGCCGGCCTTCTGGCGCTCGAGCAGCTTCCGCTTGCGGGTGATGTCGCCGCCGTAGCACTTCGCGAGCACGTCCTTGCGCTTCGCCTTGATCGTCTCGCGCGCGATCACCCGGGATCCGATCGCCGCCTGCACCGGAACGTCGAACATCTGTCGCGGGATCTCCTCGCGCAGGCGGTCGACGAGCGCGCGGCCCCGCCCGTACGCCTCGTCGCGGTGGAGAACGAGCGAGAGCGCGTCGACCGGCTCGCCGCCGACCAGGACGTCGAGCCGGACAAGCTCGCCCTCGCGGAAGCCGGCGAAGTCGTAGTCGAAGCTCGCGTAGCCGCGCGTCCGCGACTTCAGCTGATCGTAGAAGTCGAAGACGATCTCCCCGAGCGGGAGCTCGTAGACGAGCAACACGCGCTCGGGTGAGGGGTACTCCATGTGGTCGAAGCGGCCGCGGCGCTCGTTGCAGAGCTCCATCACCTGGCCGACGCCGTCCTTGGGGACGACGATCGACGCGCGGACGTAGGGCTCCTCGACCCGCTCCCGCTCGGCGGGCATCTCGGCCGGGTTGTGCACCTCGAGCCGCTCGCCGGTCAGCGTCTCGACCTGGTAGGCGACGCTCGGGGCGGTCACGAGCAGGTCGAGGTCGAACTCGCGCTCGAGCCGCTCGCGGACGATCTCCATGTGCAGCAGGCCGAGAAAACCGCAGCGGAAGCCGAACCCGAGTGCCTGCGAGGTCTCGGGGTCGTACGAGAGCGAGGCGTCGTTCAGCTTCAGGCGCTCGAGCGCGTCGCGGAGCTGCGGGTACTCGTCGGAGTCCGTCGGGAAGAGGCCCGCAAAGACCATCGGCTTCACGTCCTTGTAGCCAGGAAGCGGCTCGGCTGCGGGTCTCGCCTGCGCGGTCAGCGTGTCACCGACCCGGAGCTTCGCCACGTCCTTGAGGCCGGTGATGACGTAGCCGACCTCGCCTGCGCCGAGAGAATCCGCCGGACGCATCGTCGGCGAGAAGAACCCGACCTCCTCCGTCTCGAAGCGCGTCCCCTGCGCCATCGCCCGGACCTCGTCGCGCGCGCGAAACGTCCCGTCGACGACCCGGACGAAGGCGACCACACCGCGGTACTGGTCGTACGCCGAGTCGAAGACGAGAGCACGCGGCGGCGCGGCCGGATCGCCCGCCGGGGGCGGGATCCGCTCGACGATCGCGTCGAGGACGGCCTCGACACCCTGTCCCGTCTTCGCGGACACGCGCACCACATCCTCGGGGTCGCCGCCGATCAGCTCGGCGAGCTCTCGGGAAGCGGCATCGGGGTTCGACTGCGGCAGGTCGATCTTGTTCGCCACGGGCAAGAGCTCGAGGTTGTTCTCGATCGCGAGATAGGCGTTCGCGACCGTCTGCGCCTGGACTCCCTGCGCCGCATCGACGACGAGGACGGCGCCCTCGCACGCCTGAAGCGCGCGAGAGACCTCGTACGTGAAGTCCACGTGGCCGGGCGTGTCGATCAGGTTCAGCTCGTGCCCCTTCCACTCCACCCGGACGGCCTGGGCCTTGATCGTGATCCCGCGCTCGCGCTCGAGCTCCATCGAGTCGAGCACCTGCTCGCGCATCTCGCGGCCGGTGACCGTTTTCGTCAGCTCGAGGATGCGGTCGGCCAGCGTCGACTTCCCGTGGTCGATGTGGGCGATGATCGAGAAGTTGCGGATTCGTTTCAGGTCCATGCGAAATCAGCCGCGGCGGAAGCGGGACAGCAACGATAGCAACGCGTCGAGCTCACGAACTCCCAGCAAACGGCAGGAAATGAGGTAGGCGGTGAACCCGGCCACGAGGGCGCTGCCGATCGAGACGAGCTGACCGCCGAGAGAGCGTCCGAGCGAGTCGTCGAGGACGTGCCAGACCGGCCAGGCGACGGCGGCGAGCGCTGCGGAGGCCAGCGTGACGAGCAGGACGGCGCGAGCCGTCTCGCCGAACTCGATCCGTCCGAGCCGGCGGCGCAGGAGGAAGAGGAGCGCGGCGGTGCCGGCGACGTTCGCCAAAGACGTGGCCAGGGGTATCCCCCACGTTCCGACGCGGTAGAGCGCGGCGGCGAGCCCCGTGTTCAGGGCGAGGTTGCCGAGGGCGATTGCGGTCGGCGTCCACGGCCGCTGGAGCCCGAAGAACGCGCGGTTCAGCATCAGCATGGCGCCGTTGAAGGTGAGTCCGACCGAAAATGCGGCGAGTGCCCCGGCAGTGACCGCGGTCTCGTGGGCGCCCCATTTCCCGCGCTCGTAGACGATGCGCGTGATCGGGGTCGCGAGCACGGCGCTGAACGCGCTCGCCGGGATGAGCGTGAACGCGATTTGCCGCAGGCCCAGCGCGACCGTGTGGCGGAAGCCCTCCATTTCCTGCCTGGCCGCGAGGCGCGAGAGCCGCGGGAAGAGCACGGTCGCGACTGCGACCGAGAACATCCCCTGCGGCAGCATGTAGATGCGGAAGGCCGCGTCGATCGCCCGCGGCGAGAGCTCCGGGTCGATGAAGCGCGACGCGAAGAGCGTGTTGACGACGAGGTTGAAGTTGATGAGCCCGAGGCCGATCGTCACCGGCACCATCAGCACGAAGACGCGGCGCACGGCCGGGTCGCGCCAGTCGATGACGAGCCGCAGCCGATCGTCGAGCCCGCGCAGCCAGGGCAGCGGCAGGAGCACCTGGATCACCGTGCCGACGACGATCGAGACGGCGTAGACGTAGAGCTTGGCGTCGAGCGAGTCGGCGCGTGGCACGCCGAGGACGAGGCCGACGATGATGGCCAGGTTCCAGAAGACCGGCGTCAGCGCGGGCACTGTGAAGTGCTCGTAGCTGTTCAGGATCCCGACGACGATTCCGGAGAGGCCGAGCAGGACGACGATCGGGAACAGGACGCGTGCGAGGCCGACCGCGAGGTCTCGGTCGCCGCCCGGGTCGCCGAAGGGCGCGATCACGACTGGGGCGAGGACGATGAAGAGGGCGGTCAGGGCCCCGAGGCCGAGGAGCATGAGCCAGAACAGGCTCGAAGCCACCCGCCAGGCGCGCTTGCGCTCGCCCTTCTCCAGCAGCTCGCTGAAGACGGGGACGAACGCTGAGGAAAGGGCGGCGTCCGCGACGAGCGAGCGGACGAGGTTCGGCACCTGGAAGGCGACGGTGAAGGCGTTGATCTTGCCCTGGGCGCCGAAGTAGTAGGCGGCCACGACCTCACGAACGAGACCGAGGACGCGAGAGACGCCGGTGGCGAGCGAGAAGATCGCCGTCGACCAGGCGAGTCGCCGGCCCCGGGCCTGCTTCTCCACGCGAGCGAGTATAGGAAGGCGGCCCGGCCCCGGCACCCGTCGAGCGCGCCGCCGGAACGCCCCTTTGTTCCGGTACCGCCGACCTCCTCCCCGACTCGATCGTATCGGCGAAGTCCGCACGGGTGGGTGACAGGACCGTGACGTTTGTGTGCGAACGGGCTCTGGTACCATCGCCACGCCCGCGATGAGCGGGCATTTCACCGTCAAATGCCGAATATCAAGCAACAGAAGAAGCGCGTTCGAACCTCCGCCGAGGACCGGGGCGAGAACCTGCGCTACCGCTCGACCGTCAAGACGATGACGCGACGCCTCCAGGCTGCCGTCGACACAGGCGACAAGGATCAGATCTCAGCCGAGCACGCGGCGCTGCAGCGCTGGATCGACCGGGCCGCCGCGCACGGGGCGATCCACAAAAACACGGCCGCGCGCAAGAAGGCTCAGGCCGCGCGGCTCGCCGCGAAGGGCTAGGCAGCCAGATGGCGGGCGCATGACGGCCGACTCGGAGAGTCTGCGGGAGTTTGCGCAGCGATACACCGCAGCCTGGTGTAGCGAGGACGCGGCGAGCGTCGCGGCCTTCTTCGCGCCGAATGGTTCGCTCCGCGTGAACGACGACGAGCCCGCGGTCGGGCGAGCAGCCATCACCGACGTTGCGCAATGGTTCATGTCTGCCTTCCCCGACATGAGGGTGCTCATGGACGACCTCGTCGCGGACGGAGACCAGGCCGTGTACCGCTGGACTCTCGTGGGGACGAATACCGGGCCGGGCGGAACGGGTCGTGCCGTTCGCATCAGCGGGTTCGAGGAATGGCGCATCGGCGCCGACGGGCTCATCGCCGAGTCGCTGGGGCACTTCGACAGCGAGGACTATCGGCGCCAGCTCGACGACCGATAATCGTCAGATAGAACGAGCTCTCAGACCGCCGGCGACGCAGCCTGCGCTGCTGGCCTGGTCACATCGACGAGCGCGCGGACGAGCTCGAGCTCGGCCGAAAGCCTGCTCGCGCCCTTGATCGCGGCGTCGAGCTCCGCGAGCCGGACGAGGGCAGAGTCGAGCTCCTCACGGGAGTAGCGCTCGGCATGCTGCAGCGCTTTTCGCGCCGGGAAGTCCTTCATCTTCAGGCGGCTCGCGACGTCGCGGGCGCCGAGCCCCTCCTCGGCGAGGGCTTGCGCAGCCCGCACGCGGCCGACGTGGGAGGCGAGACTGACCGCGAGCAGGAACGGCTCCTTCTTCTCGAGCGCGAGGTCGCAGGCCTCGAGGAGCGCGGGCAAGTCGCGCGTGCCCCAAGCGTCGGTCAGCGCCCAGGCGGCCGCCTCGCGCCCCGGTGCGGCGAGCTGCTCGACCTCCTTGCGAGTGACGGGCTCGCCGTCGGCCCAGGCAGCGAGCTTCTCGACCTCGCTCGCGAGGGCGACGGTGTCCTCGCCGACGAGCTCGACGAGCGCCCGCGCCGCGTCGGCGTCAGCGGTAACTCCAAGACGGCCGAGCTCCTTGTGCACCCACCCGTGCAGGTTGGACCGCTTCGGCACCTCATAGCGAAGCACCTGGCCGTGCTTCTCGACGAGCCCGAGCAGGGCAGCCCCCCGCGGCAGCTCCTCGGCGACGAGCGCAAGAACCGTCCCCACAACCGGGTCCTCGAGATAGGCGCCGATCGCCTCGAGGTCTGGTTTCCGCCAGCGCTCGGCCCCGTGGACGATGACGAGCCGCCCGCCTCCTTCGTCGCCGAAAAGCCCGAGCGCATTGCAGGCTCCGACCGCGTCGGCCCCGCTCGTCGAGTCGGTCGAGAGCTGCTCGACGGCGTCGGCGCCAAAGCGGGCGCGCAACCGGCGGAGCGCGCGGAGCTGCTTGGGACGGTCGCTGCCGGTGAGGAGATAGACGGTTCGAAGCGGCTCGGAGGACATCTCAGGCCAGCATAGTCAGGAGCGAACCGAGATCCGGTCGCCGTCGGACTCGACTACGACCCGGCCGTCGCGATCGGTCCGGTAGACGGAGAGCCCGGGAACTGCGGCAAGCGTCGCGAGCGTCGGCGGGCTCGGATGCCCGTAGTCGTTGTGCGCACCGACCGAGATGACCGCGATCCGCGGATGGATCTGGCCGAGCAGGTCCTCGAGCCCGGGATCGACCGATCCATGATGGCCGACCTTGAGGATCTCGACCGGCGGCAGGTGGAGCCGGCCCGTAACGTCGGACTCGGCGTCGGCGGTGAAGAGCGCGTCGGTCCTCCCGTACGAGGCGACGATCACGATCGCGTGATTGTTGGGATCGTCCCCGGGCGGGCCCGGGCCGTCGGGCCAGAAGACGCGCAAGCGCAGCCGCCCCAGGCGAAAGCCTTTGCCTGCCCGGGCGACGACGACGCGGACGTGGTGCCTGCGGGCTGCCGCGAGCGCGGCCTTCTCGTCACTGCTCTCGCTCGGAATCGCGGGATCGAGGACGAAGCCGACCTGCACGTGATCGAGAACGGCCGCCGCACCGCCCACGTGGTCGCGCTGGGGATGCGTGAGGACGAGCATCGCCAGGTGCCGAATGCCGAGCGAGCGGAGCTGCCCCGCGACGTTCGCCTCCGGAACGCCTTCGTCGATCAGGACGGAGCCCTCGGGGACCTGGAGCAGCGCGCTGTCGCCCTGGCCGACGTCGAGGAACGTGATTCGCAAGCCGGAGGGAGGAGGAAGCCCCGCGGAGCCCGGGCGGAGTTGCCAGCCGCCGACGATCAGGACGGCGACGAGCACGATGACGGCGAGCCGAGGCCCCCGCGGCGGTCGCACCATTCGTACGAGCATGACCAGGCCCGTCGCCACTCCGGCGACGGCGATCGCCGTGCGTGGCGGAGCGGCCGCGTACGGCAGGCCGCCGATGAGCCGAGCGCACGCGGCGAGATACGCAGCGAGCCACCCGTTGACCCAGGCGAGCGCCACGGCCAGGGGCGGTACGACCGGCTCCACCAGGGCAGTGACAAGTCCGAGCCCGAGCAACGGCCCCGCAACCGGCGCCGCCAGCGCGTTCGCGGGAATCGAATAGAGCGGCACCGATCCGAACTGCGCCAGCAGGATCGGCGCGGTCGCAAGGCCGCACGCCGCCGAGACCGCGACCACCTCGGCGAGCGAGTGCGGCAGCGGATAGCCCTCGAGACTTCGTTCCAGCCGGGGGACGGCGACGAAGATCGCGGCCACCGCCGCGAACGAGAGCTGGAAGCCCGCGTCGAACAGCGAATACGGATTCCAGGCGAGGAGCGTCGCGGCTCCGACGAGCAGGAAGTACCAGCGATCGGCCGGCCGGGAGGCGAGCCACGCGAGCGACGCGAGCGCGCCGGCAACCCCGGCGCGCACGACGGAAGGCTGCCAACCGACGGCGAGCACGTAGCCGCCGATCGCCGCGAGCGCGCCGATCTGGCCGGCCATACGCGGCAGACCCACAAGCCACGCCAGGACCAGCATGCCCGCCGCGATCAGGGCGACGTTCTGACCCGAGACGGCCAGCAGGTGGTAGAGCCCGGACGCACGGAACCTCGTCCTCAGCTCGTCCGAGAGGCCTTCGTCCTCGCCGAGGACGATCCCGGCGAGGACCGCCCGCCGCTCCCCGTGGAGGCCGGGCGCCATCGAGCGCGCCAGCCTCGCGCGAAGCCCGTCGGCGAGCCCGCCCAGGCCGCCCCGGTGACCGACAACCCGCCAGCGCGACGCGCGCACGACGACGTGGACGCCGTGACGGCGGAGCCACGTGCGCTCGTCGAAGCCGTCCTCGGGACCGCGCGGGAGGCGGAGCTCTCCGACCAGCTCGAGGACGGCGCCCTGGGGTGGAGAGCGGCCGGGTGGAAGGCGCAGGAGCACGGGCTCCCGGATCACGTCGTCCCTGAACCGGCGCATCTGCCCGGGTACGCGCAGCTCGTAGCGAGAGCGCCGCGCCGGGCCCGTGACGACGACCCGCGCCCACCCCGCGCTCCCGACGTGAGGGAGCAGCGGGCTTCGGTCGAGCGCTTCCAGGCGGGCGCTACCCCACCACCAGCCGGCAAGCAGCAGCGCGAGAGCGAGGAGCGGCACGCGGCGCTCGGGCGCGACAGCCGCGCCCAACGCGAGCGCGACAGCCACGAGTGAGAGCGCACGCGAGGGCTCGCGAAGGACGTTCGCGAGGGCTAGCCCGAGGCAGAGTGCGGCGGCCAGGGCGTGCGGACGCGCGCGCAGCAGGCCGTTCACGGCGCGGCGACGTCCCGAAGCTGTTCGAGCCGCGCCGGGCCGATGCCCGGAATCGCGTCCAGGTCGTCGATCGAGCTGAAGGCTCCGTGCTGCTGGCGGTAGTCGAGGATCTTCTGCGCGGTGACGGGCCCGACGCCTGGCAGCGAGTCGAGCTGCTCCAGGGTCGCGCTGTTCAGATGCACGGGCCCGGCGGGGGCGGACCCGCCGGCACCCGTTTGGCCGCCGGCCGGACCCGTCGCAGAGACCCTGACGGGAACCACGACTTGAATCCCGTCCGCGAGCGGCGCGGCGAGGTTGACGAGCGAGAGATCGGCCTTTCGCGTGGAGCCTCCGGCGCGCGCGACCGCGTCGGCGACGCGGGAGCGCTGCGGGAGGCGGTAGAGACCGGGACGGCGCACGGCCCCGACCACGTGGACGACGAGCGCCGGCCCGGCCTCCGCGCGAATCGGGGACGCCTCGGCGAGGGACTGGGTTTGCGTGGGCGTGCCCGCGCGCATGAGATGCCGCCCTCCGAGAAGGAGCACGAGCGCGAGGAGGAGCGCGCCGGCGGCGAGCCGCCGGCGCGCGGGAGAGAGGGAGTGCATGAGCACGTCGCCTATTCTGGCAACGGATGTGTGCCGCGTGTGAGTCGCGTTTGTGCCGAAACTGTGTCATTCCACGATGTGACGCAGACGGGCCCCGACGGCGTATAGGAGAGGCGTGAGCGCGGTGCCAACCTCATGGCCAACAGGCAGGCGAGGTCTCCGCGAGAGGCGGAGCTTCGCCAGCGTGGCCGAGGAGCACCTCGACGACGTCTATCGCTACCTCCTCTACGTGACCGGAAACCCACATCTCGCAGAAGACCTCGCCGCCGAGACCTTCGAGCGCGCGCTTCGCCGCTGGCGCCGCTTCGACCCTCGCCGCGGATCGCCGCGGACCTGGCTCTGCCAGCTCGCGCGCAGCACGGCGCTCGACCACTTCCGGGCCGAGCAGCGGCGCCGCCGGCGTGAGGAGTCGTACGCCGTCGAGGAATCACCGAGCGAGGAGCCGGTCTTCGGCGAAGGGCTCTCCCCCGCGCTGGAGACCGCGGTTCAGAGCCTGTCCGCGGCCGAGCGCGAGGTCGTCGTTCTGCGGATCGTGCTCGAGCTGGACGGCGAGACGACCGCAAGCGTGCTCGGCATCAGGCCGACCGCGGTCTCGACCCGGCTCAGCCGGGCGCTGCAGAAGCTCCAGGAGAGGATGGTGGACGATGTCCCAGCCTGAGTTCGACGTGATGCTGCTCGAGCTCCGCGCCAAGGCCCCGCGGGCCCCCGAGACGCTGCGGGAGCGTGTCCAGGCTCTACCGGAGCCCGTGCCCCGAGGGTTCCGTCTCAGGCTGAGGCCCGCGCTGGCGGCCGCGGCCGCGATCGCAGTCGCGCTCGGAGTCGGTGCCGCCGTAGTCGGCGGTCTTGGCGGCTCATCTTCTCGCGAGACTGCGCGCGAGGGAGAGGCCAAAATGCTAAACGCCCTCCCGGCGCAGGCGGAGCGCCGGCCGAGAACCCTCGCGCCCCTGCCTAATACCCCCAACGTGCCGTTCCAATCCGAACTCGCGCCGGGCTCTCGTCTCCAGCACTACGACGTCTCGATGCAGGCCCGGGTCGACGACCTCTCCGGCGCGACCAAGCGCGCGGTCCGGACGACCCGGAAGCTCGGCGGGTACGTCGCGGCCGCCGACTACTCGACCGACCGCACCACGGGCGACTCGACCCTCGACCTGCGCGTCCCCGTCCAGCACGTGCAGCAGGCGATCGCGAGCTTCACGGAGCTCGGGACGATCCTCTCCCAGCGGATCGCCCTCACTGACCTCCAGGCGAGTGTCGACCGGATCCGCGAGCGCGTCGCGGAGTTCCGGGACAGGATCGCGAAGCTCGAGGCGAAGCGCCGCACGATCGGCCTCACTCCAGAGGAGCAGGGCGAGCTCGCGGGCCTGAAGCGCAACGTCAGGCGCCTCACCGGCTCGCAGCGAACGCTCGTCCGCAGCGCCACGTACGCAGAGGTCCAGCTGCTCCTGACGACCCGCAAGGTAGCGCCGAAACACGTGGCGCCGGGCCGGTTCGACCGTTTCCGTGATAACGCGGGCGACATTCTGGGTAAGGAAGCGATTGCAGTGCTCTACGCTCTCGTCGTGGCCGGTCCGTTCGTCCTCCTCGCCGCGCTCGCCCTGCTCGCAGAGCGCGCCCGGCGCCGTCGCGCCGACAGCCGCCTGCTCGAGGAGACCGGATGAGGAAGGCGCTCGGGATCGCCGTGGTCGCAGCGCTCGCGCTCGGCTGCGGGTCTGCCGGCGGCGGAACCGCGACGAGCGGGCTCAAGGGCCGGGTCATGCGCGGCCCGATCACGCCGGTGTGCCGCTCGAACGAGCCATGCGACGAGCCTGCGCGAGGCGTCAAGCTCCTCTTCTACCGCTCGGGCAAGCTCGCCGCACGCACGACCACGAATCAGAAGGGCTGGTACAGGATCGCGCTCAGGTCGGGCGCGTACACCGTGCGCACGAACCGGCGGGTCCCCGAGAACCTCCCCTCGCCAAGACGCGTGACCGTGCCGAGCGACCGCTTCAAGCGCGTCGACTTCTACATCGACACAGGCATCCGCTAGCGCGACAGCGCTAACCGATCACCAGGTTGACGAGCTTGCCCGGGACGACGATCTCTTGGCGGATCTCCTTGCCGTCCAGATAGCTCTGGACGCGCGGCGAGGCCTTCGCCTGCGCGACGAGCTCCGCCTCTGACAGCTCCGACGAGACCTCGACCCGGTCGCGGACGCGCCCGTTGACCTGGATCACGAGCTCGAACGTCTCACGCTCGAGCAGCGCGGGATCGGCCACGGGCCACGGCTCCTCCCACAGCCGCTCGTGACCGAGCCGCTGCCAGAGCTCCTCGGCGATGTGCGGCGCGTAGGGCTGGATCAGCGTGACCGCCGTCTCTGCGGCGAAGCGGGCCGCGGGATCCTCGGACGAGCGGCCCAGCTCGTTGACGAGCTCCATCACGGCCGCGATCGGCGTGTTGAAGACGAAGCGCCGCCCGATGTCGTCGGTGACCCTGGCGATCGTGCGGTGGGCCGCTCGTCCCAGCTCTGTGGATCCGGCCTCGCCCGCAGGCGCGCTCTCCGCGACCTCGTTCACGATCCGCCACAGGCGCCGCAGGAAGCGGGAGATGCCTTCGACTCCCTCCTCCGTCCACTCCATGTCCTGGTCGGCGGGGCCCATGAAGAGGATGTAGAGGCGAACGGCGTCGGCGCCGTACATCTCGACCAGCTGGTCGGGCCCGGTGACGTTCCCCTTCGACTTCGACATCTTCGTCCCGCCCTGGCGCACCCACCCCTGGTGGAAGAGGCGCTGGAACGGCTCGCGGATGCCGACGAGGCCGAAGTCGTTCAGGGCCTTTATGAAGAAGCGCGAGTAGAGCAGGTGTCCCGTCGCGTGGTCGATGCCGCCGATGTACTGGTCGATCGGCATCCAGTAGTCGACGATCCGCCGGTCCCACGCCGCCTGGTCGTTGTGCGGGTCGCAGTAGCGCAGGAAGTACCAGGAGGAGTCGACGAAGGTGTCCATCGTGTCCGCCTCGCGGCGCGCCGGCTTGCCACAGCGCGGGCAGGGGACGTTCATCCACTCCTCGTTGGAGGCAAGCGGCGGCTTGCCCTTGGGGCGGTAGTCCTCGACCTCGGGGAGAATGACCGGCAGCTCGTCCTCGGGCACCGGCACCGCGCCGTCGTCCTCGCAGTAGACGATCGGGATCGGGCAGCCCCAGTAGCGCTGGCGCGAGAACGACCAGTCGCGCAGCCGGTAGCTGATCGCGGGTGCGCCGCGGCCTTGCGCCCGTAGCCATTCGACGATCTTGCGCCGACCCTCGTCCGCGGGCAGGCCGGAGAACTCAGCCGAGTCGACGAGCGCCTGCGACTCGTCGTCGATCACGGGGCGGATCGGCAGGTCGTAGCGCTCGGCGAACTCGCGGTCGCGCTCGTCATGGGCTGGCACGGCCATGATCGCGCCGGTCCCGTAGTCCATCAGGACGTAGTCGGCGACCCAGACCGGGATCCGCTCGCCGTTGACCGGGTTGACGACGTAGTGGCCCGTGAAGACGCCGTCCTTGTCCTTCGTCTGCCGCTCCGCGACCGAGCGCGCACCGGCCTTCTGGACGTACTCGCGCACCTCGTCGTTCGCCAGGCGCCCGACCAGCGGATGCTCTGGAGCGACCACGAAGAAGGTGGCGCCGAAGAGCGTGTCGGCCCGGGTCGTGAAGACGGGGATGTCCGTGTCCAGCTCCTCGACTCGAAAGAGCACTTCGGCCCCGTCCGAGCGCCCGATCCAGTTTCTCTGGATGGTCTTCGTGCGCTCCGGCCAGTCGATCAGCGCCAGGTCCTCGAGCAGCTGGTCGGCGAACGCGGTGATCTTGAAGAACCACTGCTCCATGTTCTTCGCGATCACCTCGGTGCCACAGCGCTCGCACTTGCCGTCGATCACGTACTCGTTGGCGACGACCGTCTGGTCGTGCGGGCACCAGTTGACCGGGGCCTCCTTGCGGTAGGCGAGGCCGGCCTCGAAGAACTTCAGGAAGGTCCACTGCGTCCAGCGGTAGTACTCGGGCTCGTGCGCCGAGGCCTCGCGGTCCCAGTCGATCGCCCAGCCCAGCGTGCGCATCTCGCCGCGAATGTGCTCGATGTTGCGCTCGATGATCTCGCGCGGGTGGCCACCCTCGCGGATGGCGGCATTCTCGGCCGGCAGGCCGAACGAGTCGAAGCCCATCGGGCGCAGGACCATCCAGCCGTTGCGGCGGCGGAAGTGCGTGACGACATCGCCGAGCGTGTAGTTGAGGACGTGCCCCATGTGCAGCGTGCCCGAGGGGTACGGGAGCATCTCGAGCATGTAGAACTTCTGCTCGGGCTCCGCGCCGGGCTCCGGGTTCGAGACGTAGAAGGCACGCTCGGCCTCCCAGACCTCTTGCCACTTCGGCTCGATTATCTGCGGTTCGTACTTCTCCATTTCCGCCTCCGAGTACAAAAAAGCCTCTCGATCGAGAGGCCAGGGGAAGCTCGCGCGGCGGCGCCGCGTTGGCTTCCTGGGCTACAGAAGGAGCTCCTGCACGACTCTGACTTTAGCAAGCTGAAAGAATCCGCGCCATGAGCGCATACACGATCGTCAACCTGAAGGAAGTCGAAGATCAGGCTCCGAACTTCGGGCTCGCACCGGATCTCGAGGCGCGCTTCGCCCGCGTCGCGCTCGACGCGGAGCTGATCGGGCTCACCTACCAGCGACTCGCTCCGAACTTCAAGGTTCCGTGGGGCCACACGCACAAGACGCAGGAAGAGATGTTCGTCGTCGTCAGCGGCAACATGCGGGTCAAGGTCGCGGACGAGGTGAAAGAGCTCGGGCCGTGGGATGCGATCCGGGTCGCGAAGGAGACGCCGCGTGGGTTCGAAGCAGGGCCCGAGGGCGTCGAGTTCATTGCGATCGGTGCACCGGGCGGTCCCGGCGACGCCGTCAATATCGAGGGCTTCTGGGAGCAGTAGGAAGCCAGCGGGGCACCCGCGCGCAGTAGTCCTCGTACTCCGCACCGAAGCGGCGGCGGAGCCCGGGCTCCTCCTCGAGCAGGAGGAAGAGCTGGAAGATGAGCCACGCCGAGGCGGCCCAGACGAAGAGGAGCTCGCGGCCGAGCAGCAGCCCCTGGCCGAGGATCAGCGCCAGGACGCCGAGGTACATCGGGTTCCGTGTGAAGCGGTAGGAGCCGCGCGCGACGAAGCGCTCGGGCGGCGCCCATGGTGCGGGCGTGCCGCGACCCTGGAGCGCGAAGCGCGCGGTGGTCTCGAGCACGAGCAGCGCGCCGATCGCGAGCACGATCACGCCGAGGAGCTTCAGCGCCCACGGCTGGTCGTCCGCGTGCCAGTGCGTGAGCAGCCAGGGGACGACTCCGGCGACGAGCGTCGGCCCGCCGAAGAAGGCGAAGCCGAAGCCCCCGCTCGCCGCGCGCAGCCGGGAGCGGCTCACCGGGCCGCGGCGGCGAGGCCTGGACCGTCGGCACCGCTTGCGGTGCCGACTCCAGGACGCGCGGGCTCCGCTCGCGCGTCCGTCTGAATCGACCGGTCGACCCGACTGGATTCAACGAACCCAGGCCGCACCAGCCGGGGCGGTGCGCTCAGGCCCGCGTCGCTCACGTCCGGATTCAGAGGCTCGGACAGCGGCGCTGCTGCAAAGGAGCGCTCGACCTGGGCGGGGTCGGGAATGCCGTACAGCGTCGTCCGTTGCCTCGGCTCTCTTCCGAGCGAGCGAATCACCGCCTCCATCTCCTCCGGGGGCAGCTCTTGGCCGTGCTCCGCGCCCGCGGCACGTGAGATCGACTCGTTCATCAAGGTCCCGCCGAGGTCGTTCGCCCCGGCCCGCAGAGCGGCCCTCGCGCCTTCCGGGCCGAGCTTGACCCAGGAGGCCTGGATGTTCGTGACCCACGGGTGGAGGGCGAGCCGGGCGACGGCGTGGACGAGGATCGTCTCCTGGAACGTCGGGCCGGGCCGGGCGAGGCCCTTGAGGAAGATCGGCGCCTCCATGTGCACGAAGGGGAGCGGGACGAACTCGGTGAAACCGCCGCTGCGGCGCTGCTGCTCGCGGAGGCGCAGGAGGTGGCGCGCCCAGTGCCGCGGAGCGTCGACGTGGCCGAACATGAGCGTCGCCGTCGAGCGGAGGCCGGCTCGGTGTGCGGTGTCGTGGACCTCGAGCCACTGGGCCGTCGTCACCTTGTCGGGACAGATGAGGCGACGCACCTCGTCGTCGAGCACCTCGGCAGCGGTTCCGGGCAACGAGGCGAGCCCGGCCTCGCGGAGGCGGCCGAGGTAGCCGGCGAGCGGCTCGCCGAGCGTTGCCGCGCCCTGCCAGACCTCGAGCGCGGAGAAGGCGTGGACGTGGATCTCGGGCACGGCGGCCTTGATCGCACGGCAGATGTCGAGGTAGGTGTCGCCGGTGAAGGCCGGGTGGATGCCGCCCTGCAGGCAGACCTCGACGGCGCCGCGTTCCCACGCCTCCTCGGTGCGGCGGACGATCTCGCTCAGCGGCACGAGGTAAGGGCGGCCGCGGAGGTTCGCGGCGAGGCGGCCCTTCGAGAAGGCGCAGAAGCCGCAGCGGAAGTAGCAGACGTTCGTGTAGTTGATGTTGCGCGTGACGACGTAGGTGACGGCGTCGCCGCAGACCTCGCGGCGCAGGTCGTCGGCGGCCCGGACGACGGCTGCGAACTCGCGCCCCCGCGCGTGGAGCAGCGTGGTCACGTCGTCCTCGTCCGGCTCCTCTTCCTCCCGAACCTTGACAAGCGCCGCCGCGACCGGGTGTGACGCTTTCGGCGCATTTCCGTTACCCACGTGCGCGGACTTCGCCGATACGATCGAATCGGGGAGGAGGTCTTGGGTACCAAGGGCGATGTCCCGCAAGGTCATGACCGGCGGGGGCACGTCGGCCCCGGCTGACCAGCCGTCCTCGCGAGCGAGCCCCTCCCC
>Ga0137368_10000594_pt1 | contig 35378 bp, 30 predicted proteins | sample SagtaG_13_FD_104917 | JGI IMG/M metagenome (GOLD analysis project Ga0137368, IMG submission 104917) | Vadose zone soil microbial communities from Sagehorn Ranch, Mendocino, California, USA - Sage1_L_100_16 metaG | ecosystem: Environmental > Terrestrial > Soil > Vadose zone | place: USA...
AACGTATGCGCCCCGCACCGGTCGCCGATCAGCATCGAGTCGCATTGCGAGTAGTTGCGCGCGTGCTCGGCGCCCTTCATGATCTTCACGAGCCCGCGGTACGTGTTCTGCCCGCGACCCGCCGAGATCCCCTTCGACACGATGGTCGAGCGGGTGTTCTCCCCGATGTGGATCATCTTCGTGCCCGTGTCCGCCTGCTGGCGCTGGTTCGTCACGGCCACCGAGTAGAACTCGCCGATCGAGTTGTCCCCCTGCAGGATGCACCCTGGGTACTTCCAGGTGATCGCCGAGCCGGTCTCCACCTGGGTCCAGGAGATCTTCGAGTTCTTCCCCACACACTTCCCCCGCTTCGTGACGAAGTTGTAGATCCCGCCGCGGCCCGCTTCGTCCCCCGGGTACCAGTTCTGGATCGTCGAGTACTTGATCGTGGCGTCGTCGAGCGCGACCAGCTCGACCACGGCCGCGTGCAGCTGGTTCTCGTCCCGGATCGGCGCGGAGCAGCCCTCCAGGTAGCTCACGTAGCTCCCCGCCTCCGCGACGATCAGCGTGCGCTCGAACTGCCCGGTCGAGGACGCGTTGATCCGGAAGTACGTGGACAGCTCGAGCGGGCAGCGCACGCCTTTGGGGATGTAGGCGAACGACCCGTCCGTGAACACGGCGGAGTTGAGCGCCGCGAAGAAGTTGTCGTTGTAGGGAACGACCGAGCCCAGATACGGCCGGACCAGGTCCGGGTGCTCGCGGATCGCCTCGGAGATCGAGCAGAACACAATCCCGTCCCGGGCGAGCGTCTCCCGAAACGTCGTGGCGACGGACACCGAATCGAACACCGCGTCCACGGCGACGCCCGTGAGGCGCTTCCGCTCCTCCAGAGGGATGCCCAGCTTCTCGAATGTCTCGATCAGCTTGGGATCGACCTGCTCGAGGCTCTCGAGTTGCGGCCGCTGCTTCGGCGCCGCGTAGTAGCTGATCGCCTGGTAATCGATCGGCCCGTACTTCACGTTCGACCAGTGGGGCTCGCGCATCTTGAGCCAGTTGCGATACGCCCGGAGCCGCCACTCGAGCATCCACTCCGGCTCCCCCTTCTTCGCCGAGATCAGCCGGATGACGTCCTCGCTCAAGCCCGGCGGAACGACTTCGGCCTCGATGTCGGTGACGAATCCGTACTTGTATGGCTGCAGAACCTGGGCTTCGATGCCAGAGCTCATTTGGACTCCCGTCCCTGCTCGCCGCCGAAGGTGATCGCGTATTCGCAGGCGTTGCAGCCGCTCGCGATGTGGGTGCGCCGCTCCACGGCGGCTCCGAGAACGTCCCGCAGGAACTGCTGCTCTGCGGAGCAAACCTCGGGGAACCGCTCCGCCACGGCCCGGATGGCGCAGTTGTGCTCGGACAGCCGGAATGTGCCGGAGGACTCCCGCCACTCCGCCATGTACCCCCGCTGACTCATCAGCCGGGCGACGCGGTCCAGACGCTCCAGCGCGGCCGCGCCGCCGAGCTCGGCCAGCAGCCGGTGGGTGAGGTCGCGGTAGTGGTCCTCGAACAGCTCGACTCCCGCCCGGCGGCCGGCCTTTTCGGCGACCCGCTCGAGCAGCTCCGTGAGCGTCGCTTCATAGGCGCGGGGGAATAGCGCTTCACCGCCCGGGCTCAGCCGGTAGGCGTAGGTGGGGGCGCCGACGCCCCGCTGCTCGCGGCGGTAGAGGATCAGCTCCCCGGCTGCGAGCTCCTTCAGATGGTGCCGAATCGCGTTGGGGGAGACGCCCAGCCTCGCGGCGAGCTGCCGGGCCGTCAGGGGCTGGGCGCGCTTTAGCTCAAGCAGGATCTGGCCCCGAAGTCCTTTGTGGGCCGCGACTTGCACAGGAGCGGTCAGCATACGGGCAGCGAATCCTAAGCAACTTATTCGGGATTGTCAACTTAAAACAAAACAACTTTGCTTGAATTCGTAACTAGTTGGGGGAAAAGGTGTTATGTAGCCAGGGTGCTGGGTGCTGGGTTCAGACGAGGCGCGCAGCCCGCCACGCCCAGCACCTAACACCCAGCACCTAACACCGCGCACCAGCCGCTCGTAGTCCGCCGGCGTGTTCACGTCGTCGATCACCGCAGGGTCGTCCACCGCGACGGCGGCAAGCTGAGACTCGCGGGCGTGCAGGACCGCGAGAGCGCCGTGCCGCGTGGCGGCTTCGCTGGTCGCGAGCTTCTGAAACAGCGATTCGTCCCATATGACCGGTTGCCCCGCCGCTCGCCGAATGACGGTAGGACGGCGGGAGCGTCCGTGCGGCGAAACGTTTCGAGGAGGCGCTCGAGCGGGGGCACGCGGACATGGGGCGGATCGACCGGCCAGGCGCGGCCTCATTTGGAGCGCGGCGAGCGCCTGGAGGAATGCGGACCACAGAAGGGCTTCGCCGCGATAGTCGAGCAGCGCCTTGGGAGCGCCCATCCGCTCGGAACGGCCCGCCGCCAACACTACCCCTGCCAGGGACATAGCCTTATGGCCATAGCGTACACGACGCTACTCCGCCCGTAGGCCTTTCTGGGAACCCCGGCGACCTGGCGCAGTGCCACGGTTACTGCACGAGTTGCACTCGAGCGGCAAACCCCCAAATTGGCGCCCCATGGCGGTACGGCGCATTCGCCACTTGGGCGATCCCATCCTCCGGGCCCGGTGCGAGCGGGTCGAGAACCCCAAGTCGGCCGCGACGCGGCTCGTCGCGGACGACCTGCGGGACACGCTCCGGATCGCGAAGAAGAGGTACAAGATGGGCCGGGCGCTCGCCGCACCGCAAATCGGCGCACCGGTGCGCATCGTGTTCGTCGAGATCGACAAGCAGCGCTGGACGATGGTCAACCCGGAGATCACCGACGTCGGCCCGGACGACTTCCCCGTCTGGGACGACTGCTTTTCCTTCCCCAACCTGCTCGTCCGAGTTACGCGCGCTTACGCGGCGACGCTCAGCTACACCGACCTGAAGGGGAAGGACCACACGTTGCAGCTCGAGGGGCCGATGGCCGAGCTGCTGCAACACGAGACCGACCACCTCGACGGGATCCTCGCGCTCGACCGCGCGGCGGGCCTCGATGCCTTCGCCTTCCGATCGGAGTGGGCGAAGCTCCACGATCCATCCGAGCGGTACGGGCCGCCGAAGCCGCGCGAGATGCCCTGAACAGGCTATTGGATCGCCATCACGACGGAGTCGGTCAGGTACGGGTTGGTGAAGTGGATCGCCTCTCCCACCGCCTTCCCCGGAATCGGAAACAGCCGCGCCGAGAGCGGCTTGCGCAGCTTGACCGCGAGGGCCGCGGTGTCGCGGATCAGCGCGGCGAGAACGCCCACCGGCGTCTCCCCGGGAAGTGGGACGACGTCGAGCCCGGTCCCGCACACGCTCGAATAGAGAAGCAACTCTTTCACGCTAAAGCGGCGCTCTGCCGCCCGCCTGGCGAGCACGGGGTCCTCAAGCACCGGGAGCATGAGGCCTGAGTACCCGCAGGTCCTCACGGTGAGACTCTTCAACACATCGGTGACGGTCGCGCACGCCTCGAGCGTCGAGGCGTCCCCGAACGGCGCGTGGGTGAGTGTCTCGATCGCCGCACCGATGCTTGCATCCTTGCCCGGCGCGGGAGAGGCATCGATCCCCAAGTAGCGGCGACCCTCTCGTCGCGCCGTGGCGACCGCGATCGCCTGCACGGCGCGAAGCTTGGCCTCGAGAATTCCCCTGAGCCGCGCCCGGGCCTCCGTTGTGAAGGAGGCGTCGGCGAACGCGGACGCGACGAGCGGCGCCGACTCGAGGCCCACGGCGAACGCGTCCTCTCCCTCGTGGTAGGCCACCGGGAAGAAGGGAGTCCCGGCCGGGCAGTTCGCCGCCGCCGCGAAGCGAAAGTTGCCTTCTCCGCCCGGAGTGGCCCGCGCGATCGCGGCCATCGCCGCGGCGGCCGCCAGCGTCGCGCGGTAATGGATGCCCCGGCCGGGCGACGCCACCGTGACACTGCAGCTGATCGCGGAGGTAGTTCGAACGAGCTCGGCCGCCCACGCGGCGAACTCCGCGTCGGAACCCTCGTGGTGCACCAAGGGCCCGACGCTCACCACCACCCTGCCTTCGCCCGCGAGCCGGTCGAGCGCCTGGAGATCCGCGAGTACCCGGTCGCCCGGCGCGGCCAGCGGCTGGGTCGCGAGACGGACCGTCTGAATCTCGTAGCCCGCGTCCTCGAAGGCCTTCCGCGCGCGGCCCAGGAAGACGATGGCGGACTCAACGGGTTTCAGGTCGCTCGCGGAGCGGAGCCGCGCCCCGGCCGTGATCGTGCGAATTCGGAACCCGTGCGGGCCTCCCGCCGACCGCCCGGGTCGCGGCGCGAGCAACGCGGCACCCAACGTGCCGACGAACTGTCGTCTCGATGGAGCGGTCATCCTCGCCTCCGCAGGAAAACTCGGCTCAAGGCGCTCTTACACAAGGACTCGAGCGGCATGGGGTCAAGAAGGGCAGGGTCGCTCGTCGACCGCCCCGGCCGTCATGCTATCCCGGAGCCGAGACTGGAATTCACCCGGTTTGGTGGACACCGGGTTTGAGCTGGTTGCCCAGCTCGTGAAAGGTGGCACCCGCGATTTCGGGCGGTGTCATCCGTCGGGCTCGGGCCCGATCGTGCGTTGTGGGGCAAATGCGGAGGACGTTTTGGGTGATCCTCACCGCGCGCGAGCACGTAGCACTCGTACTGCACCGGGCTGCAGTAGCCGAGACTCGAGTGCCGCCGCTGCCGGTTGTACCACGTCTCGATGTACGCGAAGATCGCCTGGCGCGCGGCGTCCCGCGTGGGCCGTCGGCCTCCAGAATCAGCTCCGTCTCGAGGGTGGCGAAGAGACTCTCGGCGACCGCGTTGTCCCAACAATCCCCCTGGTTACTCATGCTCGCGACGATGCCGTGCGCCGCGAGCAGCTTCCGGTATTCGCCACACGCGTACAGAGTGATGCAGGAGCCGGGGGCGGGCCGCCGGTCGGCCAGCGCCATGCGCAGCGCCGCCAGCGCGAGGTCCGCGTCCAGCGTCATCGCCCACCCACCCGCCGCGAGGCGAGGTCGAGGACGATCGCGAGAAACAGCCAGGCCACGCGCTTCGTGGCGACCGGCTCCCCCTGGCCCGCAGCTCGGCGTCGACGCGCGGCGCCCCATAGGTGCGGCGGCTCTGCGTATGCACCGCGCGCAGCTTGAGCCGGAGCGACTGGTCCCGCTGGGCGCGTGCACTCGGTGGCCGGCGTTGCGCCGCGTAGAAGCCCGAGGGCGCCACCGCGAGCACGCGACACACGAGTCGCACCGGATACTCGCCGCGGTGGCGAGCAAGGCAGGCGTACCTCACCGCGACTCTTTCGCGAAGAACGCCGCGCGTTTTTTGAAGAAGTCCCTCGGGCCACCCGCCCGCTCCTCCACCTGCCGGCCCACTTCCACAGTAGATCCAGCCTGACATCCAACTCCCGGCCCAGCTGGGCCACGCTGACCCCCAGCTTCTGGCGCTCGCGCATCAGGCGCACCGCTTCCACCTTGAATTCCGCGCTAACGGCGCGCCGCGCTCGCTTCCCACTTCCCTTGCTGGCCTGCGTCATCGACGACCTCCACCCCGAACGCTACAGGGTCAATGAGGTGTCCACCACATCGGGTCAACCCCACACCAAAGCACGGGGCATCATTCACCGGACGCGAACGCAACGTCGGTCGATCCACGTATCTCAGTTCAGGAAGGCGTCAGCTTCGCCCCAGCTCCTGCCCAGCGCGCATGCGGTGCGGCTTTCCGCCGGTTCGGCCAGCAAGGCGTCAGTGCATCGCGGGGAGTCGCGCTGCCCGCCGCCGGGTGAAGCGCCCCCCAGCCGACGCGCGTCCCCCTGGAGGTCGGCCGCCGCTTAGCAGGGTGTCGAAGTCTGATGCCTCCCGCTTGGATTCATGGGACGCCTGTAGGGCGACCTCGGCCAAAGCGCGTCCTGAAGGACGCGGGTGCGCCGTCGTCTTTCAGGACGAACCCCGGCCAAGGCGGGGCTTCAGCCCGTGCGATCACTGGTCGCAACCCGTCAACGACGCTTGTCAGCATCCTGCGTGTCCGTTTGCCCGTCGCCGTGCCGACGGCAGGCGTCAGCTTCACGACAGCTTCCACTCAGCACGTATGCAGTACGGACGGCCGCCTGGCTCCGACCTCTCTCGCGACCGGTTCGGCGGCGTTCGATGCATCGCGCGCACCGTCGCGCCCGCGCGTCGATCGGTCGGGCCGCCAGTCGGCACTGTTAGTTACTGGAAACGGTTCCACCAGATCGCCAAGGCGATGCACGACCTCTCAGCGCAGGCCGATGCTCTCCGGCGCAGGTCGGGAGCAGGCCATCCGCGCGACGGGGCATGCCGCTAGGCACCGCAGCAGGACCCCAAGAGCAGCTGCCAGACGGCGAGTTTTTTCCGCGGGAAGTAGGTAGGGCGTCCCGGTGCCGGCACCACCAAAAGGAAGACGCCAGCTTCGCGACAGCTTCCGCCCAGCACGCGTGCGGTGCCGGTTTTCCCCCCGTCCGGCAGCATGGCGTCTGCCTGGAGGTCGGCCGGCGCCAGAGACCGTTTCGAAGCAGAAGTGGACGCACTGGAGGACCGGCTGGTCGGGCCGGCGCAGCCGGTCGCGGCATCCCGGCTCCTGCATGATGACTCGGCGGCAGCGCATCCTCGTAGGGGAGGGTTGGCCAACACGCAAGGTTGCCGAAGGCTGGGCGGCGTCTCTCAACGACGGACCGGCCATAGCATCGGTCGATCCACATGTGTCAGTCCAGTTAAAGGAAGGCGCCCCGCGACGAGAGCCGCCAGCTTCACGACAGCTTCCACCCAGCGCCTATGCGGTGCTGTCCCGCTCTCCCGGGTGCGACCTCCTACTACCGGGTTCGGCGGCGTTCGATGTCTCGCGCGCCTGCTTGGTCGGAGCGCAGCATCCTGCGCTCCGACATGATGACTCGGCGGCATCGCCTCCTCACCGCGAAGGGTCACGCAGCGAGCAAGCTCGCCGAGGGCTGGCCGGCGTCCTCTTCGACCGCGGGACCGAGCGCCGCGTCGGTCGATCCACATAGCTCACGTAAATGAAGGCGGCCCGCGCTGACGACAGCCGCCAGCTTCACGACAGCTTCCACCCAGCGCCTATGTAGTGCTGTGCGGCTCGCTCCGTTCCGACATCCAACGACCCGTTCGACGACGTTCGACACATCGTGCGCCGCCGCGCGCGCGCGTCGATCAGCCCGGCCGCGATTCGGGCACCGTCAGGAGGACGTCCCAGAGGCGGCACGAATGGGTGGCGTGCCGAAGGCGGTGACGGGTACGCCCTAGCTTGACGGTGGCGGCATGAATGAGACCCCACGGTACCAGTCGACCTACGTATTCTGGGTCGAGGGGCCGGCGCCAGCTTCACGACAGCTTCCACTCAGCGTCTATGCAGCCCGGTACTTCGGTTCCCGCAGCAAGCCGTCACTGGATTGGCAGGGAGTCGCACCTGACGTTCTCCCTCCTTCGTCTCAGGATGGTCGAAAGCGGCCTGGCACTTCAGGACCCCACGCCATTCCTTTCTGCTGCTGACGACAGGCGTCAGCTTCACGACATCTTCCACTCAGCACCTATGCAGTAGTGTGCCGCTGTCACTGTCCCCGGCGTCCTACGACCCCGTTCGGTGGCGGTTCGCAGTGGACGGTACGCGGCATGACGAGCACGTCGGAGCGCCAGCATGCTGCGCGCCCTTGCGCAGCGCGTAGGGTCGCTCTTTGCGGCCGCGGTGTCTCGCAAGCAAGGGGACGGCCCACGGTGTCAGCCGACGCGCTCATCTCAGCTGGCAAACCAGCGCCAGCTTCACGACAGCTTCCACCCAGCGTCTGCGCAGTGCGGTCCTTCTGTTGGGCAGCAAGCCATCAGTGTATCGCGGGGAATCGCACCTGACGCTCTCCTCCGCCTCTCCGGCTGGTCGAGCGGCCTGGCAGCATCCGGGTTCCCAAGACGCAGCTCCCTGCTCGCCGCAGGTCGAGGCGCGCCCGCAGCCGGCGCGCGTCTGCCTGCAGGTCGGCGCCGCCAGAGACCGTTTCGAGGCAGGTGCGGATGCGCTGGAAGACCGGCTGATCGGGCTGGCGCAGCCGGTAGTACATCCACCGACCATCGCGCTGCTCGTCGACCAGCCCGGCCGCCTTCAGCACTTTCAGGTGCCGGCTCACGTTGGGCTGGGACACGTCGAGGGCGTCGACGAGCTCGGACACGCAGACTCCGCGAGGGACTGCCAGGAGGCAGCAGGCGAGACGGAGGCGCACCCGGTCGCCGAGCGCGGCGAAGAGGTCTGCGGCCTCACGGGCTACGAGATTCACATATTCCAATTTATGAATATATTTTGTGCGGTCAAATCGCCGCATCCCTCCCGTGGACTACCGCGTCGCTCTAGATTGCGAAACGACAGGGGTGCCTGCCGCCAGCGTGGCGGGCTGAGATCACACCCTTTGAACCTGATCCGGCTAGCACCGGCGAAGGGAGTCAGCATGGCCTGCGTCACTCAGATGTTCTTCGCCCGTCAGGGCACGGTCACTCCCCAAATGGAGCGCGTCGCGGAACGGGAGGAGCTCCCGGTGGAGTTAGTACGCGACGAAATCGCCCGCGGACGGCTGATCGTTCCGGCGAACGTGAACCACCTCGCCGGGCGGCTCGACCCAATGGCCATCGGCAAGGTGGCGCGCGTCAAGATCAACGCCAACATCGGGAACTCGGCCGTCGAGTCGAACGTCGACCGGGAGCTTGAGAAGCTGCATCACGCGGTCCACTACGGCGCGGACACCGTGATGGACCTCTCCACCGGCGGCGACATCGACGCGATCCGCGAGGCGGTCATCGACGCTTCCCCGGTTCCCGTCGGCACCGTGCCGATCTACCAGGCGGTCACCGAGGTGAAGAAGGTCGAGGACCTCACCGAGGACGACCTGCTCGACATGGTCGAGCACCAGGCGCAGCAGGGGGTGGATTACGTGACCGTCCACTGCGGCATCCTGCAGGAGTACGTGGGGCTCGCGCTCGGCCGCGTGACCGGGATCGTGTCGCGCGGTGGGTCGCTGCACGCGTACTGGATGATGCACCACAACAAGCAGAACCCGTTCTACACCCGCTTCGACCGCATTCTGGAGATCGCCCGCAAGTACGACGTCACGCTTTCGCTGGGCGACGCGCTACGGCCGGGCTCGGTCGCCGACGCGAACGACCGCGCCCAGTTCGCCGAGCTCGAGACGCTGGGCGAGCTCACGACTCGGGCGTGGGCGAAGGACGTCCAGGTGATGATCGAGGGCCCGGGGCACATTCCGATGCACCTGATCGAGATCAACGTCCGGAAGCAGAAGCAGATCTGCCACGAGGCGCCGTTCTACACCCTCGGGCCGCTGGTCACCGACATCGCGCCGGGCTACGACCACATCACATCGGCGATCGGGGCGGCCATGATCGGCTGGTACGGCGCGGACATGCTTTGCTACGTGACCCGCAAAGAGCACCTCGGGCTCCCCAACGCCGAGGAGGTGCGCGAAGGCGTGGTCGCCTACAAGATCGCCGCCCACGCGGCGGACATCGCCCGCGGGCGGAAGGGCGTCAGGGAGCGCGACGACGCGCTGTCCCGGGCGCGGTTCGCGTTCGACTGGAACGAACAGTTCCGGTTGAGCCTCGATCCCGATCGGGCGCGGGCGCTGCACGATGAATCGCTCCCCGCCGAGTACTTCAAGTCGGCGGAGTTCTGCGCGATGTGCGGGCCGAAGTTCTGCTCGATGCACATCACGCGGGAGATCACGCGGAAGCTGGGGGCCGATGGACGGGCGGACGGGCCGACAGGCGGACAGGGAAACGCGGCGGCGCAGTCTCAGCGCGAGGCGGCCCCGGCCGGCTGACGGCTAGACGGTGGCAATCGAGTGTCGTGATGCTGCGCGCTTGCTGTCACTCCCTGACAGTCGCGAAACTGCGACTCCCCGCCCGTCGATGGGTCACGATCGTTCGCCAGACAGCCACTCTGCCCGCGGCAATTCTGGCGCAGCACGATCAACGGTAGGCGGTCACGATGGGACGGCCGGACGGGCGGACAGGCGGACGTGTGGACGGGCCGACGGGAGAACGGGGCGGCGGAGTCTTAGCGCGAGGCGGTCCCGGCGGGCTGAGAGCTACACGGTGGCAATCAAGTGTCGTGATGCTGCTCGGTTGCTGTCACTCCGGGATAGCCACGAAGCTGCGGGCCCCCCGCCCGTCGCTGCGTCCCAATCACGCGCCCTACACCGGCTGTGCTCAGCAATTTCGGAGCGGCGCGGCGCCGCTGGGCACTCCCGCGCAATCCGCCGGTTGAAGCGCTCGCTGATGCACGTCCCGACGCAAGACCACATGCAAGGCTGGGAGACGAAGAATCGGCCGGGACGGGGCCGCCGAGCTTCGAGCGCGAGGCGGTGCAAGCGGGCTGAGCCGCAGGCGGTAGCAATCGAGTGTCGTGATGCTGCTCGCTTGCTGTCACTCCCGGACGGTCGCGAAACGGCGGCCCCTCCGCTCGTCGCTCCGTCCCAATCACTCGCCCCACACCGTCTCTGCTCCCAGCAATTTCGGAGCGGCGCCGCGCCGCCGGGCACTCCCCGCGCGCTGAGGAGAGGATCTGAGGGATCGGAGAACTCCCCGATGCACGCCCCGACGGAAGATCTCCGCGGAACCTGCGGGAAGAGGGACGGAGCGAAGGGGCGGGGGAGCACGGGCGCGAGCCTGTGTCGGCGGGCTGAGCCGCGGGCGGTGGCAATCGAGTGTCGTGATGCTGCTCGCTTGCTGTCACTCCGGGAGGGCGGCAAATCAGTGGTCCCACGCCCGGGAGATCGAGTCGAACTACGGCCGCCCCTCGACCTCCGCGATGGCCTCGTCGAGCTGACGCCGCCGCTCGGCGTCGGTCGCACGCTCGCGGAGGTCCGGCAGCGCAGCTAGTGGTCCGTAACCAACGAATCGTTAGCGCAGATGGAGGGACCCGTCTTGGGCTCGACTCCCTACAACCGCCCCCTCCCCACCCCAGTCGCCCTGCGACGGTCCGTCCATACTGCGCTGCCGCGCTAACGCTACCCGAGTCACCGTCCACTAGATGCGCCGCAGGAAGGGTCGGATCCGACGGCGGCCGTAGCGCGCGCCCGGGACTCAGGAGCGGGTGTGGAAAGTGGTCGGTGCGGTTGCCGGGGCGCCAGTACAGCGAGTTCAGGTGCACCGAGTCCACGCCGAAGAGACAGCTCGAGACGAACGCGACCATGCCGGGCGAGCCGCCGCCGTTCCGGCGCAGGTCGATGATCAGGGCCTCCGTGTTGGCCGGAAAGTCGAACGCCGCGGCGGCGGCGTCCCCGATCCATTCCGGCTCGAACCCGAAACTGCGCCGCTCGAGGTACCCCACGTTGCCCGGGAGCCGCTCCACCTTCTCGAATCCGTAGTTGACGTGGCGTCCGACTTGCGCGGACGCGCGCCTCCATCTCCGGCGTAGGGCCGTCGGCCTCCGCCAACGGGGGCAGCGGGTGGTGACTGGAGCGGACGCGTAGGTGCCTGTCCGTGCTTACCGCTTGGAGGTGCGCGGTCAACGGGTCGGCCACCGCCCGGGCGCTCGTGATCCTCTCGTCCTCGCCGCGCCGCACCCGGTCCCGGACGGCGCGCTCCATCGCGACGGCCGTGTCCGGGAAGACGTAGGCTTCGGTGAGCCGGGCGAGCACGCCGTCGACCACCTGCCACCGCGTGCCGCGTCCACGGTCATGTCGACTTGGTTCGAGCCCTGCGCCAGAGCCGGAGGGACCGCGAGGACGACGGCTACGAGAGAGACGCTGCGGTTCGTGAGAGAGGTTGGAGACGCGCTCGCGGCGTCGCTCCCGGGCTCGACGCGGCGCAACGCCGGCCCCCGAGTCCGCGCCCAGCGCGCCGGCTCACGGTACGCGCGGTGTCGCCCCAACGCGGCGCCGCGCGTCCACGCCGCGCTGCGCACCCAAGGGGAGCCGCCCGCCCAGAAGCGCGTGGCCCGGCTGATGCGCGAGGACGGGTTGGTGGGCGCCGGCCGCCGGACGACAGACTCGCCGCACGCGCAGCCGCTGGCGCCCAACGTGCTCCAGCGGCCACTGCCGAGTCGACCAGGTGACCGAGCTGGATCGCGGGTGCGTGAGTGATCTGACTTACGTGCCCACGCGCGCGGGCTGGCTGGTTCTCGCGATCGTTCTCGACCTCGCCTCCGCGGCGTGTGGTGGGGTGGGCGATGCGGGAGACGCTGGACGCAGCCGCTCCCGGTCGCGGTGCTGCGCATGGCGCTGGCCGAGCGGCGGCCCGCCCGCGGGCTCCTGCACACTTTGATCGGGGCAGTCAGTATGGGTGTGACGACTATCAGACGCTGCTCGCGGCGCACGGCATCGTCGCGAACGTGAGTAAGCCGGGGGCGATCCTCGCGTACCTTGACACGTGGTACACCCGCGAGCGGCGGTACTCGAGTCCCGGCTGTCGCCGTCCGGTGCAGTACGTCCTCCGCATTTGCCTTGCAACGCACGATCGGGCCCGAGCCCAACGATGGGCCCCCCCCGAAATCGCGGGTGTCAGCACCTTCACCGGCGGGGCAACCAGCCCCAGACCCGGTGTCCACCAAAGACCGGGTCGGTTCCGTACCGCACGAATGGCGCAGCACGACACCAGAGGTCGCGCATTCGGGGAAACGTCTCGATAGCCGTCGCTGTGGCGGGTGAATGCATCAGCGCTCGACGACCGCGATTGCACGGACCGGAAAGCTCCCCATCCCTCGGACCTTCGCGGGCAGGGCGAAGAATCGGAACGCCTTCTCCGGGACCGCTTCCAGGTTGCACAGATGCTCGACGATGGGGATCCCCGCGCCCAGGAGCATCGTGTGGACGGGGCGCGTTGGATCGGCATCGTCGTCGATGTTCAGCGAGTCGATCCCGACGAGCGCGGCCCCCGCATCCACGAGCTGGCGTGCCGCCGCCGCCGTGAGAAACGGGTAGCCGGTGAAGTAGCGCTCGGTGCCCCAGTGGCGGTCCCACGCCGTGTGCACCAGGACGGCTCTCCCTCGAAGCTCGAACCCGCGGAATCGATCCGCGTCGAGCGCACGGAGCGGGCCCGCCGCGCGCACGACGAGCCCCTCGAGATCCGCCACGCGCTCGAGCGGCATGTCCGCGAGATCCTTCCCGTCCGCATACCGGTGAAACGGGGCGTCAATGTACGTCCCCGTGTTCGCGATCATCTCGATCTTGCCGATTTGGAAGGTCGTGCCGGGGGCGTATTTCGCGCCCGACGCCTCGCGGGAGAGCCAGTCGCCGATCACCGGCGGCGGAAGCCCGCGGTAGGTGACCAGGCCGTGCTCGATGCGGTGACTCAGGTCGAGCAGCGCTCGCGTCATCGTCGCAGTGCCATCGTGCCCACCTCCGGTTCCTCGCCGCTGCACGCTCCGCTGATCCGCACCTCGCCCACCAGCAGGTGGCCGCCGTTCGCGACTTCGGCGACACCCTCGATCTGGCCCGTGCAGCGCTTCTCGGAACGGGTGAAGGGCACGCGGAAGGTTAGCTGGTGGCCGTCGATCGTGCCGCTGAGAGGCCCCGTTACTGCCGGTCGCTCGATCCGTAGCGTACCCGTCGCGGCTCCGGCCTCGACGCGCAGCTCGAGCGTCACCGGCCAGCGGCTCCGCTCCACGACGAACCCTCCCCGCCACGCGCCGGCCGGCGCGCTCGCCCCGGCTTGCGGCTCAGCCGCGCCATCGCGCGGCAGCGCGAACGCGACGACGTAATCCCCTTGCTTCCAGATCGGCTCGCGCCCACCGGCGGCGACGACGACGTATTGGCGGCCGGTGTCGGACAGCTGGTAGGTCATCGGGAGCGCGTTCCCGGCGGCGGGGAGCCGCGCCTTCCAGAGCTCGCGGCCGGTCTCGACGTCGAGCGCGCGCAGCTCCTGGTCGACCGTCGCGGCGATGAAGACGAGGCCGCCCGCGGTGATCATCGCTCCGCCGAGCACGATCGAGCCCCAAGTTTGCGATCCGGGCACGGAAGCGAGGGCGGGCAGGGTGCCGAGAGGGACCTCCCACTTCACTGCACCCGTCGCCGCGTCGACGGCGCTGAGCGCGCTCCAAGGAGGTGGATTGCACGGGACGCCGCCCGGCGACCGCAGCGACCGGCGCAGCATCCCGTAGGGCGTGCCACGCTGCTCCCCGCGCTGCCAGTCGGCATTCGCGCGACGCACGGAGTCATACGCGGCGCGCGGGACGAGTCGGACGACCGTAGGGAGGCGGTTGGTGGGCGTCACGAGCAGCCCGCGCACCGGATCGACCGCAGTGCCGCTCCAGTTCGCGCCGCCGACGTTGCCGGGAAAGACGACGGTCCCCCTGAGGCTCGGCGGTGTGAAGAGCCCCTCCGCGCGGAGGGCGGCGAGCGTCGCGCGGCACCACTCCCGGTCCTCAGGCGTCACACCCCACGCGTCGGCGGCGGTCAGGCTCTGCGGCGCGAGCGGGCGGGGCAGTGTGGGGAACGGCTGAGTCGGCCAAGCCTCCTCACCCGGCACGTCGCTCTTCGGGACCGCGCGCTCCTCGACCGGGAAGAGCGGCGCGCCGGTTCGGCGATCGAGTATGAAGAGGTGGCCCATCTTCGTCGCCTGGGCCACGGCCGGGATCTCACGCCCGTCGCGGCGCACGGTCATCAGCACCGGCTGGGCGGGCACGTCGTAGTCCCACAGGTCGTGATGAACGACCTGGAAGTGCCACACGAGCTGCCCGGTCGATCCGCGGAGGGCCACGAGCGAGTTGGCGTACAGATTCTGTCCGAGCCGTTCGCCGCCGTAAAAGTCGGGTGACCCGCTCCCCACCGGGACGAACACCAGGTCCCGCTCCGCATCGACTGAAATGACCGACCAGGCGTTCGCCCCGCCCGTCCGGTCCGCACGGGCTCCTCTCCAGGTATCAAATCCCGGGAGGGCACGCCGACGCGGGATCGGGTCCCACGCCCACCGCTGCCGCCCGGTGCGCGCATCGAACGCCCGCACCACGCCGCTGGGCGCGTCGGCCCGGTTGTTGTCTCCGATGGACGACCCGACAATGACCCGGTCGCCGACCACCGCGGGCGGCGAGGTGACCTCGTACTCCCCAGGCTCGAAGGGCGGGTTGACGAGGTCGCGCTTCAGGTCGACCTGCCCCTGCACTCCGAAGTCTGCACACGGCCTACCCGTCGCGGCGTCGAGGGCGATGAGCCGGGCGTCGATCGGTGCCACCAAGATGCGGCGCCGGCAGGTAGCCCCCGGCCCGCGCCCCGGATCGAGCCACGTGGCCACCCCCCGGTTCGCGAAGTCGCCGTAGTGGGCCGACAGGTCCACGCGCGGGTCGTAGACCCAGCGCTCCAGCCCGCGCTCGGGGTCGAGCGCGATGACCCGCCCGAACGGCGTGCTGACGTACAGTGTCCCGTCCACCAGAAGCGGTGTCGACTCGAAGCGAGTCGCGCCTTCGCCGATCGCGTAGTCCCCGGTGCGGTAGACCCACGCGACCTGGAGCCGCGCCACGTTGTCACGGGTGAGCTGGGCGGCGGGAGAGTACCGTGTGCCCCCAGGGTCGTGACCGTAGGCGGGCCAATCGGCCGCCGCCTGAGCGGGCGCCCGGCCGCAGAGGGTGAAGGCCAGTACGCAGCAGAGCGTCCCCGGGCCTGTCATGCGGCGGGGATCGCAGACACCGGGAGTGCACCAGCGAGCGCCTTGAGCAGTCGTCCCTCGGGCGATTCGGCGTCGGGGGCGTCCGCCAGGACGACGGTCAGGCGCCGCCGGAGCAGGGGGTCCCGCATCGCCTGGGCCGCGAACTGAACCGTCAAGGGAACAAACCAGGCGGCCCGGCGCGCGCCGGTGCCCGAGCGGGCCACGGCGGCGAACTGCTCGAACAGAGCCAGCAGAAAAGCGCCCTTCGAAGGAAACTGCCGGTAGATGGCGCCCTTGGTGAACCCTGCCACGCGGGCGACTTCGTCGAGGGTCGCGAGGTCGATCCCGTGCTCCGCGAAGACGCTCAGGCCGGCTTCGAGAAGCATCGCTCGCGTCTCTGCCTTGCGCCTCTGCCGTACGATACCCATGAGTATCAACGATACTGCCAAGAATCTTCGTCCGCAAGGAAACTCCCAGAAACGTCAACTTCAGATACCAACAAGTATCCCAAATGAGCCGGGACGCCCGCGCCGACTCCGTTCGGACCGCAGTTGACACAGGAGCGTCCCGACCGTCCCGCTGCTGGAGACGCCCCCCAGCGCGTGCCGTCGCTCCCGATCCCTTCGAGCGCCAGCGGGGCGTCCGGTGACCCGCTTTGGGCGCGTGGCGGAAGGCGTCGAGCTCCTCATCGGGCGCTGCCGAGAACGTCGTCCTGAGCTTGCGGGGGATGAGCGGATGAACGGGTTGAACCGCTCGCCTGCGAAGCCGGTAAGCGCGAATTCCTCAACGTGCCCAAGCGCCGAATACGACAAGGGCGCGACGTGCGGTCCCAAGTTCCGCTCGATGCAGCTCACATTAGGGATCGGGCTTGACTCGGGTGAGCCCGAATCTATGTTTTTTGGTTCGGCCCGGCCGGCGCCGGGCCACGAAGCGGATTCCCGGGAACTCGGATGACATACATCATCGCAGAGCCTTGCATCAACCTGAAGGATCGCTCGTGCGTGGATGTGTGTCCCGTGGACTGCATCTACGAGGGCGAAGACCAGCTCTACATCCACCCCGACGAGTGCATCGATTGCGGGGCCTGCGAGCCGGAGTGCCCGGTCACCGCGATCTTCCCCGAGGAGGACACGCCGCCGCAGTGGAAGTCCTACATCGCGAAGAACCGCGACGTGTTCCAGAGCGCCAACCCACCCGGGAAGCCGCAGCGCAAGACCTCCTGAGCCAGGGTAGCCCCAAGGCGTCCGCATGGCCCCGGGCGTGAGCCCGGGGCTCTCGTAGCCCCTGGGCGTCACCTCGTCGGCCCCGGGCTGACGCCCGGGGCCATGCCGCTCACACGATGGTCGCCAGGAAGTCGGCGAGCAGCCGCGTGGTCGCGAGCGGCTGCTCGAGCGGCGGGAGATGCCCGGCCGCGGGCACGACGTGGAACTGCGCGCCCGGGACGAGCGCCGCCATGACGCGTCCGACGCCGGGCGGCGCGATTTGATCCTCGCTGCCGACGAGCACGAGCGTCGGTACCTTGACGCCGCGCAGCGTCTCCGTCGAGTCCGGCCGGTCTCGCAGGGCGCGCAGCGCGCCCACGAGCCCCGGTGCCGACCAGCGCCGCGCCATGTCGCGGACCTGAGCGGCCACCTCGGGCTGCGTCTGCGGGGCGAGCAGCCGCGGTAGGAGGCGCTCGATCACCGCGTCCGGGCCCTCCCGCTCGGCGACCGTCGCCAGCTCGTCGCGTGCCCGCTTCGCTTCCGGCGAGTCCGCGTCGGGCTTCGTGTCGACGAGCAGCACCGCGCTCACCCGGTCCGGGTAACGCCGCAGGAGGTCGAACACCACGTAGCCGCCCATCGAGAGCCCGCACACCGCGGATGCCCGAATTCCCAGCGCGTCCAGGACCGCCACGAGGTCGTCGGCGTACCGGGATATGGAATAGCCGTCCCCCGCCGCCGGGGCGGTCGATGCGCCGACGCCCCGGAGGTCGGGGGCGATTCGCTTCCAGCGCGCCAGCGCCGCGAGCTGATGCCGCCACATCGTGCGGTCGAACGGGAAGCCGTGCACGAACAGCACGGGCGACCCCTCGCCCCGGACCTCGACGGCGAGCGCCGCGTCGCCCGCCGCGACCATCGCGGTCACTGCGCGGGCTCCGGCGGGCGGGATGGGAGGGCAAACGTATGCCAGAATACGACGCGGCGCGCGTCGCACGCCGCGCGTTCCATGAGACTGGCGAATGCCTTCGCGCCGTACGTGGGATCGAGGATGATGCCGTGCTCCTCCGCGAGGCGGCGTGCCGCCTCGCCTTGCGGCGTCGGGTGCCCGTAGCCCTGGCCCAGCCCCTCCACGACCAACGGGGAACGGGGAGCGGGGAACGGGACTCCGAAGCGCGCAAGCAGGCGCCGCGCGCGCCGGGCCAGTCGCAGGGTGCGCCAGCGGTTGGCGACGAGCGCCGGGGCTACGCGCACGCCGACTACCCGTGTCGGCCAGCCGAGCTGCGCGACCCCGAGCACGAGCCCCGCAACGGTGCCGCCGGTGCCGAGCGGGGCGACGATCGCGTCCGGGGGCGTCGGGTATTCGGCGGCGAGCTCGAGCGCGGCGAGCAGATGGCCGACCACGGCACGGGGATGCGCTCCGCCGCCCGGGACCCAACGGCGCGGCCCGAGCCGGCGGGCGCCGCGCCAGGCCGCGCGCAGCGCGAACGGCAGTCCCGCACGGGTGCGCGCGCGCACGACGAGCGCGGCGTAAGCGTCGCACGCCGCCGCAACCGCGCGACTCGCTTCGGTCTCGGGCTGGGGGAACTGCGCGAGCGCGACCCGACACGACAGTGTCGCCGCGTGCACGGCGGTGGCCAGGCAGTGCGTCGAGCCCGTGCCGCCCACGGTCACGAACACCGTCCCCGCGGGAGCGCCGGCGAGCAGAAACTCGAGCCCCCGAACCTTGTTGCCGCCGCAGCGCCCCGACGAGCGGTCCTCGCGTTTCAGCCGGAGCTCGTCCAGCCCCAGCGCCCTCGCGAGGCCGGGCGCGGGCTCGAGCGGCGTGGGCCAGCACCCGAGACTACAAGGCGCGAGCGCCGCGCGTATCTTTTGGGTCAGCCGCTCCGAATCGGACACCACCAACCCTGTCACCCTTGTGTCACGAGGCAGCGATGCGGGTTGCCACCGACTACATCCGCCACGCCGCGCGCGCCGCCCGCAAATGCGCGGGCGACCCGCTGGGTGGCGCCCCCCAGCCGCCGGATCCCGAATTCTATAAGGCGCTCGCCCGGGCGCTCGAGGAAATCGCGGTCGACCTGGAGCAGTTGAGCAAGGAAGAGTGAGTCGCGTCGTGACGCCGCGTGCATAGCTACATTCAGACGTCCGAGGAGCTCGCCGAGACGCTCGCGGCGTTTCGCCGCGAGCCGCTCGTGGGGGCGGACACCGAGGCGGCCAGCTTCCACCGCTACCGGGACCGGATCTTCCTCATCCAACTGTCGACCCGCACGCGCACGGCGATTGTCGATCCGCTCGCGCTCGGCGATCTGTCGCCGGTGGGTGAGCTGCTGGCCGACCCGAACATTGAAAAGGTCTTCCACGACGCCGACTACGACCTTCGCATACTCGACCGCGATTACGGCTTCCGCGCCGCGCGGATCTTCGACACCCGGGTCGCGGCCCAGCTCGCGGGGGAGCCCGCCATCGGACTGGCGGCGCTGCTGGCAAAGTACCTGGGCGTCAAGGTCGTGAAGGAGCACCAGAAGGCCGATTGGTCGCGCCGCCCGCTGCCGCCCGCGATGCTCGCCTACGCCGCGGCCGACACCCGGCACCTGCCCGCCCTGCGCGACGCGCTCCGGGCGCGCCTCGTGGAGCTGGGCCGGCTCGAGTGGGCCGAGGAGGAAGGCGCGCGGTGCGAGGCGGTGCGCTGGACGGGGATGGCGGATAGCGGAGACGCGTACCTGCGCGTCAAAGGGGCGAAGGCGCTGTCGCCGCGCTCGCTCGCCGCGCTGCGGGATCTGTACGGCTGGCGCGAGACCCGCGCCGCCGAGCAGGACCAAGCCACGTTTCGGATCATCGGGAACGACGCGTTGCTCGCCGTGGCGACAGCGCTTCCCCGATCCGCCGCCGACCTCGCCCGGGTCCCCGGGCTTCCGGCCGCGCTCGCCCGGCGCCACGCGGCCGCGCTGCTCGAGTGTGTGCAGCGCGCGCTGGGACTGAGCGAGCGCGAGCTGCCGCGCATCGAGCGCTCGGCGCGACCGCCCAAGGACCCGACGCTCGACGCTCGGGTCGAGCGGCTGAAGGCCGCGCGCAACCGCGTGGCGGCGGAGCTCGGGCTCGATCCGGGCGTCCTGTGCGGGCGCGTCACCCTGGAGGCCGTGGCCCGCCTTGCCCCGCCTGCACACGACCGCGCCGGGCTCGCCCGTGTCGGGGAGCTCCGGCGCTGGCAGATCCAGGTCCTCGGAGACGCGTTGCTCGCCGCGCTCGCCTAGTCTCGTTCCAACGTACGGCGGCTCATGGGAACGGCACTACAGGCCCATCAGCGCCCGGACTTTCGGGTCCATCTTCTCAGGCGTCCAGTAGGGCTCCCACACGATCTCGATATCGACGTCCTTCACGCCGTCGAGCGCGCGGATCACCCGGTACGCGTCATTCGTGATCATCGGCCCCGCCGGGCAGCCGGGCGAGGTCAGCGTCATTTTCACCTGCACCGCGCCGTCGTCGACCTCGACATCGTACACGAGCCCGAGGTCAATGATGTTCATGTCGAGCTCGGGGTCCTTGACCTGTCGCAGGGCCCTGCGTACCGCCGCTTCGTCGAGGACTTCGGGCGCCGTCATCGAGAACTCCTGTTCACCTCGCACACCTCGAGTCTCCACGCTCGGAACCTACGCAGGGATTCCGCGGCGCACCACGGGGATTCCACCAAGCAAGTTTGGAACGGCACTCGTGGTGCGTAGCCACGATTTGTTGGCGCAGCTGCCGCGCTAACATCATCCCAGTCACCGTGCCCTAATCGACCGCGTAGCCGCGTACCGGACAGCGTCGCCGCCGCGCGATCCACGCGTAGACCCGGCGCGCCACGGGGAGCGCGCCCGGCAGCTGGAACGCCGAGGCGAGCCACCGCTTCCCGGGCAGGAGGTGGAGGATCTCGGGGACGGCGTCCGCCCCGGCAAAGACGCGCCCATCGGGGAGCACGAGGTGCATCGCCGCCGCGAGCGCCGGGAGGGGGATTCCGAACGCGGCCACGCGCTGCTGCTCCTGAAACGGGATCAGCGTGAAGCGGTGGTCCCGGTCCCACCGCTGCACCAGGTCCACCGACTGCCGGCACAGCCCGCACTCGCCGTCGTAGAGCAACGTTGCCCGCTGGGCCCGACCAGCCCCCGGGGGCGCGGGGGGCTGGGGGGGCCGCCCCCGCGTTCCCGCTTCAGCGGCCATCGGAGGCGCGCGCGGCGGCGTCGGCGACACGGCCGCGCACGGCTTTCAGCACGGTGAACGGACGCCGGGCCCGGGGCGCGTAGGCCCGGTTGGTGAGCAGGACCACGAACAGGTCCCGGTCCGGGTCGATCCACAGCGACGTCCCGGTCCAGCCGGTGTGGCCGTAGCTCCCCGGTCCGAACAGGGTGCCGGCGCTCGACACCTCCTCGCCGGTCGGCATCGCCTGCCAGCCGAGCGCGCGTGCCTCGGTTCGCCCACCGAAATCCGCCGCCTTCGTCGTGAACAGCCGCACCGTCCCGGCCTGGAGCAGCCGCCGACCGTCGGAGAGCACGCCGCCACGCAGCATCAGCTGCGCGATGCGGGCCACGTCCGCCGCGGTGCCGAACAACCCCGCGTGCCCCGCCACGCCGCCCAGCTTCACCGCGTTCTGGTCGTTCACGACGCCGGCCACAGGGTGGCCATGCCACACCCCCGTCGGCGCGATCCGGCCGCGCAGCCGCGCCGGGGGGCGGAACATCGTCTGCGCGAGCCCGAGCGGCGCCAGCACGCGGCGCGTCGCGAACACCTCGAGCGGCTCGCCGCTCGCGCGCCGCACGATCTCGCCCAGCAGGATCGCGTTCAGGTCGCTGTAGATCACGCGCCTGCCCGGCGGCACGACGGGGGTCTCGGCGAAAACGATCCGTAGCGCGTCCGCGGAGTCGCGCGCGTCGCGGTGGAGCGGCAGCGTCGCGCGCAAGCCCGAGGTGTGCGTGAGGAGCTGCCGAACGGTGATCCCCGCCGTGCCCGCGCCATGGAACTCGGGGATGTACGTCGCTACCGGCGCGTCGAGCCGCACGGTGCCGCCCTCCACCAGGAGCATCAACGACGTCGTCGTGGCGATCACCTTGGTGAGCGACGCGAGGTCGTAGATCGTGCTGTCGGGATCGACCGCCGGGCTCGAGGCCGACCACATCAGGTGGCCGTACCCCTTGGCGAACAGGATGGTATCGTGGCGCCCGATGAGCAGCGCCCCCCCCGGGTACGCGCCGCGCCGGACGCCGTCCTCCACCAGCGGATCGAACGTCAGTGCGTCAAACGAGGACCGCGCGGGTGGGCCAAGGCCGGAGCCCTGCCCCGGGGGCGGCGCGGTCCCCGCTTGGAGAAGCAAGACCAGCGCTAGCACCAAACGCCCGGAATCCGCCTGCCGCACGAGGGGCAGCGGCCGTCCGCGCCCACGCGCTGCTGCTTGATCGCGTAGCCGGAGCGCTCGATCAGCAGATCGCCGCAGTCGGGACACCAGGTGTTCTCCCAGCGGCCCACGCGACCGGGGAGGTTCCCGGCGTAGATGAACTTGAGCCCCGCCCTGGCCCCGATCTCGCACGCCCGGACCAGAGTCTCGGCGGAGGTATCGTCGGGATCGGTCATCCGGTAATCCTTGTGGAACGCCGTGACGTGCCAGGGGATCTCCGGCGAGATCGCCGCCAGGTATTCGGCGGCGCGGGTCAAGTGGACCTCATTGTCGTTGAACCCGGGCACGACGAGCGTCACGATCTCGAGCCAGAAGCCCCGCTCGTACACCATCCGGACGGCGTCGAGGACGTGCTGCAGCACTCCGCCCAGCTCGCGGTAGCGCTTATCGTCCATCGCCTTTAGGTCGATCTTGTAGCAGTCGGTCCAAGGCCGGATGTAGTCGAGCACCTCGGGCGTGGCGTTGCCGTTCGAGATGAACGCGGTCCTGAGACCGTGCGCCCGCGCGACTTTGAACACGTCCACCGCCCACTCGGCCGTGATGAGAGGCTCGTTGTACGACGAGCCGACCAGCCTTGCTCCCTGCCCGAGCGCCAGGCGGACCAGATGGTCGGGGGTGACGTCGGTCGGCAGGACGCCCGCGGCGTCATCGCGGAGGGCCTGGCTCGTGAGCCAGTTCTGGCAGTAGCCGCAGTGGAAGTCGCACCCCAGCATCCCGAACGTCAAGGTGTCGGATCCGGGGAGGACGTGGAAGAACGGCTTCTTCTCCGTGGGGTCGCACTGGAGGGCCGCGACGTAGCCCGCCGGGACGTACAGCGTTCCGTCCTTGTTGAAACGAACCTTGCAGATGCCGCGCCGCCCGGGCTTGACGAGGCAACGGTGCCCGCACGCGAAGCAGCGCACCGCGCCGCCCTCACCCTTCTCGATCAACCCGCCTTCGCGCACGCGCGCATCCAGCGCCTGGGCGAGGGTGGCCGCCCCGCCGTCCGGCGTCTCGTGCGTCAAGAAAGAGATGATCCCGCGGTACGTCACGCCGCCCTCCGCCTCAATATATGCTCTCCCCCGCCCTACCGGAGGCTTCCCGGCGGGAGCTGGTACAGGAGCAAGGCGGAGTGGGTGTCGCGCGGCGACAGCTCCTGCACCTTCGTGCGCGCGTACATGACGTCGGACGAGTCCGGGGAGTGGTCGAGACCGAGGACGTGCCCGATCTCGTGCAGCGCCACGACGCGCATCTCGTCCGGCCCGAGCGGCCGTCCCTTGGGATCGAACGTCGCGAGGGTGACCTCGGCGGTGACGAGGTTGCCATCCTGGTCCCAGGTGAGGTCCGTCTGGCCGGTGCGCTCCATGTCGAACTGGATCCGCCAGCGGAAGTGCACCTCGGCCGACGCCGAGTCCACGTCCAGGTTGAATCGGACCGGCAGACCGGTGTCCCGCCACCGCTGAAACGCGTCGCGCACGGCGTCGAGGAAGCTCGGCTGGAAGTTCGCGGCCGTGCCGGGTCCGAGGAACACTCGGACCGGGCGGTTGATGCGATTGTCCCAGCGGTGCAGCATCGAGTCCTGGCTCGCGAGCACGATCTCGTTCAGGTAGGTGTAGCCGGCGCTCGCACGGATGCGGCGGCGGGTCTCGGAGCGCGCGAACAGCTCCATGTAGCTCGGGCCCGTCGCGGGCGGCGGGGGCCCCTGGAGGGCCCGCGTGGCCGTCGTCCCGGGCGTGGTGGCGGGAGGGGCGGCGGTGTCAGGGGGAGCGACGGCGGTCGAGGAGGCGGAGGCGGGCGTGGGGACCGCGATGGCTGCGGGGGCCCGCCGGTTGTGTTTCCAGAGGGCGTCCACCAACACCGCCGAGATGAGCAGAACGATCGTCGCGGCGATGAGCGTGGGGGCGCGGCGATCGAGCAGGCCCCTCACCTGCAGCAGCAGACCCGCGACACGGGAAGGCATGCGCGCAATATGAGAAGACGCGGGGTCGGGCCGCTAGCCTTGCCCCGCCGCCGTCTCTATGATTGTGGCCTGCTTATGCTTGGACACTGATTGTTCGCGTTACCGGCGGCCGCGCTCGTCCACTGGCGTGGCTGGGTCATCCTCGCCTGGGCGCTGCTCGCGGTGGCCTTCGTGCCGCGAGCCAGTCACATACAACAGGTCCTCGCGCTGCGCGGCGGGGCGAGCGAGACCACCGAGGCGGCACGGGCCGGCCAGATCCTCAAGCAGGCCTTCCCCAGCCCCTTCGCCGATTACGTCGCCATCGTCGTGCACGGACCCGTCCGCTGGACGAACCCCCAGTTCGCGGCCGTACTCGACACCGTCAAGGCCGCCGCCGAGCGGATGCAGTTCGTGCGGCAGGTCGTGCCGGCCAGCGAGCTCGGCGAATCGAGCTTCGTCAGCAGGGACCGGCGCACCACGTTCCTCATCGCCGCCCTCACTCCCGATTTCACGAGTGACATCAGCAAGAGCGTGGTCCCCGACCTGCGGGCGGCCATCCGGGAGGCCCTCGCCAGGGCCCCGGGGGCGGACGAGTTCGACGTGAAGCTGACCGGCTTCCCCGCGCTGGACCACGACGTGCGCACCATCAGCACCGAGGACACCGAGCGGAGCGAGAAGCGGGTATTGCCACTCACCCTGGTCGTGCTGGTGATCGCATTCGGCGCCCTGGTCGCGGCGCTGCTGCCGGTGATCGTGGGCGTGCTCGCCATCACGATCGCGCTCGGCCTCATCACGATTGCGGCGCACTATTCCCCGATGTCGGTGTTCGTACTGAACATCACGACGATGGTGGGCCTCGGCGTCGGGATCGACTATTCGTTGCTCGTCGTGACGCGGTTCCGCGAGGAGCTGAACCGCGGCCTGTCGCCGGGGGACGCGGCGGTGCGCACGATCGAGACGGCGGGATCCGCGGTGATCACGTCCGGACTCACGGTGGTCGTTGGCTTCGCGGCGCTCGTCACCACGCCGCTCTCCGACACGCGCTCGGTCGGCGTGGGCGGCCTGCTCGTGGTGTCGGTGGCGGTGCTGCTCGCGACCACGTTCCTCCCCGCCCTGCTCGCCGTTTTGGGGCGTAACATCGACCGCCCCAAATGGCTCGCCCGCCCGCTCGCCCGGTTCCATGCGCCGACCGGCTGGGAGCGGTGGGCGCGGTGGCTCGGGCACCGCCCGTGGCGCGCGGTCGCCCTCGGCGGGATCGCGATCGGAATCTGCACCTTCCCGCTCACGCAGATCCGCCTCGGCCTCCCGGCGACGAACTGGTTCCCTCCAGAATCGGAGTCCGGCCAGGGGCTCGCCGAGCTCCGCACCATGGGGGCGAGCGGCGCCATCCAGCCGATCCGGGCCGTCGTCCAGCTTCCCGAGGGGGAATCGGCGCTGTCGGCGCGCCGACTGCTCGGTCTCAAGGCCCTCACCGACTCCCTGCGCAAGGATCCCCGCGTCCGCAAAGTGAGCGGCGTCGCGAGCGTGAAGCCAGGCCTGTCGACGCTGCAGCTCGCCATCTACTACAGCGACGCGGACGCGGTTCGCGCGAAGAACCCCGAGTTCTTCAACGCCTACTTGAGTACCGACCGGCGCGTCACCCTCCTCGACGTCATCCCGGCGGACACCGTTTCGCTGACCGGCATGATGGACGTCGCGCGACAGGTCCGCGCGGTCGTGCAGCGCGGGGTGCGCGGCCTCCAGGGCGCGGAGATCGTGGTCGGCGGCTTCGCCGCGTCCAACGTGGACACCCAGCACGAGCTGCTCCGCCGCTTCCCCCGGACGGTGGCGCTGGTCCTCGGCATCACCGCGATCTTTTTGTTCATCGCGTTCCGCTCGCTGCTCGTGCCGCTTAAGGCCGTGCTGCTCAACTGCCTCTCGGTGAGCGCAGCGTTCGGGCTCACCGTGCTCGTGTTCCAGCACGGCTACGGTGGGAAGCTGTTCGGGCTGGAGGGACCGACCGAAGCGATCTGGGTGGTGGTCCCGGTGCTCGTCTTCGCGATCGTGTTCGGATTGTCGATGGACTACGAGGTCTTCCTGCTGACGCGCGTCAAGGAGGTGTTCGACAAGACCGGGCGGAACGACCACGCCACCATGGAGGGGCTCTCCGCCACCGCATCGACCATCACGAGCGCCGCGCTCATCATGATCCTCGTCTTCGGCACGTTCGCGTTCGCGCGCGTGCTCGCCGTCCAGCTCGTCGGCTTCGGCCTGGCGGCGGCGGTGTTGCTCGACGCGACGCTGATCCGGATGGTGCTGGTGCCGGCGATCATGCACATCGCGGGGAGATGGAACTGGTGGCCGGGGGTGAGGGCACCGAGACTGGCCAGAGAGAACGGCAACTAGGAAGAGAGCCGTCGAAGCCGCGATCCCCAGAGATCCCAGTGCCAGGCAGGGACCCTAACCCCGGTTCGCGGATCCTTCAACGGCTTGTCTTGCAGCCACTCCGGACGCAGCCCCAACTCCCGCCCAACCGCGAGCAGGCGCTCCCGGTCGGCGCTCACGAGGTGCGCCATGGGCTCACCGTTGAAATTGTGTCGATGAAGCCACACGCCGCCGTCGAGGGCGAAGCACATCCCCTCGCGGCGGCGTGTAAACTCCCGGAAGGGACGCTCTACGAGCAGGAAATGTGGCCCTCGATGGTCGCGGTGCCGGGCGGCGACGCGCTCCCCGAGAAGAGGTAGCACTTGTGGGGCGTATTGGTGCTCGACGCGGTCGCGGCCCAGCCCTGCGCGGTCGCCTCGTTGACGACGACCGTCACGCCGCTGGTCGGCTGGAAGTTGTTCATCAAAGGCAGGCTGGTCGTGTAGGCGGCGCTGTCGTAGAAGAACGCCTCTTCCGCCGTGGCGAGGTTCCTGAGATCGGACTTCATCGCCCCGATGTACGCTTTCTCCTTCGTATTGGCGAACTTCGGGATGGCGATGGCCGCCAGAATCCCGATGATCACCACCACGATGAGCAGCTCGATCAGGGTGAAGCCGCGTCGAGACATCACCTGACTACCTCCCGGTGGGCAAGGCGTCTAAACCGCGGGCCCGCTCCCCCGGTTCGGCGCCACTGTACTGGCCGCCTGGTGGCTATCCGCAAGACCCATGCCTCAGCTCTTCGCATCGATCCAATTCTTTCCCACACCGATACTTACGACCAGTGGCACGTGCAACTCGGCGGCTGATTCCATCTGGCGTTTTACCACGTCCGTTGCGACCTCCCACTCTCCCTCACGCACTTCAAGCACAAGTTCGTCATGGACTTGCAGCAGCAGGCGGGCTGCGGTACCGCGCGCCCTGAGAGCCCGATCAATGGCGATCATCGCGATCTTGATGAGGTCGGCGGCCGAACCCTGAAGCGGAGAATTCGTGGCCGTGCGCTCACCGAAGGCGCGGATGTTGAAGTTCCTGTCCTTGAGCTCCGGGATGTAGCGCCGCCGACCGAACAGGGTTTCCACGTAGCCCCGCTCGCGCGCCTCGGCGACCGTGCGGTCGAGCCAGGCCCGCACCCCGGCGAACCGGCTGAAGTATTGCCGGATGAACTCCTTCGCCTCCTCCTGGGTGATGCCCAGCTGGCGGGACAGCGCGAAGGGCCCCTGTCCGTAGATGGTGGCGAAGTTGATCGTCTTGGCGCGGCCACGCATCTCCGGCGTCACCCGCTCCTGCGGTAGGCCGAAGATGATCGCCGCCGTCTGCCGATGGATGTCTCCGCCCTGCTCAAACGCCTGCACGAACGCCGGATCACCCGAGAGGTGCGCGAGCAGGCGCAGCTCGATCTGCGAGTAGTCAGCGGTGAGCAGCAGCCATCCCGGGGCGGCCACGAAGGCCCGGCGGATCGCCTCGCCGCGCGGCGTGCGCACAGGGATGTTCTGGAGATTCGGGTCCGAGGAGGACAGGCGCCCGGTCGCCGCCCCCGTCTGGTTGAAGCTCGTGTGGACCCGGGTCGTGACCGGGTTGATGAAGCCGGGGAGCGCGTCGACGTAGGTGGACTTGAGCTTCGACAGCTCGCGGTACTCGATGAGCAGGCGCGGCACCTCGTGCCCCATCGCGGCGAGCTGCTCCAGCACCTCGTAGTCCGTCGAAGCGCCGGTCTTCGTTTTCTTGAGGACGGGCAGCTGGTGTTTCTCGAACAGGACGTGCCGCAGCTGCGGGGTCGAGTTGATGTTGAAGTCGGTGCCGGCGGCGCGATGAATCTCCCGCTCGAGGTCCGCGAGCTCCTGCGCGAAGCGGCGGGAGAGCTCCCCCAGCCGCTCGCGGTCGATCAGCACGCCGTGCCACTCCATGTCGACGAGGACGGGAATGAGCGGCACCTCGATGGTCTCGAGCAGCCGAACGAGCCGGTGGTCCTCGAGCTGGAGCTGGAATGCCTCGCGCAGGCGCAGGACCATCTCGCTGCCGGCGCAGCAGTAGCGCGCCGCCTCGGGGACGGGCACGGCCGCGAACGGCCGCTCTCCCTTGCCCCGGCCGACCAGGTCGGCGTACGTGCGCAGCTCGAGCGAGAGGCGCTCCCGGGCGAGCTCGTCGAGCGCGTGGGAGCGCCGCCCCGGGTCGAGGACGAAGCTCGCGAGCATCGAGTCGTACGCGACGCCCGCGAGCTCGACCCCGGCGCGGCGCAACACCAGCCAGTCGTACTTGACGTTGTGGCCCGCCTTGGGGACGCGGCGATCCGCGAGCAACTCGCGCAGCGCCCGGAGGGCGTCGCTCGCGAGCGGCGGCAGGTTCCGAGGCGGCGCGCCGCCCGCGAGCTCGCCCTCGGACGCGACGTGCGCGAACGGCAGATACCATGACCGACCGGACGCCACCGCGACGGACATCCCCACGAGCGTCGCGCGCATCGGATCCAGGGACGATGCTTCGAGATCGAGCGCGACCAGCGGGGCGCGGCGGCACTCGGCGACGACCGCCTCCAGCATCGCCGGGTCCTCGACGATCGTCGGCTCCACGAGCGGACGGGCCGGCGCGGCGGGAGCCACCGCGGACGCAGGGGCCGCCCGGGGGCCCGCCACGGCGGGCGCCCGCTGGGCTGGCGGAGCGGGTCCACCGGCGGCCCCGACCTCCAGCGCGGCGAGCTTTGGGATCAGCGTGCGAAACTCGAGCTCCGTGAACAGCTCGGTGAGCCGGGCCACGTCCGGGAGGCGTATGCGGAGCGCGTCGAGGTCGAGCGCCAGGGGCACGTCCCGCCGAATGGTGACCAGCTGGCGCGACAGGCGCGCGAGCTCGGCGTCGTGCTGCACCGCCTCGCGCGCGCGCTTGCCGGGAATCCGCTCCGCGTTTGCGAGGATCGCGTCCAGATCGCCGAACGTGTTGAGGAGCTCGAGCGCCGTCTTCTGCCCCACGCCCTTCACGCCCGGGATGTTGTCCGAGGTATCGCCCACGAGCGCGAGGTAGTCGACCACGCGCTCGGGCGGCACGCCGAGGCGCTCGCTCGCGTTCGACTGGTCGACCCACTGCTCCTCGACCGCTGCGGGGCCGCCGCGCCCGGGGTTCAGGAGCGCGATGCCGGGCGCGATGAGCTGGTAAAAGTCCTTGTCACCCGATACGATGACCGCCTGCAGGCCGCGCGCGACGGCCGCGGTGGCGAGCGTGCCGATGACGTCGTCCGCCTCGTAGCCCTCGACGCCGACGACCGGCACACGGAAGGCCTCGAGGACCTGCTCGATCCGCTCCACCGAGCGGTCGAAGTCCTGCTGCAGCTCCTCCGTGAGCTTCTCGCGGGTCGCCTTGTACGCCTCGTACGTCTCGTGGCGGAACGACTGGCCCATGTCGTGCACCCAGGCGAGATAGTCGGGACGACGCGTGTCGAGGAGCCGAATCAGGAAGTTCGTCACGCCCCACGCGGCAGAGGTGTTTTCGCCGCTCCGCGTAGTGAGGGGACGTGCGATCATCGCGAAGAACGCGCGGTAGATGAGCGCGTAGCCGTCCACGAGATAGAGCGTCTGTCGGGATTCGGCCATGGCCGGAACAATAACCCGGGGGCGGGGGGGTGGCGCTCCCGGGATGCAAAACCCCGCCCGGCGGGTCCGAGCGGGGCAAACCGAAGGGCGCGCGGAGTCCGGCTACACGCGCATCACGTTCGCAGCGTGCAGACCCTTGTCGCCGGCCTTCACTTCGAACTGGACGGTCTGGCCCTCGGCGAGCGTCTTGAAGCCGTCCATCTGGATCGCCGAGAAGTGCACGAACACGTCCTCGCCACCTTCCTGTTCGATGAAGCCGTACCCCTTGGCGTCATTGAACCACTTCACCTTTCCCGTGGCCATCCGAGCTTCCTCCTGCAAAGTCCCACATTGGGCATAACGCCGGCTCGACCCCCGTGTCGAGCGGGGATAGTAATGGAGCCGGTCGGAAACGTTGTCAAGCAAGCTCGGGGTGGAGCGCCGTATCGCGACGTCGTGTCAGGCTAACCGACTGTCGCTCAATTGGTTGCGGGCTGGTACAGGGCCCGGTACAGTTCCCTGTTCCGCAGCACCGAGCGCACATAGTCCCGCGTTTCCCGGTACGGGATGAGCTCGAGGAACTCGTCCGGGTCGGCCGCGCCCTCGCGGGCCAGCCAGCGCGTCACGGGCGAGCCGCCCGCGTTGTAGGCGGCGACGGCCGCGTCGACCCGGCCGTCGAAGCGTCGCAGCAGTTCGTCGAGGTGGGCCGCGCCGAGGTGCAGGTTCAGATCGGGGACGGTGATCCACTCCGGGTAAAACGTCACGTCGAGTCCGCGCGCCTTGAGCGCGGCGGTGCCGGGGAGGAGTTGCGCCAGCCCGCGCGCGCCGGCGGGGGAGAGCGCCTCCGCGTCGAACACGCTTTCCTGGCGCACGAGCGCCACGAGCAGCAACGGGTCGACGCCGAACTCGACCGCTTCCGCCTCGACGACGGCGCGGTTCGGCCAGGGGAAGATGGCCCGAAGGACGCGGGGGTCCGCCGGGGCTTTGAGCGCCGCCTGCCAGCCGAGCCGCACGGCAGCGGGCCCGAAGCCGCGGGCGGCGAGGCCACCGCTCCAGGCAAGCAGCGCCTCGACGTCTTGCTGCGGCGAGCGCCCGAGGATCGCTCGCACTTCGGCCGCCGCCGCGGTGTCGAGCCCGGTCAGCACCAGGGTGTCGAGCCGGGCGAGCGAGGTCACCACCGCCGCCGGCGGCGCCGGCAGAAGGGGAGCAGCGATGCGCAGCGGCGGGAGGTCGACCTCGCGGCGCGCGCGCAGCCCGTAGTAGCCGATCGAGTCCTCGCGCGCGAGCGCGCGCCAGGTCTTCGTGGCCCGTGCCGTGTCGCCCCGCGCGCGCGCGACCTTGCCGAGCCAGAAGCGCGCCGCCGTCTGCTGCGGCGCCGCAGCCGCCACCTCGGCTTGATACAGGGTCACGGCGCTGTCGAGGAGCTGCTCGCGCATCGCTTGCGCGGCGAGGCGGAACCGCGCGACCGAGGCCCTGAGATCGGCCGGGTAGCGTGCGATGAGCTCGCCGAGCCAGCGCGTCGCGCCACGCCAGTCACCGGTGTCGGCGAGCATGTCACCGAGGACGTAGAGCGCGGTCGGCGCCGCGGTGTCGGTCGGGTACGATTGCGCGAACTCCCAGAGCGCGTCCCGCGCGCCCGGGTCGCTCAACCGCGCGAGCAGGCGCGCGCGCCGGTACATCGCGAGCCGCCCGAGTGCGGGATCCTTCATGGCCGCCCGGTAGGCCCGCTCCGCGTCCCGCAACCGCCCCGCCCCGGTGAGCAGCTCGCCGAGCAACACCAGTGTGGCCGCGCTCGAGTCGCCCTGGCCGACGGCGCGCTCGACCTGGCGGCGCGCGTCTTCCGCCGCCCCGTGGGGCTGCATCGCGCGCGCCAGCGCCACGCGCTCGGCCGGGGTGGCCGGCCGCAGCGAGACGAGTGCCACCCCCACCGCGGCCGCCGCGTCGTCCGATGCCGGTGCGCGCCCCATCAAGCCATACAACGCGTCCCGGGCGCGGGCGGTGTCGCCGAGCGCCAGCGCCAGGCGGGCGACGTCGAGCGAGCGCCCGGCCTGCGCGAACGCCGCGAGCGCCGCGGCGCTGTCGCCCGCGGCGAGCAGCGCCTGCGCGCGGGTCACGGGTGCCTCCCGCGCCGCGGGCGGCGGCAGGTCGGCGAGCAGCCGGAACGCGGTCGCGGTGTCGCGCGTGACGCGCGCCTGGCGCAGCCGCAGCCAGGGGTCGATCGCGGCGAGGCCGGCGGCCCGCGCGGCGGCGTAGGCCGCGGCCGCGCTATCCCGCTCCCCGGCCACCTCCCAGGCGACCCCGGTGCGCACCGCGAGCAGCGCGGCCCGCGGCCCCCGCATCCGCGAGCGCGCGCCAGCCAAGTGCGCGGCCGCCTGCGCCGCGAGGCCGAGACGCGCCTCCGCCTCGCCCAGCACCGCGAGCGCTTCCCCCTCCCCGTAGTCCTCGAGCCACGGCTGCCCGACCAGCAGGCTCCTCGTGCGGTCGTAGCGCCTGGCGCGCAGCTCCGCCTTCGCGCCCTCGACCACGAAGGCGGCGTTGAGGTTCGACTCCCACGCCGCGGCGGCGAGCAGCGCCTCGGCGGCGTGCCAGGGGCGCCCCGCGAGCCACAACGACTCGGCCCGCAGCGCCGCGGCCTGCGGCAAGCGCTGCTGCGCGGCCGCCGCGAGCGGTCCCACGGCCCCGGCGAAAACGAGGGCCGCCCGCACCCGCATCACTGCCCCCGCCGCACCCGCGCGAGCACCCGCTGGTACTCGGCGCGCGACGTCGGCGTCAGGCGAAACCGTCCGAACCCGGTCTGATCCTGGAAGAAGAGGGTGAGCCGCAGCTGGCTGTACGTCCACCGGACCCCGCGCACGCCGCTGCGGGATACGTCGCTCGAGAAGTCGAATACGTCGTCGGGCTCGCCGAGCGTGATGAACACCTCGCCCCGGTCCGTCAGCCAACCGGGATCGCCGCTCTCCTTGAACCGCTGGTTCGCGGTCTGCACGCGCCGGAAGTACTCGTCGAGCGCCTCGTTCTCGGGCGTGATCGGCACCGGGTCGGTGGCCTTGAAGAAGTCGCGCCACAGCGCCGGGCGGTCCGCCTCCGTCGCCTTACGCAGCTTCTCGACCCACTCCGGGCGGTCGAAGTAGCGCAGCAGGCTGATCATCTCATCGTAATTGGTGATCGCCCATTGGTCGGAGAAGCTCACGAGGAACGGCGCTCGCGCGACGGGGGTGCCGCCGGCGCCCACCGCCGCAACCTCGAGCTCCCCTTCGCCCACGGGGAGCTCGCCCGGCCGGAACGCGAGCTGCGCCTTCGCGAAGGACGCGTCGCCGGCGAGGGCAATCGTGTCGCGCGCGACCTCGACCCCGCCCTGGTCGAGGGCCCGTGCCGCGAGCCGCGTGCCGGCCGGCACCCCGTAGGCCTCGACGTAGAAGCGCAGGGAGTCGCCGCCGTAGGGCAGCGTCGCCCGCGTATTCACCAGCAGCTTCGGCAGCTCGGCGAGGCCCGCGCGCCCCGCGCCCTCGTAGATGGGAATCACGGAGCTGAGGGCCCGTCCCGCCAACCGGGGCACGGTGTCGGCGCGCTCCTGGCGGGCGGACGAGGGGCTGTTCCGGTCCCGCACGGCCACGGTGATCGTGTAGACGCCCGGCGGGAGGCCCACGAACTGCTGGTAGATCACGCTCTCGTCGGCCCGCAGCGTCTCCTGGAACGTGCGCACACGGATGGTCTGGTCGCTGGCGAGCTGGCGCACGCGCGCGGGGTCGCCGCGGAAGCTCACGTCGATGTGGTACTGCGCGACGAACTCGTTGCCGTCGCGCTGGAAGCTGAGGGAGTGGTTGGCGAGCGACAGGGCAAACACGGCGAGCGTCGAGTCGGGAGCGGCGTCGGCGAGATACCGCACCGAGGCGACGAACGGAAGCGGCGGGCCCGCCACGAAGAAGCCCATCTTGCGGTACACCGTCCCGGCGTCGAACAAGGGGGGCACCGTCGTGCCCGGTTCGGGGCGGGATTCGGTCCCGACCCGTTGCCACGAGCCGCAGCCGGTGGCAGCCAGCCCCGCGAGCAGCGCTCGCTCCACAAGTCGTCTCACTTGCTCAACCTCAAGTCCCTGCGTTAGTTTCGCGCGTTCCCATGCCCAGCGAGAACCTGGCCGGCCGGACCATTGCGGGCTATCGCCTCCTCGAGCGGGTCGGCGAAGGGGGCACGGCCGAAGTCTACCGCGCCGTGCACCCGGAGCGTGGTCCCTGCGCGTTCAAAGTATTGCGTCAGCGGCTGCGGGGCGACCCCACGGCGGTCAAGCGGTTCCTGCGGGAGGCGGGGTACGGCTCGCGCGTCCAGCACCCGGGCGTCGTGCGCACCTACGACTACGGCGAGGCGGAGGGGTTCTACTACCTCGCGCTCGAGTGGGCGGCCTGGAAATCTCTCGCGGATTACGTACAGCGGGCGGGCCGGCTAGAACCGGCGAAAGTGAGCCGCGTGGTCCGCCAGCTCGCGGACGCCTTGGGTGCCGCGCACCAAGCGGGGATCATCCACCGGGACCTGAAGCCCGAGAACATCGTCTACGACCCCGCAACCGACCAGACCAAGCTGCTCGACTTCGGCATCGCCCGGGACGCCGAGCTGCCCGCCGAGGAGCGGCTCACGCGGAGCGGCTTCTTCGTCGGGACGCTCAAATACGTGGCTCCCGAAGCCCTGTCAGGCGAGCTCGTGGACGGGCGCGCCGACATCTTCAGCCTCGCGACGATCACGTACTGGCTGCTCACCGGCCATCATCCCTACACGGCCAAGAACCCACGAGAGCTCTTCCAGCAGCTGCTCACGGCACCGCCCGTTCCGCTCAACCAGGCCGCCCACGGGCTCGCGTTTCCGCCGGCGCTCCAGGCGGCGGTGATGAAGGGACTCGCCCGCGACCCCGCGAAGCGCCAGCCGACCGTCGCCGCATTCGCCGACGACGTCGAAACCGGCATCGCCGGCGGCGCGGCACTGAAGAAGGAGGACCCAGGGCATCCGGCGGGCGGGGGGGGCGGAGGGAGCCTGCTTGACACCCTCAAGCGCCTGGTCGGGCTGGGGCCGTGAGCCGTGGTAGTGAGGGAGTAGTGAAATCCGCTGCATCCCTTCAGCAACGGCTCCGCGACCTGCTGCGGGACCGGTCCGTCGCGCGCGGCGAATTTGTGCTCGCTTCAGGACGCCGCTCCAGCTTCTACATCGACGCCCGGCGCACCACGATGTCCGGGGAAGGTTTCGCCGTGATCGG